>FTKM01612918.1_pt1 | contig 59186 bp, 53 predicted proteins | sample 1658051 | NCBI WGS metagenome assembly FTKM01 (sample SAMEA3914794, study PRJEB12502) | metagenome | biome: forest; material: soil | place: Canada | collected 2011-07-05 | depth 0.1 m | reverse complement strand
ATCGGCTTGTCCCGATTCGTGAAATAACGCATGCGGCCAGTGCTGACATTGACCGTGCCGACCGTCAGCCGGGTCTTTTTGTCATTCAGGTACTCGAAGTCAATCAGGCCGCCTAGCGTGACACGCAACGGACCGGTCGAATAGAATGCCGCGCGCTCGGCTCCGACACGGGCGTGAATGCTCGCCCACGACGCTGGGCGAGGGGTGAAGAACGATGGCACGCCATGCGTGACGATGGCCAGGCTGCGCGCCCACGCGTCGAGGCCCGGCAGCCAGCTCACACCGACAGCACTATGGTGAGTGACGCCATTCCAGAACTGTTTGAGTCGCGCGAGCCGTTGTTCGGCTGGATTGCCTGCGATGATGGCACCGTTTATCGCGCCAATCGACGTGCCAATGACCCAGTCCGGCTCAATCTTGCCGTCGTGGAGCGCTTGATACACGCCGGCTTGATAGGCACCGAGTGCGCCACCGCCTTGAAAGACAAGGACGACCTGTCCGGGAATCTCGCTCTCTGCGGAGCGGCCGGGTGCGGGATCATCACATTGACTCTGCGTTGTGTTAGCCATGGTTAACCTCCTCGCCGGGTGGGACCGCCTGGCTGATTTTGCCACGGCCGGTGCGTCCTGTCGTGACGACTGCACCCTAGGCGACTTTCCGGTCAGACTATCGGATCGCGTACATTGGCACGATACATATGTTCACTGCGCTCGACTGGCGAGTACCCCGCGCACCTGATAAGTTAAACACCTTGTTGCCTCGGGAGAGTTGATATGGACTACCTGGAGAGCTTGCGGGTTTTTCGCTCGGTTGTTGAGGCGAAAAGCTTTACGCGCGCAGCGGACATGCTGGGCCTGACCACGCCAATCGTCTCGCGAGCCATTGCAGGTCTTGAGCAGCGCCTCGGGAGCCGGCTATTCCACAGAACTACACGACAGGTCTCGCTAACGGAGGCGGCGGAGCGCTTTTACGTAGGGTGCGCGCGAATACTGGATGAACTCGAGGCACTTGAGGCCGACGCGTCCACGCAGACCCTTGAACCAGGCGGCGTGTTACGGCTGGTCGCTCACACGACGGCGACGGTCAACCGGCTCGTGCCGCTCATTTCAACCTTCAAGCGCAAACATCCCAAGATAAGCCTCGACATCACACTGACGGAAAGGCCGGTTGATCTGGTTGCGGACGGCTACGATCTGGGCATCGTGCTGCCGTTCATGTTGAGCACCGACACAACCATTACCCGTTTGCTTGAGCGTATGCCGCTCGCGATCGTGGCTACCCCGGAGTATCTGGGTCAGCACGGCTCACCCACGCATCCCGCGGCGCTTGCCGAGCATGTGTTCGTGGCCATGTCGCCCCCGCTGCGCAAGCCGGAACTGACCTTTCGTATCGCGGATGAGAACCTGACCATTCCGCTGAAGTACGAAGTGGCATCCAACAACGCCGTATTCAACAGAGAAATGGTGCTGGAAGGATTTGGCATTGGCGTGGTGCCTGCCGCGCTGGTGCGCGAGGAAGTGATCTCGGGCCGGCTGGTGTCGATTCTTGAAGATTTCATCATCGTCGACGGTGCGGTTGAAATTCGCCTTGCGTACACCACGCGTACCTTGCTCCCGGCCAAGGTCAGGGTGTTTGTCGAACATGCCGCAGCCTTCTTTGAAGCGGTTTCATCGGAAGGGACATAGAAACGGCGTTTCGCCGTCACGCTGCGCCGATTGTTCTCCGCGCGACAAGAATCAGATGCGTCAGCGAGATTGATCGCCGGTAGGGTAGTCTCTATTCTGTGCACATGCACACTAACCCACTCGAAATCGACGACTGCTTCGCAGTCAGACAGGCCGCCCGGCATATTTCCCAGCTTTATGAGCGGCACCTGTCAGGAGCGGACGTCACGCCGACGCAATTCAATATTCTGCGGGCACTTAAGGATGGCGTCAGTCTGACGATGGTCGAACTGGCGAACGCAATGCTGCTGGATCGAACGACACTAGTGCGAGCGCTTCAGCCGTTGTTGCACAGTCGCCTTGTCGCCAACGAGACTTCAATGCGTGGCGTGAGGCGCCTGCACCTCGTTCTCACGCATGACGGGCGCACAAAGCTGGATGAGGCCACGGTGCATTGGCGCGCTGCACAAGACGAGTTCGAGCGCCAATTCGGACCTTCGCAGGCCGAATTTCTTCGCCGCGAACTCTTTCGCGTCAGTCGCGACGTTTCGAAAACCTAAGTACACCGTTGGCGATCAACGACCAGCAAACGCTTAACTTTATCAATTGTGGTGCATATACACAGGTGAAACCATGTCGAGTCCTTCAAGTCCTGCTTCAGCAATCCCGCAGCCCGCTGCCGAACAGGCACAGCGACGCATTCCATGGATGTCGCTAGCGGTAGGGGCGGTCATGGTGGTGCTTGCCGCAGCCGCTGGTTACTGGTTCTTTGTTTTGCGTTTCGAGCAAACAACCGACGACGCGTACGTGGGTGGCAACGTCACAGTCATGGCGCCGAAGGTGAACGGGTTCGTCACTGACATCCTCGTGCAGGACAACCAGCACGTTAAGGCCAACCAGGTATTGGTTCGCCTCGATTCACGCGACTACGACGCGAAACTGGCGCAAGCCACCGCTGAGGTCAACAGTGCGCGAGCGGTTGTCGTCGAACTGCAGGCGAAACAGATACTTCAGGCGGCGGTGATCAATCAGCACGAGGCGGAAGTCCACGCGTCCTCAGCCGAGCTGACCCGCAGCGCAGCGGATCAGACGCGGTATAGCCAGCTCGTCAAGGACGATGCGGTCTCGAATCAGGTCGTTGAACGCGCTAACGCGGATTTCTACAAGGCGCAAGCGGCCGTGCAAAGCAGCGGCGCAGCAGTGCTCGCAGCAAAACGCGAACTGGACGTGCTGGGCGCGCAAATCGCTGATGCACAGGCCCGTGTCGGGACGGCACTGGCTGCACAGCGCGTGGCCGAATTGAACGTCGAGTACACGACGATACGCGCGCCGGTTGACGGCTATATCGGCAATCGGACCGCTCGGGTGGGCATGCTGGCCAACACGGGCGTCTCGTTGCTGACCGTTGTGCCTTCGACGGACCTTTGGGTCGATGCCAACTTCAAGGAAGACCAGCTCAAGAAGATGCAGATCGGCGACCGGGTGGACGTCACGCTCGATGCTTCAGCCATTCCTCTGCATGGCCACGTTGACAGTCTTGCCCCGGCCACAGGTGCAACCTTCAGCGTACTGCCGCCGGAGAACGCGACAGGCAACTTTACGAAGATCGTGCAACGCGTGCCGGTGCGAGTCCGTCTCGATGTGCCGCGCGGCATGGAGTCAGTGTTGCGTCCGGGACTGTCGGCAACGGTCGTGGTGCATCTGGCTAACGGGTCGCAGATTTCGAGTGCTAACTAAAGCGACGCGAGCCACGATCATGACAACCTCAAACCTGCTTGACCCCGCGTCCCAGCCGATACGTCAACGTGTATTCGCGTTCGCACTGATGTGCCTGGGTTTCTTTATGGCAACCCTCGATATTCAGATCGTTGCTTCTTCGCTGCGCGATATTGGTGGTGGACTCTCGGCAAGCCAGGACGAGTTGTCGTGGGTCCAGACCGCCTACCTGATCGCGGAGATTCTTGTTATTCCGATGTCGGGCTGGCTGTCCAAGGTGTTTTCGACACGCTGGCTTTTCGTGGCTTCCGCCGTGGGTTTTACGATTACCAGCATGTTGTGCGGAATCGCCTGGGACATCAACTCGATCATCACCTTCCGTGCATTGCAAGGCGCGATGGGCGCCGCGATGATTCCGACTGTATTCACGACAGCGTTTGTGCTGTTTCCCGGCAAGCAGCGCCTGATTGCATCGACCACGATCGGCGCACTTGCTTCGCTCGCACCGGCGGTTGGCCCGGTGATTGGTGGCTGGATTACCGACCAATGGTCGTGGCACTGGCTGTTTTATCTGAACCTCGTGCCAGGCGTGGCGGTCGCCGCTCTGGTCCCGAAGTACGTGAACATCGACAAGCCTGATTTATCCCTGCTGAAGAAAGGCGATTACCTCGGCATTCTGCTGATGTCAGGTTTCCTCGGTTGTCTAGAGTACGTGCTTGAAGAGGGCCCGCGCAAAAACTGGTTCGGCGATCACGTAATCGTCGCCTGTACGTGGATCTCCGCAGTCTGCGGTTTTCTCTTCATTGTCCATGCGTTGACCGCAAAAGATCCGGTCGTCGATCTGCGTGCATTAATGGTCAGAAACTTTGGTATTGGCAGCCTGTTGTCGTTCGTCACCGGCATCGGCATCTTCGTCACGGTATTTTTGACGCCGCTGTTCCTGAGTCAGGTGCGAGGCTTCAGTTCTCTGCAGATCGGCATTGCGTTGCTGTCAGTGGGCGTCTTTCAACTTCTCGCACTTGCCGTGTATGCGGTCGTCTCCCGTTTTGTCGACATGCGATTGTTGCTGCTCTTCGGCCTGATTTGTTTTGGTTTGGGGTGCTATCTGTATGTCCCTCTAACCCACGATTGGGGCTGGCAACAACTGCTCTTGCCGCAAGCGCTGCGTGGTATCGGGCAGCAGTTCGCCGTGCCGCCTATCGTTACGATGGCGTTGGGTTCGTTGCCTCAATCGCGGCTCAAGTCAGCAAGCGGCCTGTTCAACCTGATGCGCAATCTGGGTGGCGCGATCGGCATCGCAGTGAGCGCCACCATGTTGAACGACCGTCTGAACTTCCACTATCTCCGTCTGAATGAAAGCGTCACCGTTGGGCGGCCGGAAGTGGAGTCGCTGTTGTCCGGCCAGACCGCTCACTGGTCCGCTGTTGCCGGCGATACGCTCGACGCAGCGCAATCAGGTCTCGCCAGCTTGCACGCGTTGGTCCTGCGGGAATCGCTGGTTCTGACTTACTCCGATGTTTTCTATGTGCTGTCGTTGTGTTTCCTCGTGGGCATCGTCAGCGTGCTTTTTGCCAAATCCATCAACAACGCCGCGCCGCCGCCGGACGCACATTGAGGTCATCATGAAAAAGCTTTTCATTGCAGCAATGGTCAGTCTCGCGTTGGCGGCGTGTGCCGTCCAACCCGCGACCCACGCTGATTTGCCCGACACGGTGAAAACAACCGCACCGGAAAACTGGAGTGTCGATGCACCCAAAGACAGCGTCGATGCGGCGACGTGGTGGTCGCAATTCGGCGACCCTGTGCTCGACGAACTGGTGAGTTCGGTTCTCACGGGCAATCTGGATCTTCAGGCTGCGGCAGAACGCGTGAAGCAGGCGAGGGCGATTACCACACAGAAGAATGCGGCCTTGCTGCCCGAACTCGATGCTACCGCCACCGCGTCGGATAGCCGGATGAACACGCCACCGCCGCTCGGTTATGTGCGTCAAGGCGGTGTGGGTCTGGCATTGAACTGGAGTCCTGACGTCTTTGGCGGAGAGCGTCTCGATTTGCTCGCGGCGCAGTCGCAACTGGTTGGGCAGCAGCATGCGGAGGATGAATTCAGGCTCGCGCTCGCTGCGAATACGGCGTCGGCCTATGTCGACTTGCGCTGGGCCCAGTCGGAGTTGAAGATCTTGCAGGACAACGTAGTGATTCGTCAGCGCGCGCTGCAACTGACTCAAGAGCGGCTCAAATACGGCCTGTCGACACAACTGGACGTGGCGCGTGCGCAGAATCAGTTGAGCGAACTGCTCGCTCGGGTTCCGCGCGCTCAGTCGACGATCCAGCATCAGCTCAGCCTGATTGCCGTGTATTCGGGGCGCACACCGGAATCGGTGGACAGGCTCGTGCTGGCCACTCCCGCTCCGGTTCCGACGCCTGGTGGAGAAGTGCCGCAGACGCTTCCATCTGAAGCGTTGCTGCGCCGTCCGGATGTGCTGGCGGCGTACGCAACGGTCCAGCAGCGCGCCGCTGAAGTCGGCGTGGCGCACGCAGAGCGTTATCCGAAGTTCACGCTGAACCTGAGCGACGGATTGCTCGCCGCGTCGTACCTCGGGATGCCTGCGCTCACGGACAACCTGTTTAGTGCCGCGCTCAATGCGACCAGTCCGATCTTCAACGGGGGACGCATCACGGCCGACATTCAGCAGAGCGAAAGCAAAATGCGCGAGTCTCAGTTGGGGCTGCAGCAAACGATTCTGGAAGCCCTCAAGCAAGTCGAGGATACGCGCAGCGATCTCGTCAGCACGACGGAGTCGACGCAACGGCTGACGGACGCGCTGGCCGCGTCGGATCAGTCGCTCAAGCTGGCGAACCAGTTGTACAAAGGTGGTGCCACCGATTTCCTGGATGTACTCGCGGCGCAGCAGACCTATCTTGAGGATTCCGATCAGTTGAATCAGGCGAAGCGGGAGCATGCGCTTTCGGCGGTCGCGTTATACCGGTCGCTGGGAGGCGGGTGGAGCGAGCATACTGCGGCGGGCGAAGCGCAGACGCCAGCGCATAGCGAGGCTTCTGCTGCTACGGACGTGTCGTCGTCGGCTCATTAAACATACGGGTACGTTGACTGATCGGTGTGTTCGTATTCCATGAACTCACCCGTCAATCTGAGTCATCGTCGGACTGTGCGGGTACGCCTTCAACGGTGAATGAGCGGAATTTTGCGTACTTTTCCCCAATTCTCCGGGCCTGTTTGAACGCCTCGGAGTTACGGTGAGCCTGAAGCTGTTCAACACTGTCCCAGACCAGAACGGCGACCCGTGGCGGCGGTGGCGACCCTTCGATTGCAGTGACTTTTCCGCTGCTTGCCGGGCCTCCCAGCGCGACAAAGCGACCACCATCGGCTTTGATCAGAGGCTGAATGACCGGCAGGTAGTTCTTTGCAAATCCTGCCGGGTCTGTCACGTCAATTTCGCTGATGTAGTAAAGCGGCGCTTTGGCCCGGGCGTGGAGAGTCTGGACAGCGGCCATGCCCATGCCGAACCCCGCGAGGAGTGCCAACGCAACTGCGCAGCGCGTTTTCATGACCTGTCCTCCCATTGCATGGCCGGTGTCGACAAGCGCAATTGTAGGTCTGCCGACAAGCATTTGCTGGGAATATGTCGTCTGCCGGAGGCATTCCAGATGCGCCAGCGAGGGGCCGGGTGTTAGCCAATATCCCCCTTTTTGCTGGCATCGCTTGGACATGAAATTTTCGCAGTGGACGTTAAGTCAGGTTCGCCGCGTCCGTGGTCAGGATGATCTTGCCGACGTTCACGGCTGATTCCATCCGGCGATGGGCATCAGCGGCGCGCGCAAGCGCAAACGTGCTGTCGACAACAGGTTCAAGCTGTGCGCCACCGTTAAAGCGCTCCAGCCAATGTTCCTGAAAGCGCCTCACCATTGCGTGCTTTTCCGCTTGTGGTCGCGATTTCATCACGGTGCCCATGATCTGGATATGCCGGTACAAAATTTGCTCCAGCTCTACACTGACCGCATCGCCGCCGCCGAGTATGCCAACCTGAATGAGCCGTCCGCCATTCGCGAGCGACGCAATGTTGCGCTGGAAATAGGGCGCGCCCACAAAGTCGATCACGACATCAACGCCACGGCCATCAGTTGCTTGTGCGATCACTTCCGCGAAGTCCTGTGTGCGGTAGTCGATAACCACTTGCGCACCCAGTTGCGCCACACGCTCGAGCTTGCTGCCGTCTGCAGTTGCGAAGACCGATGCGCCGGTCGCGTGAGCAAGCTGCACCGCGGCTGAGCCCACACCACCTGCAGCGGCATGAATCAACACGGAGTCGCCATGTTTCAGACGGCCCAGATGCATCATCGCTTCATGCGCCGTGACAAATACCTCTGGAATTGCGGCAGCGTGCACATAGTCGAGCGAAGCAGGAATGGGCATGGCCATCCTGTAGTCGATGCGCGCAATTTCCGCATAAGCACCACCACCGACGACGCCCATCACACGATCGCCCACTTCGAAGCCACGCGTCTCACTGCCGATCCCGATCACTTCGCCCGCTATTTCGAGCCCCATGATCGTCGAATCGCCGAAATTCGGTCTGCCGTATCCACCGAGGCGGTGGGTCAGGTCGGCGCGGTTCACGCCAGCCGCGTGAACGCGCACGAGCAGATCGGCGGCCCGCAACTCCGGTATGGGTGCATCGTGAAGCTCAAGCACGTCGGCCTCTCCGAACGCTTCGAATGTGATCGCTTTCATACTGTTTGCTCCTTTGTTTGTGTCAAGGTCGCGTTGGCGACTGCGGAAGCCGAGATGGCTGCGGGGAAGCCCGCATAGAAGGCCAGATGCGTAATCAAACCGCTTAATTCGACGGACGTGACGCCATTGGCAATCGCGCGGCGCAGATGGGCAGACAACTCATCGGTCTTGCCGAGCGCAACCAGCGCAGCAACCGTAACAAGACTGCGGTCGCGCGGCGAAAGATCGGCGTCGCCCCAGATCTGCGGGTACAGCACGTTGTCGACGAACTCCGAAAGCTTCGGCGTAAAGGCGCGCGCGGCTTCGCGCGGGCTCTGAAAATCGGGGTGAGACATGATTGCGCTCCTGTTAAGCCTGGCTGATGAATTTGTGGGTGAGGTAGTACGCGATGCCTTCGGTGCCGCCTTCCGAACCGTGGCCGCTCTCTTTCATGCCGCCGAACGGCAACTCGGTCGCGATGATGCGGTACTGGTTAATGCCGATCATCCCGGCTTCGAGGCCGTCGGCAACGTCGATGGCCGTGCGCGCGTTTTGCGTGAATGCGTACGCGGACAGCCCGTAGGGGAGGCGGTTCGCTTCGGCGAGGCCGTCCGTCAGCGTGTCGAATCGCATGAGGATCGCAATGGGGCCAAACGGTTCCTCGTGCATTACACGGGCATCCATCGGCACATCGGCAAGCACGGTTGGCTCGAAGAAGAAGCCCGCACCTTCGATTCGCTTGCCGCCTGTGAGCACGCGGGCACCGCGTGCTACCGCGTCGGCGACCAGTTCCTCCATCTTCGCGAGTTGCCGCGCGTTAGCGAGCGGTCCCACTTGCGTGCCGGCCACCATGCCATCGCCGACCGTCAGGGCTTGTGCCGCGCTAACGAAGCGCTCGACGAACTCGTCATACACACCGCGTTGAATCAGAAAGCGCGTCGACGAGATGCACACCTGGCCGGTGCCGCGAAAGCGGTTTGCCGCGCCTTCGATTGCCGCCCTTTCGACCTCGGCGTCGTTGAACACGAGCACGGGGCCGTGGCCGCCCAGTTCTAGGGTGATGGGTTTCACGCCTTCCGCAGCGCGTGCAGAGAGCAGACGTCCCACCGGCACCGAGCCCGTGAATGTCACCTTGCGGATGATCGGTGAAGCGATGAGCTGCCTGGATACGGCGTCCGGCACGCCGAATACAACCTGCAGCACGCCCTTGGGCAGTCCGGCATCGTCGAGCGCGCGTGCAATGGCGAGTGCCGTGGCGGGGCTCTCTTCACCCGGCTTGATGATGACGCTGCAACCCGCCGCCAGCGCCGCCGAGAGCTTGCGCGCCGGCGTGATGGCGGGGAAATTCCACGGCGTGAAAGCGGCGACCGGGCCGATGGCCTGGCGTTTCACGAGTTGCTGTACGCCGGGACGATTGGACGGCACCACGCGACCATCGATGCGGCGTGCTTCCTCTGCGAACCACTCGAAGTAATCGGCTGCGCGCATGACTTCGTCCCGGCTTTCCGCGAGGGGCTTGCCTTCTTCGAGCGTCATGAGCGTGGCAGTGTGTTCGGCGCGTTCGCGCATCAGATCTGCGGCACGCTTGAGAACCCGGGCCCGTTCGACGGGAACGGTGTTGCGCCAGATCTCGAAAGCGCGTTGTGAAACGGTGAGTGCGTGATCGAGATCGGCGGCCGTGGCGAGTGGTACGCGGCCAAGCTCGGCTTGCGTCGCGGGATTGACGACCGGTACGGTTTCGCGCGAATCTGCGGGGAGCCATTCCCCGTCGATGAACAGATAGAGCGCGTCATAGGATGCATTCATGGTGAAGACATCAAGTTAGTTATCCGAATGATTCGATTCAAGGAATTGGCAAATATTGCGTGCCGCTCTTTGCCTCAATGGATGCGCTGCCCATTGTGGGGCTGTGCATCCATGAGACCGCATGACCAACGCCGCACGGTTGAGTGAGATTCGTAATGCACAAGAGCGCGGGGTACGGAACGAAGTCTAGGGAGGAACGCGGGTTCGTTTAAGAGGATCCGCTGCAAATCATTTTCCCTCTGGACAGCAAAATGCTTTCCGCTTGGCTACGGGCGGGCGGAGACGCGGAAATCAGCGCAGTGCGCCCGGGTGCGACGCAAAGGGGACTGAGATCCGTCCCTGACTGCGACAGGGTTGACGAAAGGAAATTGTCAGATTAATTATGCAGGCTTCGAAAGCCTGATCGACCCACGCCAGCGCAGGCGGTCGTCCGGGTTCGCCGCTGCCGCGCTCTGCGAAGTGCGAAGTGCGAAGCTGTAGCGCGTGGCTCTCGCGACGCGAAAGATGAAAATGAAAGCATGACGGGAGTCGCGATGGACAAGTTTTACAACATGTCGGTATTTGCCCGGGTGGTCGAGATGGGCAGTTTTACGGCGGTGGCGAACCACCTCGACTCAACCGTTGGAAATGTCTCGCGCGCGGTGTCGACGCTCGAAGAGGCGCTCAACACGCGCCTGCTTCAGCGGTCCACCCGGCGGCTGACCGTGACCGATGCGGGACGGCGTTTCTACGAGCGATGCACGGCGATCCTGGCGGATCTGGAACGCGCCGAGGCAGAAGCAGGTGACGCGCTGCTCGAGCCGCGCGGTACGCTGCGGGTGCACTCTGTGCCGGGCTTGGGGCGAACTCACGTGACGCGGGCCGTGCTTGCCTATCGCAACGCGTTTCCTGAAGTCAGCGTCGATCTGGTGCTGTCGCAGCGCATGCCGAATCTGCTTGAGGATCAACTCGATATTTCGGTTGTGATTGCCCGCACGTTGCCCGATTCGGCCTATGTGAGCCAGAAGATAGGGAGTAGCCAGTGCGTGCTGGTGGCGTCACCGGACTATCTTGCCGGGCGGCCAGTGCCGACACGACCGGACCAATTGTCGGACCACGCTTGCGTGCTACTCGGCACGGTCGACTATGCACCGGATGAATGGAATCTGAAGAGTGCGGCCGAGAACGTGACGTTCCGCCCGCGCGGTGCACATTTCTGTGTGAACGATATGGAAGCCATGTCCGTTGCAGTTCAGGAGGGCGCTGGAATCGGCCTGCTGGCGGGTTTCGCCGCCGTCGAGGGATTGCGCGCCGGCACCGTGGTCCGCGTGCTGCCGGACTACCACACGTATTCTCGTAACGTGTATGCGGTTTATTTGTCACGGCAGTTTGTGGACGCGAAGATCAAGCGATTCGTCGATACATTGAAATCTCATGTTGGAACGCAGCTTGTTGCACACGCAGAAGAGCTTCGCATCGAAACGTCCGACTAGTCGTGCGGGCGGTCTCGCCCAAAATGACGCTAGCCCGTCATACGGAGTAATGGCATGGATGTGTACTATGAAGTCCTCGATCACGTGACGGCTCAATCATGAACACACCTCTTTCTCCCAACGACACCCCGAAAGACGATGATCATCATTTGCGGTTTCATTTGCCACACGCCCACCTTACATCTGTATTCGGCGACGACTGGTTCGCTCTGAAGGCGGAGGGTTTCGCGCGCTTCTTTGGCACGCCGACCTTTCTCGTTGCGCAAACGGTCATAGTCGCCGTCTGGATCGTAATGAACGTTGCGGGGCTGACCAAGTTCGACGTCTATCCTTTCATCCTTCTAAATCTGGCATTCAGTCTGCAGGCGGCCTACGCGGCACCTTTGATCCTGCTTGCGCAAACGCGCCAGGCGGACCGCGACAAGGCTAGTGCCGACGCAGACGCACGCCATCGGGAAGACATCGCCAAGGCAAACGAAGAGCGGCAAGTGCTGACCGTGAAACAAACCGAGCAACTGGTGATTCTGCTCGAGCAGAATACCAAGCTGACTGAACTCACCAAGGCGATGAGTGAGCGCATTGAAACACTGACGCGCGAACTGCATGACAAGCTGGCGCGGCCGGAATCAAGGCCGTAAAGCGCGGCGCTTCAGCGGGCCCGGCGCCGTTGCGGTGGACGGGCGGCGTGAAGCTCCGACTGATCGAGAAAGAAGTCCCTGTTGTCGGCTATGCGCTCGATCATGAAATTAATGAAGGTTTTCACGCGCAACGGTTGCTCGGTTCGGTGTCCGTAATAGATATGTATCGTGCCGTACTCGGTGACGTGTTGCGTGAGCAACGGTACCAGCCGGCCGCTTCGGATGTGCGCCGTGGCATTGAAGCTGGCCAGTTGCCCGATTCCGAGGCCGGATAGCACCGCTTGCGTTTCGAGTTCTGGATCGTTCACGCAGATGGCTGCGGGGATGTCACGATAAACGATCTCATCGCCGATCCCAAACTGCCACTGTGCGAGCTTGTTGGTGTTCACGCGACGGTATCCCGTGCAGCGATGCTGCGCCAGTTCTTCGATGCTGCGCGGTGCGCCGTTACGCTCGATGTATTCCCGCGATGCGCAGACAATCAACTGGATCGGCAAGAGCCGGCGCGCAATTGAACCGCTCGACGGCGGCGGCCCGGCACGGAATCCCACGTCCGAGCGTTCAGTGACGAGATCGGTGAAGTGGTCGTCGAACTGCACGTCGAGTCGCACGTTCGGGTAAAGCTGCTGGAATGCCTCGAAAGATGGCCACAGCACCGGCAGTCCCAACGAGCGCGGCGCGCTCACGCGCAGCAGGCCGCCGACTTCCTCCTTCGAGCGCCGCGCTTCGTCGAGCGCTGTCGACAGAATTGAAAGCGCCGGCTGCACGCTGTCGAAAAAGCGTTGGCCTTCCTCGGTCAGGCTGAGCTTGCGCGTGGTCCGATGAAACAGCCGCACACCCAGTTCCCTCTCCAGTTGCATCACCGCATGGCTTGCAGCCTGCGGCGAGACGCCCTGGTCGACCGCAGCGCGCCGCAGGCTGCCGAGCGTCGCAGCCCGCACGAAAGTGGTAATTGCACGAATTTCGTTCATAGCCTGCGCCCCGGATTCGCAAATAAAGGTTGATTATGAGTCTAGCAATTGACGCCTAGTTTGTGTCAGTTGTTGCCCCTACCATGGCATCACTTCATCCAACCCGTAGGAGATACATCATGGCTGACACGCAACAGGGCGCTTTCAGGCGCGTATGGTTCATCACCGGTGCGTCGCGTGGGATCGGCGCACTGATCGCCGAAGCGGCGCTGGCGGATGGCAACGCCGTGGTGGCTGCGGGGCGCAACGTCAAGGCGATTGTCGAGCGGCTCGGGGAATCGTCAGCTCTGCTGCCTGTTGCGCTGGATGTAACCGATGAAGCACAGGCAAAGGTGGCCGTGCAGGTGGCGATGGAGAAATTCGGCCGCATCGACGTGCTGGTGAATAACGCTGGTTTTGGCCTGTTGGGCGCGGTTGAGGAATCCGCCGACAAGGACGTGCGGCGCATGTACGACACCAACGTTTTCGGTCTGCTTAACGTAACGCGAGCGGTGCTGCCGGTGATGCGTGCGAAGCGCTCGGGCCATGTGATCAACATTTCGTCGATTGGCGGATATCGGGCCGCAGCGGGATTCGGCGTGTACTCGTCGACGAAGTTCGCGGTCGAAGGCATCACCGAATCGCTACATGCCGAGTTAAAGCCACTCGGCATCCATGCAACGGTCGTTGAACCCGGCTATTTCCGCACGGACTTTCTGGATGGGTCGTCGCTGATCGTGGCTCCGGAGGTGATCGACGATTACGACGAGACCTCGGGCGCGGTGCGCCGTAAAGCCACGCAGATGAATCACAACCAGCCAGGCGACCCGGCGAAGCTGGCGGCCGCGATGGTCAAGCTGGTCGACGCGCCGACTCCGCCACTGCGCCTTCCGCTCGGCACCGATACGCTTGCGGCCATTGCAGCGAAAAATGAGTACGTGACGCAGGAAACGGAAACGTGGAAGGAATTGTCTGCGTCGACGGACTTTGCTGCGTGAGAGGAGGAAAGGGGGAGGGGTGGCCGCCTAAGCGGTAACGCGGCCACCGGTCCAACTGATCCTTAGGAGGCCGGACATTCGAAGCTGTAGATATAGCGCTTCACGTCCGGCTGATCGAGATTTTCACGCGTGGCCACGATGGAAGTGGTGAGCGTTTTCTTCGTCACCGCGCGTCCGTTCAAGGCGTTGAGTGCCTGCTCGGCTGCATCGCGTCCTTCGTCATACGGTTTGAGCACGACCTGCGCGGCCACCGTGCCCTTGCGCAACTGATCGATGCCAGGAGGATTCGCGTCGAACCCGACTACGACGACGTCTTTCGATTTACCCACCGCGCGCAATGCGGCAACTGTGCCTTCCGTGTTGAATGCTGCGGTTGAGAACACCCCAACGAGGTTCGGATTGGCAAGTGCTGTCGATGAGACGATCTGATCTGCCTTCTGCACGCTGTTATTGGAGAACTGCTGTGGCAGGTAGTCAATGCCCTTGGTGGCTTTCATAACCTCTGCGAAACCGGCCTCGCGTGCGTCAGTTGTCGTCACGCCCGGAGACAGATTAACAGTGATCACGGAACCGGCGTGACCATGCAGCAGATCAGCCAGGGCGCGTCCGGCGACGGCTCCCGCTTCCTTGTTGTCGGCTGATACTTCGGCTGCGGCAAACGAGGTATCGTCGAGCGTGGTATCCGCAAGCACGATTTTTATCCCAGCCGCAGCCGCAGCGCGAAGCGGTGCGATGAGGGCCTTTGAATCAGTCGGAGCGATCACGATTGCATCGGGATGTTGTGCCACGACCGCGTTCAGGATAGGAATTTGTGCGACCGGGTCGAAACTGCGTGGGGCCTGCGTGACGACTTTTGCCCCTTGCTGGGTGGCGATGGCCTGGATGCCGCAACCGAGCGAGCCATAGTAGGCGTCGCCCGCTACCCCTGGAATGAAGGCTATCGTATAGGCTTTCGCGGCCGACGCTGTCGTTGCCGGTACGACGCTCCCGCACAGGAGGGCCGCCCCTGCCAGCGCGGCGGACATTGCTTTGAGCGGATTCTTTTTCATCACTGTCTCCAATGGTTTGAAGCTGACGTTTGCTGCTAGAACTATCTGCCGGCACGCGCCCGCCGGCCCAACTGGTCGAGGTAGACAGCCCCGATCAGTACGACCCCAACGATGACGTCGCGCCAGAACGACTCAAGCCCAAGCATCACCAGTCCGTTGTCGAGCACAGCGGGAATCAGCACGCCAATGGCTGTGCCAAACACGCTGCCCACACCACCAAAGAGGCTGGTGCCGCCTATCACTACCGCCGCGACGACGCTGAGGTTGTCAGTGGTGTGGCCCGAGATAGTGGTCGATCCGTAACGTGCCAGCGACAGCATTCCTGCGATGCCGGCAAGCAGGCCGGCAAGTGCATATACGATGATCAGGTGACGTGTGACGTCAATGCCCATTTCACGCGATGCATTCGGGTTCGAACCAATCGCAAAGGTATGGCGTCCGAAACGAGTCCATGCGAGCACCGCGCCACCCACGAGCGCCACGATCAGTGCGACGATAACGAGCCACGGTATGCCAAGGAAGTCCCCGATACCGAGCGTATCGCCCAGCACATCGGGCACGTCCTTCAGGTCGACGCCTTCGCTGATGATCAGTGCCAGCCCTTGAGCGGCGCCGAGCGTGCCGAGGGTCGTGATGAGCGGTGGCACCCGCGCCTTCGCGATCAGCGTGCCGTTTATGGCACCCCATAGGCCTCCGCAGAGTGCAGCCACGGCGAAGCCCAGCAGCACGACACCCCAGCCCTGGCCGCCTGCAGCGAGCATCACCTTGTCAGCGACCACGCCAGAGAAAACCAGCACAGAGCCCACGGAGAGGTCCACGCCCGCAGTGACAATAACGAAGGTGGCGCCGACGGCCATCACGAGCAGAATAGACGCAGCGGTGCAGATGTTCTTCAGGTTCGCGACGCTCGCGAAGCTTTGGAAGCGAAACGCGGCGAATACGGCCACGATTGCGAGCAGGATCAGGAAGATCGTCATCGCTGCACCTGGCAATGCGAAGCGCCGGCCGCCCTTGGACATGGTGAGATGATGCGCCGGCCTCATGTGCTCTCCGTCATGTGTTTTCCTCGTTGGAATAAGCGCCGATGATGGCCGCGACGATGCGCTCCATCGACATGTCCTCGCGTGCGAGGCGCGCGGTGCGTTGACCAAGGCGTAATACCTCTACGCGGTCGGCCACCGCCATCACATCCGGTACGCTGTGGCTGATCAGGATCACGGCGCGGCCGGATTCCTTGACACGCCGAATCAGGTCAAGCACCGCTTTGCCCTGCGTCACGCCGAGTGCGGCGGTGGGTTCATCCATCACGACGAGCTTGTGTGCCCACGTGACCGCACGCACCACTGCCACACTCTGACGCTGCCCACCCGAGAGTGTGGCGATCGGCGCAGTCGTGCTCTTCAGGTTCACCTGCATCGACGCCAGCGCTTCGCGGGTTCGTTCCCGCATCAAAGCGCGGTCGACGACGCCTAAGCGGCCCAGCAATCCGGCACGCAGCGGCTCCCGCCCGAGGAACATGTTGTCAGCGGCATCGAGGTCGGGCGCCATCGCGAGATCCTGATAGACCGTTTCCATGCCCAACGCCTGCGCGTGTCTGGGCGAGGTCAACGTGATGGGCTCGCCGTCGAACAGGATCTGTCCTTCGTCGGGCTGGTACACCCCACATAAGGTCTTCACTAACGTGCTTTTGCCCGCTCCGTTGTCGCCCATGAGAGCAACGACTTCACCTTTGCCGATGGCGAAATTCGCGCCGCGCAGCGCCTCGATTCCGCCAAACCGCTTGGTGATCCCGCGTGCTTCCAGCAGCATCGGAATGGTCATCTTTTCTCCTTGGAGGAAGCATTCCTGGGTTGCCATGTTCACCAGTCAGCGATGCTGCCGTCTTCCCGAAACGCCTCCGGGATCCAGCGCCCCGTTGTGTTGGCCGCGAGAAATTCTTCATCCAGTTCGACGCCAAGGCCGGGGCCCTGCGGCATGGCGAGAAAGCCCTCAGCATCGACGTGCGGCACGTAGCTCGATAACTTAGCAGTCCATTCGAGATTGGTGTGCCGCGTTTCCAGCATCGTGAAGGCCTGGGCATGCGCGGCCAGGTTCAGGCTGGCTGCCGCCTGGACCGGCCCATTCGGATTATGCGGCGCAAAGACGACGCCATACATTTCCGCCAACGAAGCAAGCTTCGCCATTTCGGTGATGCCGCCCGCGTTTGCGCAATCGGGTTGAATGATGCCGGCCCACTGTTTTTCCAGCACCTCGCGAAATGCCCAGCGCGTGAACAGCCGTTCGCCGACCGCGAGGGGTGTTTGCGAGTGTTGCGCGAGGCGCTCTAGCGCCGGGTTCGATTCAGGCGGCACCGGTTCTTCGAGCCACAGTGGCGCGGTATGCCGCACCGCGGCCTCTATAACGATGGCGAGACTCGCGCCCGGCTTGCCATGCATGTCGATGGCGAAATCGCAGTCATCGCCGATCTCGTCGCGCACGGCTTCGCAGCACGCGACCACGCCATTTATCACGCGCTTCCCCTCGATCTGGGCGAGATTCGGCAGGGGATAGATCTTGACGTTGTGAAAGCCCATCTCCAGCGCGTGCCTGGCGCGGCGACGAAATTCTGCGGGATCGGTCGACAAACCGAGGTTTGCGTAAGCCTTGACCCGATCGCGCACAGGTCCGCCAAGCAGTTCGCAAACGCTACGCCCGGCGATTTTGCCTTTGATATCCCACAGCGCTATATCGACACCAGAGAGGGCAGCGGTCTGAATCGGACCACCACGCCAGTACGCGTGGCGATACATGCGCTGCCAGCACCATTCGTTGTGTTCGGGGTTGGCACCGACCAGCAGCTTTTCGAGGTCGCGAATTGCACCGGCGACGCCTTCGGGTTTGGTCGGCAGCGATGCTTCGCCCCATCCGTAGAGCCCGGGTTCATCGGTTTCCACCTTGACGAAGACCAGATCGGAAATCGGGCTGAAGCAGACGTATGGAACCAGACGCGTGATTGCGATTGCCATCGGTCAATGTCCTGCGACGGTTCGGCTTTGCAGCGCGAGGAGAATCTCTACGCATGCGCCGATGTTGTGATAGTCAGGCTCAGGTGCGCTCTTTTCATTTGAGGCAAGGGCATTCTCGCCATCGAGCATCCGGAACCATGCGCCATTTTGATGATCGACAAGGTGCTTCCAGATGAAATTCCACAGAATGTCGTACCCGACCCAGTAGCGCGACTCACCGGTTTCGAGCGCAAGCAAGGCGGCTGCGGCGATGGTCTCGGCGTGAGTCCACTGATGTTTGGCTGTGTCGTAAATTGTCCGGTCGGGCGCGCAGGAATAGAACATGCCGCCGAGGCGATCATCCCAGGCCCACTCCATTGCTTCGTCAAAGAGGAATTGCGCGCGCGGAAGCTGCCACGGCTCCGGGCGGTGCCGTCTCAGGATAAGCAGCAATTTGGCCCACTCGGTCTGGTGGCCCGAGAGAAAACCCCACGGTCGATAGGAATCCGTATGATCGTTCTGGTTATACGTCATGTCGGGAGTCCAGTCTTCGCCGTAATGTTCCCACACCAGATTGAGCGGATTGGCACGTGCGAGATCTATCGTTACACGCTTTGCAATACCGTAGGCGCGATCGAGGTAGGGCGTTTCCCGGGTCGCCTCGAATGCGGCCAACATCGCCTCGCAAGCATGCATGTTGCAGTTTTGCCCACGATACGGATCAACCTTCGACCAGTCCGCGGATGCTTTATCGGCGTACAGTCCCGCGCTTTCGTCCCAGAGATGCCGGTTTAACGTCTCAACCGATTCCGCAAGCCACCCGCGTGCTTCATCGATTCCGGCCATCACGGCATGTGCATAGGCCAGCACGACGAACACGATTCCATAGGTAATGTTGTCGTCGGAATCCGTAGCGGCAGGAGCAGCATGCGCCTGGAATTGCCAACGGTAACCGCCCGTTGCCGGAACGCGATGCCTTTCATGCAGAAAGCGCACACCGTGGAGCGCTGCGGCTCTGAACTGCTCGTCGCCTGAAAGGCGGTAAATCTGCGCGTGGTTGACCACATAGCGTGAAGAACACACGAGATTGCGCGTCGAGCGATCGACGATGGCGCCATCGTTGCTGAAGAACTGGTAGAAACCGCCGGTGGAATCGAAGCCACGCGGATGATAGAACGACCAGGTTTGCTCGATGTGCTCTCTCAGCCATTCGGGCGACGAAAAATCAGGAGTCTTGAGCATGAGTTCTCCCCGGCGTCGGCTAGAAGCCGAGGTTGGCAAGCAATCCGCCATCCGCGACAAAGTCGGCGCCTGTGCAATAACTGCTGCGCGGGCTCGCGAGGAAGGCGATGACTTCGGCCAGTTCCTCTGGCTGCCCAATGCGCTGCAACGGTACCCGTTTGCCCCATTCCTGGTAGGTTTCATCCACGCTTTTCCCCTCGCCGAACAACTCGGCTGCACGCTGAAGCATGGGAGTGGCGATAGGGCCGGGGCTAACCGAGTTGGCGCGCACACCGCGTGCGCCGAAATCCATGGCAAGCGTTCGCGTGAAAGCGAGGATCGCGCCTTTACTGGTTGCGTAGGCCGAGAGGTTCCGGCTACATGCGGAGCCCTGGTTTGATGCAACATTGACAATAGCGCCGCCGCCGCGCTGGACCATCAGTTCAATGCCGAAGTGAGCGGTGAGGTACATGGACTTTACGTTCACCTGAATGGTTCGGTCCCAAATGGCTTCATTGGTCGAAACGGCATCGCCATAAGGATGAATAGCCGCAGAGTTGACGATGATGTCGAGGCCGCCCCACTCGGCGGCAGTCGTCTTGATAGCGCGTTCAACATCGGTCGCGTGAGAGCCGTCGCCTACAAATCCGAGTGCTCGCGCGCCGGTGGCCGCGATCTGCCGCGCGGCTTCGATGCTGTCCTCGTGGTCGCTGAAGAGCGCCACGGCCGCTCCGCGTGCGGCCATCAACTTTGCTGCGGCCAGTCCGATTCCAGAGCCCCCACCCATGACGAACGCGAGCTTGTTTGCGAATTCCAGTTCCACCATGTTGTCTCCGCTTCTTTCGGCTTGCTGACTAGCTTAATCCAATCATCGTGCGCTTGTATACTAGTGTTTTGATGCGGGCGTCGATTAGAATGTCGGTACTTGTGCTGCATGGCGACACGGAGAAGATTCATGAATGACAACGACGCGCAACTGGACGCCCGGCCAGGCAGCTTCCTGGCGAAGATCGCGCTTAGCGACGTCGAGATCGACCGCGGACGCCAGGCAGGAGGGCAGGTGTACCGGATTCTCCGAAAGGCGATTGCGGAGCTAGACTTGATGCCCAATGAACCGGTCTCGGAGCAGGCGGTGGCCGCGGCGCTGCAGCTAAGCCGTACACCGATCCGGGAAGCGTTTTTGCTGCTGGTCGAGGAGGGTTTGCTCGACGCCTACCCGCAGTTGGGTACCTTTGTGGCGCCTTTGCGGCTCGATACGATCCATCGCTCACAGTTCGTTCGCGAAGCGTTGGAATGCGCAATCGCGCGGCGGGCCGCAGAGTTGATCAGCGAACCGGCGGCCAAGGCCCTGCGGGCGACGCTAAAACGCCAGCGTGCGTTGGCAAAAGCTAAGGACTGGGAAGCGTTTTATGCGGCCGACGAGGAGATGCACGAGGACATATGCAGACTCAGCGGAGTTGTCGATGTCTGGAAGACGGTGCAATCGGCCAAAATCCACCTCGACCGCGTGCGGCGGCTGACATTGCCTATCCACGACCGGATTGAAAACGTGCTGGAGCAGCATGCGGCGATCGTCGATGCGATCCTTGCGTCGGATTCCGATCGCGCCGAAGCAGCCGTGCGGGTGCATATGCGCGATGTTCTGCACCTGATTCCCGCGTTGCGGGAGAGTTCGCCGCACCTGTTTACCAGGCCGACGGTCTTTCGCAGGCAAAATACCTCGGTCTGACGAATCGGGGCGTGGCCGCGCCATGTGCTGTCCCACTCGCTCACGCTGTACCCGACATCAGTCATGCGTTCGTCAGGGAATATGCCAGCGCGCAACGCGTGATTCGCTCTCGTAGAGGAGTCTTACATGAACAAGCCTTATCGCATCGCTGTCATTCCCGGCGACGGCATCGGCAAGGAAGTGATGCCCGAGGGTCTGCGCGTGCTGGAAGCTGCAAGCAAGCGTCACGGCATCGCCCTGGAGTTCAAGCACATTGAGTGGGCGAGTTGCGACTACTACGCGAAGCACGGCCAGATGATGCCGGACGACTGGAAGGCGCAACTGCAGCACATGGACGCGATCCTGTTCGGCGCGGTGGGTTGGCCGGATACGGTGCCCGACCATGTTTCGCTATGGGGTTCGTTGCTGAAGTTCCGGCGTGAGTTCGATCAATACATCAACCTGCGTCCGGCGCGTCTGTTTGCCGGCGTTCCGTCGCCGCTCGCAGGGCGTAAGCCGGGTGAAATCGACTTCTGGATTGTGCGTGAGAATACCGAAGGCGAATATTCTTCGGTGGGCGGCGTAATGTTCGAAGGCACGGAACGTGAATTCGTGCTGCAGGAATCCATCTTCACGCGCCACGGCAGCGAGCGCGTGCTGAAGTTCGCATTCGATCTCGCGCAGCGGCGTGAGCGCAAGAAGATCACCGTCGCGACGAAGAGCAACGGTATCGCAATCAGCATGCCGTGGTGGGACAAATGCGCAGCGGGCATCGCGGCGCAATACCCGGATGTGACGTGGGACAAGCAACACATTGACATTCTGTGTGCGCGTTTTGTGCTGAATCCGGACCGCTTCGACGTCGTCGTAGCTACCAATCTGTTTGGCGACATCCTGTCTGATCTCGGTCCTGCCTGCACCGGCACAATCGGCCTTGCGCCATCGGCCAACCTTAATCCCGATCGAAAGTTTGCTTCGTTGTTCGAACCGGTTCACGGGTCGGCGCCGGACATTTTCGGCAAGAACATCGCCAATCCGATTGCGATGATCTGGTCAGCCGCGATGATGCTCGACTTCCTTGGCCACGGGCAGGGCGCCGAACACGAGGCGCACGACGCCATGCTTGCCGCAATCGAAGCGGTGTTGAAGGAAGGCCCGCACACCAGCGATCTTGGCGGACAGGCGAACACTACGGAAGTGGGCAAGGCGATTGCCGAACGGTTGGCTTGATCAGCGTAGACATGCCGGCCGTGAGCGCAATCGTGATTGCGCTCAACCTGTCACGCGCGCCATCCACGCGGTGATCTGATCGACCACATTTGCTTCGATACCGTCGTAACCGTGCGGCGATAGCGACGCACACGCATTCGACGAATGCGTGTGCCCGCCTTGCACGAAAAGTACGGAGACCTGCGCGTTGCGCAGCGCCTGTGCAATCGCGTTGGCCATGGAAGGCGGCGCCACCTTGCATCGATCGTCGCGGTTGGCGACCACGAGCGCGGGCACGCGAACCTCTTCGGGATGGGCATCGAACACGGTCTCATGCGAACCGCCGGGCACCGAGACGGACTCCGTCAGGATCACGCCGGCGATCTGCGTTTGGCTCGCATGCGACGCCGCATTCATGGCCGCTATTGATCCCTGGCTCGTACCCAGTACCCAAACTGGCGCCGGTGATTGCTGCTGCGCGAAGGCGATGATCTGCTGCGTGACTGACGCATAGGCGGCACTGCTGCGCTTGCCACGCATGGATTGATCGCCAATTGCATCGACTAGCACCACGCCGTAGCCTTTGGCCATCCATAAGGCGCGTGAACGGACCACGAAGTTATCGGCGTGTGCGATTGCGCCATTCTGCTGGATGCCAAGATTGTCGGCGCCGCCAGAAAACATCACGATGACGCCACGCACTTTTTGCGGCGGGGCGGTGTAGAGAACGCGTTGGAACGCGCCATTTTCCAGCGGCAAATCGCGCACCAGTAAGCGGTTTTGGAACGCGACACTGGTGGGTGCTTCGCTAAAGGCGTGGCGTTGATTGAAGTAGGCCGAGGACGCGCTCGTCGAGAGCGTCGTCAGCGCGAGCCCGAGCGCAACAAGAGTGGATCTGAAGCAGGTCACTTTGACTGGAAACAAGCCGGGCCTCTATGTAGGGTGTGCGACTGTGGGCACGTGGCGCCGCGTTGATCGTGACGAGCCAACCGCAGCGAGGATACGGGACGCGGCAACGGATCAAAACTTCCTGGCCGTCAAACACGTCACGGACCCGGTCGCTGCGCCATCAAAAATCAGCCGTTAGAATAGCGAAAACTCAACTCGCACTGGCGCCATGCACTCACACGAATCTTTCCGGCAGTTAGACATTGTCCCCTCCGGGCAACTTGAGGCGCATCTGCCTGCGCACGTCGTCGCCCACTTGCCGGCTAACGAAGTCATTGTGTTCACGGTGACAGACGACGCATCGGATACGGCGGCGTTTAGCGCACGGTATGGCTTCGGCCTGGAAGACTGCGCGAACACCATCGTCATCAAGTACAAGAAGGACGGTACCGAGCAATATGCCGCTATTGTCACGTTGGGCTCGCTTCGCCTCGATATCAACGGTGCGGTGAAAGCGCATCTGGGTGCGCAGCGGCTTTCATTCGCCAAGCGGGAAGTCGCGGTCGAACATAGCGGCATGGAGTTCGGCGGGATCACAGCATTCGGCGTGCCGGAGGACTGGCGCATTCTGGTGGATGCCGCGGTGATGGAGCGCACTCAGGTGGTGATGGGCGCGGGCGTGCGTTCCGCGAAACTGCTGTTATCGCCCGCCGTACTGCGCAGTTTGAAGAACTGCGAGGTTGCCGCGCTGACGCTGCCGGCAGAGTAATTAACTGGTCCGCAGCACACGCGTGTTTATGCGCTGATCGCGGCAACGATCTGTTTGCGTAACGCAGCGTCCGGATAGGCACCCATTCCCGCATGTACGTTATCGATCATGTACTCGGGCCGGCCCGTGCCGGGTATGACGCAAGTGACGGCCGGATGGGCCAGCACGAATTTGAGTAGCACCTGGGCCCACGAAGTGCAGCCAATTTCCTGCGCCCAGTCGGGCAATGGCCGGTCGTGCATGCGCCCGAGCAAACTTCCGCCGCCAAAGGGCTGGTTGATGATCACGGCAACGCCTCGTTGCGCGGCCAACGGCAAATTCGTTGCTCGGCGGCACGGTCATCTGCTGAATAGTCGATCTGCACAAAATCGAGCTGTTCGTTGCGCACGATGGCTTCCACTTCATCAAAGGCGCCAGGCGTGTAGTGGGTGATGCCAAGGTAGCGAATCCGGCCACTCGCTTTCCAGTCGCGCAGCGTCGCAAGGTGTGTGCGCCAGTCGAGCAGGTTGTGAATCTGCATAAGGTCGATACGCGGCTGCTGCAGCCGCCGCATCGACTCCTCCATTTGCGCAATCCCCGCCTCGCGCCCTTCAGTCCATACCTTGGTGGCAACAAACGCTTTTTGATGAGCCGATAGCCGGGTCAGCAGCGTGCCCACGACCGCCTCGGACGAGCCATACATGGGCGACGAATCGATCACGGAGCCACCAGCGGCGAACAGCACGTTAAGGACCTCGGCGAGGCGCGCCTGTGCGGCCTGGTCGTCGCCTGCATCGAAAGTGCGCCAGGTGCCGCAGCCGACGACTGGCAGCGGCTCGCCGGTACCGGGAATCAGGCGCCGATTCATTGCCGGGGACACGGCAGGCGCGTGGCCAGGTGTCTGCGCATCGGAGGACTGCGCCGCTGCCACGTGGCCGAGCGGCGAAGCTAGCGAGGCGCCGAGCACCGCACGCAACCAGCTGCGTCGGCTGAACCTGTTCGCGGATAATCGGGGTGCCTTCACGCGCTCCTCCTTTTCACCCTGCACGCTTTGGCGAGCGCAAACGCGCCGCGCCAACCACGTCTCATGCTCGCACGAATTTGCGCTTCCGTCGGCTCCACATTGCGGTGCAGCACTAACGATTTTCAAATCCAAGAGTAAGGGTATGCCCCGAAAATATACATCAGACGTCTGATGTATATTGGTTTTCTGCAGACTCCAGCCGCAAATCATGCGTCTTAGCGTCGATCGGTCCATGAGCGAAAAAATTCAGGAATCTCTATTGGCGATGATTCGTGAAAAGGCGCTCAAGCCAGGCGATCAGATCCCCACTGAGCCGGAGCTTTGCGACTTGTTAGGTGTCGGGCGCTCCAGCTTGCGCGAAGCGGTGGCGCAGATGATTTCGCATGGCCTGTTGACGCGTGTGCAGGGCAGGGGCACCTTCGTCAGACAAATCGCGCTGAAACTGCAAGGTGGTCTGGATGATCTGATGTCTGTGACGGACATGATCAAAAGCGTGGGTGCCGTGCCATCGACGAGCCGTATGCAGGTCAAGCCCGTCTCCGCCTCGGAGAGCCTCGCAAGCAAGCTGGGGTTGCAGGTGGGGGACCCATGCATGTGGATCGAACGGGTCCGGCGTGCCGACGATGCGATTGCGGCCTATTGCATTGACATCGTGCCCAAGGCGATCTTCGATGCCACGGAGATTGAACTCGGCGAGTCGCTGTTTTCGTTCTTTGCGCGTGCGGGGCTGCGCCTCTCGCATACACATAGTTCGATCCAGCCGACCATCCTGACCTCACGCGACCTGCCCGAACTGCAGGACGGCTTCGGCCTCTTCCTGCTGATCGACGAAGTGGATTTCGACCACACAGGCCGGCCGATCTGTTACAGCAACGACTACTACAACACCAGCATTTTCAAGTTCGACCTGGTACGCAAGCGCAGATAAGCGGTCTTCTATACGTAGAGGAGCACCATGGAATTTGAGGCGTTGACTTCTTCCGAGCTCGCGGCATATCTGCATCGCATTCCTGCAGTGAACGCGCTGCTCGGCGACGACAGCGAGCTGGAGATCGTCGAAGTCGGTGACGGTAATCTGAATTACGTGTATTTCGTCAGCAACGTGCAGGCGCCGCAGCAAAGCGTGGTGGTCAAGCAGGCGCCACCGTTCCTGCGCCTCGTGGGTGAGGCCTGGCCGCTGACGCGACAGCGCATGGAGCATGAAGTGGCTGCGTTGCGCCGCTTCGGCGCGCTATGTCCACAACATGTGCCGCAGGTCTATCACGCGGACAGCGAGCTGTTTCTGGTGGTGATGCAGCGGCTCGCTTCGCATCGCATTCTGCGCCGTGGCCTGATAGACGGCACCGTCTACCCGAAACTCGCGGGGCATATGGCCACTTACCTCGCGCGCACGCTGTTTTACGGTTCAGATCTGTTCCTCGACGCCGCCGCAAAGAAAGAGGCCGCTCGCGCCGGCATCAACAGCGAACTTTGCAAGATCACCGAAGAGCTCGTGTTCACGTTTCCGTTCGAGGATCATCCGTCCAACGTCTACAGCGCCGCACTGCCTAAACCAGCTATTGAAAGGCTTCGACACCACGTGCCCTTGCGTGTTGCAGTAGCGCAGATGAAGTGGGCATTCATGAATCATGCAGAAACGCTGCTGCATGGCGATCTGCACACCGGCTCGATCATGGTCAATCAGGAGGAGACCTACGTGATCGATCCGGAATTCGCTTTCTACGGGCCGATAGGATTCGACGTCGGTGCACTGCTGGCCAATTTTTTGCTCGCCTTCTTTTCGCGCGAGTGGCATGGCCGGGTGAATGGCGCGGATCCGCAGCCGTATCAAAGCTGGTTGCTCAAGCAGGTGGTCGAAGTCTGGAACGGCTTTGCGGCGCAATTTCTCGGGCTGTGGCGGGAGCACGAAAATACGGGCGGTGCGAACAGTTGGCACTTTATCGGTGATGACCCGAGCGAGGAGTGCGCCGAGGCGTTTCGGGCCGCGTTGATGCGCAGGCTGTTCGCTGACACGCTGGGCTTTGCAGGCTGCAAAATGATTCGCCGTATCGTCGGTATGGCGAAAGTGGCGGAGATTACGTCGATTCCTGACGCAACGGCGCGCGCTGCAATCGAAGTGCGCTGCCTGCAATTCGCCGAGAATTTGCTCGTGCGGCGCGAGGCGCTGACGCGGATCGAAGACGTGGTCGAACTGGCGAGAGCGACCCAACTGTCACGTGAGGTCGACGTATGAGCCACGGCGTGCAGCACGACGAAACAGATCCCACGGATATCGGAGAACGCATGATCTCGCCGTCTCCTTTGCTGACGCTTCCGGCGACGATCGCCTGGAAAGAGGACGCGCTCTACCTGCTGGACCAAACGCGCTTGCCGCACGAGTGCGTGGTCGAGCGTGTGCGTACGGTCGAAGATGTCTGGCGCTCGATTCATGAGTTGCGCGTACGCGGCGCACCGGCTATTGGGGTCGCAGGGGCCTATGGCCTGTGTGTGGCAATGCAGCCCACGCGTGAAGGCTCGCGTGAGGCGTTTTATGCGGCACTGGAGCAGCACGCCGCCTACCTGGATTCAGCGCGACCCACGGCAGTGAACCTGAGCTGGGGATTGAAGCGTATGACGCAGACGGCACAGCGATCCGAAGCGAAAAACGCCGAGGCGTTGTATCAGGTGCTGGTCGCAGAGGCGTCGAAGATTCATCAGGAAGACCAGGCGATTTGCGAAGGAATCGGCGCACATGGCCTGCCGCTGATCACACCCGGTTCCGGCATCCTCACTCACTGCAATGCAGGGGCGTTGGCGACGACCGGACTCGGTACGGCCACCGCGCCGCTATATCTGGCACATCAAAAGGGCATTGCGTTTCGCGTATTCGCGGACGAAACCCGGCCGCTGTTGCAGGGTGCACGTTTGACCGCGTTCGAACTGCAGCAAGCCGGACTCGATGTCACGCTCATCACGGATGGCATGGCAGCTTCGATGATGGCGCAGGGGCTTGTGGATGTCGTGATCGTCGGCACCGACCGGGTTGCGGCAAACGGCGACTTCGCCAACAAGATCGGCACGTTGGGCGTCGCAATTGCGGCGCGCTATTTCAACCTGCCGTTTTATGTCGCTTGTCCGTCGTCGACGCTGGACCTGCAGACCGCATGCGGGGCGGACATCGTAATCGAAGAGCGGCGCGATAGCGAGGTCACCCAATTGGGTGGCCGGGGCATCGCGCCGCGCAATATCAAGGTACGTAACCCGGCATTCGATGTGACGCCCAACGAACTGGTGACAGGTTTCATTACGGAGCGCGGCATCGTGCGCGCGCCATTTGGCAAGAACCTGGGTGCGCTGTTTGCTTCTGAGGGAGACGCACCGTGAGCGCTGCGGCGAACACAGAGGCAGCGTTGCGCAGCGAGGTCATTGAAACGGCCCGCTCAATGCAGCGCCTCGGGATCAACCAGGGCACTTCGGGCAATGTCAGTGCGCGGTGGCGGAACGGCTTGCTGATCACCCCAAGCGGTGTGCCTTATGACGACCTGAAGCCAGGCCACATCGTGTGGTTGCCGCTCGACGTAGAAGATGATGCGGCGGTGTTTCGAACCCAGCGGCCCTCGTCGGAATGGCGCTTTCATCGCGACATCCTGTTCAACCGGCGGGACGTGAACGCGGTGGTTCATACGCATTCAAATGCGGCTACGGCGTTAGCCATTCACGGCAGAGAGATTCCCGCGCATCACTACATGGTGGCAGTGGCCGGTGGCAATTCGATTCGCTGCGCAGCGTATGCCACTTTTGGCAGTCAGGCCCTTTCCGATAACGCTCTTGTCGCGTTGCGGGATCGGACCGCGTGCCTGCTTGCGCACCATGGCGTGATTGCGCTCGGTCGCAACCTGGAACGCGCGCTGTGGCTTGCCAATGAAGTCGAAGTGCTGGCGCAGCAATATCTGCTGGCATCGCAACTGGGGCCGCCGCCCACGCTTTCGGATGTGCAGATGAGTGCGGTAATCGAGCGGTTCAAGGGATACGGGTTGAATCAGACGGAAGAGTAGCGAAGAGCATGGCAGCGAAGTGTAGTCGGTTTTGAAATCGATCGTTCGGCTGTGCAAGGCGCAGGCCGGATTCGAAGTGGCAATTCATCAAACACTGCTTTCACCACTTATAAAGCGGAGACGGTTATGGCCTGGAATTCAGCAAGATTCGACATATGGGCGAAGCTCGGCACACCGGCGGCGACGTTGGTGCTATGCACCGTGGCTGCCTTGAGCGGCTGCTCGAAGAGCGACAACTCATCATCCAGCACGGCGGCATCCGATGCGGGTGCCAGCGCGGCTGCGAGTCCCGCTGCGGCAGCGAGCGCTGCGCCTGCAACGGGCAAGGTGAAAGTAGGGTTCTCGATCGCCACGCTCAATAACGCCTTTTTCGTGGGTCTGAAGGCAGGTGTGGAAAAAGGTGCGAAGGATCAGGGCTTCGATCTGGTGCAGACCAACGCCAACGGCGACGCCCAGCAACAGGTAAACGACGCGATCAATCTGTTAAGCCAGGGCGTGACCGCGCTGGTGCTCAATCCGATTGATTCGAAGGCCATCATCCCTGCAGTTGAAAAAGCCAATTCGATGAACATCCCCGTGTTCATGCTCGACCGTGGTTCGGACGGCGGCAAGGTGACCTCGTTCGTCGCGTCGGACAACGTGGCGCTGGGTAAAACAGCTGCGGACTGGATCTCCGATCAGCTCAAGGCCCGTTACGGTTCACCCAAAGGCAATGTGGTCGACCTGATTGGGCTCGTCGGCACGACAGCAGCGACGGATCGCGAGAAGGGCTTTAGCGACGAGATTGCCAAGTTCCCGGACATCAAGGTCGTAGCGCGTCAGGAAGGCGCATTCGATCAGGAGAAGTCGCTCAATGCCATGACCGATATTCTGCAAAAGTATCCGCAGATCGATGCGGTGTTCGGTGCGAACGACGACAACACGGTGGGCGCGGAAAAGGCCATCGACAACGCAGGCCGTTACAAGCCGCTAGGCGACAAGGCGCACATCATGGTGATCGGTGCGGATGGCACGGCGCAGGCGCTCTCGGCGATTCGCGCGGGCAAGCAGGACGCGACGATTTCGCAGAACCCGATCGAAATGGCGGCCAAGGCGCTGCAGTTCATCTCGGACTACAACAACAAGAAAGACGTCCCGGCGAACTACGCATGGCCAACGTTGCTGATCACGAAGGACAACATCGATTCGGATGAGACCAAGAAATACGGTCTCTGGTCGGAGCAGGTCAGTCAGTAAGCAACACAACGCGCGCTTTGTCTTTGCCCAGGAAGAGGAAGGCAAAGCGCGCGGCAGTATGACGGGACGCAACCATGAATAGTGAAATGAGTGCGCAAAGCGGCAGCGGGGCAGCCAGGGTACCGACGGCGCACGCTAGCCCCACGACGGCCACAGCAGGGCCGCCGTTGTTGCGAATGACCGGCATTGTCAAGCGCTTTCCGGGCGTGGTGGCGCTGCGCGGCGTGAGCCTCGAATTGCAGGCGGGGCACGTCATGGCGATTGTCGGCGAGAACGGTGCTGGCAAGTCTTCGCTGATCAAGACGCTCTCGGGAGCATATGAGCCGGACGAGGGGACGATCGAGATTGAAGGCGAAGCGCTTGCGCGCGGCACCCACGCTGCAATCGATGCAGGTGTGGCCGTGATTTACCAGGAGCTTTCGCTCATCAACGACATGACGGTTGCGGAGAATCTGTTTCTCGGCCGCATGCCGGCACGTCACGGCATGGTCCTGCATGGCAAGGCCGACGAACTGGCGCGCGAGGCGCTCGCACAGGTCGGGCTCGACGGTATCTCGCCGCGTACCAGGCTGGGCGATCTGCCGCTCAACAAGCGGCAACTCGTCGAAGTGGCGAAAGCGGTGGCCCGCGATGCACGCATTCTGGTGATGGATGAACCCACCGCCGCGCTGCAAAGCGGTGACATTGCGAATCTGTACGCGGTGGTGCGACGGTTGCGCGCGGCCGGCATGGGGATCATTTTCATCTCGCATCATCTCGAAGAGGTGTTCGAACTGGCGGATTCGGCCGTGGTGATGCGCGATGGCGCCACCGTCGGCGCGAGACCGATGTCGGAATGGACCGAATCCGATCTGGTGCAGGCGATGGTCGCGCGCACGCTCGATTCGTTCTATCCCTGGGAGCCGCGCGAGTATGGCGAGGTGGTCCTCGAAGCACGCCATCTCGCCAGTCCGCCGGTGTTGCGCGATGCCAGCTTTAGCGTGCGGGCCGGTGAAATCGTTGGCGTGGCGGGTATTGCGGGCGCGGGGCGCACGGAGTTGCTGAAGACGATCTTCGGCGCGTTGCCGTTGACGAGTGGCGAACTGCTGATTCGAGGCAAGAAGGTGACGATCGGCTCACCGACCGAAGGCGTGCGCAACGGCATCGTCTATACGGCAGAAGATCGCAAGCTCGAAGGTCTGGTGCTGGAGGCGAGCATCGAGGAAAACGTCGCGCTTTCCAGCTTGCGGGCACTGGCGACGGCAGGCTTTGTTAGCCGTGCGAAAAAACGCGAACTGGCATTGCAGGCGAGCAAGCGTTTCGCAGTGCGCGCGTCTTCAGTCGCGCAAATGACCGGTGATCTGTCGGGCGGCAACCAGCAGAAGGTGATCCTCGGCCGCGCCACGGCCACGCAACCGAAAGTGATCATGCTGGACGAACCGACACGCGGCATCGACGTCGGCGCGAAAACCGAAATCTACGCACACATGGTGGCGATGGCGCGAGCGGGCGCAGCGGTCATCATGGTGAGTTCGGAACTGCCGGAGCTGCTCGGCATGTCCGATCGGGTGCTCGTGATGTATCGCGGCAACATCGTCACGGAGATCCCGCGCGATCAGGCGGATTCCGAAACGGTGATTCAATGGGCTACCACGGGAGTAGGAGCATGACCTCCACCGCAGCGAAACAATCGGATTCGGAGGCGCTGTCGCGCCGCGTGATCCGGCAATTGCGCAGCGGCATCGGACCGCTGCTGGCGGCGCTGATCGTTATTTGCGTCGTGTTGTCAGTCGCCTCGCCGGAGTTTCTCACCACAAGTACGCTCACCAATGTGATGGTGCAGGTATCAGTGGTGGGGATTGCGGCAGTGGGCGGCACGTTTGTGATCATCACCTCGGGCATTGATCTCTCGGTGGGCTCGCTGGTGGCATTGAGCGGCATGGTCGCGGCCACGGTGATGGCCGGCTCAAGCCCGGGCGCGTTTGCACTTGGCGTAGGCGGCCTGTGCGTGGCGCTGATAGTAGGCGCGGTGGTCGGCGCATTGAACGGCATGGCGGTGGCCTGGTTGCGGCTGGTGCCGTTCATCGTCACGCTCGCGATGATGGCAATGGGACGCGGTCTCACACTCGCCATCTCCGATGGCCGCACCAAGTTCGATTTTCCCAATGCGTTCACCGCGTTCGGTGCAAAGACGTTTATCGGACTGCCTGCACCGATGATCGTCATGCTGGTCGTCTTCCTGATCGGCCACGTGCTGTTGCGCAAAACGACCTTTGGGCATCAGGTGTTCGCTGTGGGCGGCAACAAGGAGGCCGCGCGTCTTGCCGGGATTCCCGTGAGCCGGGTGATTTTCCTGACCTACACACTGGCCGGATTCACGGCGGCGATTGCGGGCATTGTGCTGGCAGGGCGGCTGAATTCGGCTTTGCCATCGGCGGCCAATGGGCTCGAATTGCAGGTGATTGCCGGGATTGTGATCGGCGGGACGTCGCTTGCCGGCGGTCGGGGTTCGATTATCGGCACGTTCATTGGCGTGGTGTTGATCGGCGTGATCAACGTGGGGCTCTCACTGCTGGGTGTGAATCCGTTCTGGACGCAGTTCATTCAGGGCGGCGTGATTTTCGCAGCTGTGCTACTCGACGCGCTCAGTCAGCGGCACAAGCTTTGACCGGAACCCATCTGCGACGAATGAATCGGCGCACACTTAGGAGAGCACATCGTGAGAAAAATTATCAACCGTCCGGATGATTTCGTCGATGAGGTGGTCGATGCGTTGTTGCTGGCTCATCCACACTGGATCAAGGCGGTCACTGCCGATCGCCGTGCACTGGTGCGCGTCGATGCGCCAAAACAAGGACACGTTGGCATCGTGACGGGCGGCGGCTCGGGACATATGCCGGGCTTTCTCGGCTATGTGGGCGAAGGGTTGTGTAGTGGCGTGGCGGTGGGTAACGTGTTTTCGTCGCCGTCGTCCGAGCAGATCTACGAAGCCACCAAGGCCGTGAATGGCGGTGCGGGCGTGCTGTACCTGTACGGCAATTACGGCGGTGACGTGTTCAATTTCGATCTCGCCGCTGACATGGCCGAACCGGACGGCATCGAAACGAAGACTGTGCTCCTGAGCGACGACGTGGCGTCTGCCCCTGCGGAGCGCAGTGCAGACCGACGCGGCGTCGCCGCGATGGTGTTCGCGTTCAAATGTGCGGGGGCGTCGGCCGAACGCGGCGATTCGCTGGCCGACGTGGCGCGCATTGCGGCCAAGGCGAACGCGCAATGCCGCACCATGGGTGTGGGCCTGTCGCCGACCATTCTGCCAGCAGCAGGCAAGCCGACCTTCACACTACCCGACGGCGAAATGGAAATTGGCATTGGCATCCACGGCGAGCCCGGCAATCATCGCGGCGCGCTGGAAACGGCGGACCAGATCGCGGACCGGCTCACCGGCGCGATCCTCACCGACCTCGCTGCACCCAGGGGCGCACGTGTCGCTGTACTGATCAACGGACTGGGCGCTACGCCGCTGGAAGAACTGTATTTGCTGTACCGGCGCGCGGCTGGGACGATCGCGGACCAGGGCTTAACCATTGCGCGTTCTTATGTTGGCGAGTATGTAACGAGTCTGGAGATGGCGGGTGCCTCGATTACCGTCATGCATCTCGACGACGAACTTGAAGCACTGCTGCAAGCACCTGCCAGCTCGCCGTTCTTTCGTGAAGGCACGCAGCTCTGAAGGGAGAATACGCGATGCGCATTGCCTGCAAGGAATTCAGGGAGATCGTCACACGCAGTTTGAGCACGCTGCCGAGCCACGCTGACGAGTTGCGTGACCTCGACGCCGCGCTCGGCGATGGCGATCTCGGCATCACGGTGCAAGCGGGTTCGGCCGCGGTTATCAAGGCACTGGCAGCATTGCCTGACGAGGCGACGCTTGCTGAAGCGTTGGTCGCGGCTGGCAAGGCGTTTTCCACCGCCAATCCATCGACCTTCGCCGCGCTGATCGGAGGCGGGTTGCTGGCGGCATCGAAGACGGTCACGGGTAAGGATGCGATAGGCAAGCCGGAGGCGCTCGAAATTGGCCGCGCGGTGGCGGCGAGAATTGCCGAGCGCGGCAAGAGCAAACTGGGCGACAAGACCGTGCTCGACGCGCTGATGCCGAGCCTCGATGTGCTTGAGGCGACCAATGGCGCGGCCGCGGAAGTGCTGGCAGCGATGATCACTACCGCTGAGCAACAGATTGCCGCCACAACCGGTTTGCAATCACAAAAGGGGCGGGCGGCGTGGGTGCAAGAGCGTAGCGTGGGACATCCTGATCCGGGCGCGACGGCGTATTTGCGCTTTCTGCAAGCGCTGCGGGCGGCATTGGTGGACTGAACAGGGTGTGACTTGCGCGGTGTTTCTGGCTAATGGAGGTGTGTCTATCTGCGCAGCGCAGACGCGCAAGCCAAATATCCTGCTGGTTCAACCACTTGATTCAATTGCCCGGGAGTTATCCACATCCTTGCCAACAAAAAGTGGGGATAACTTTTTGTAAAGTTACGTTTCCGGCTCCATCGCTTTTGATTCGTAAAAAAACAATATAAACCGTATATACTGTTTATATTGTTTATGACGTGGAGATGACAGTGAGCGAAACCAGCATCAAAAAAGCGGCCAAACGGGCACCGGCTTCGCCTAAGGGCGGCAAGACAAACGCGGTCGCTGAGGACAAAAAATCCGCCGCTCCGGTTACAGCCAGCGTGAGCGCAAAAGCCAGCGCAGAACCGAAAGCCCCGCGCCGCAAGGCAGCGCCAAAGGCCGAGGCGGCGCCAAAAGCCAACCCCGTAGCCAAAGAAAAGGCTACCCCGAAGGCGAAGGCCCCTCCCAAGGCACAGACCGCAGCAAAGAAAAAAGCTGCAGTGACGAAAGAAGTCCCGGCCACAAAACAAGCCGCGCCAGCAAGCGAGACCGCAGCGCAAAAGGCCAAGCGCGCGAAGAAAGAGCTGGTGAAGAAAGAGCTGGTGAAGAAAGAGCTGGAGAAAAAAGAAAAGGTGGTGCGCGACAGCTTCACCATGCCCAAATCGGACTACGCGAAAATTGCCGCGCTCAAGCAAAAATGTCTGGATGCTGGCGTGTCGGTGAAGAAGAGCGAAGTTTTGCGCGCGGGCCTGCTGCTGCTTGAGGGCACCACGCTGGAAAATCTGCTGGCTGCGATTTCGGCGGTTGAAACGGTCAAGACCGGACGCCCGTCCGCAGCGTAATACGCTGGCGTGGCGTCGCCTGACGTAACGTGGCGTGATGTGGCGTCATGTGGCGTGAAGCGGGCGGCAACTGATCCGCCTCCCGCGTCACGCTCTATCAGCGGCTTACCTGATCGTTTGAATCTGCGCCTGACTCAGCTCCCACGTGTGCGGTGGCAGCGCAATGAAATGAACCGTGTCGAGATACGCTTCGTTCGTCTCGGACGGGACGATCGACCACAGCAGGAAACGGCGCAGCGCAGCAGCCGTCGTCGGATCGGGTTGCCGCGTCGAGACCACCGCATATTCGTAGTTCACGAGCGGGTAAGCCCCCGACGCCGGTGCGAACACCAGGCTCAGCCGTTCGTCAGGAGGCGTGCGAGGACCAAGCGAAGCGGCGCCCGCCGTAATTGAGTCCTTGCTCGGCGTGACAAACTCTCCTGCGCCATTCTTGAGCGCTGCTGTACCGAGTTGGGCAGCGGCCAGCTTGTCGGTAAAGCTCACGCCAACATAGCCTATCGAATAGGGCGTATTCTGCAGCGCCTGCGCCATGCCTGCATTACCCACGGCAGTGACGCTGCCTGGCACCGCTGGCCAGGTAATCGTGGTGCCATAGCCGTGATCACTTTCCCATGACGGCGTCGAGTACGACAGGAACTGCGTGAACACGAAGGTATCCCCGGAGCCTTCTTGCCGGCGAACCGGCACGATCGCGTGATGCGGCAACGCTACGCCAGGATTGAGCGCCGCGATCTGCGGCGCATCCCAGTTTCGAACCGTGCCGGAGTAGATCGCCGCGAGAAGCGGCCCGTCCAGCTTCAGATGCGTCGCGTTCAGGCCAGGCACGTTGTAGTTGACGGTCTGCGCTGCAATCGCGAGCGGGACGTTAATGATGTCCGGATGTTGCCGGATATCAGCGTCGGACATATAGGCATCGGACGCGCCGATGTGCACCTTGCCCGTCAGCACCTGCTGGATGCCGGCCTCCGAGCCGGTCGCGCCAATCGTAATGTGTACGCCGGGATGCGATTTTGTGTACGCATCCACCCAGGTTGTGAAGAGCGGGTAAAGCAAGGTCGACCCGCTTTCGTTAAGCGTGAGATCCTGGGCATAGGCCCATGTGCTGCCCAGCAGCGTGAGCGCGCTCATGCAAAGCGCAGCGGCGGCCCGTTGGCCCCGGCGCAGCCGCATTGCCGGATTTTTTCGGTATTCAGTCATGCATGTCTCCGTAGCGATACTGGGAATCCATCGCGGGTGCGAAAGCATCGGTGAAGTGGATCAACGCGTTTAGCGCCCAATCTCGTCGAGGCTGACCCCGTTCGTCTCAATGCGGAACAGCCACGTGACCACGGCGCCGAGAATCGACGTAGCCACCAGGATGTAGAGGAGCGGGCCAGTGCCGATACCAGTCAGCAGGATCGGGAACAGGAACGCCGTTGCAACCGCACCGATCTTGCCGACCGCAGCGGCAAACCCCGCACCTGTACCCCGGATCGCTGTCGGGAACACTTCGCCTGCCAGCAGATAGGTCTGCGCGTTAGGTCCCAGGTTGGTCATGAAGTTGAACAGCATGAAGCCGGCAAAAATGATCACGGTCTTGTTCGAGCCCGTAAAACCATCGGAGAACGAAGCGATTAGCAAGCCTGCTGCGCAACCGATAAACCCGATCACCTGTAGCCAGATTCGTCCGACCCGATCCGCGAGGATCACGGCGAAGATGATGCCGACGATCAGCAGCATGGTGATCAGCGCTGCGCCTTTGGCTGCGAGAATGTCATTCAGGATCAGGTCTGCGACGCTGCGAACATGATCGGGCTTGCTGCCGAACGCCGCGCCGAGGATGGTCGGCGTGAAGATGCCGATCCCGTACGTGCCGAGATCCTGCAGAAACCACGGCACCGAAGCGAGAATCGTGGCGCGCAGGTTGCGCTGCGCGAATAGCGCGAGGAAGCTCTGCTTGCCGCCGTGACCGCTTGCGGCCTGATCAATTTCGCGTGAAAGGGCAATGCTGGTCGGATATTGTGGAGTACGCACGAGCAGGCGCCGCGCCGCGTCTTCCGCACGATCCACCGCGCCACGAATATGCAGCCAGCTCGGGCTCTCCGTGATGAAGAAGCGGCCAATGGTCACCGCCAGCGCCGGAATGATCGCGGTACCGTACATCCAGCGCCACGCGTCGAGGGTAGGGACCGTCGAGAGAACCAGAAAGCCCACCGCCGTGCCGCCGAGCGCGCCCAGCGCCTGAAAGCCGAACGCGGCCAGCACCAGCTTGCCGCGGCTGGTACTGGGAATGCTCTCGGAGATGATCATGTGGGCGGTCGGGTAGTCGCAGCCGAGTGCCACGCCGAGTCCGAACAGGCAGATCACAAGCGAGACGAAGTTGGTGCACATCACGAGCAGCACCAGAAACGCCACGAAGATGATCATCTCCACGATGAACATCCGTTTGCGCCCGAAGTAGTCGGACATGCCGCCCAGGCCCACTGCGCCGACCAGAATGCCCATCAGGCTGGCCGCGCTGATCAGTCCGTTTTGCGCCGCACCAATGCCGAACTCGCGCGAGATCAACGGCAGAGCGACACCCGTCATGAACACGACGAAGCCCTCGAAGAACTTGCCGGCCGCAGCGAGCGACCAGATACGCCACTGCATGGCCGTCATTGGCACAGAGTGCAGTCGCGTGCCGTCGGGCCACATGGGGTGTTCGTCGATGTACTGCTGGACTGACTTTATGTCAGCGGCCTGTAACCGGTCGGAATCTGCCACGTCGTGCATCACTCGCTCCTTATGGGATTGCCGTTATCGCGCCGGCATGAGAGTGCTGGCGGCTTGTCGTTCGTTTTGAAATTGCGCGGTTTTCAACCTTGAACCGCTTGGGCCACAGAAACCGTTCTGGACGGTTGGACCGCGTGCATCACGTGCGCCAGACTGGCACCGAATTTGCGGGATGCCGGCTGCAATAGCGCGTGCGGGTCAATAACTCACCCCGCGCGGATTTGCGCAGCCAAACCCGTATCCTGTCGCGGCTGGGTGTCGCGCGCGTGACATAAAGCGCAATCGCGCAGCGGTCGCTGCATTGAGTGTTGGGGGAGGGATCAAAAGGGGCTGGCTGCCATGCAAAGCGCCCGCAGAAAAGAGCAGCGAGGCCCGTTCAGGACGCCGCCAGGCGGCCGCTGTGACAGAAACTGCTGAATGTGCGGCCGCTAATCTTCTGACTTGAAATCAGCAAACCGCGAAGCTTCGATCAACGAGCGAGTTGCGCACAACGCGGGCCGGATTAGCCGCGGCTGCCGCGCGAAATCTCTTCGCCGGCACGATGCGGCAAGCGCCAGGTGACAGGAATTGACGCAAACGAACACAGTCCCACCACGAGAAAAGCTGGCCAGAAGTCCGTCCACGCAATATGCGAATGACCGTGCAAAACGCGGGAAATCTGCAGCACGATGCCTCCTACCGTGACGCCGAGACCCAGTGACATCTGCTGAACCACGCTGCCAAGGCTCGTGGCGCGACCCACATCGCGGCTTTCGATTTCGGCGTAGGTCAGCGAATTCAGGCTCGTAAACTGCAGCGCCGGGAAGAAGCCGCCGAGCAGCACGATGAACCAGATCAGCCAGGTCGGTGTGCCCGGAAAGAACGCGCCGCAGATGGCGATGGCAATGCCGGATAGTGCCGCGTTATAGATCAGCACCGTGCGAAAGCCAAAGCGTCGCAATACCGTCGACGCGAGCGTCCGCATGAACATCCCGCCGAATGCCGACGCGCAGGTAATCAGACCGGATTCGAAAGCAGTCCTGCCAAGCCCTTCCTGCAACAGCAATGGCAGCAGAAACGGCAGTGCGCCGAGTCCAATACGAAACAGCGAGCCGCCGAGCACGCTCGCCTGAAAGGTCGGAATACGCAGGAAGCGCAGATCGAGCAACGGCAACTTGACGCGCATCGAGTAGGGCACGTAGATCATCAGCAAAAACGCGCCGCATACGCACATGCCCACTGCGTTGGCGTTGGAAGTCATTTCTCCGCCGATCAGCGACAGTCCCAACAGGAACAGTGCCGCGCCTCCGGCCGACAGAAAGAAGCCGATCCAGTCGAGCGGACCGGGATGCGGTTCGCGCGTGTTGACGATATGACGGTTGGTCAGGTAGATGCCGAGAATGCCGATTGGCACATTGATAAAGAAAATCAGCCGCCAGTGCAGGTACGTGGTGATGAAGCCGCCTAACAGCGGACCCGCAGCGGGCCCGAGCATGGCTGGCACACTCAGGTAATTCATCGCCCGTATGAACTCGGATTTGGGCACGACCCGGAAGATGATGATCCGCCCAACCGGCACCATCATCGCACCGCCTACGCCTTGCACGAAACGCGCAAGCGTGAAGGTGGCAAGCGAACCGGATGCAACGCACAAAAGCGAGCCGACCACGAAAATGCCGATCGCCGTGCGGAAAATGGTGCGTGCGCCAAAGCGGTCCGCGAGCCAGCCGCATACGGGGATGAACACGCCAAGCCCCACCACGTAACTCGTCACGGCGATTTTCAGCGTAACAGGATCGCGGCCGAAGTCACGCGCCATTGACGGTAGGGCAGTCACGATTACATTGGCGTCGACACTTTCCATGAACATTGCGCACGCAACAATGAGCGGGGCGAGAAGAGCTTTCTGGACAAGTGTCATGGAGTGCAGCGCGCTTACGTGAGACCAGCAGAACCGCGATTATGGCACCGGAACGCCGGACGATGCGTTGAAGTGCTCCCTACACGCGCGAATCGGGAGCATGACGCGGCGCACCGCGCGGCTCACGATGCGAGCGCGGCACAAACCCTGCTACCTGACGGTTGTCTTTCACACGGCTCGCTTGCCGAGTCATTACGAGTCTTAGCATGTTGACGATTGTTATCACCGCCGCGGTTACGCTCATTGTCGTGCTCGTCATCTCCAACCTGTCGAGTGGCGAGAAGACGATCGAGCACAACATCCAGCGGCTTTATCGCAGTGACGATCCGCAATTCACGCGCTCGATGGGTCTGTTGCTCGGGCCGCCCGTCACCTCAGGCAACCGCTTCGAGGTGCTCGTGAACGGTGATGAGATCTTTGCCTCGATGCTGGCCGGTATCCGCTCCGCGCAAAAAACCATTACGTTCGAAACGTTTATCTACTGGTCTGGCGACATCGGAGAACAGTTCGCCAATGCACTCGCAGAAAAGGCGCGTGCGGGTGTTGCGGTGCACGTGCTGCTCGACTGGGTCGGTTCTTCAAAAATGGATCAGCGTTACCTGCATGTGCTGGAGAAAGCAGGCGCTGAAGTGTTCCGCTTTCACAAGCCACACTGGACTGGCCTCGGACGCATGAACGACCGCACTCACCGCAAGCTGCTGGTGATCGACGGTCAGACTGGTTTCACTGGCGGCGTGGGTATCGCGCCGGAGTGGACCGGGAAGGCGCAAGACCCGCAACATTGGCGCGATACGCATTTCCGCGTGGCCGGGCCGGCGGTGGGTCACATGCAGGCTGTGTTCATGGACAACTGGATCAAGGCGAGCGGCAACGTGCTGCACGGACCGGACTACTTCCCGGAAATACCGTCATGTGGCGACGGTGCCGCGCATATGTTTAGCAGCTCCCCTTCGGGCGGCAGCGACGATATGCAGTTGATGTATCTGATGGCCATTACGGCGGCCACGCATACCATTCATCTCGCCAGCGCCTATTTCGTGCCGGACAAGCTGACCATCAACGCCATCGTCGAGGCGGCGCGGCGCGGCGTGAAAGTACAGGTCCTCACGCCGGGCCAACGCATCGACACGCATACCGTGCGTGAAGCGTCGCGCGCCTGCTGGGGCGATCTGCTGGGCGCGGGCGTGGAAATGCACGAGTATCAGCCCACCATGTTTCACTGCAAGCTGCTGGTGGTGGATGAATATCTGGTGTCGGTAGGGTCTACCAATTTCGATAACCGCTCATTCAAGCTGAACGACGAAGCGAATCTCAACATCTACGACCGCGACTTCGCCAGGCAGCAGACGGCAATTTTCGCCGCTGATCTGCAGAAGTCGCGGCGCATCACGCTTGATGAATGGCAGCGCCGTTCAGGCAAGGAAAAGCTGATCGAAAAACTGGCGGCCTTGCTGGACTCACAGCTTTGAGCAAGGCCGCGTCGCCTTTAAACAGTCAGCGGTGGAATGCTCGTGTGCTGCGTGAAGCGCGGCTCGCTGAGCCACTGCGTGGCCTGTTCGAAGGCGTATCCAAAACCAAGGATGCGCGCTTCGCTCCAAGCCGGACCAACAAACGACAAGCCAACTGGCAGGCCGCGCACGAGCCCGGCAGGCACGGTCAAGTGCGGATAACCAGCGACCGCTGCGGGCGTGGAAAAGCCATCGCCTGCACTGTCGCCGTTGATGAGATCGGTGAGCCAGGCGGTGCCGCCGGTCGGCGCGACGATCGCATCGAGACGCTGCTCGCGGAACACGCGATCAAGCCCGTCGTCACGCGCGCCTTTGCGACAGGCCGCCAGCGCTTTCAGATAGACGTCGCTATCGAGCCCGCCCAGCGCCTCGGCCTGGATGAACAACTCCTGGCCAAAATACGGCATCTCGCGGGTGCGCTGTGCCTCGTTGAAGGCGATCAGATCAGCCAGCGTGCGAATCGGCGCGTGTGGAGCGAAGCTCGCCAGCCACAGCGGCAGATCGTTCTTGAATTCGTGCAGCAGCACTACCTGCTCTTCGGTGTCGTAGCTCACCTTCGGCAGATCGATCGGGTCGATCACCTGGGCACCGAGCAGCGTCAGTTGCGCGATGGCGCGCTCAATCTGCTGATCGACTTCATCGTGCCCGGTGAAATACTCGCGCGCCACACCGATCCGTGCACCACGTAGCGCGTCCTTGTTCAGCGCACCGAAATAGTCGCCGGGAGCGGGCGCGCCGAGCGTAGCCGGGTCGCGCGGATCGGCGCCGGCCAATGCCGTCAACAGCAACGCCGCGTCGCTGACGGTGCGGGTGATCGGGCCGGGTGTGTCCTGTGTATGCGAGATCGGGATGATGCCGTCGCGGCTAATGCGTCCAACGGTAGGCTTCAGTCCGACGACACCCATGATCGAGGACGGCGAGACGATCGAGCCGTCGGTTTCCGTGCCAACCGCCATGCGCGTCAGTCCGGCCGCTACTGCTGCCGCCGAGCCGGAACTGGAGCCACTGGTGGAGCGATCCAGTGCAAAGGGGTTGCGTGTCAGACCACCACGGCCGCTCCAACCGCTGGCCGAACGGGTCGAGCGGATATTGGCCCATTCACTGAGGTTGGTTTTGCCGAGAATCACCGCACCGGACGCGCGGAGGCGCTCGACCAGATGCGCGTCGCGGCTGGCGGAAATACCTTCTAGCGCGAGCGAGCCGGCCGTGGTCGCCATTTTGTCGCCAGTGGCGATGTTGTCCTTGATCACGACCGGCACGCCATGCAGCGGACCACGCACGGTGCCCGCGGCGCGCTCGGCATCGAGCGTATGGGCGATGGGCAGCGCGTCCGGATTCAGTTCGATGATGCTGCGCAATTGCGGACCCTGGCGGTCGATCAACGCAATCCGTTCCAGATAGTGGCGGGTGGTACGTGTGGCGCTGATGGCATCCGGAGATGCCGTTACAGCCTCGGCGCTAGCGACGCCCGGCGCCTGGGCGCGAGCGTTTTTCATGGCGAAAGCGGAGGCGAACAAACCCATTGAAGCAAAGAAACGACGTCGTCTCATAGTGTGGTTCTTGTTGAAGGTGGACGCATTATCGCAGCGGACCAGCGGGCGGCCAGGGCTGGCATTGTCCAGCTTGCGCTACGGTTGCATGGTTCTACCAGATTGCATGGGATTGCAACCGCGCGAGGGTACCTCAACAAAATTCACTGCCGGTGTTTCCAGTGTCCAGGCCAATTAGAGATAGCGCTTGCGTTAGCATAGCGGGGTGCAAAGGACATCAGAACAACAACCACCATGCAACGCATAGAACAGACTCCACGCCGGGACTGGCCGCAGCGCCTCGACGAGATCGGCTTTCGCTTTCATTCCATTGATCAGAACGGGATCGCCCAGATGCCCGACGCGAGCCAGTTTCCCTACTGGCTCGAAGACGCCGCTTACCGGTTCAGCGAAGCCGAGATCGAGGCGCTCTGGGCTGCCACGCGCGAACTTCATGCACGCTGTATCGAGGCGGTCGACTATGTGATCCGTGCGAATCTGTTTTCACGCATGGCTATTCCCACTGCATACGCAGGGCTGATCCGCGAGTCGTGGGAGCGGCGCGACCCTTCCGTCTATGGCCGCTTCGACCTGACGCTCGATGGCAACGGTGTGCCGAAACTTTACGAGTACAACGCGGACACACCCACTTCGCTGATCGAGTCGAGCCTCGCGCAATGGTTCTGGAAAACCGAGGTCCAGCCCAACCACGATCAGTTCAACAGCATCCACGAAGCGCTCATTGAACGTTGGGGCGTGTTGCGCAAGCACTATCCGGACGTATCGACGCTGCATTTCGGCTGCATCTTCAATAGTCTGGAAGACATCGGCAACGTCGAATACATGATGGAGACTGCGGTGCAGGCCGGCTGGCAAGTCAAGATTCTGGACATGACCCGGATCGGTGTGGATTCGGCGAGCCGGTTCTACGACGAAGAAGATCAGCCAGTCGAGTTGATGTTCAAGCTCTATCCGTGGGAGTGGATGATCCGCGAACGGTTCGGGCGACACCTCATCACGAGCCCGACTCGCTGGGTCGAGCCGCCATGGAAGATGATCCTTTCCAACAAGGCGATTCTGCCGATTCTCTGGCAACTGTTTCCCGATCATCCCAACCTGTTGCCCGCGTCGTTCACGCCTTACGCGTTCGAGGGGGCCGCTCACGCGAAGAAGCCGTTCCTGTCGCGCGAAGGCGCGAACGTGTCGCTGATGCTGGGCGATGGCAAGGTAATCGAGCAGGACGGCCGGTACGGTGAGGAGGGCTTCATCTATCAGGCATACGCGCCGCTGCCACGTTTTGGCGAGCGCTATGCAACCTTGGGTTCATGGGTGGTGGGCGATGACGCGGTCGGGCTTTGTCTGCGCGAAGAGTTTCATCCGATCACGAAGAACACCAGCTATTTTGTGCCGCATTACTTCATCAAGAACTAGTTCGATGACAACAGAAAAATCACAAAAGCGGCCATCGCTGAAGCTGATTGGCGCAGCGGGTGTGTTGGCAGGCGCAGGGCTTGTCGCGGGATGCGACAGGGATTCGCCCGTGCAGGTCGAGCGCGCGTCGTACGCATCGCAAGCGGATTGCGAACGTGACTGGAATCGTCCCGACGATTGCACCCTGGCCGCCGGTCCCGGCCAGCCCGGCTCGGGCACCTCTACGCCTGGCGGCGGAGCGCACGGCGGCGGCGCTCATTGGTATGGGCCGTACTACACGCGCAGCGGCACGGTGTATCACGCGAACGGCGACGAGACCAGCGAGGTCGTCCATGTTTCAAATACGACGGGTGTGAGCGAGTCCACGTCCTCCGAACACGCGTTGTCGGCGCACGGTGGCGAGGAAGGCATTTCGCGCGGCGGGTTTGGCGAGTCCGCGCACGCGGGCGGCGGCGAGGGCGGCCACGGCGGATAGGCGTGAAATGAGGCGTGCGACGGAATCAAAGCGGTACACGGTGCGTCCTCAGCGTCGAACCGGCGCATGAGCCTTCGCGCCTACGCCTTGGTGCTTTCGTTCGCGTCCGGTTCCTCTTTGCGAAAGCGCGGCTGGATGGCCACAAGCTGATCATCTGACGTAGCGACCAGCCAGTGGCGCGCGCCTTCCACCATCAGACGGTTGTGGTCCTTCAGCGAGCCCATCGACACTGCCGTTTTCCACACCACGGGCGCGACGCGGCTAGTTCGTCCCGAGGGTCCACCTACCAGCAGGCAATACGGACCAAGCGGCAACGAGACGAGCGGCAACGCAGGCTTGACGCGCACGCGCCAATCAATGAATGGCATGTCGCCAAACAGCAGCGGGTTGGGCAATCCGTATAGCACCGTGAAGTCGTAGAGCGCCAGATGTTCCCGCATGCCCGCATAGTGCTGACGGATATCGTTCACGACAGCCGCGCGGATTTCATCGTCGAACATGGCCTCTTGTGCATAGCGCTCCTGTGCTTCATGCGCTTCCCGCTGATAGGCGCTGAACACAGCGAGTTCCATGCAGTCTTGCGCCGCGCGCTGCACATCTGCCACCGAACCGGCTTCTTCCGGCTTGCCCAGTTGCGCGGCCTTGAGGAAGCGCGCGAGCGCCGCTTCCTGAATCGTTGGACCTTCGATTTGAGGATCGTCCACCGCATCCTTGCCCAGTGGAACGTACAGGTATTTCTCCGCGGCGAAACGTGACTTCTTGCCGTCGTCGAACTTGATCTCGCCGTCTTGGCAGTCGAGATAACGCGTGCCGATCCGGCCATGTTCCCACACGTAGTTCTTGAGGAAAGGGCGCAACGGATGCAGCGTCTCGTGGTCAGTCATGGACAACTCCAATGCCTCAGTGGGTGGAACGAGGGGCGCGCGAAGTGTGGCGCCGCTGCGCATCCGGTCAACTGCCATGATGGCATGCGCATCGCCCTTGCGTGCGGTTCGGTGCGTGAATTCGCGCGAGATATTCGAAGTGGCCTGGTCGGTGTGGCCACAGCGCGGGTACGTCACAAGTGCGCAAGCGTCTAGCGTGCCCGCATCAGATCCTGCTGGAGCCGCTCGGGCAAATAGGCGCGATCGCCGAGCAGTTCCTCGGTAGCGAGCGCGAAACGTTCGATCAGAAAATCCAGCAGCGCCCGCACGCGCGGCGGCATATAGCGGTTGCCGTGGAACAGCGCGTGCACGCCCGCCTCGTGAGCGCTCCAGTCAGGCAGCAGAATGTTTAGCGTGCCGGCTCGCACGTCGGCGGCGATATCCCAGATCGACTTATGGGCGATGCCATGACCGGCCAGCGCCCATGCCCGTGCTAATGCGCCGTCGTTGGTCTCCCAGACCTGCTCGGGTGGAGCCGTATAGGTCACGCGTTCGGCGCCGCGCACAAAGTGGAATTCGTTCAACGGCCCCGCCGAGGTCACGAGCACGATGAACCGGTGCTGTGCGAGGTCCACGGGCGTCTTCGGTTCACCATGACGGGCCAGATAGTCCGGCGACGCACACAGCACGCGCCGGTTTGGCGCAAGGCGGCGCGCAACCAGCGTGCTGTCGAGTGGCAGGCCGAAACGGATCGCGAGATCGATGTCTTCCTGTAGAAGATTCGACACCGAGTCCGACAGACTCAGCGCGTAGCTCACCTCAGGATGCTGCGTGCTGAATTCATCGAGCCACCGGTACAGCAGATTGCGGCCGAAATCCGAGGTGGCCGAAATCCGCACTTTGCCGCGCACCTGGTTTTGTCCTGCCTGCAATGCGGCTTCGGCGTCGTCGATGGCTTGCAGTGCAATCTTGCAGTGCTGCAGATAGAGACGCCCCTCGTCGGTCACGCGCAACTGGCGCGTGGTGCGCTCGAAAAGCCGGGCGTGCAACGCCGCCTCCAGCTTGAGCAGCCGTGCGCTGGCCGCTGCCGGTGAGAAGCCCAGCTTGCGCCCAGCCGCCGACAGGCTGCCCAGCGCAGCCGCTTCCACGAACAGTTGCATATCGCCGAGCCGGTCCGTCGCCATTGTCTTTCCAGATTTGAAAGTTCTTCAAATGTTACGCCAATTATCAAAACAGGAGCACGCAATCATAATGAGTTCATCGTCAATCTCACATGAAGGGTCAACATGAAGCAGCAAACGGTAGTGGTGATAGGCGGACTGTCCGGCATCGGCCGCGCGGTCGCTGAACGGGCCGCAGCGCAAGGCGCCCGCGTGATCGCGGTTGGGCGGCGCGCAGCGCCCGAGGGCTGGCCGCAGGAGATCGAAACGGCAAGTGTGGACATCACGGATGACGCAGCCGTCGAGCGCTTCTTTCGCGAGCTTGGCGCACTCGATCATCTGGTCGTCACATCGGGCCCGGTGATCGGTTCGGCGAAGCTGGCAGAGCTGGATATCAACGCCGCGAAGCAGGCCTACGACGTGAAGGTTTTCGGCCAGATGCGCGCGGCCAAACATGCGGCGCGCTACATCGCCAAAACCGGGTCGATTACGCTGACCTCGGGACTGCTGGCGCGTAAAGCCGTACCGGGCGCACTGGTGAAGGCGACCATGAACGCGGCCGTCGAAAACATGGGCAAGACGCTCGCCAAGGAGTTGGCGCCGGTGCGGGTGAATGTGGTGAGCCCGGGCATGGTCGAAACCGGCATGTGGGGCGAGATGCCCGAGGCCGAGCGCAAGGTCATGGCAGTGCGGGCTGGCAGCGGCCTGCCGGTTGGCCGCGTCGGACAGACCGATGATCTTGCGCAAGCCTACTGGCTGTTGATGACCAATGGCTTCATGACCGGCGCGGTCGTGGATGTCGACGGCGGCGGTCTGCTATAAATTGGACGTGGAGCGATCCCGTCACCCTTTGGACGCTCGCCCTCGCTGTTGCCGCGCGCGTCATTCACCTGCCTGAAAAGCTCACTAACGTTCAGTAAAGCTCATTAAGGCGCTCTAAGGCCCACTAAAGGAACCAACATGGATCTGCAACTGAAGAACAAGCTGGCGCTGGTTAGCGGCAGCACCGCGGGCATTGGCCTCGCCATCGCCACGACGCTCGCACTGGAAGGCGCGCGCGTGATCGTCAATGGCCGCAAGCAGGAATCGGTGGACAAGGTGGTGGCCGAGTTGAAGGCGAGCACCGGCGCCGACGTGCTGGGATTCGCAGGCGATCTGAGCCAGGCTGACGTGGCGAATGAAGTTGCCCGGCGTTATCCGGATGTCGAAATTCTCGTCAACAATCTGGGCATTTTCGAACCCAAGCCGTTCGAAGAGATTCCTGATGAAGACTGGAAACGCTTTTTCGACGTCAACGTGCTGAGCGGCGTACGTCTTGCGCGCCTGTTCCTGCCGTCGATGAGGCGTGCCAACTGGGGGCGCATTATCTTCATTTCGAGCGAAAGCGGCGTGCAGATTCCGGCCGAAATGGTTCACTACGGCATGACGAAAACGGCGCAGATCGCGGTGGCGCGTGGCATCGCCGAATCGGTTGCGGGCACGGGCATTACGGTCAACAGTGTGCTGCCGGGGCCGACCAAATCGCGCGGCGTGGTTGACTTTGTCGATAGCCTCGCGAAGGCCGACAACAAATCGGCCGAGCAGGTCGAGAAGGATTTCTTCGAACACGTCCGTCCGACCTCGCTGATCAAGCGCTTTGGTACGACCGAAGAAGTGGCGTCGCTGGTGGCCTATGTCGCGAGCCCGCTGGCCTCGGCGACAACCGGCGCTGCGTTGCGCGCGGATGGCGGCGTGGTGAAGAGCGCGTTTTAACGCGTCGATCTCATCCGCTCGTGGGATCATACGGGTTACGCGAGAGATTGAGCTCTCGCGTAACTGAAACAGGGCAACGCACGGGAGCGGATGAGATGATCGATGGACTGGTAGGTGGGCGCCTGTATGGCGAGGCGCAGATCCGCACTGGCCAGAACGGCAGGCGTTACGTGACCTGCAAGGTGCGGGCGACCACGGGTGACGGCGACACGTTATTCGTCAACGTGATTGCATTCGACGATGAAGTGCAGACCGGGTTGCTCGCATTGAGCGATGCGGACAGCGTCGCGCTGAGCGGGGCGCTGACACCGAAGGTGTGGACCGACAAGAATGGACTCGTGAAGCCGGCGCTCGATATGGTCGCGCACGGTCTGCTGACGGCATATCACGTTCGGCGCAAGCGCGCCGCGGTGGGTGGCGAGAACGCTGACGATGCGGCCTCAGGGGCGCATACGGATGATCTGCTTTAACGGCAGCGGCCTAAGCAAACGAAATCAACGGCGAAACTCGCCCGGTCCTTTTCCCGTCCATCGTTTCAGCGCACGCCGGAAGTTTGCGGGGTCGCTGAAGCCGAGCAGCATGGCGATGTCGTCTGTGCTCATCTTGGTGGTCTTCAGGTATTCGGTGGCGAGCGAGCAGCGCACGTCGTCCACGATGGCCACGAACGACGTACCTTCAGCTTCAAGACGACGTCGCAAGGTGCGGCTGGTCATCTTCAACGTGTCTGCCACGGCGTCCATGCCCGGAAACTCACCGGGCTTGCGCATCAACACCTGATAGACCTCACCCGAAACGCCCACTGAAGTTTTCGCCTGACCAATCAGCCTGTCGCACGTCTCCTGCAGCAGCGTCGCCGTTAGCCGGTGCGCCAGTTGCGGCTGTTGTTCGAGGATGCTGCTGCTGTAGTGAAGCTCGCATTGCGGCTGGTCGAAGTAGCACGGACAACACAGGTACTCGGCGTAAATCTCCGCGTGCGCGGGGGCCGGATACGAGAAGCAGGCCCTCGTTGGCGGGCAGCTTCGTCCCGCGACGTCCTGAAGGTGGGTGACGTGCTGCGTGAACTGCTGTTCGATCAGAAACTGGCCCAACTCTCTTGACGGGCTGGAGGCGAACGCATCTGGAAACGTCCAGATGCCCTCATCGGGATACTCGGTCCATTCAATCGTGAGCGTGGGTGTCGCAAGCTGGTGATACTTCACGCCAAGCCGGAAATAGTCGCGTAACGACAGGCACGACATCAGCGCATAGCCATACATCCCATACGCCGACAGATGCAGGCGCGAGCCGACGATAAACGGCGTAGCGGGACTGCACGAGAGCAGGATCGCGTTTCTGCAAACGGCGGCGTATTGCCGGACCGAAGTCAATGCCGACGCGTCGTAAATCTTGTCGACGTCAACGCCACTGCCTTTCAGGCTGTCTTCCGGCGTAATGCCCTGTTCGCTGAGCACTTCGACCAGCGCGGCGATCTTGTAGGGCGCGTAAATGCGCTCGTTGAGCAATGGCAATTTCGACGACACCGCTTCACCTCAGAATGTCCCGCAACCACATCTGGCTGTCCGAAAATGACCTTACGGGCGCAATCGTATCCCACTAGTATCGACATCACAACAGGGCGGTTCGTCGATGGACCGGTCCACGATTCTGGAGACACGCTTGCTCAATCGCAAAGTCATCATTTCATGCGCGGTCACCGGCGCCACGCATACGCCTTCGATGTCCGAATACCTGCCGCTGACGCCGTCGCAGATCGCGACGCAATCCATCGAGGCAGCACAGGCGGGCGCCGCGATTCTGCACTTGCACGCGCGCAACCCTGCTGATGGCCGGCCCACGCCGTCGCCGGATGTGTTCCGGCAATTCGTGCCCGCCATCGTCGAGGCGACCGATGCAGTCATCAACATCACGACCGGCGGCAGCACGCGCATGACGCTTGCGGAGCGCCTCGCCTATCCCCGTCTCGCGAGGCCGGAGATGTGTTCGCTGAACATGGGATCGATGAACTTTTCGATTCATCCCATCGCCGCGAAGCTGTCGTCGTGGCGTTATGACTGGGAGAAGGAATTCATCGAAGGCATGGAGGATCAGATCTTCCGCAATACCTTCAAGGACATCAAAAGCATCCTGCTGGAATTGGGCGAATACGGCACGCGCTTCGAATTTGAATGCTACGACGTCGGGCATCTCTACAATCTCGCCCATTTCGTCGAGCAGGGGCTGATCAAGCCGCCGTTTTTCATTCAGTCCGTGTTCGGCATTCTGGGCGGCATGGGTGCTGATCCGGAGAACATGACGGTGATGCGCACCACGGCAGACCGCCTTTTTGGGCGCGAAAACTACCACTTTTCCGTGCTTGGCGCGGGCCGCCATCAAATGGCGTTCGTGACGATGGCCGCGATCATGGGCGGCAATGTGCGCGTCGGTCTGGAGGACAGCGTGTTCCTTTCGAAGGGCGTTAAAGCTCAAACGAACGCCGAGCAGGTGCGCAAGATTCGACACATCCTGGAAGAGCTTTCATTCCAGATCGCCACACCGGCCGAGGCGCGCCAGATACTCGGACTGAAAGGCGCTGACAAGGTTAATTTCTGAGCGCGCTGGATGCACTCAACCGCGTTGCATCAGTAGCAGAAGGAAGCAGTAGTGCGCCGGGTTAGCAATGACACCGGTCGATCAGGGCCAACAAGAAAAACAATGAACACTCTTTGGTGGAGACATGATGGCAACTCAAATGACAGGCGGCGGCAGTAGCGAACTACACCGCATCGCGACCCGTAAGGCCATGTTGCGGCTCATCCCGCTCATGTGTGCAATCTATTTCATGTCGTATCTGGACCGCACGAACGTCGCGCTGGCGAAGGCGCGACTTGCAGCCGACCTGGGTATCAGTGCCGCAGCGTACGGACTGGGTGCGGGTATCTTCTTTCTGGGCTATGCGTTGCTCGAAGTGCCGAGCAATCTGGCCGCGCACCGCGTAGGTCCGCGCCGGTGGATTGCCAGAATCGCGGTGACATGGGGCGCGCTGTCCGCTTCGATGATGTTTGTACAAGGCGAATGGTCCTTTTACACGATCCGGGTGTTGCTCGGCATCGCGGAAGCGGGTCTCTTTCCGGCATTGATGTACATGGTCACGTTATGGTTTGCGCCGAAAGACCGCTCGGTTGCTGTCGGCTGGATTTATACGGCGCCTGCGCTTGCGCTGGTGATCGGCAATCCGCTTGGCGGGGCCTTCATGCAGATGGATGGGTTTGCCGGTTTGCATGGATGGCAGTGGCTCTTTCTGCTCGAAGGACTGCCAACCATCGCCGTGGGTGTGATGCTGTGGTTCAAGTTGCCGGAGCGTCCGTCCGACGCGCGCTGGTTATCAAAGGAAGAAGCGAGCGTGCTGGAAGCGCGCGCTGTACCGGATGCCGCACATGCGCGCCGTTTCTCGGAGGATTGGGTCGCTGCGTTGAAGCGTCCCGCGACGGTGTTGATTGGACTCATCTACTTCCTGAATCAGGTGGCGTTTGTCGGTCTCGTCTTCTTCACGCCAGCCATGATCCAGCAGATGCACGTGAAGTCCCCGTTGATGGTCGGCGTATTGTCGAGCAGCGTGGGCATCGGATTTCTGCTTGGCGTGCTCATCCTGCCGCGCATCCATCGCCGCGTAAGCAACGATTGCGTCTATCTCGGCGTGCTGACTGCGGGTCTTGTGGTCAGCGCGATCACGTTCATTTCGTCCACGTTTCTGGCGGCGCAACTGGCACTCTTCGTCGTCACGGCGTTCTTTGCAGGCGGTGTCTTGCCGTTGTACTGGGCAATCGCGATGAAGCGTCTGCACGGGCTCCAGGCTGCGGCTGGGCTCGCGTTTATCAACACCATCGGACTGATCGGCGGATTCGTGGGACCGTATCTCTTTGGCCTCGCTGAGAGCGCGTCAGGCAAAAGCGCGTCGGGGTTCTCGGTGGTGGTGGGCGCGTCGGTGCTGGGGCTTGTCCTCGTGCCACTGCTGGCCAGGGCAATCCAGTCGGAAGGGCGGGAGGCGACGCTGGGTGAGCCGTTGCTAAATGTCGAATCGTGAGCTTGCAAAGAGCCGTTGGGTTGCCATTTGTTGAGACAATGCACGGCTCTCTTCACTAAAGGATGTGTATGAAGACCATTGATCTGCTCAGGCCCGCGCCAGGCCTGCGCGTATTGATCTCGGGTGCGGCAGCCGGCATTGGCGCCGCTATTGCAGAGGCGTTTCTCGAAGTTGGCGCGAACGTCTACATTTGCGACGTCGACCCGGTTGCACTCGACAAGACGAAAACCGCGAATCCACAACTTCATGTTGGCGTGGCCGACGTCGCCAATCGGGAACAAGTGGATCGCGTCATTGACGACGCGCGGGCCGCGCTTGGCGGCCTGGATGTCCTCGTGAACAACGCGGGAATCGCTGGTCCGACGGGCGCCGTTGAAGACATCGAGCCGGACGAGTGGGAGCGGACCATCTCCACGAACCTCAACAGTCAATATTATTTCTTGAGGAAGGCGGTGCCGGTGTTGAAGGAGACGTCGGCGGACCCGTGTATCGTCGCCATGGCTTCAGTGGCGGGGCGACTGGGATATCCGTTTCGCACGCCTTACGCGGCCACCAAATGGGCGATCGTTGGTCTGGTTAAATCGCTGGCGGTTGAGCTTGGACCGAGCAACGTGCGCGTCAATGCGATCCTGCCAGGTGTCGTAGAAGGGGAGCGCATGAACCGCGTCATCTCCGCGCGGGCCGATGCGCTAGGCATTGGCTTCGACCAGATGAAGGACGAATACCTGAAGAAGATTTCGCTCAGGCGAATGGTGACAGTCCACGACGTTGCCGCAATGACGCTCTTCCTCGCTTCGCCCGCGGGCCGCAATATCTCGGGTCAGGCGATCAGCGTGGATGGCAACGTCGAGTATCTTTGAATTGCGGTACCTGGCCGCTGCGATCTGCAGCGGTCATCCCAGCTACGCCGTGAGGCAGCGGCCTGGGCTTACTGCGCCGCCGGCTTGAACGACTCGAGTTCGCTCGAGATGCGTTGACTGCGTATGCCGTTGCTACCGTAATATTCCTCGACCGATTTGACCCAACGCCCAATCTCGGGAACGTACCAGAGCGCCTTGTAGAGCCGACCGGTTGTGGTAACCGACGTGGCTCGCCGTGTCTGCGCCACGACGGTGGTGCCGGCCTGATTGACGATGGTTCCGCCCATCGCCGTCTGCATGGGCGCGGTTTGCGCGGTCCATTCGCCTTCGGCCTCGATCTTGATGGCGTTGAATTTGCCAGCCGGCACTTCTACGGTTTCGGGACCGACAACCTTGAAATGCGCATCGACCGATTCTGAATCGTGCTTGACGTTGGGGTGCGCTTCGGTAAATTGCACTTCCCACGTCTTGCCGTCCGAAAGCGGAAACGACAATGGCCGATTGACGGTCGTCTCGGTTCCGTTCACGTTGCGCGAACGGCTCCAGTCGGCACCGGCGATCACCTCGTTTGGCGCCTGGGTGGCACCGACCTGATGCGCTTCTGCGTAAATGTGATCGGAAGTAGTACGCAATAACACGATTTCGTCATGCGTCTGTCGCCAACCGTTGGGCGCGGTCTCGACAGTGTTGATGTAGGTCCAGCTTTCACCAGCCTTGAGCACCGGTGCCGGGACGGATTCGGCCTGCGCGCACGTTGCAACAGCCATGCTGGCTGCCAGCAGAATGGGCTTGATCGTTTTCATATTCCCCGGCTTTGGTTGTGTTGGTGTCCGAAGCGATTCTAGTGATCAAAGCTTTCGCTTGGCATTCATCCTGAACGGATTTTCCATAGTCTGCTGCAGTCCTGACCGGCCGGTTTGAGCCACGGGCGCGGCGGGCTTCCGAAGAAAGTGAACCCGCGCGCCGTGACGCCTCGCTCAGTGCAACCTCGCCGTGGCGCAGATGAGCCCTTCGGCGTTTCACCGGCAGTTCAAGGCACTGACATCCATGACGCCGCTGCAATATCAGAAGCAGATGCGCCTGCTCGAAGCCCGTCATCTGATGGTGGCAGGCGCCGTCAACGCGGAAGCGGCGGCGTATCAGGTGGGTTATGAAAGTGCGTCGCAATTCAGCCGCGAATACGCACGCATGTTCGGCGCGCCGCCCACGCGCGATATCGTCACGTTGAAAACCGCCTTGGCCTGGCCGGTGGCCTCGCTGACGGCACAACGGCGGTTCTTGCAGCTTCGCCTGGCACCGTCGTGGAACGCTGTACAAATATACAGTATAGTGTCCAATTCAAATCCGCCCTGCGTCGATTGATCCGTAGGGTCGGGTTGGCGAATGCGTACGGTCGCAAGTCGGCCGTAAGATGCGCCCAACTCATTCAGACGGTCGGACAAATTGTCATCCACAGGAAAAATCCGCATTCGCGGAGCGCGACAGCACAACCTCAAGAATCTCGACCTCGACCTGCGTACGGGCGAGATGACGGTGGTGACCGGACCGTCGGGGTCCGGCAAATCCAGCCTCGTTTTCGACACCCTGTATGCGGAAGGGCAGCGCCGCTACGTCGAAACCTTTAGCGCCTATGCGCGGCAGTTCCTCGACCGCATGGACCGGCCGCAGGTGGATCGCGTGGACGGCGTGCCGCCCGCCATCGCCATCGACCAGACCAATCCGGTGCGCAGTTCGCGCTCCACGGTCGGCACGATGACGGAGCTGAACGACCATCTGAAGCTGCTCTATGCGCGCGCCGCCGAACTGTTCGATCGCAAGACGGCGCAAGCCGTGCGGCACGATTCGCCGGAAACCATTTACGCAGATCTGCAGGCCCGCACGCAGGAGCAAGACCAACGCCTCGCCGTGACGTTTCCGGTCGAATTGCCGGAATCCGCGACGCCCGAGGAAGTCGAGCAATGGCTGTCCGCGAGCGGCTACACGCGTGTGCAGGCACAGCGCGACGTGGAGTCGCCGACTGGCCCGCGCAAACTGCTCGACGTGGTGGCCGACCGTTTCCGGTTGAGCGCAGTGGACAAGGCGCGCGCGGTCGAAGCCATTGAGGCATCGCTCAAGCGTGGCGGCGGGCGGGTCAACGTCTACGTGCTGCCGCAGGCGCCGGAAGAGTCCGCCGAGCCACAAATCTGGCGTTTTTCCACCGGCTTGCACAATCCCGACAGCGACTTGCGCTACGCGGACCCGCAACCGGCGTTGTTTTCGTTCAACTCGGCCTATGGCGCGTGCGAAACCTGCCGTGGCTTTGGCCGCGTGATCGGCGTCGATCTGGGTCTTGTGATTCCCGATGAGCGCAAGACCTTGCGCGGCGGCGCCATCAAACCCATGCAGACGCCAGCGTGGAAGGAGTGTCAGGACGATCTGATGCGCTACGCGGCAAAGGCAGGTATTCCGCGCGATACGGCCTGGTCGGAGCTGACCCAGGCGCAACGGGATTGGGTCATCAATGGCTCGCCGGACTGGAACGGCACGTGGCAGACCCATTGGTACGGCGTGCGGCGCTTCTTCGAGTATCTGGAATCGAAAGCGTACAAGATGCACATTCGCGTGCTGCTGTCCAAATACCGCAGCTATACGCCTTGTGAGACGTGCGGCGGGGCGCGCCTGAAAACCGAATCGCTGTTGTGGCGTCTTGGTACTCAGGCCAACGCGGACGCCGTGCTGGAACCTGCGCGCCGTTTCATGCCGCGCGGCGTCGACTGGAACCGCACGCAACTCGAAGCGCTGCCCGGCCTGACCGTGCACGATGTGATGCTGCTGCCTATTGAACGCATCCGGCGCTTTTTCGACGATCTCAGCCTGCCGAGCGCAATGCTCGACGACGCACTCAAACTCCTGTTCGCCGAAGTGCGTACGCGCCTGAAGTATCTGTGCGATGTCGGACTGGGTTATCTGACGCTGGATCGGCAAAGCCGTACGCTCTCGGGCGGTGAAGTGCAGCGGATCAACCTCACAACGGCGCTCGGCACGTCGCTCACCAAGACGCTGTTCGTTCTCGACGAGCCGAGCATCGGCCTGCATCCGCGCGACCTGAACCGCATTGTCGAAGCCATGCATCGGCTGCGCGATGCTGGCAATACGCTGGTGGTGGTCGAACACGATCCATCGGTGATGCTGGCGGCGGATCGCCTGATCGACATGGGCCCTGGCCCCGGTGAGCGTGGCGGCACGATCATTTTCGACGGCGTGCCCGACGATATCCGTTCCTCGGGCACGCTGACCGGTGAATATCTCGGTGGACATCGCCATGTGGCCGATGTGTCGCACTGGTCGAGCCGTCCGGTGGCGAAAGACACGCCGCGCATCGTGCTGGAAGGGGCGAGCCAGCACAATCTGCGTGACGTCACGGTCGAGATCCCGCTGCAGCGGCTCGTCGTCGTCACGGGTGTGTCGGGTTCCGGCAAATCGACCCTGATCCAGGACGTGCTCTATCCGGCGCTGGCGCGCCAACTTGGCATTGCCACGGAATCGCCGGGCGCCTATCGGCGTCTGACCGGCGCGGAGCAGGTCAAGGAAGTGGTGTTCGTCGATCAGTCGCCCATCGGCAAGACCGCGCGCTCGAATCCCGCCAGCTATGTGGGCGCGTTCGACGAAATCCGCAAACTGTTCGCCAAGGTGCCGCTCGCGCAACAGCGCGGCTACGGGCCGGGCATGTTCAGTTTCAACTCGGGCGACGGCCGCTGCCCGACCTGCGGCGGCTCGGGCTTCGAGCATATTGAAATGCAGTTCCTGAGCGACGTCTATTTGCGCTGCCCGGATTGCGACGGCCGCCGTTATCGCGCCGAACTGCTGGAAGTGAAGATCGAGCGTGGCGACCCGGCGCGTGCGCTGAGCATTGCCGACGTGCTTGAACTGACCGTCAGCGAGGCCATTGCCTACTTCGCAGCAGACGCCGAGGTGCTGCGCGTGCTGAAGCCGATCGTCGACGTGGGCCTGGAATACGTGAAGCTGGGTCAGCCGGTACCGACCTTGTCGGGCGGCGAGGCACAGCGGCTCAAGCTGGCGGGTTTTCTCGCGGAAACCACTCAGGCCAGCACGGCACGCAGCGCGAAACAGGCGCCGGCGGCGCGGCTCTTCATGTTCGACGAGCCCACTACCGGTTTGCACTTCGACGACATTGCCAAGCTGATGCAGGCGTTCGGCAAGCTGCTCGCGGGCGGACATTCGCTGATTGTGATCGAGCATAACCTCGACGTGATCCGCGCCGCCGACTGGCTGATCGATCTGGGTCCGGAAGGTGGCGACGGCGGTGGCCGCGTGCTATGCGCCGGCACACCGGAAACGGTGAAAGCCTGCGCTGAATCGCACACCGGTCAGGCCCTGCTGCAATACGACGCCGCCATGAATAACGCGGCCTCGCAAGGCATGCCGCTGCAAAAGGCGCTGACTGCTGCGCGTGCACGGCGTGCGGTGGAGGGCGAGGACGTGGTGCGCATTGTCAATGCGCGCGAGCACAACCTGAAATCGCTGGATGTCGATATCCCGCATGGCAAGTTCAACGTGATCACCGGTGTGTCGGGTTCGGGCAAGTCCACGCTCGCGTTCGACATCCTGTTTCACGAGGGGCAGCGCCGTTACCTCGAATCGCTGAATGCCTATGCTCGCTCCATCGTGCAGCCGGCCGGGCGTCCGGAGGTCGACGCGGTCTACGGAATTCCGCCGACGGTCGCCATCGAGCAGCGCCTCTCACGCGGTGGCCGCAAGAGCACGGTGGCCACCACGTCCGAAGTGTGGCACTTCCTGCGCCTGCTATACGTCAAGCTCGGCTTGCAGCATTGCATCCATGACGGCACGCCGGTCACGGCGCAGAGTGTCGAGTCCATTGCGGCCCAGTTGCTGCGCGATCACAAGGGCCAGCACGTTGGCCTGCTGGCGCCGCTGGTGGTCAACCGCAAGGGTGTCTATACCGATCTCGCGAAATGGGCCAAAGCGCGTGGCAACACCCATCTGCGGGTGGATGGTGAATTTGTGCCGGTTGATCCCTGGCCGAAGCTTGACCGCTTCCGCGAGCACACGATTGAATTGCCGGTGGCCGATATCGTGGTCTCGGCCGATAACGAGGCGCAATTGCGCCGCTTGCTCGACGAGACGCTCGAAGTCGGCAAGGGTGTGATGCATCTGCTCGCGCCGCTTGACGGCTTGCAGGACGCATTGAAGAGCGGTCGCGCCACCGCGAAGTTCGGCGCCGTCAAGGTGCTGTCCACCAAGCGTGCCTGTCCAGTCTGTGGGACGAGTTATCCGGAACTGGACCCGCGGATGTTCTCCTATAACAGCAAGCATGGCTGGTGTACGACCTGCGTCGGCACAGGCCTCGCACTCACGCGCGAACAACGCGCCGCCTACGACGACACGGTGATCGCCGAAGATGGCCGCGGCCGGGAGCAGAGCTTGCCGTCAGAGGAGCAGGAGCCGGAAGGCGTGGTGGATGAGCCGTGTCCGGATTGCCACGGCACGCGCCTGAACCCGACCGCTCGCGCGGTGACGTTCGACGCGCATCCGATCGTCGACGTTGCGCAATGGACGGTGAGCGACACGCGCCGCTGGATCGAC
>FTKM01000020.1_pt1:7500-61931 | contig 61931 bp, 55 predicted proteins | sample 1658051 | NCBI WGS metagenome assembly FTKM01 (sample SAMEA3914794, study PRJEB12502) | metagenome | biome: forest; material: soil | place: Canada | collected 2011-07-05 | depth 0.1 m | reverse complement strand
GTGAAGCGGTCGTCGATCAGCTCGGCGCCCGCTTCCGTCAGCTTAATGAGCTTCGGCATAGACGGCCTCCTTGAAGGGTTCCATCCCGGTGCGGCGGAAGGTGTCGAGGAAACGCTCGTCGCCCTGGCGTTCGCGCAGATAGACCTCGACCAGATCCTCGATGGCGCGGCCAACCTCATTGGCGGCCAGGGCCGGGCCGAGCGGCTTGCCCACCGTGGCGTCCTCGGCGCCGGAGCCGCCCAGGGTGAGCTGGTAGAATTCCTCGCCCTTCTTATCGACGCCCAGGATGCCGATGTGGCCGACGTGGTGGTGGCCGCAGGCGTTGATGCAGCCACTGATCTTGATCTTCAGCTCGCCCACCAACTCGGCGCGCTCGGCGTTCTCAAACCGGCGGGCGATATCCTGGGCCACCGGAATGGCGCGGGCGTTGGCCAGGGCGCAGTAGTCCAGCCCCGGGCAGGCGATGATGTCGCTGACCAGGTTGATGTTCGGGCTGGCCAGCTCGGCGGCCTTCAGCGCGGCATAGACCGCCGGCAGGTCGTCCAGCTTCACGTGCGGCAGGACCATGTTCTGCTCGTGCGTCACCCGCGCCTCGCCCATGGAATAGCGCTCGGCGAGATCGGCCATGGTCTCCAGCTGCTCGGCGCTGGCGTCGCCCGGGGTCGCGCCGATGGCCTTCAGCGACACATCGACGATGCCGTAGCCGGCCACCTTGTGGGCGTGCAGGTTGTTGCGGGCGAACCGCGCCAGGCCGGCGTCCGCCGTACGGGCGGCTTCGAAGACGGCCGAGACCCGCGGCAGGGTCTCGAAGTTGGGCTTGGTGAAGGCGGCGCGGATGCGGGCCAGCTCGGTGTCCGGCAGGTCCACCTTGGCGGCGTCGATCAGCGCCCACTCGGCCTCGATCTGGCGGGTGAACTCCTCGACACCCAGTTGGGAGACCAGGATCTTGATCCGCGCCTTGGCCGGATTGTCCCGGCGGCCGTGGCGGTTATAGACCCGCAGGATCGCCTCCAGATAGGACAGCAGCCGGTCCACCGGCAGATGCTCGCGCACCGTCTTGCCGATGAAGGGGGTGCGGCCCAGGCCGCCGCCGACCATGACCTCGAAGCCCAGGGTCCCGTCGCGTTCGCGGCGCAGGGACAGGCCGATGTCGTGGGTCTTGGCCGCCGTGCGGTCCTTGGCAGACGCCGTGACGGCGATCTTGAACTTGCGCGGCAGGTAGGTGAACTCTGGGTGCAGGGTCGACCACTGGCGGATCACCTCGGCCCAGACCCGGGGATCGTCCACCTCCTCGGCCGTCGCGCCAGCGCGGGGGTCGGCCGTGACGTTGCGGATGCAGTTGCCTGAGGTCTGGATCGCATGCAGGTCCACCTCGGCCAGCGCATCCAGAATGTCCGGCATGTCCCGCAGCTTGATCCAGTGGAACTGCAGATTGGTGCGGGTGGTGAAGTGGCCGTAGCCCTTGTCGTAGGTGCGGGCGATCCAGGCCAGCTTGCGCAGCTGTGGCGCGTTCAGCGTGCCGTAGGGGATGGCGATCCGCAGCATATAGGCGTGCAGTTGCAGATAGAGGCCGTTCATCAGCCGCAGCGGCTTGAACTGGTCCTCGGTCATTTCGCCGGCGAGGCGGCGGGCGACCTGGTGGCGGAACTCGGCCGACCGGTCGGCCAGGAATTCCTTATCGAGCGCGTCGTACTGGTACATGGCTCAGCTCACTTGCGCTTGATCAGGTTCAGCCGGCCGCCCGAACGGGCGACGCCGGAGGCGTGGGCGATGGCGGCGATGTCGGCGCCGCCCGCCGCCTGCTTGCCGTGCTGAGGCGTATTGGTGGGCCCCAGGGCGCGCAGGCGCTCGCGATAGGCGATGGGCGCGGGACCCTCGCCGGTCTCGGCCACATCGATCAGATAGGGCTCGACCACCACCGTGACCTCGCTCTTGGCGCGGCCCTCGGCTTCAGCGGCCGGCTCATCGTCGGTGAACAGCTCGGCGGCGCCAAAGCGCTCGACCCAGAGGCCGCGCGACCAGAACACGACCTCGCCATCGATCAGACGGTTGGCGGTGAGGGCTTTCATCGGGCGGCTCCCACGGAGGTATCGGCGGTCGCATGAACCGGCGCCGCGCTTTCCAGCGCGCCGTCCTTGGCGAAATCGAGCGCGGCGACTTCGCCGATCACCAGCAGCGCGGGACCTTCGATATCGGCGGCGCCCTCGCCCAGCAGGGACAGGGTGGTCGCAACGCGGCGCTCGTTGGCCAGGCTGGCGTTCTCGATCACCAGGGCCGGGGTCGAACCCGCGCGGCCGGCCTGCATCAGCCGGGCGGCGATCTTCGGCGCGGTGGAGACGCCCATGTAGATCACCACGGTCTGGTTGGCCCTGGCCAGCGAGGCCCAGTCCAGATCCGGCTCGGCGCCAGACGCGGCATGGCCGGTGACGAAGGTCACGGCCTGGGCCAGGCCGCGATGGGTCAGGGGCACGCCGGCGGCCAGAGCTGCGGTGACGCCGGGGACCACATGGGCCTTGACGCCATGGTCGCGCAGCACGGCCAACTCCTCGCCGCCGCGCCCGAACATGAACGGATCGCCGCCCTTCAGCCGCACGACATGCAGCCCCTCGCGCGCAAGCGCCACGAGCAACAGATTGATGTCGTCCTGCGGCAGGGTGTGGTGGGACTTGCGCTTGCCCACGTCGATCATCCGTGCGGCGGGGGAGGCCAGGTCCAGGATGGCTTGCGGGGTCAGGCGGTCATGCACCACCACATCGGCGCTTTGCAGCAGCCGCAGCGCTTTCACCGTCAGCAGATCCGGATCGCCGGGGCCGGCGCCGACCAGCCAGACCACGCCATGGGCCGCGGCCTGATCCGCCGTCTTGGCGTTCAGAACCACCAGCCTCTTGTTGGCGCGCTTGCGGTCGTGGCCGTCGGCCATCATTAGTTCCTCTAAAGCCCTTGGATGGTCAGCGAGGCGGGCCCTGAAAACCCGCCTCGCCTGAATTTCCGCCGTTGTTCCGGGCCGCGAATGCAACGGCGGTGATTGCAAAATGGTCAGTGGCGCCCCAATTCGCAAACCAAGACTTCTTGGGCCTGATTCAGGAAAACTGAATGGAACAACGCCGCCGCCTGCCGCCGCTCAACGCCCTGCGCGCGTTCGAGGCCGCGGCGCGCCATCTGAACTTCTCCAGGGCGGCCGATGAACTGTCGGTGACGCCCGGCGCGGTCAGCCAGCAGATCCAGAACCTGGAGGACTATGTGGGGGTGGCGCTGTTCAAGCGCACGCCCAAGGGCCTGCTGCTCACCGACCCGGCCCAGATCGCCCTGCCCGCCCTCCGCGAAGCTTTCGACCGGCTGGCCGAAGCGGCGTCCATGCTCACCGCCGCGGTGGACGGACGGCGGCTGACGGTGTCGGTCGCCCCCTCCTTCGCCGCCAAGTGGCTGGTGCCGCGCCTGGGCCACTTCGAAGCCCTCCACCCCCAGGTGGATGTCTGGATTTCCGCCGGCATGGAGCTGGTGGATTTCAACAGCGGCGAGATCGACATCGCCATCCGCTACGGCGCCGGTCGCTATCCGGGGCTGGAGGTGGTGCGGCTGATGCAGGAGACGGTGATCCCCGTCGCCAGCCCAGACCTGTTGGCCAGCCAGCCGCTGAACGACCCCGCCGACCTCTCCGGCCACATCCTGCTGCATGACGGCTCGCCGGACGCCGACGAGTCCTGCCCCGACTGGACCATGTGGCTGGCGGCGCGCGGGGTGAAGGGCGTCGATGGCACGCGAGGGCCAAGGTTCAATCAGTCCAGCCTGGTGATCGAGGCGGCGGTGGGCGGCCGAGGTGTCGCCCTGGCCAAGCGCGCCCTGGCCCAAGCGGACCTGGACGCCGGCCGGTTGGTGTCTCCCTTCCCGATCACCACGGCGGTCGACTTCGCCTACTACCTCGTCCACCCCAAGCCCAAGGGCCGCCTGCCCCAGGTGAAAGCCTTCATGACCTGGCTGACGGCGGAAGCCGAAGCCCACGAGGCCATGCTGGCGACGATGGATAATGGGGCAGGGATTTAGGGTGAAATATAATCCGCTCATCCCGGCGAATGCCCATTGACGGTAAGATAAGCTGGGATACTCCCGTTTGCGGATGTGCAGGCGCCGTCTGCGTAGCGGCCAGGCCCCCTCAGTCGCTTCGCGACAGCTCCCCTTCGTGGGAGCGATTAGGACTGAGCTGCCTCGAGCTTTCTGAATCGCTCCCCCATTGGGGGAGCTGTCGCGGAGCGACTGAGGGGGCCTACGACGCGGCCGTGAAGCTGCAAACACAGACTCAATCGTGACGATTGGACCTTATCTTACCGCCAATGGGCATTCGCCGGGATGAGCGGTGATTTATTCAGCCGCGCTTAGTGATCGAGCGCCTAGTTCGCGATCCAAGCCAAGCCGGCTATGGCCGGCCAGAACGGCACGCCCTTGCCGATCCACATGTTGACGCGACGCCAGTCAGGAGCGTTCTTGGGCATCGGCCTTCATATCACGCCCGGCCCACCGCACCGGACAATTTGAGGCGGCGCCTCAATCTGAAATCCGAGGGGCTCTGCAGGCCCTCGCCTCGGCTTCCAACAAGCAATATGCTTGGCGGAAAGCACGGAGCGATTGATGCAGGTTCATTTGTTCAGAGGCCCCGGCAGGGTCTTTGGCTTTACAGGGAATGAGGCGGGAGAAAATCTCCCTCTACGGTACGCACCGTGGACTCATTTCAAAACCGTAGAAATGAATAAGGGTGTGCCTACACCGGGCGGGGTAAGCACCGACGAGTGTTTAGACGACATCGAAAGATACGGCTATCACCTGACCGACGCCCACGCTCGGATTACTGAGCAGAACCTTGCCTAAAGGACCTCAGGTCCGCGGATTTCAAGCTGCCCCGCCACCCAGTTGAGCTTCGGTTGACAATCGCCGCCAGCCGCCGGACCATACCGCCTTCGTTCACCGCGCCTCGCGGTGGCCGCGGGAAATGAGTACCGTGGTGGAATGAACGTCCTGGGCTAGCCTTGGGCGGACATCCGCCGCGGGGCCGTCATCAGGAGACGGTCTTGACCCTTACCCCCCAACAACGCGAAGACTTCGAGCGCCGGGGTGTCCTGAAGCTCGGCGCACTGCTGTCCGCCGAAGCCGTGCGCAACGCCCGCGAGTTGGTCTATCGGAAGCTGGAACAGATCGGCGTCACCCAGGCCGGCGGTTGGCGGCTGGCCGATGGCTCGAAGCCGCAATGGCCGGCGACCGGCCTGAAGACCTCCAAGGTGATCGGCAATCGGCAGCCGCAGTTCGAGGCGCTGATCGACGAGCCGGCAGTGATCGAGGTCGCGGCGGCGCTGCTCGACGGCCAGGCCTGGGACCGGACCATTTTCAAACGCCCCCAGTTGCTCCTCACCCTGCCCAACGCCGACGCCTGGACCCTGCCCACCGGCTGGCACAGCGACTTCCCCCGGCTGGCCAGCCGCCAGTCGCCCGGCATTCAGCTGTTCGTATGCCTGGACGAGGTCCGGCCGCGCGGCGGCGCAACCCTGGTGGTCGCCGGCTCGCACCGGCTGCTGAACGACGGACGTTTCCTGCGCACGGCCGACATCACCGCCGCCCTCGGCCGCACGGCCTTCTTTCAGCGCCTGTTCGCGGGATCGGCGGCGGCCGACCTGCCCATCGGCGAAGAGGACCGCATCGAACTGCAGGTCATGGAGATGACCGGCGCCCCCGGCGACGCCTACCTCATGGACCTGCGCTTGCTCCACGCCGCCGCCCCCAACGCCTCGGACCGGCCACGCCTGATGGCGACGCACCGGTTCGCGCGGGCGGATTTGATACGGGAATCGGCGAAGGGGTTTGGGTGGGAGACGATGGCCTGAGGCTGGCGTGGGATCAGACATCGCTTCGAAGCTCGCGGTTGTTCTGCACCGTCCCTAATCCCTCACCCTCCCAGCTGCGCTGGGCCCCTCCCTCTCCCTTCGGGAGAGGTGTGGGAGCGAACCCTGAAACACCTCTCCCGAAGGGAGAGGGAGGGGCCCGCGCTCGCAGAGCGTGGGAGGGTGAGGGGTTACGATCTCGCCAGATCAAGCTCCGACAGGATGACGTCCAATACGCCGATGGGCTCGCCCAGAACCTGGTTGTTCCAAAACCGAATTACCTTCCAACCCGCACGCGCCAGGGTTTCGGTCCGTGCAGCGTCATAGTCGGCGTTGATCGCGTGTTGCCCACCATCGAGCTCAACGATGAGGCTGGCCTCGCGACAGGCGAAATCTACGAAATAGCGATCGATCGGATATTGCCGGCGAAATTTGAATCCACCCAGCTGACGACCAGAGACCAGCCGCCAGAGCTTCCGTTCCGCGTCGGTCTGGTCGCGGCGAAGCGTGCGGGCGCGGGTGGTTCTGGGATTACGGGGAGGATCGGACATCACTTCAACGCCGGGGATTATTCTGCAACATCGTAACCCCTCACCCTCCCACGCCTACGGCGCGGGCCCCTCCCTCTCCCTCCGGGAGAGGTGTGCTTTTCCACCTCTCCCGAAGGGAGAGGGAGGGGCCCAGCGAAGCTGGGAGGGTGAGGGGTTAGGAACGGTTCAGGGTGTTCACGAAGGCGGGCCACGCTGCGGCGGAGGTCTTCCCGCGCGCCATAGCCCTGGCGCCAGCGCCAAGTCTCCGCCGCGCCAAAAGCCGCCGGCGCCATCCGGCTTCACCACCAGATCCTCCGGCCCGTCCTCGGACCATCCGCTCCAGTCGGGGGTCACGCCCAGGTCGCGGCAGACCTTGGCAACGATGTCGATGAACGATCCTTCGTCCTCGATCTCGTCGGCGTCCTCGGTATCCGCCTCGGCGCGAGCTTTCGCCACCGCCTTCGCGCCAACCGGAGCCCGCCGTTCGGCGCGTTCGGCCTCGCTCAGGCCCAGCCATTCGCGCAAGGCCTCGTCGATCTTCATTTCAAGGGCGATGCACTGGCGAACCGTGCGGGCGATGCGCGTGTACGCCAGCGCCGGATCGCTCTTCAGCAGCCGGCCGTCATCGACCTCGTCGACCAGCCGCCGCGCCAGACCCAGGCCGATCTCGGTCAGTTGCGCCAGCAGACTCATCTGCCGCTCCGCCCGTTCGGCGACGGGGTCAAAAGCGTGCGGCGCTGCGATGTCGGACGGCGTCTTCATTAGAACATAATAAGAACATATATCGCATCGGCCTGTCAAGCCGGTCCCGCGGCGGCCATCCGGCAAATACAAAAAAGCCTCCAGCCGCGAGGCTGGAGGCTCTTCGGTCAACGCCTTGCTCGGCGAAAACCTAGTTCCGGAATACCGCCGCGGTGGACGGGTCGTGGGGCATTTCGCGGTACTGGCGCAGCTCGTTGCGGCCGACCACCATGTGGTGGACTTCATCGGGGCCGTCGGCGATGCGCAGGGTGCGGGTCGAGGTGTACATGGCCGCCAGCGGGGTCCATTGCGAGACGCCGGTGGCGCCGTGCATCTGGATCGCCTGGTCGATGATCTCGCACACGCGCTCAGGCACCATGGCCTTGACCATGTGGATCCAGACGCGGGCTTCCTGGTTGCCCAGGACGTCCATGGCCTTGGCCGCCTTCAGCACCATCAGCCGCATCGCTTCGATGTCGATGCGGGCCCTGGAGATGATCTCGATATTGCCGCCCAGCTGCACCAGCGGCTTGCCGAAGGCTTCGCGGGTCAGGCCGCGCGTCACCATCAGGTCCAGCGCCTTTTCGGCCGAGCCGATGGCGCGCATGCAGTGGTGGATGCGGCCCGGACCCAGGCGCAGCTGCGAGATCTCGAAGCCACGGCCTTCGCCGAGCAGCATGTTGCTGGCCGGCACCCGCACGTCGGTAAAGCGGATGTGCATGTGGCCGTGCGGCGCATCGGGGTTGCCGAACACGCACATGGGGCCGAGCACCTCGACACCGGGGGTGTCCATGGGCACCAGGATTTGCGACTGGCGCAAATTGGGCGGGCCGTCCGGGCTGGTCTGGACCATGGTGATCATGATCTTGCAGCGAGGGTCGCCGGCGCCGGAGATGTAGTACTTTTCCCCGTTGATGAGATACTCGTCGCCCACCAGGGTGGCGCGCATGTTGATGTTCTTGGCGTCCGAAGACGGGTGCGCCGGCTCGGTCATGGCGAAGGCCGAGCGGATTTCCCCGCGCAGCAGCGGCTCCAGCCACTGCTTCTTCTGTGCAGGCGTGCCGACCCGTTCCAGCACTTCCATGTTGCCGGTGTCGGGGGCGGCGCAGTTCATGGTCTCCGACGCCATGCGGTTCTTGCCCAGCTCGACGGCGATGTAGGCGTAGTCGAGGTTGGACAGGCCCTCGCCGGTCTCGGCGTTGGGCAGGAAGAAGTTCCACAGGCCCTCGGCCTTGGCCTTGTCCTTGGCCTTTTCCAGGCATTCCAACTGACCGGGGGCATAGGTCCAGATGTTTGGATTGCCCTCGCCCAGGCGGTGGAATTCCTCGCTCATCGGGTTGACCGTCTCGGCGATGAATTTCTTGACGTGGTTCAGCAGCGGCAAGGCCTTTGCCGACATGCGCAGGTCGTTCATCTCATCCTGCGGATTCAGCCCGAAGCTGGACTGGGCGGTCGTTTTGGCTTTGTCGGCGGTCATCGTCATGTGGCTCTCCCAAGGCGGTCTGATGTGGCGGCTCTTGGGGAGCAGTATTAGGCCGAAGCCGGGTCGGAATCAAACAACCGTTTGAGAGGCCGAGATGACAGCCTGGGCCAGGGTCCGGAGGCCGGTGATCGGGGCGAGTACGGCCTTGCGCGCCAATCGGCCAAGCTCGCGGCTGAACTCCATCGCTGGATCGATGACATAGCCCTTGAAACTGTTGTGCGGGTTGTTGTCGCCGGTCTCATGCTCGTTCAGCCCCAGCGCATAGACCTCGTCCGGAATCGGCAGATAGAGGGTGCCGAACAGCCAGTCCCAGATCGGGATCCCGCCGCCCAGGTTCTTGTCCCGGTGACGGAGCTCGATGCTGTGGTGGATGTGGTGGAAGCTCGGACCGACCCAGATGCGGTTGAACCAGCCGTAGCAGAGCTTTACGTGGGAATGGTTCAGCGCGCTCTGGATCGAGCTGGCGACGGCCAAGCAAGCCAGCAGGCTCAGGGCCAAGGGCGTGAAGACGCCGCCGGTGAGGTAGAGCACCGCGCCGACCACCAGGCTGCGCCAGGCCAGGCCGACGACCACGCCAAGCAGGCTGTCGATCGGATGGCCCCGGGTGGCGGTGAAGGGCGACAACGCCTCCGCCGAATGGTGCACCTTGTGCACGGCCCACAGCAGCGGAACCTTGTGGCCAGCGTAGTGAAAGATGTAGGCGCCGAACGTGCCCAGGATCTCGGACGCCAACACCTGCGCGAGCGTGGCGATAATCGGATGCCCCGCGCCGAGCCCGAACGCCGGCGCGCCGTACCGCACCGCGAGCAGCTTGGCGAACTGATCGGCCCCATAGAGTGAGCCCAGGTACCCCACCGCCGGGAAGACCACGAACAACTCCATCCAGAAAATGGAGATATCGAACCGGACCGTGCGGGTCCTGTAGACCTCCGCCGGCGCGATGGCGTCGCGGATGTCGCTCCACTTCGTCAGCACGGCCTTCCGCCTGTAGCAGGCGAAGCCATAGGCCAGCACGGCGAACAGGCCGAAGACGATGGCCACGAAGATCGGCAAGCCCGCCAGTTCGGCCAAGTAGGGCTGGAGGAAGCGCGAGGCGGTCATCCGCTCTTGCTATCAGGGCGCGGATAATGGGCGATTAAGCCGGCGCATTCCGCTCATCCGCCACAGGCCACCCCTCCACGTCATCCTGAGAGGCTGTGACTTTATCGCGGAACACCTCTCCCGAAGGGGGCAATTATGCACTTGACATACCAACGTTGATTCCATAGGGTTTTCTCAACAGATGAGAAACCCGATGACCGCCGACCTGACCGCCAAGATTTTCCACGATGAAGACGCCGCCCGCGAGCATTTCCAAGCCCTGCGTTGGCCGCACGGGACTGTTTGCCCGCATTGCGGAACGGTCGGCAACGCGACCGAAATGAAGGGCCGCACGACCCGTCCGGGCCTGTTCAAGTGCAAGGAAAAGGAATGCCGCAAGCCGTTCACCGCGACTATGGGGACGGTTTACGAGAAGTCGCATATCCCGCTGCACAAGTGGCTGCTGGCAACGCACCTGATGTGTTCCAGCAAGAAGGGCATTTCCGCCCATCAACTGTATCGGATGCTCGGCTTCGGTTCCTACAAGACCGCCTGGTTCATGGCGCACCGCATCCGCGAAGCTATGTCCCTGCCCCCTGAAGGCGCGGCCCCCATGGGCGGCGAAGGCAAGATCGTTGAGGCCGACGAAACGCTGGTTGGCGGCAAGGAACGCAACAAGCGCCTGTCCAAGCGCAATCCCAAAAACATCGGCGCGGTTGGCAAGCAAGTCGCCTTCACGCTGGTTGAGCGCGGCGGCCAAGCCCGTTCGTTCCACGTCGCCAATGTGACCGGCAAGACGCTCCGCCCGATCATGGTCAAGCACGTCAGCCGCAAGTCAGCCTTGATGACGGATGAGGCCGGTCAATACCGCCCCATCGGCAAGGAGTTCGCCAGCCACGAAGCGGTCAATCACGGCATTGAGGAATACGTGCGCGGCAACGCTCACTCGAACACGGTAGAAGGCTTCTTCTCAATCCTGAAGCGTGGCGTGATCGGCACTTACCATCATGTGAGCGAAGCCCATCTGGCCCGCTACCTCGCTAAGTTCGATTTCCGCTACTCGAACCGCATCGCCCTTGGCGTTGACGATAAGACCCGCGCCGCCGAAGCCGTTCGCGGTGCGGTCGGCAAGCGCCTGATGTATCGACAGCCTGACCAAGCCGCGCACGCTTAAGCAGAAGGCGCGGAAGATTCAGACCATGCGCCGGCGCCTCAAGAAGACTTCGACTTCGGAGGAGTCTTAGGTGCAGGGCGCGGTTGTGGCGGGGTGGCAAGCATACGCTTCACCACCTCGTCCCGCCGCTGGGCAACCTCTTCCTCCGTCAATTCTTCAGCTGGCCTGTCGCTCATTCATTTCACGATTGCTGTTACAGATCGGATGGACTTGGCGTGCGTTATCTCTGGCGGACGAACCGCCTTTCGAGCGTTCCTCAGTATGGTCGCTGACCATTCCATTCGTGTGCATCAATCCCTGACATAGCGGGCATTTGATGGCCGTTGAGACTGCCTGAGCAAGATAACTTCCGGATTTAGCGGCCCGATCAAAGGCGCGGCCCGGAACACCTTCGGCGGCGTCCTGCTTTGCTTGAGCTTCGGCGGCAACTAGGTAGCCAAATTTCTCCTCAGCAATGAGTGACGCCCACGCCTCATCTGCCGTCATTCCCCCCTCCAAATGCGAGAGGGTCTGCGAAAATAACTCTACCATGCGCGCGCGAGTTCGCTTTCCTGAACCCAAAGCGTTTTTTGGCGGATGGACGAAAGCCGGGTGAGCCATAATAATGGCCTCGAAACGAGCGCGAACCTTGACAAAGTTGTTCAACTTCTTCTGCTCGTATAACTCCATTAGCCAATGCGTCATGTTGAAAAGGGTGGTTGCCTGAAAGCTTCCGTCTGGAGAGTAAAAGTATAACGCCGGATGTAGTCCGAGCGAATGCCTTTCCTTTGAGAGAACCAGTTCCACCATTTTCTTGGTTTTCTTCAAGAACTCTACCGTTGCGGCACCGCTTTTGTCGTCCGGAAATTCTTTGGCCCACTTTCCCTTGCTGGTGCCTGACGGCATGACGATACGGTTCGTGGTCGCGATCAGGTCGAAGGCGAATGGCAGAACGTGAGAGCCGTACTCGAATCCCGCTAGGGGTAAGTCCAACGTCTTGATCGGAACAATCAGTCGAGGCTCGAACAAAAGAGCTTTGATTTGCAATCCAAGCTTTGCCGTCTCGGCCCGATTTGCTTCCTCGCCGAAGATATCCCAGTAGGCGTGGCCCGAACCCCCACGCGCTACGGCGCGCGTCGAGATGGAAATGGCCGAGCTATTCGACCTCAGAAGTTTGATTTCCGTAGGATCGATCTTTGTGCCGCCCTGATTAATTCGAAAGAAAGCGTCCCTAGCCTGATCGACGGTCGAGTTGTCGACCCACTGCACGGACATTTCTCGCCACGCCATTCGGCTGGCTCGCTCCATAACGGGGGCGGGCGTAGTGGAGGGATAGAGCGCCGCCGCTTTATGTTGTTCGTAGGTCCCAATTCTATCTTCTATAAGTTTCCTAGTGTCGTCGTGAATGGTTTTTTGGGCGACTGGAATGCTGTTTTGGTAATGCTTAATAGAAATGGCACCGGCCCCATAGTCATCTTGCACCCACGCTATCAATGCACTTAGCCGGTGAGACCCGTCGATAACGAATACGTCTTTTCCGTTTTTCCACATTACGATAGACGGAATAATGTTCCCACTCAGGAACGTCTCAACTAAATCTAGGATTTGTTGAGGGGACCAGTTGGCCGTTTCCCGCTGGAAGTCCGGCTTGCGCAAGAAGGCATACGAGAGGGACGTTGCTTCTAGGTCCGACAGCTTGATTACGGGCGCCTTATTTGCGTCCATCGTTGCCGGCGCGGCCAAATCCTCTCGGGGGATCAGCGCATCTAGGTTCACATACGCGCTGGCCATATCGCCCTCTCCTTGGTCGAGAGGATCATGCGCGTACACGCGGGGCGCGTCTAGGAGCCCGCTCATCGCAGACCCCTAAGCGCCGACCTGTCACTCGCTTTGCATACCGCACCGCCATTTGGTATGGCAAGTGCATAAGCACCCCCGAAGGGAGAGGGAGGGGCCCGCGCCGCAGGCGTGGGAGGGTGAGGAATTAGGGACGGCGCAGGATGACGCTCCGCGGCCGGCGATCTATTCTGAAGTCGCGTAACCCCTCACCCTCCCAGCTTCGCTGGGCCCCTCCCTCTCCCTCCGGGAGAGGTGTTTCCCACTACTTCTTCGAAATCTTCGGCGCGCTCACCGGCGGCGCGGTCTGCCAGCCGCCGCCCAGGGCCTGGAAGACCGCGATCTGGTCGGCGACCAGTTGCTGGTCGGCGGTCGCGAGCGCCTGTTCGGTGGTCACCGCCGTCTGCTCCGTAGTCAGCAGGTCCAGCGAGCTGATCGAGCCGGCGGTGTACTGGACCCGGGCCAACGCCAGCGCATGGGCCGCCTCGTCGCGGGCCGCGCGGGTGGCGGCGTTCTGGCGGATTTCGGCGTCATAGGCCGTCAGCGCCTGCTCGGTCTCCTTCAGTGCCTGCAGCACCACGCTGTCGAAGCTGGCCAGCGATCCGGACGCCTGGGCGCTGGCCTCGCGGATATGGGCGCGGGCGACGGCGATGTTGGGGAAGGACCAGCTGATCCCCGGGCCGACGCCATAGGTGACGGCGCTGGCCGAGGTCAGGCCGCGCAGGGTCGTGCCGCCACCAGCGATATTGCCGCCAAGCGAGACGGTGGGGAACAGGTCCGCCGTGGCGACGCCGATCCGGGCGGTGTTGGCGGCGAGGGTGCGCTCGGCTTCCCGCACGTCGGGCCGCCGGCGCAGCAGCGCCGCACCGTCGCCAGTGGGGATGGGCTGGGCGATGGTCGGCGCCCGGGTGCAGGACAGCACCGCCTGCGGCGCCTGGGAGGGGGTGTGGCCGGTCAGGGCGGCCAGTTCGAACAGGGCCGCGCGGCGTTGGCCTTCCACGGTCGGCAGCACCGCCTTGGCCTGGTCCAGCAGCACGGTCTGGCGGCTAAGGTCGAGGTCGGAGATGGCGCCGGCGTCACGCTGGACCTTGGTCAGGTCATAGCCCTGCTGGGCGACATTGAGGTTGCGCTTGGCCGCCTCCACCGCCTCGCCATAGGTGCAGACATTGGCGTAGGCGCCGGCGGTCTCGGCCGCGACGGTGATCCGAACCGCATCCTCCGCCGCCCGCGCCGCCTGGGCGCCGGCGTGCTGGGCCTCGATGGTGCGACGGACCCGGCCGAACAGATCGACCTGATAGGCTGCGGTGAAACCATAGTCGGAGAAGGTCGAAGCCTTGGCCTTCTGCCCCGCCAGCGAGGCGAACAGCTGGTCGTCGCTGGAGACGCCGTAGGTGGTCCCACCGGTGACGCTGGTCGTGGGCAGCAGCCCTGCCCTCGCCTCGCCCAGCAAGGCCTGGGCATAGGCCAGGTTGGCGGCGGCGACCTTCAGGTCGGCGTTTTCCGTCAGGGCTTCCTGCACCAGGCCGTCCAGCACCGGGTCCTGATAGAGCCTCCACCACTGGTCGGGCGGCGCATCGGCGCTCTCGGCTTGCGGTTCGGCCGAGACGAACGGGCCGGCCGCGCTGGGGGGCGTTTTCGGCGGCGCATAGTTGGGGCCGACGGCGCAGCCGCCCAGCAGCAGCGCGATAAGGAGGATCGGTGACTTACGCATCGGCGGCCGGCGCCTCTTGACGCGGCTGGATGTGCGGCGGCGGAGCGGTGGACGACCTGGGCAGGCGTTTGCCGATCGTGCGGCAGACCACATAGAAGACCGGGGTGAAGGCGAGGCCGAACAGGGTCACGCCGATCATGCCGGAGAAGACGGCGACGCCCAGGGCCTGCCGCATCTCGGCCGCCGCGCCGGTGGCGAAGGCCAGGGGCGCAACGCCAAGGATGAAGGCCAGCGAGGTCATCAGGATCGGCCGCAGGCGGGTGCGGCCGGCCTCGGCGGCGGCTTCATGCAACTCCAGTCCGTGCTCTTCCTCGCCCTGCCGGGCGAACTCGACGATCAGGATGGCGTTCTTGGCGGCCAGGCCGATCAGCACCACCAGGCCGATCTGGGTCAGGATATTGTTGTCCGCGCCGCGAATATTGACCCCCAGCATGGCGGCCAGCAGGCACATGGGCACGATCAGGATCACCGCCAGCGGCAGGGTCACGCTCTCATAGAGGGCCGCCAGCAGCAGGAAGACGAACACCACCGCCATGCCGAACACGATCAGGCCGGTGTTGCCGGCCAGCTTTTCCTGCAAGGCCAGCTCGGTCCATTCGTAGCCATAGCCGGGCGGCAGCACCTGGGTCGCCAGCTGCTCCATGGTGGCGATCGACTGACCGCTGGAGAAGCCCGGCGAGGTGTCGCCGTTGATCTCGGCGGAGGGATAGAGGTCGTAGCGCAGCACCCGGTAGGGGCCGGTGGTGTGGCGCACATTGATCACCGACCCCAGCGGCACCATGGCGCCGGAGGTGGAGCGGGTCTGCAGCTGGCTCAGGCGGGTTTCGTCGTTGCGATAGGGCGCGTCGGCTTGAGCCAATACCTGAAACGTGTGGCCGAACAGGTTGAACTCATTGACGAAGGTCGAGCCAAGATAGGTCTGCAGGGTATCGAAGACCGCCGCGTCCGGCACGCCCAGCATCTCGGCCTTCGAGCGGTCGATGTCGGCGAACAGGCGGGGCGTGCGGGTGTTGTAGGTGGCGAAGACATTGGTCAGGCCCGGGGTCTTGTTGGCCTGGGCGACCATGTCGTTGACGACCTGTTCCAGCTGTTGCGGCGTGTGGCCGCCCTGGTCCTCGACGATCATCTTGAAGCCGCCGGTCGAGCCGATGCCGCGCACCGCTGGCGGCTGGATCACGCGGATGTCGGCGCCGGTGATCTGGCCCAGGCTCTTGCGCAGCTTCTCTCCCACCGCCGATGTCTGCAGGTCGGCGCCATGCCGATCCTTGAACGGGTTGAGCACCAGATAGACCTGGCCGGCGTTGGAGGCGGTGGTGTTGGTCGTCGCGTCCACCCCGGCATAGACCGAAGCGGCCCAGACGCCCGGGGTGTCGAGGGCGATCTGGCGGACCTGGCGCTGGATGGCGTCGGTCCGCTCCAGGGTCGCCCCGGCGGGCAGGTTGGTGGCGAGCAGCAGCTGGCCCTGGTCCTGCGCCGGGATGAAGCCGCGCGGTGTCGCCGCCAGCCGCCAGCCGGTCAGCGCCAGCAGCGCGACGTAGATGATCAGCATCACGCCGACCATGTTCACCAACCGGTGGACCAGGGTGGAATAGCGGTCGGACAGTTTGTCGAAGCCGTCGTTGAACCAGTCGCCGAACTTGGCCAGGCTGAACCGGCGGCCCGGGGCGGCCTCCAGATGCTTGGGATGGGCGCGCATGATCAGCGCCGCCAGCGCCGGCGACAGGGTCAGGGACACCACCAGCGAGATCAGGGTCGCGGTGGCGATGGTCAGGGCGAACTGTTTGTAGAACTGGCCGGACACGCCGGAGATGGCCGCCGTCGGCACGAACACCGCCATCAGCACCAGGGCGATGGCGATCAGGGCGCCGCCGACCTCGTCCATGGTCAGGTGCGCCGCCTCGCGCGGGCCCATGCCTGCGCGCAGGTGCCGCTCGATATTCTCCACCACCACGATGGCGTCATCGACCACGATGCCGATGGCCAGCACCAGGCCGAACAGCGACAGGTTGTTGAGCGAGAAGCCGGCGATCGCCATCACCGCGAAGGTGCCGGTGAGCGAGACCGGGATGGCGATGATCGGGATCAGCGCCGCCCGCCAGCTCTGCAGGAAGATCATCACCACCAGCACCACGAGGATCAGCGCCTCGACCAGGGTCTTCTCCACCTCGACGATGGAGTCGTGCACATATTCGGTGGGATTGTAGATGATCTTGTAGTCGAGGCCGGGCGGGAAGGTCTTCTTCAGCTCGACCATCTTGGCCTTGACCGCATTGGCCGTGGTCAGGGCGTTCGAGCCGGGCTGCTGCAGGATGGCCACCGCCACGGCGTTGTATTTGTTCATATAGGCGTTGGTGGTGTAGTCGGCCGCGCCGAGCTCCACTCGCGCCACGTCGGACACGCGGGTGACGCGGCCGTCCTTATCGGTCTTGACGATGATGTCGCCGAACTGCTGCGGCGTGGTCAGGCGACCGAGCGCCTCGACGTTGAACTGGTAGGCCGAGCCGCCATTGGTCTGCGGCGGCTGGCCGATGGCGCCGGCGGCCACCTGCACATTGTGGCTGGCCAGGGCGCCGGTGATGTCATCCACCGTCAGCCCGCGCGCGGCGGCGCGGTCGGGGTCGATCCAGATGCGCATGGCGTAGTCGCGCGCCGCCCGGCTCGACACGTCGCCCACCCCCGGCACCCGCAGCACCGCGTCGCGGATGTGCAGGCCGACGTAGTTGGCGATGTACTGCTGGTCCAGCGAGCCGTCCGGCGAATAGGTGTGCACCGCCATCAGGAAGTCGGTGGAGGCCTTGCGCACCGTCACCCCCGACAGCACCACCTCTGGCGGCAGTTGCGGCGTCGCGGCGGAGACCCGGTTCTCCACCAGCACCTGGGCGGCATTGGGATCGGTGCCCAGCTTGAAGGTCACCGTGATGGTCACGTGCCCGTCGCCGGTGGACTGGGAGGACATGTAGATCATGTTCTCCACGCCGTTGATCTGCTCCTCGATCGGCGCGGCGACAGTGTCGGCCAGCACCTCGGCGGAGGCGCCGGGATAGCTGGCGTTGATGTTCACCGTCGGCGGACTGATGTCCGGATACTGGGCGATCGGCAGGTTCGGGAAGGCGATCGCCCCGACCAGCGTGATGATGATCGCCACCACCGCCGCGAAGACGGGCCGGTCGATGAAGAAGTGGGACAGCTTCATCGGGGCTACTGGTTGGCGAGCGTCGCGGTGGCGGCGGGCGGCGAGAGGCTGGGTTGCTCGGTGACGGCGGTCGGCGAGGCGGCCACGGCCTGGATCTGGCCGTTGGCTGGCGTGACCTTCTGATCGGGCCGGGCGCGCTGGACGCCGTCGATGATCACCCGGTCATTGGGACCAAGCCCGCCCTTGATGACCCGCAGGCCATTGAACAGCGGGCCGATGGCGATGTCGCGCTCATGCACGGTGTTGGAGGCGTCCAGCACATAGACCACCTCGCGGGTCTGGTCGGTCACCACCGCCTGATCGGGCACCAGCAGCGCGTCGTACGGGTCGGCGCCGCGCAGCCGCATATGGCCGAACATGCCGGGGGTGAGGAAATTGGACGGATTGTCGATCACCGCCCTGCCCCGGATCGTGCCGGAGGCGCTGTCGAGCACATTGTCCACGAACTCCAGCTTGCCCTTCCAGCGATAGGTCGGCTCGTCCTGCAGCTTGACCTCCACCGGCAGGGCGTCGCCGTGGCCGGCTTCGCGCTGGCGCTTCAGATAGAGAGCCTCGGAGCCGGTGAAGGCGAAGCGGATCGGGTTCAGATTGACGATGTTGGTCAACACCGTGGTGTCCGCCGTCACCAGATTGCCCGGCGCGATGCGGCGATCGGAGATGCGGCCGGCCAGCGGCGCGGTGACGCGGGTGAATTCCAGGTTCAGCGCGGCGGTGTTGACCAGCGCCTTGGCCGACAGCACGTCCGCCTCGTCTTGATGCTCGGTGGCGGACAGGGTGTCGAACGCCTGCTGGCTCATGGCGTGGGCGGCCAGCAGGGTGTTGCCCCGCGCCAGCTGCGTCTTGGCGTCAGCCAGCGCCGCGTCGGCGTGGGCCTGCTGGCCCTTGGCCTGGTCCAGCGCCGCCTGGTAGGGCCTGGGGTCGATCACGAACAGCAGCTGGCCCTTGCGCACCGTGGCGCCGTCGGTGAACTCGACCGACTGCAGATAGCCGGACACCCGCGGGCGGATGTCGACGGAATCCACCGCCACGAACTGGCCGACATAGTCGTCCCAGTCGACGATGGTTTCGCGCAGGGGCGTGGCCACCGTCACATGGGGCGGCGGGGGCTTGGCTGGCTTTTTCGCGCATCCCGCCGCGGCCACGCAGGCGAGCATCACCACAAAGACAGCCCAGGCGGAACGATGGGGGGAGTTCATAACAGGCCTTACCGACATGGGCGCAGCCCACCTATCAACCCCTCCGCCCCGCCGCAAGGGGCGAGGGTTCGGAATCGAAACGCGGGCTGAAGGCGCGGCATATCACCGCAGGAGCGCGCCAATATTGCAACGCAGCGAAGTGCGCTTCGGCGCTGAAATATAAAGCTTTCGACGCGGCCAGGGCCAGCTTGGAACAGGCTCATGCTGGCGGCGACTTCAGCGACCGCAGCGCCAGTTCGTGAACATAGGCGGCGATGTCCGAGAGCACCGCGTCGAGGTCGTCGCGAACCCTTGCCAGGCCAGGGATTTCCGCGCCTGCCGGCGCGGCTTCGGCCGCCTCGCAGGCCTCTGCCAGGGCGTTGGCGCCAATGCCTCGCGCCGAGCCCTTCAAGGTGTGGATCGCGTCGCGCCAGCTTTGCGCGGGGGCGTCGGGCTCGAGCAACCGCGCCCACAGCGAGGCCTGCTCGCGGAACAACGCCAACACTTCCTCGACGACCCCGAGATCGCCGCCGGCGTAATTTTCCAGATAGGCGAAATCCACCGCTCCGGTCAGGTCGCGCCTGGCCATGCCGCCCTCCCCGATTGAACCCGGCCCGCGACTCAGCCGCGCCGTGAGGCAAGGATAACGCCTGCGACGCCAGGCGGCGGCGTGCAGATTTTCTGCCGGGCTCGAAAGTTTATTCCTATTGAATTGATAGATATTGATCCGCAAACTCCAATCGTCAGTTCAGCTGCGTGGAAACCGCCATGTCCGGTCGCGTCGTCGCCATCGTCGGAGGGGGATTCAGCGGCGCCCTGCTCGCGCTGAATCTGCTGCGCTCGAGCGCGAGCAACCTGCACATCTACCTGATCGAGAAGGGCGACGCTTTCGGCCGTGGGGTCGCGTTCTCCACCCGTCGGCCCGACCATCTGCTCAACGTTCGCGCCGGCAATATGAGCGCCTATTCCGACCAGCCGGCGCATTTTCAGGACTGGCTGGCGGTGCAGACCGGCCAGCCGGCCGATCCCTTCTCCTTCGCGCCGCGCTGGGTCTACGGCGACTATCTGCAAGGCCAACTGCGGACAGCGGCGCAAGGCGCCGGCGCCGCCGGCCGGCTGACCCTGGTCGGCGACGAGGTGACCGAAATCGTTCCGGCCGCCGGGCGGCTGCTGGTCCGCCTTGGCGTCGGACGGTCGCTTCAGGCCGATACAGTGGTGCTCGCCACCGGCCATGGCGCGCCGGCGGAGGTGGTCCCTCGCGCGGCGCGGTTCGCGAGCGACCCACACTATGTCGCCAATCCCTGGGCGCCGGCCGCCCTCGATCGAATCCAGCCCGGCGATCGGGTGCTGCTGCTCGGCTCAGGCCTGACCGCGGTCGATGTCATCGCCAGCCTGGACGGCGCCGGTCATCGGGCGGAGATCCTCGCCCTGTCGCGGCATGGCCTGCTGCCACGCCGTCACGCCCGGTCGGCTGGCGCCGCGGTCGCCTGGACCCAAGGCCAGGACGAGCCCCTGTCGAAGGCGCTGCGGCGCTTCCGGCGCGAGGCGGGCCGGCTGTCCGATTGGCGGCGGGCCTTCGACGGGCTGCGCGAACAGGTGCAAGCTGCCTGGGGCGACCTCAGCGAGACCGAGCGCCGTCGGGCCCTGCGTCACCTGCGGCCCTGGTGGGATGTCCACCGCCACCGCATGGCCCCGGAGGTGGCGGCCCGCATTGACGATCACCTGGCGGCGAAACGCTTGCGGGTCGTCGCGGGACGAATGCTTTCGCTCAGGGCCGAGATCGGCGGCGTCACCGTCACCTGGCGCGAGCGGCGCAACACCAGCATTCGCGCCGATCGCACGGAATGGGTGATCAACTGCACCGGGCCGGAGGGCGATCCGCGCCGGTCGGGTAACGAGGTGATCCGCCGTCTGGTCGAAGACGGCGCCGCGCGGCCCGACCCGCTCTATCTAGGGCTCGACGTCGGCGCGGATGGCCGGCTGATCGACGCCAAAGGCGCGGCGCGCCACGAAATCTATGCCCTCGGGCCGCTGACGCGCGGCGCATTGTGGGAAATCACCGCGGTGCCGGACATCCGGATTCAGGCCGCTCGCCTGGCCGGCCACATCGCCCGCGGCGCCCTGCAATCGCCATTGGCGAAGATCGCCAGCTGAAGCGCGAGCAGGCGCGCCCTTGACAGCGCCCGCGTCGTCCACCACAACGCGCCGCCTCGCGAGAGGCGCGGGTGCATAGCTCAGTTGGTAGAGCAGCTGACTCTTAATCAGCGGGTCGTAGGTTCGAATCCTACTGCACCCACCATATTCTCAAACATAGGATGGTGAGACGTCTCGACACTGACGTGAACGTCAGCGTTTGGGATTTCTGGCGGTGAAGTTGACGTCGGCGCCCGCCCAGGTCGCGGAATTTCGCGCCCCACCGCCGAGTTTTCCACAGACTTTATTGGCTTTGTTCCAGGAATCGTTATTTGATTATTGAATAGGCCAATACGGCGGCCGATGAAGAAGATCATCGGCTTCATTGGCGCCCGGTGAAACCCGTTTCGGAGACTGCAATGACGGACGTCGATAGCTCGAACGCCACCCTGATCGAACTGACCGCTGACATTGCGTCGGCCTATGTCAGCAATAACGCGGTGAGCGCCGCCGATCTGCCCGGCCTGATCAAGAACATCCACGCCGCGCTGAGCGGCACCAACGCCGAACCTGAGCCTGTTCCTGAGGTGAAGACCCCGGCGGTGTCGATCAAGAAATCGATCACCGATGACTTCCTGATCTGCCTGGAGGACGGCCGCAAGTTCAAGTCGCTGAAGCGGCACCTGCGCGCCAAGTACAACCTCTCGCCCGAGGAATATCGCGCCAAGTGGAACCTGCCGAAGGATTATCCGATGGTCGCGCCGGCCTATGCCAGCGCCCGTTCGAACCTCGCCAAGCAGATGGGCCTCGGCCAGGGCGGCCGCAAAGCCGCCGCCAAGCCGGTCAAGGCCATCAAGGCGCCCGCGCCCCGCGGTCGCCCGAAAAAGGTCTGATCCTTCTGTCACCTCAGCGCGAGGCCCCTCATGCGGGGGCGTTGACGATCTGATTGAGCGCAATGCCGCTGGCGGTCGCGACGTTGAGGGAATCGAACCCCTCAGCCATCGGGATCGCCACGGCTTTTGCCCGTGAGAGGATGGCCTCGGACAAGCCCGGCCCCTCGGCGCCGAGAAACAGCGCCACCCGCCCGGCCCGCCGAACCTGCGACAGCGGTCGCGCGGCCCCCGGACTGAGCGCCAGGCAGTCGAAGCCGGCCTGCTCCAGCAGGGCGATGGAGTCTTCCTTCGGTCCCAGCCAGGCGAAGGGCGTGCGCAGGGCGCCGCCCACCGACACCCGGATGGACTTGCGATAGAGCGGATCGCAACAGGCGGCGTCGAGCAGCACCGCATCGACGCCGAACGCCGCGGCGTTGCGAAACAGGCCGCCGATATTGTCGTGGTTGCTGATCCCCATCAGCACCATCACCAGCGCGTCCGGCTTCAGCGCCGCGATCAGGTCACGCGCCGGCTTGGGCGCGGGCCGTCGGCCAAGCGCCAGAATACCGCGATGGATATGAAAGCCGACGATCCCGTCCAGCACCGCCTGCGGGGCGACATAGATGGGCGCGGCCGGCAGAGCCTCCAGCACCGGCGTCAGCTTCTCCACCCGCTTCCGCGCCAACAGCACCGAGACCAGCTCATACCGCGCGGCCTTGGCGAAGGCGGCCAGCACCACCTCGCCCTCCAGGATGAAACCACCATCCCGTCCCGCCACATCCCGCTCGCGGACCGCCCGGTAGGGTTCGATCCTCGGATCGTCGATATGGTCGATTGGAACAAGCTGCATGGCGCGCGAGGCGTTAGGCCAAAAACCGTCCGGCCGCAAAGCTTCGGCCCTTCCAAGCCCCGCCGGTTCCGCTAGGGTCCCGGCATGCAAGCCGCCGAATCCGACGACGACCATTTAGTACATTCCGCTTTCGGACCGCCCCTGACTGGCGTCCAGCTCGGCGCCTCCATCGGCGTCGGCCTGGTCTCGCTGTTGCTGGCCGGCCTGATCTCGCTGCTGTTCGGCACGCTGGTCACCGAGCATCGGATGAGCCAGTCCGGCATTGGCCTTTGCGCCGCCAGCGAGGCGCTGATCATGGCGCTGACTACCGGCCTGTTCAGCGCCGTGGTGCCGACCAAGCGGCTGAAGCTGCTGGGCGTCATCGGCTCGGTGCTGCTGGGAACGATCGACGCCGCCACCATGGCGGCTCATGGCAATGGCGTCATGCTGCTACGCGCGGCGGCAGGCGTTCCCGAGGGCATATTGCTGTGGATCACCATCGGCATGATCGCCCGCACCGCGACGCCGGAGCGCTGGGCGGCGATCCTGTTCACCGGCTCGACCATCACCCAGGTCATCGCCGCCGGCCTGCTGACCGCATTTCTGCTCCCCCGCTTTGGCGCCAATGGCGGCTTCGGCCTGCTGGCCGCGGCGGGGGTCTTCGGTGTCGCCTTCAGCCTGTTCCTGCCCGATGAGTTCGCTTCCCTGCCCAAGGGCGAAGGTGAAGGCGGCGCGCCGCCCCCGCGCGGCTGGCTGGCTCTGGCCGGGATATTGATGTTCGCGGCGGCGGCGGCGGCGGTCGGCGTCTATCTCCTGCCGCTGGCCGAGCAGCATGGCCTGTCGCCCAACGCCGCCAACGCCACGGTGACCCTGGGCCTTGCGGCGCAGATCGCCGGCGGCGCCCTGGCGACGCTGATCGCGGGACGGGTGCGCTACATCGCCGTCTTCTTCGTCGGCGCGGCAGCATTTCTGGTCAGCTGGCTGGTGTTCGGCCTGCACACGCCGGGCTGGATGCTCATCGCCGCCATGGTGGTGAACGGGATCGTCATCCTGCTGGTGCCGCCCTTCTTCGTACCCATGACCATCGAGGTCGACGCCTCCCGCCGCACCGCCGTGCAGAGCGGCGCGGTGCAACTGCTGGCCGCCGCCGTCGGCCCGGGCCTCGCTGGCGTCATCGTCGGCGACCACAACATCAATGGCGTGCTGTGGCTCAGCGGCGGCATGCTGCTGTTCGGCCTGGTCCTGTCATCCGTCCTGCATTTTACGGCGACGCACGACGCCTAGCGCAGACTGGCTTTGGAGTAATCGCTCCAAAGCTAACCTGCTCTAGAAATCCTCGTGCTGAGCTTGTCGAAGCATAAGAGGATTTGGGTCCCTCACCCCGGCGTAAAACTCACCGGCATGCTGCGGATCGCGTAGACGAAGTTGTTCGGCGCCACCTCCATCTCCCCGTCTCGATGGATGTCGGGGAAGCGGGCCAGCATCTGGCGGTAGACCGCTTCCAGCTGCAGCTGCGCCACCCGCTTGCCGATGCAGGTGTGCGGGCCGTAGCCGAAGGCGATGTGCTTGTCGGCGTTGGCGCGCTCCACATCCAGCACGTCGGGGTTGGCGAACACCGCCTCGTCCCGGTTGGCCGAGCCGTAATACATGATCACCTTCTCGCCCTCGGCGATTTTCTGGCCGGCCAGCTCGGTGTCGCAAGTTGCGGTGCGGCGCATGTAGATCACCGGGCTGACCATGCGGATGAACTCGTTGGTCGCGTTGGTCAGCAGCTCCGGCCTGGCGATCAGCTTGGCCTTCTGGTCCGGGAAATCGGTGAGCAGCCCCATGGTCCCGGAGATGGTGTTACGGGTGGTGTCGTTGCCGGCGAATACGATCAGCAGCCAGGAGCCGTCGAGGTATTCGTCCGACAGGAACTCGCCATCGACCTGCGCCCGGGCGATGGCCGAGAGCAGGTCGGCCTTCGGGTCCTTGCGCCGCTTGTGCAGCATGTCGCGGCCGTATTCGAACATCTCGTCCACGGCGGCGGTGAAGGCGTCGAGGAAGGCCTGGGCCTCGGGCGGCAGCTGCTGCGCCGCGCCCTCAAGACCACCGCCGCCAGAGCCCGAGCGCTCGGCGGCGAAGGAGTTGGCCATCTCCAGGAAGTGCATCCAGGTCAGGAACTTGGGCCGGTCCTCCTGCGGCACCCCGAGGATTTCGCACAGGGTGAACAGGGGCAGCTGGGCCGACAGGTTCGGCACCAGGTCGCAATGGCCCTGGGGCGCCATGGCGTCCAGCAACCGGGTCACCTCGGCCTCGACCCGGTCCTGCAGGCCGCGCAGATAGGAGGGGGTGAAATAGGGCATGTGTTCGCGGCGCAGCTGCAGATGGTTGGGCGCGTCCATGTTGATCATCTGGTCCAGCGAGGCCTTGGCCAGCTGCATGTCCGACCGCTGGTGCGCCATCAGGATGCCGCCCTTCTGCGAGGAGAAGGTGGTGGGGTCGCCGTTGACCTTCATGACGTCGTCGTAGCGGCTGACGGCCCAGAAGCCGCGCCGATCCTCCGGCTCATCCATCCACATTACCGGCGAGGCCTTGCGCATGGCCTTGAACGCATCGAGCGGCGGCCCCTTGGTAAAGGCGGCCGGATCCCACAGATCCACCGGCGGCGGCGCGGTATAGGCCTTGGCGTTGCCCGGCCCCTTGGGGCCATCGACCTCCACCGTCTCGCTGATCAGGTCCATCGCCATTCACTCCCGAAGTTCTTAGGCGCGACGATGATCGGCTGACGTAGCGCAAGCCAACGGGCAAATGTGCGGTGAATCGCGAAACACCTCTCCCGAAGGGAGAGGGAGGGGCCCGCCGCGCAGCGGTGGGAGGGTGAGGGATTAGGGACGGTGCAAGGTGAGGCACAGCGGCCGGCGATCTATTCTGCAACGGCGTAACCCCTCACCCTCCCAAGCTTCGCTTGGGCCCCTCCCTCTCCCTCCGGGAGAGGTGTTCGCGCGGCCATCCGCAGGCTATAGCCTGCCCCATGGCGCACACCCCTAAACCCCCTCAAGGCCTGCCCGACCGCGAAACGCTGATCGCCTTCCTGCGCGACGCGGGCGAGGCGCAGAAGGCCGACATCGCCAAGGCCTTCGGGCTCAAGGGCGCCGACCGGCGGGCATTGCGCCACATGCTGACCACGCTGCGCGAGGAAGGCCAGCTCGGCAAACGCGGCCGCAAGGGGTTCGCCGCCGCCGGCGCCCTGCCCCCGGTAGGCGTCGCCGACGTGGTGGAGAAGGATGCGGACGGCGAGCTCTGGGTGCGGCTGACCAAGGGCGGCGACGACGTCTCCACGGTTCGCCTCGCCCCCGGCAAACACGAGGCGCAAGCCGGTCCCGCGCCCGGGCTGGGCGACCGGCTGCTGGTGCGGTTCGAGACCGGCCCCGACGGCCTGCCGGAAGCCAAGATCATCAAGCGTCTCGGCCAGAGCGCGCAAAAGGTCCTGGGCGTGGTCCGCAAAGCGCGGCGCGAGGTGCTGATCCAGCCCGTGGACCGGCGCAACAAGGACACCCTCTCGCTCAGCGAGTTCGAGGCCAAGGACCTGCGCGACGGCGACCTCGTCCTGGCCCAGGCGGCCAGCGGCGAGAACCGCTACGGCCCCAAACGCGGCAAGCTGCTGGAAGTGGTCGGCCAGGAGGACGATCCGCGCGCCGCCTCCCTGATCGCGATCCACACCCACGGCATCCCCATGGGCTTCAGCCAGGCCGCCGAGGCGGAAGCCGAAGCGGCCCAGCCCCCTGCCCTCGCCGGGCGCACCGATCTGCGCGACATGCCGCTGATCACCATCGACCCCACCGACGCCCGCGACCACGACGACGCGGTCTATGCCGAGCCGGACGACGACGCAAAGAACGCCGGCGGCTGGGTGGTCTGGGTCGCCATCGCCGACGTCGCCGCCTATGTCCGACCCGGCTCGGCGCTGGATGTCGAGGCGCGGGAGAAGGGCAACAGCGTCTACTTCCCCGACCGGGTCGAGCCCATGCTGCCGGAGCGGCTGTCCAACGGCCTCTGCAGCCTGCGCCAGGGCGAGGCGCGGGCGACGCTGGCGGTGCGGATGGTATTCACCAAGGACGGCCGCAAGCTATCCCACCGCTTCGTGCGCGGCCTGATGCGCTCGGCAGCCAAGCTGTCCTATGAGCAGGCGCAGGCGGCCATCGACGGCCAGACCGACGACACCACCGGCCCGCTGATGGCCGGCGTGCTCGGCCCGCTCTGGGCAGCCTACACGGCGATGAAGACCGCGCGGGAGAAACGCTCGCCCCTGGCCATCGACAGCGCCGAGCGACGGATCGTGTTCGGCGCCGACGGCCAGATCGCCTCCATCACCGCCAGGTCCTCGCTGGAAGCCCACAAGCTGATCGAGGAGATGATGGTGCAGGCTAATGTCTGCGCCGCCGAGACCCTGGAACAGCGCCGCACGCCGCTGATCTACCGCATCCACGACGCGCCCAGCATGGAGAAGATGCAGGCCCTGGCCGACTTCCTGGCCACCCTGGAAAAGCCCTGGAACAAGGGCGAGCCGCCGCGCACGGACCGGTTCAACAAACTGCTGGCGGAGATGCGCGGCGGACCGCACGGCGAGATCGTCAACGAGGTGGTGCTGCGCAGCCAGATGCAGGCGGTCTATTCGTCGGAGAACATCGGCCACTTCGGCCTGAACCTGGACCGCTACGCCCACTTCACCTCGCCCATCCGCCGCTACGCCGACCTGATCGTCCACCGCGCCCTGATCCGCGCGCTCGGCCTCGGCGACGACGGCCTGACCGACCGCGACGTGGCCCAACTGCGCGAGACAGCCGAGCACATCACCGTGGCCGAGCGCCGGGCCATGGCCGCCGAACGCGACGCCACCGACCGCTACGTCGCAGCCTATCTGTCTGAGCACGTCGGCGCGGAGTTCGACGGCCGCATCACCGGCGTGACGCGCTTTGGCCTGTTCGTGCGCCTGGCCGAAACCGGGGCCGACGGTCTCGTGCCGGTCTCCAGCCTGGGCGATGAGTATTTCGTCCACGACGACCGCCTCCACGCCCTGATCGGCGAGCGGACCGGTCAGCGCTGGCGGCTGGGGACGCAGGTGCGGGTGAAGCTGCTGGAAGCCACCCCGATCACCGGCGGCCTGCTGTTCGGGATGCTCAGCGAGCCGGAGCCGGCCGACCCGAAAGCGCCACGGCCGAGGCTGGGCGCGCGCGGGCATGGACCGGCAGGGCGCGGGCCGGGCGGACGCGGGCCGGGTGGGCCCGGCAAGCCAGGGCGGCCGAAGGGGATACGGACCGGTAAGAAACGACGGTAGCGGGCGTCTTAAGTGAAGGCGATACGGCTAAATCGCTCCTCCGATGGAGGAGCTGTCCCGAAGGGACTGAGGAGGCCTGGCCGCTACGCAGGCGTGCCAAGCAGGGCCGCACCGATGGCTGGTAAGATTTGATTGAGGCGCCGGCATAGCGGCAAGGCCTCCTCAGTCAGCCTTGCAGGCTGACAGCTCCTCCATCGGAGGAGCGATTCCGCCGTGCGCCAACGCGCCCTAACCCGATCAGGCCGCGACTGCTCCGCGCGCCCGGCGCAGGGCCAACACCGACGCCGTCCAGAGCGCCAGGGCCGCAATAAAGCCCGCGACGATTGACCCGGTCGGCTGCGGCAACGCAAAGCCCGCGCCCGAGGCGACGAGGATCGCAACAGCCAATCCAAAGAACGGCCTGAACGGAATAGCCCACCCCATCGGGATGAAGTGCAACCCCACCACCGCCGCCACGCCCGGCATCACCAGCGCCGCATGCCCCGTGTTCGCCAGGCCGATTGCGACCACCGGCACGCCGATCGCCTCGAACATCGTCGCCCGCGAGATGACCTTCTCCGCCGCCGGGCTCGGGCTGTAGGCGCTGGGCGCCGCCGTCGCGATCATCCGCCATGCGGTTAACGCGAGGCCCGCGAACACCAGCGCCGGCGCGATGATTAGCGGATTGCGCCAGCCGCCCTGCTGCACGCTGGCGGCCACAAAGAAGCCGGACCCGAAAAAGCCCATGATCAAAGCGCCCCACGGCCCCACGACGTAATCCTCCCTTCACCCCGGCCCCTACTGTTTCACAGACACGGACCGCTCGTCATCCGCTTGTCGCATGGCTTCAACAGGGTATTCAGTCAGCCAGCCAGCTGACGGAGCCCAGCCATGACTCACTCAACCATCATCCGCGGCCTTGCGGTTCTCGGCGTCATGGCCAGCCTGATCGCGCCACCCGCCACGGCCGCCAACCCCGACGCGCTCTGGCATATCATCCACGACCAATGCGCGCCGGACATGGCCGCCAATCACAAGCCGGCGCCGTGCGAGGCCGTCGATCCGGCCGGCGGCTACGCAGTGCTGAAGGACCTGCATGGCGCGACCCAGCTGCTGCTCATTCCCACCGACCGCATCACCGGCATCGACGATCCGCTGATCCTGGCGCCCGGGGCCAAAAACTATTGGCAGGACGCCTGGAGCGCCCGTCCGATCTTCCAACGCAGGGCCCCGCACCTGGTCCCGCGCGAAGACCTCGCCCTGGCGATCAACTCCAAATTCGGCCGCAGCCAGAACCAGTTGCACATCCACATCGACTGCGTGCGTCCCGACGTGCGAGCGGCGCTGAAGGCCAGCGAGAGCCGGATCGGCGCCAGCTGGGCGGCGCTGGATATCGACCTGGCCGGACGCCGCTATCGCGCCCGCCGGTTGGACGGCGCCGACTTCGGTGGGGCCAATCCCTTCCGCCTGCTGGCAGAGGATCCCCAGGCCCGCGCCGACATGGGCCGCGAGACCCTCGTGGCCGTCGGTATGACCTTCGCCGGCGGCAAGCCAGGCTTCATCCTGCTGAGCGATCAGGCCAATCCGCTGCTAGGTAACATCGGCCACGGCGAAGACCTGCTCGACCCTGCGTGTAAAGTACTGGGCTAGGTTCTCGAAGTCGGCTTGGCCCCTTGGTGGGTTCGCTGGATATGCAGATCGGTCATGCTATGTTGTGCGCATGGGAAAGAAGCTTTCCGATTCAAAACGAACCAGCACGTCCACGACGCTGGGAGCCCGCGCTTTTGCGGCCATTAGCGCAGTCGAAGGTCTCAAGCTGACGCCGGCCGGCCGCAAGCGCGTGCAGAGCCAGGCGCCGATAGAGCACAGGCGTGCCGAGGTTCTGAGAGCCTATTCAGATATCAAAGGACGGAAGTGACGCTAGGCGGTTACGACGCCTTCGACGATCCCTACAGCTACAAGGGCTCAGACTGTCTGAAAAATCGTTTGGGTTTGCGCGACCCTGCGGTTCTCCAGTCCTTTGAACTCGAAATGTCGAGCCTGCGAGCGGCCGAGCCGCTACCAGGAGGCCGCTTCGGGCCGGCTCATTACAGACAAGTCCATTGGCATCTCTTTCGCGATGTCTTCCGATGGGCCGGCCGCTATCGAACAGTCCGCACCGCGAAGGCTGGGAACTGGTTCTGCTACCCAGAACATATCGCATTCCAGATGACTGGTCTGTTCGCACGTCTAAAGACGGGCTCGTTCTTACCGGGCGCTAGCAGCGACGCATTCGTGTTAGAAGCAGCCGATTTTCTAGCTGAACTCAATGCGATCCATGCGTTTCGCGAAGGCAATGGCCGGGTTCAGCTTGCGTTCTTGCATCTGGTTGCTTTGAGAGCTGGACATCCATTGGCGCTTGATCAGCTCAACCCAGACCGTTTTCTACAAGCCATGATACAAAGTTTCGACGGCCATGCCGTTGCCCTCCGCAGCGAACTGGCGACCCTCCTCCATTAAAACTCGTGGCCTCACGGCTCCCAGGGAAACGACGCCTTCGCCAATCCGGTCTTGCGGTGATCGTGCCCCGGCAGGCTGAAGCTGGCCGCGAGTAAGGCATCGATCTGGAGTCCCAACGGCGCCTCGCGGTCCACCAGGGCTATCCGCGGCTGAAACGTGTCGCGCAGGCCGTCGAAGACGTTGGCCATGACCAGCATCTCCAGCAGCACGGGCACGCCCAGCCAGGCCATCAGGTCGGTCCAGCCGCTGTCGGGGGCCAGCATGACCCGGCAGGACTTCAGGTAGCCGAGTTCCCGTGCCAGATGTCCCTCCGCGCCACGCGCCTCGTCCCAGGTGGTCTTGAATCCCTCCGGAATGGTACAGCCGTCCTGGTGGCCATAGGCCACCACCGGCAGGCCCAGATGCTCGCCCACCGCCTTGGCCGTGGCGCTCATCCAGTCCACGTCGCTGTTGCGCTGCTGGACGAAACCGTTGGACACCCGGCGCACTTGGAAGCCCACGTGCGGCTGCATCGGTTCGGGCGGGCTCTCGAAGGCGGCGGGCCGATAGCTGGGGCGCAGGGACTCCGACAGCCGGTACTCGGTCACCCCCTGTGAGCCGTTCTGGAATGAGAGGATGTCCCGATCGAATTCGGTGAGCGGCCGGCCATCGTGGTCGAGCCATTCCAGGAACAGCTGGCGCAGTTCGATCTCGGCCAGCGCCTGGTGAAACACCTTGTCGATGTCGGAAAGGCTGACGACCACCTCGCCGAAGGTCTCCTTGAACTGGGGCTTCAGGTCGATGGCCCCATGTTCGTACGGACCGATATAGATGCTGCCGAAGGAGCCGATCGCCTTGTGGGCGGCCATGATGGCGTCGCAGGCCGTGAGATAGTCCGGCGCGACGATCGCCGTCCCGGGCGGGTAGAATTCCGGCCGCCGAGCGATGATCTTCCAGCCGTTGCGCAGCCAGGGCTCGACCCGGGCCAGGTGCAGCCGCACCTCATAGCCCATCTCGCCCAGATAGGGCGGCAGCACCCGCCGCACGCCGATCTTCGGCTCCGGCGGCGAGGCGGCCGGCTGTGGGTCGATCCCGCTCAGCAGCGCCGACTTCAGGATCGAGCGGAACAGATGCTCGACGGGCGCGCGGACGCCGGGCGAAAGCGGCAAGGACACGGAGGTTTCCTAAGGAAGCGGCCTCACCTTGAAGCCGGTGCGAGGCTGGGACGAGTCGGGCCAAACCAAAACCCGCTCATCCCCGCGCAGGCGCTAGGGGATGCAGGGTCACCAGACTCGATCTTTGTCACCGCGCCCTTTGAATTCCAGCGGAAAGTGCGGCGCCCAGTCCCCTGGGTCCCCGCCTTCGCTGGGATGAGCGCTAATTTTCGGACCAGCGCCGCGCTCAACGCTCCGGATCGATCTCTATCTCGTACCCGCCCAGCCCCCCATCACGCACCACCGCCAAGGCCAGGGCGGTGACCAGGCCTCTCGGTTTGGTGTCGTTGATCAGGACCCGCTCGCCGCTCGGCAGGCCGAAGATGGCCTGGTCGTATCGGATGCCCTGCGCGTCGATGAAGGCCAGGGTCGCGTCCCGGTCGGCCTGGTCGCGGGCGGTGAGCAGGATGATCCAGTCGCCATCCGGGATGCGATCCCAGAAGGCGCGGACACCGGGCAGGAGTTCGTCGCCCCCGTGCAGGTAGCCACTGTTCTTCAGCACCGTGCCGTCCAGATCGACCAGCCAGGTGTGGCTGAGGGGACTCAGCGTAAGCGTCGTCACAGCCGGTCCATCCCGCCCTCAAGCCAATAGAGGCCGAGGTAGAAGGCGCTGATCACCGAGTCGACGTCGTCCCTGACATAGCCGGACAGCGACAGCCAGATCAGCCCATGAATCAGCTCGATCCGCGCTAGCTCATCGCCGAAGTACTGCGGGAAGATCTGTGCGGAAGCATTTGAAAAAGCAGACTCCTCCATCAACACCTCGACCGTCTCGTAATCGACGTGGAGCTTGAACTTGCGCCGGTTGAAGACGTCGTAGGCGCCGACCGCCGAGTAGTAGACCTTGGCGAAATCATACCAGGGATCACCCATGATCCCCGGCCGGGCGAAGGATCCGCGCGGGTCGATGAACCAGGTGCGCAGATTGTCGTCCACCAGCATGTTGGAGAAGGTCGGATCGCCGTGGATGGCGGTGAAGCGCTGCGTGTCCAGTCGCGCCATCAGGCTCTCTAATAGCCCGGCGTGCTTGTCCGCGAACGGGTTGCGGCATTTGCGGCCGTTGATGGTCACCGACTCCCTGTCGAAGTTCGGGATCAGGCCGGACACCAGCCGCACCCGATCGACCGTCTTGGTCAGGTAGACGCCGCGCACATCGTCCACGTCCGCCGGCGCCTGCTTCAGGTCATGCAGGGCGATCAGGGCGTCGAGGGTGTCGGCCAGCACCGCGCGGCGCTCCCGCTCGGTCAGGTCGCTCATCTGCCAGGCGTGGCGGCCGGCAATGCGCTCCAGCACCAGGGGCGAGCGGCCCAGAATCTTTGGAATGCGGCGAAAACCCAGGCTCTCGGCTTCGGCGTACCAGGCGACCTCGCTGCGATGGACATCCTCATAGGCCGGATCGACCACCGTCTTGGTGACGCGGTCCTCGCCGATGTCGACCTTGTTGAAGAAGCGGGAGAAGCCTGCCCGGTCGTTGCTGGCCTCGATGGTGGCGAAGTCGCCCAGCTCCGACATGTCCGGACAACCCAGCCGATCCAGATGCGGAACCGCCTCGGCCAGCCAGCGGACGAATTCGCCCTCGGGCGGCGGCGGCGGCAGCATCCTGGCCGCCGGCAGGTAGAACAGACCGGCGATGCCGTCGGTGGCGCCGGCCTTCTCGCGCGGCCGGCCGTCCTCATCCAGAGTCCAGCGGCAGGTGAAGGCGGAGGTGGTGCAGACCACCGGCGCTGTCGCGTCCGGCCAAGGCGGCAGGGCGCCCAGCATCAGGTCACTCCAGGCCAGCACCACCGGCGCCTCGGGCGGAACCTGGGCCAAGGCCGCGGCGATGCCCGACGCGGTGCCCGCCCCCTCCGCTCGCACCAGGCTGTAGGCCGCCGGCGGCGGATTGACCTGCAGATAGCGCTCCAGCTGGTCGAACAGATAGTCGCCAATGACCACGAACCGCGCGCCCGGAAAGCGGTCGAACAGGTGGTAGAGGATCGGCTTGCCCTGGATCGACACCAGGCATTTGGGCTTGTTCCAGGTGTGATGCCGCAGCCGGCTACCCCGCCCGCCGGCCTGGACGATGACATGCAGGGTCTGCGTGGGCGCGTCGGTTATGGGCGCCTCGACCTGGCCCGAGGACGGCGGGGGATTGATCGCCGATCCATCCATCCGTTTCACACCTGTCAGACCCCGACGCCGCGCGCCCTGCCCGGCTCAGCATGACCATGATTCTCGGCCTGAGCGGCAGGTCGGCATCGGCGGCGCATCGGCGCACGGCGCTTCCTCGCGTCGGTGGGCGAGCCGAATAGGCTTGGCCTTCGCCGCCGATTTCGACCTAGACTATTGGCCTGGCAGGGGAGCTGAGATTTGACGACATCCGATCCGGATGCTGCGGGCGCTCCGGCGTCGGGCTATCGCGCCGATATCGACGGCCTTCGCGGTCTGGCCATCGCCGCCGTCGTACTGTTCCATCTGGGCGTTCGGGGCTTTGCGTCGGGCTGGGTGGGCGTCGATGTCTTCTTCGTCATCTCGGGCTATGTGATCACCACCACGTCGCTGCGAAATCTCGCTGGCGGCCGCTTCTCGATCATCGCGTTCTACGAGCGGCGCGTGCGCCGGATCGCACCGGCTTTCCTGCTCATGCTGTCCGCCGTGCTGGCGGCGGCGTGCGTCATTCAACTGCCCTTCCTGCTGCGCCGGACCGCCGACGTCGCCCTCGGCGGCCTGGGCCTGGTCGCCAATGTCGCCCTATGGCGCCAGGCCGGCTACTTCGCCCCTATAAGCCAGGCGCAACCCCTGCTCCACATCTGGACCCTGTCGGTGGAAGAGCAGTTCTACCTTGTGTTTCCCGCCGCGCTGGCCTTCGGCTGGCCGCGCTCGCGGCGGGTGTTCCAGCTCGTCCTGATCGTTGCGGTCCTGGTCTCGCTGGTCGCCTACCTTTCGGGCCGGTTTCATGCCGACGCCGAACAGTATCTGACCCCGTTTCGCGCCTGGGAGCTCGGCCTTGGCTGTCTGGCGGCGCTCCCCCTCACCTGGCGGCCGCCGCCGATCATTGAGCGGATCGCGCCGGAGGTCGGGCTGCTGCTGGTGCTGCTGGCCATGGTCTGGCCGTTCCACATCACCCAGGCCCAGCACCTGTCGACGCTGCTGGCCTGCCTTGGCGCCACCGCCGTGGTCGCCGCGCCGGCGGAGCGGAGCCTCGCGACCAAATTGCTGTCCTTGCGGCCGATGGTCTTCCTGGGCCTGATCTCCTATTCCCTCTATCTCTGGCACTGGCCGCTGATCTCCCTCGCCCACCAGCTGTCTCCGGGCGGGCTGAAGGCTTCAGCCAAGTTCGCCCTCGCGGCGGTCGCGCTCGGACTGGCGGTGCTGTCCTGGCGGTTTGTGGAGCGGCCGTTCCGCGGCCCCGGCGGCCTGCTGTTACGGCGGCGCCTGTTCGCCGTCGCGGGCTTCGCGGTCGCCATCCTCGCCGGCTGCGCCCTGGCGATCAGCCTCACCGACGGCTGGGCCAGCCGATACCCACCGGAGGTCGCCGCGCTGGCCCGTTTCATGGATTACGCCCAGAGCGCCGAGCAGGCGAAGCTGGCCCGGGGCGGCTGCCTGAGCGTCAAGGCCAATGCCCTGGACTTCGACCAGGCCTCCTGCCTGTCCGATGCGCCCGGCCACAAGACCATCCTGCTCTGGGGGGACAGTCACGGGGAAGACCTGGCCGAGCCGATCGCGACCTTCGGCGCAAGCCTCGGCGCCCACGTCAACCAGGCCACCAAGTCGTCCTGCCCGCCGCCCTCGGAGGTCTGGGCCGCGCCGGAGGCCTGCCAGAAATTCATTGAGATCGTCCAGGCGAACATTCGGCGCACCCGGCCCGCCATTGTCGTCCTGTCCGCCAACTGGCCGGCGACCACCCCGCAACTGGCGGACACCATCCGCGCCGTCACCGGCCAGGGCTCGCTGGTTATCTTGGTCGGACCAGCGCCGGAATATCGGCTCCCCCTGCCCACCCTGTTGATCCGCTATCACCTGCACCGTGACAGCCCGGCGTTCGACCCCGCTCGTCTGGCCCGGCCCGAGGCGTTTGAGCGCGACCGCGCGATGAGGGCGCAATTCTCGGCCATGCCCGGCGTGACCTATGTTTCGCTGCTCGACGCGATCTGTCCCGGCGGGACATGCCAGACCATGGCCTCGGGCGAGCCCGTCGAATGGGACAATGCGCATTTCACCCTGCAGGGCGCCCGCCTGGCGGTGAGCCGCGCGCTCCAGGCGCCCCTCGCCCGCGCCTACGCGGCCGCCAAGGCGCCGTAGCAGACCTCAGCGCTGCACGATCTGGGTCAGCACGCCGCCCGTCTCGGACGGATGCACGAAGACCTGGCCCTTGACCGGATTGCCGGCGCCCGGATCGCCCACCAGCCGCACCCCCTTGGCGCGCATGCCGGCCAGGGCCGCATCGATGTCATCGACCTTCATGGCGATGATGTGCACGCCCTCGCCCCGGTCGGCCAGCCGCTTGGCGATGGGGCCTTCGTCGCCAAGGTTGGAGACCAGCTCCACGTAAGAGTCGGCGAAACGGAAGAAGGCCATCTTCATCCCCGCCGCCGGCGCCTCGGCCCGGTCGCTCACCGACGTCCCATAGATGGCCTCGTACTTGCCAATAGCGGCGTCCAGATCCTTCACCGCCACCACCACATGATCCACGCCCTTGAACATGGTGTTCCTCCTGTTTGGTTGGGCGGAGGAAATCATAGGTGGGAGCAGGTTGCGAGACTTGCCTCAACCTCACCCGCATGATCACTCTCCGTCCACAGACGAGGGGGAACCGCTTGAGCACCACCGACACCACCGGCGCGGCCGAGCCCCTGCCCGCCGAGTTCCAGACCGACCGGGCGTTCCTGGGCCATCCGCGCGGCATGGGCTACCTGGCCGCGGTCGAGGGGTGGGTGGGCTTCTCCTACTACGGCATGCAGTCGCTGCTGGTGCTCTACATGACCAGCTATCTGCTGACGCCCGGCCACATCGAACACATCGTCGGCTTCCCCCAGTTCAAGGCCCTGCTCGAGCACATCTACGGGCCGCTCTCTGGCCGGGCGCTGGGTTCGGCGATCACCGGCCTTTACGGCGCCCTGGCCTTCGCAACGCCCTTGCTGGGCGGCTTCATTGCCGACCGCTTCCTGGGCCGCACGCGCAGCATCATACTTGGCGGCTGCCTGATGACCCTCGGCCATTTCCTGATGGCCTTCGACGTCAGCTTCGTCGCCGCCCTGCTCTGCCTGGTCACCGGCACGGGGCTGGCCGGGGTGCTGAAGGCCCAGGTTGGCGGCCTCTACGCCCCGGGCGACGTGCGCCGAGCCGAGGCCTTCCAGATCTACAGCCTGGCGGTTCAGGTAGCGGTGATCGCGGCTCCCATCGTCTGCGGCTTCCTGGGCGAGAAGGTGGCCTGGCACTGGGGCTTCGGCGCGGCCGGGATCGGCATGAGCGTCGGCCTGCTGATCTATCTCTCCGGCCTGCGCTGGATGCCGCCAGACCCGATCATCAAGCGGGAAGGACACGTCGAGCGGCCGAAGATGACCGCGCACGAGTGGCGCACGGTCGGGGTGCTGGTCCTGCTGGTCCCGATCCTGGCCGTCGCTTTCGTCGGCAACAACGAGATCTTCAACGGCTACCTGCTCTGGGGCGAAGACCATCTCCAGCTAAATGTCTTCGGCCAGATCCGCCCGGTAAGCTGGCTGATCTCCCTCGACGCCATCGTCTCCACCTTCACCGTTCTGGCCGTGGTCTTCTTCTGGCGCTGGTGGGGCGCGCGCTGGCGCGAGCCGGACGAGATCGTCAAGATCGGCGTCTTCACCTTCATCGCCGCCCTTGCCCCGCTAGCCCTGGCTTTCGCCTCGCTCCAGGCCGTTGGCGGACACAAGGCCGGCCTGGCCTGGGCCTTGAGCTTTCACATCATCAACGACATCGGCTTTGCCGGCATGTACCCGGTCGGCATGGCGCTGTTCTCCAGAGCCGCGCCGCCGGCGGTGAACGCGACGGTGCTGAGCTGCTTCACCTTCTGCGTCGCCCTCTCCAACCTGCTGGTCGGCCGCCTGGCCGGCATGCTGGACCAGATGTCCGGCTTCAGCTTCTGGGGCATGCACGCCGTGCTGATCGCCGTTGCGGGGGTGCTGCTGCTGGTCTGCTCGCAGGTGTTCAAGCGGACTCTGGCGCCGGTGTCGGAGGCGGATTTGTAGGGGGACGGCGCTCCTAATTGCTCCCCCGTTGGGGGAGCTGTCGCGCAGCGACTGAGGGGGCTTAATCCGCAGCCGCACTTGTCGGTGATTGCGCGCACCGCGCCGGCGTAGCGGCAAGGCCCCCTCCACCGCTTCGCGGTCCCCCTCCCCCATCGGGGGAGGAATTGGACCTCAACCCCTCACCGCCCCTCGATCATCTTCCAGCCATTCCCAGACGGATCGCGGAAGCTGGCGTCCACCGCCCCGTAGCGCTCCACCGGCTCCTGAGTGAATTCGACGCCGGCGGCGTTGAGACGCTCGTAAGCGTTGCGGCAGTCATCGACCGCCATCACCATCGGCGCCATGGCGCCCTTAGCCACCAGTTCGTTGATGGCCAGCACGGCGGCGGGATCCTGCATCGGCGCCATGGCCTTCGACAGGCCGAGTTGGAAGGACGGCTGGTCCGGGTGCTGGACAGTGAGCCAGCGATAGTCGCCGTTGCGCACGTCCGTGTGCACTTTGAAACCCAGCTTGCCGACGTAGAAGTCGAGCGCTTCATCCTGATCGCGCACATAGATGCTGGCGACGTTGACACCCTGGGTCATGGGAACTCCTGTTGCTGTGTGGCCCCAGGTTTATCGCGCTCCTCCCGCCGCCGCTTCTCCGAAACTGCGATCCTTAAGTCCGGCCGGCGAGCGGCGGTGAGGAAGCAGGGCGGCGTCTGTTCGACCGTGCGCGGCACGGCCTGGACCCGGGCGCGGAACTCTCCCGGGCTCTCGCCGACGATGTCGCGGAAGGTGCGGCCAAAGGTGCCCAGGCTGGTCCAGCCGGCGTCGAAAGCAATGTCGGTGATGGCCAGGTCCGTCTCGCGCAACAGGGCCGTCGCCCGCTCGACCCGTCGGGTGAGCAGGTAGCGGTGCGGCGGCGCGCCGAAGGCCTGCTTGAACGAGCGGGCGAAATGGGCCGCTGAAACCCCGCTGACTCGCGCCAGCCGGGTGACCGGCCAGGCCTCGTGCGAGGCGGCGTCCATGCGGTCCTTGGCCCGCAGCAGGCGGCGCAGGAGCAGAGGGTCCTGGCTGAGTTGCACGAACCTACCCCGCCAGCGCCTTGGCCAGGAACGGCAAACTCTCGTCCATGCGGTAGTCCACCGAGGAGTGGTTGTCGTCGAACTCCTCATAGCGGTGCGTGATCCCCAGCCCATCCAGCCGGCGTTTGAACCGCCTCGCGCCGTAGACCAGGTTGAACTGATCGACGGTTCCGCAATCGATGTAGAGGGCCTTTAGCGAGCGCAAGCTGTCGCTCTGGGTTTCCAGCTTCAGGCAGGGGTCGAACTTCAACCATTCGGCCCAGCGTTCGGGAATGAGTTCGCAGGTGTCCGGAGTGACCGGCAGGCGCAGGCCAAGGTAGGCGTTCGGGTCGGGATCGTAGTGGGCCGCCATGGCCAGGATGTTGAGCGCCTTGAACATCGAGTCCGACTGCTTCGGCGCGGCCTCGAACGCCTTCCACCAGGTCTCGATGGAGCCGCCGTGCTTGGCCAGGGCCCGCAAGGTGTCCGGCATGTCGGGCAGGTAGCAGAGCTCAAACGCCATGTCGCCGGAATGGCAGGCCGCCGCGGACCAGACGTCGGAATGGTCCAGCGCGTGGACGATGGAGCCGTAGCCGCCGCTGCTCTTGCCGAAGATGCCCCGCCTGCCCGCGCCGCCACAGCCGAACCGGCCTTCAACCGCGCTCAACATCTCGGTTGTGAGGAAGTCGGCCCAAGCGCCTGTCGAAATGGAATTTACGTACTGGTTGCCGCCGACGCGGGTGAAGCAGTCCGGGAAGGCCACAACCACCGGCGGCATGGCGCCGTCGCCGATCAGTCGGTCAAGCCGCTCGGGTACATTCTCGCCGAAGCCTTTCCAGTTGGTGTGGGCCGGGCCGCCGGCGGTGAAGCCGACGATATCGACCAGCAGCGGCAGTCCGGCGCCGTCATGGCCGGCGGGCGTGTAGACATCGACCACCCGGTCGGTGGGATCGCCGAGCAGATTGCCCTTCAGGACCTCGCTGCACACCGTGATCCGATGCACCGTCCCGGCCGGATGATTGGTTTTGCGCACGCTCGCCTCCTCAATGAGGTCGCGAGCATAGGCAAGGGACCGGGAAAAGTCCGGTGTTTTGGCGGCGTGACGGCCCGGACGATTGCCCGAAATTGCGCTCATCCCCGCGAAGGCGGGATCCAGGGCCACTAGACTCGGTCTTGCAGCCGCGGTCTTGGTACAGTTGATCGAGTAGCGCCCAGTCTCCTGGGTCCCCGCCTTCGCGGGGATGAGCGGATTTCAAGATAGGCGGATTGATCCGAACCCGCCTTAGTAAAACACCCCGTAGTCCACCTCGACCACCATGCCGGTGTAGACGTTCACCAGCACCGCGTCCGGTCCTTCACGGACCCAGGCGTAGCCATAGGGCGCCATCGGCAGGCCGTAGGACCAGTAGTCGCTGATCCAGAAGTTGCGGGCGAACCAGCCGCCCGGCAGACGGTCGCCATAGCCCCAGTGGCGATAGGACCAGCCGCCCGGCGGGTTCCAGGCGCCCTGCCAGTGATACTGGCGGCCGGAATTGATCTGGTGCGGATAGGCCTGGGCGGAATAGTGGTGCGAGCCGTGCACCGCGTTGGCCGCAACAACGGCCCCGGCCACCGCGCCGGCGACAGCCAGGTGGGTTCCCAGATGCGAGCCGCCCGCCCTGGCGCCCGAGCCGCGTTGGTTGCCGCCCGCGCCCCGGAAGGCGCCCGCCGTATGAGTCGTCCCGGTCGCAAAGCGCGCCGAGCGGCCTGCGCCGGCCGCCGCGCCCACGTGGACAGCGCTCGGCGCGGCATGGAAGGCTCCGCCGGGAGCGCCATGGAAAGCAGCGCCGCCTCCGACATGCGCCGCGCCACCGCCGAAGTGAGCTCCACCACCTCCACCGCCACCGCCGTGGAAGCCGCCCCCACCGCCACCGTGAGGCGCACCGCCCCCGCCACCGCGAGGCGCGCCGCCGCCGTGGGGAGCGCCGCCACCGCCGCCTGGGTGGTGCTGCTGGGCGAACGCGCTGGTCCCGCAGAGCAGGGTCAGGGCGCAAGCCGCCGTCAACATCTTCTTCGACATGTCCGTCTCCTCCGAGGGGTCCCAGCGCTAAACGCGGAACTGATGGCAAAGCTGCATTCCGGGCCGTCTGGTCCCTCACAGTGCAAAAGTTTGGGCGTTCGACGCTGAACCGGGCTTGAACAGCCGCCCTCCATCGGGTTCACCTCTCGGCCATGTCGGAGGCATTGATGGCGGCGATCGCGGCGGACGTGGTGGGGTTCTGGCGGCATGCCGGGCCGGCCAAGTGGTTCAAGAAGAACTATGCGTTCGACGAAGCGCTGAGACTGAGGTTCGAGCCGGTGCATCACGCCGCGGCGCGGGGCGACTATGCGTCATGGGCCGCCACAGCCAATGGCGCGCTGGCCCTGGCGCTGCTGTTCGACCAGATCCCGCGCAACATCTATCGGGGCTCGGCGCACGCCTTCGCCACCGACCCGCTGGCGCGCGGCATCTGCGACAAGGCCCTGCACGCGGGCTTCGATGCGGAGATCGAGCCGGCGCTGCGAGTCTTCCTCTACATGCCCTTCATGCATTCCGAGGCCATCGCCGACCAGGATCGCTCCGTGGCGCTGTTCGAGAACCACGATGTCGAGACCGGCGATGTGGACAGCCTGAAGTTCGCTGTCATGCACCGGGAGATCATCCAGCGCTTCGGCCGCTTCCCCCACCGCAACGCCGCCTTCGGCCGCTCACCGACGGCGGAGGAACAGGTGTTTTTGGATGAGGGGGGTTTTGCGGGCTGATAGCCGATGGTCGTCGATCCCACGCCAAGCTGGGATGAACGTCGTGCGTGGTCCGGCTGGATGGACAATGGCGCTTCTGACCTGTGCATGAGGCGATGCGCGTCCTTGGCGCGACCCCCGATTCGCGCGAGATTGGCGCCATGAACGCCCACAGTTCGATTCAGCCGCAGGTCCAAGCCGCCCATCCGGAGCGCCAGTACCTGGACCTGTTGGCTGACATCCTGGCCCATGGGGTCAAGCGCGAGGATCGCACCGGCACTGGCACCCTCGGTGTATTCGGCCGCCAGATGCGGTTCGACCTCGCCCAGGGCTTCCCCCTGCTCACCACCAAGAAGCTGCACAAGAAGTCGATCATCCTTGAGCTGTTGTGGTTCCTGCGCGGCGACACCAATATCCGCTGGCTGCAGGAGCGCGGCGTCAGCATCTGGGACGAATGGGCTGATGCCGACGGCGAGCTCGGCCCGGTCTACGGCAAGCAATGGCGCTCGTGGGCCACGCCCGACGGCCGCGTGATCGACCAGATCGCCAACGTGATCCGCTCCATCCGCGAAAACCCCAACAGCCGCCGCCACATCGTCTCGGCCTGGAACCCGGCCGATGTCGATGACATGGCCCTGCCGCCCTGCCACTGCCTGTTCCAGTTCTTCGTCGCCGACGGCAGGCTGTCGCTGCAGCTCTATCAGCGCTCGGCGGATGTCTTCCTGGGCGTGCCGTTCAACATCGCCAGCTACGCCCTCTTGCTAGCCATGATGGCCCAGGTCACGGGCCTGGAACCCGGCGAGTTCGTCCACACCCTGGGCGACGCCCACCTCTATCTGAACCATATCGACCAGGCGAAAGAGCAGCTCAGCCGCGAGCCCCACCCCTTCCCCACCCTGGTCATGGCGCCCAAGACCGACCTGTTCGGGTTCGAGTACGAGGACTTCAAACTGAAGGGCTATACCGCCCACCCCAGCCTCGCGGCACCGATCGCCGTCTGATCGGACCTTCTCAACCCGCTCATTCCCGCGTAGGCGGGAACCCAGGGGACTGTCGCCGGCCGTGGTGCGAGTCTCCCGGGTTCCCGCCTTCGCGGGGATGAGCGCTTGGAGTGGCTGCCTTTGATCATCAAAACCGCTGTCGGACCCGTGGCCCGTGCTCGCAACGGCGTGATCGGCCGGGACGGCGGCCTGCCTTGGCGGCTGAAGTCGGATCTCGCCATCTTCAAGGCCACCACCCTGGGCAAGCCCATCATCATGGGCCGCAAGACCTGGGAGAGCCTGCCGCGCCGTCCCCTGCCCGGCCGCATCAACATCGTCGTCACCCGCGACGGCTCCTATGAGGAAGAGGGCAAGGCCAAGGGCGCCCTGGTCTGCGAGGTGTTCGACGACGCGCTGCAGATCGCCCGCGAGCAGGCGGAGGACGACGGCGTGGACGAAGTCTGCGTCATCGGCGGCGCGGCCATCTTTGCTATGGCCTTCCCCAAGGCGAGCCGGCTTTACCTGACCGAGGTCGATGCGGAGGTAGAGGGCGACGTCCATTTCCCCGCCTTCGACGAGAGCCGCTGGACCGAGGTGAGCCGCGAGGCCCACCCCGCCGGCGAAGGGGATGACTACCCCTTCGTGTTCCGGGTATTGGAACGGCGCTAGGCAGATTCAAAGAGCCGCCGGAGCGCGGCCGAGGGAGGGAACGATGGAATTGGACCTTAAGCTGGTCGCCGAGGGCTTGCGCTTTCCAGAAGGCCCCATCGCCATGGCCGACGGCTCGGTGGTGCTGGTGGAAATCGAGCGCAAGACACTCACCCGCATCACGCCGGACGGCGCGACCAGCGTCATCGCCGACCTGGGCGGCGGTCCCAACGGCGCCGCCATCGGCCCGGACGGGGCGGTCTACATCTGCAACAACGGCGGCGCGTTCGAATTCTTCGAGCAGAGCGGCCTGCTGATCCCCGGCCCGACCCCAGCCAGCCACACCGGCGGCATGATCCAGCGGGTGGACCTGGCCACCGGCAAGTTCGAGACTGTCTACGACGCCTGCGACGGTCGCCGGCTGGTGGGCCCCAACGACATCGTTTTCGATCGCCAAGGCGGCATGTGGTTCACCGACCACGGCTGCTCGACGCCGGAAGGCCGCAAGTTCGGCGGCCTCTATTACGCCCAGCCCGACGGCTCGAGCATCAGCCGCATCCGCGACCACCTGGTCTCGCCCAACGGCGTCGGCCTGTCGCCGGACGAAAAGGTGGTCTACGCCGCCGACACCAACCTGGGCCGGCTGTGGGCCTGGGACATCGAGTCGCCTGGCAAGGTGGCGGACGCTTACGGCTTCGCGCCTGGCCGGGTGGTGTGCAACCTGCCCGGCTACCAGCTGCTCGACAGCCTGGCGGTGGAGGCCGGCGGCAAGGTCTGCGTGGCCACCATCATCAACGGCGGCATCACCGCCTTCGACCCCGACGGCTCGACCGAGCATTTCGCGGTGCCGGACGTGATCGTCACCAACATCTGCTTCGGCGGCGCCGACATGCGCGACGCCTGGATCACCGCGTCCGGAACCGGCAAGCTCTACAAATGCCGCTGGCCGCGGCCGGGGCTGAAGCTGAACTATAACGGGTAGTTTGTGCGTGCTTCGACACGCGCCCTACGGACGCGGCTCAGCATGACGTAGAATTTTGGCTTCACAAAAGCACGTCATCCTGAGCCGACGCGAAGCGGCGCGTCGAAGGACGCACTATGCTTAGTAAAGCGTCGCCATCGCGGACGCTTCGAAGTTCATCAGCTCGCCGGTGCGCCCCTGGTGCACCTTCACCGCCCATTGCGGGTCCTGCAGCAGGGCCCGGCCGACGGCGACCAGGTCGAAGTCGCCGCGTTCCAGACGCTTGAGCAGTTCGTCCAGCGAAGCCGGCTCCGAGGCCTGGCCGGCGTAGGCGGCGACGAATTCGCCGGTCAGGCCGACAGACCCCACGGTGATGGTCGGCTTGCCGGTGAGCTTCTTGGCCCAGCCTGCGAAGTTCAGGTCCGAGCCGTCGAATTCCGGCTCCCAGAACCGGCGCTGCGAGCAGTGGAACATGTCCGCGCCGGCCTCGGCCAGGGGCGTCAGCCAGGCGTCCATCTCCGCCGGCGTGTGCGCCAGCTTGACGGTGAAGTCCTGCTGCTTCCATTGCGAAAGCCGGATGATGACCGGGTAGTCCGGCCCCACCGCGGCGCGCACGGCCTTGAGGATCTCGGCGGCGAACTTCGCGCGGGCGGGAAGCGCCGGGCCGCCGAAGGTGTCGTCCCGCTCGTTGACCCCGTCCCAGAAGAACTGGTCGATCAGATATCCGTGGGCGCCGTGCAGCTCGACCGCGTCGAAGCCCAGGCGCTTGGCGTCGCGGGCGGCGTCGGCGAAGGCGGCGATGGCGTCAGCCACCTCCTCGTCCGTCATCCCCTGGCCGAACTTCTTGCCGGGGCTGGAGAGGCCGGAGGGGCTGTCATAGGGGCCGGACGGCGCCCAGGTTTCCGAGCGGCTGCGCACCGCGCCCACGTGCCAGAGCTGGGGCGCCATGATGCCGCCGGCGGCGTGCACGCCGTCGATGACGGTCTTCCAGGCGGCCAGTTCGTCCTCGCCATGGAAGCGCGGGATGTTCGGATCGTTCAGCGACGCCGGGCGGCGAACGCCGGTGCCTTCGGAGATGATCAGCCCGACCTCGGCCGCCGCGCGACGCTCGTAATAGGCGGCGACCTCCGCATTGGGCACGCCGTCCGGGGACTTGGAGCGGGTCATCGGCGCCATGACGACGCGGTTGGGCAGGGTCAGGCCCTTGAAGCTGAAGGGCATGAAAAGGGCGTCGGCGGCCATGGATGCTCCTGGCGAGGTGTTGCTGGCGGCGACCCTAGCGGCGGGCGGCGCTCAAAGACAGTCCAGAAAAACTACGCACTTGATCAGCGCGGCGGTTGAGGTGAGTGCGTGGTTCGAGACCGCCTTCGGCCTCCTCACCAAACTCGACTTAACGGACTATGCAAAAGACGAGTTTGGTGAGGAGCGACGCCTTCGTCGCGTCTCGAACCACGCACGAAACCATCAGATCCCCAGGATCATCTTGGCCATGATGTTGTGCTGTATCTCGTTGGAGCCGCCGTAGATCGAGGTCTTGCGGTAGTTGAAATAGCTGGGCGCGGTCGGCGCGGCATAGTCAGGGCCTGGCCGCACCTCATTGGTGTCGCCAGCCAGGGCGGCCCACGGATCCTGGACGAAGGGCGCCGCGTAGCCGCCCACCGCCTCCAGCGCGAGCTCGGAGATCGCCTGCTGGGCCTGCGAGCCCTCCAGCTTGAGCATGGAGGACAGCGGCCCCATCGCCTGGCCGGTCACCCGGCCGGCGAACAGCTTCAGCTCGGTGGCGTTGATCGCCTCCACCTTGATCTGCATCTCCGCCAGCTTGCGGCGGAAGGACGGGTCGGCGATCAGGGCGCCGCCGCTGTCGGCCACCTCGGCCGAGGCGATGGTCTTGACCTTGTCCAGCATGTTGGTGAGGCCGGGGGCGTAGGCGTTGCCGCGCTCGAACTGCAGCAGGTATTTGGCGTAGGTCCACCCCTGCCCCTCCTCGCCGACGCGATTGGCGATCGGCACACGGACATCCTCGAAGAAGACCTGGTTGATCTCCTGCTCGCCCTCGGCCGGTCCATCGAGGGTGGGCAGCGGGCGGATACTGATACCGGGGGATTTCATGTCCAGCAGCAGGAAGGAGATGCCCTTCTGCGGCCGGTCCTCCTGGGACGTCCGCACCAGGCAGAACATCCAGTCCGCCCACTGGGCGTGGGTGGTCCAGATCTTGGAGCCATTCAGCACATAGTCGTCGCCGTCGCGCTCGGCCTTCATCGACAGGGAAGCCAGGTCGGAGCCGGAGCCCGGCTCGGAATAGCCCTGGCACCACCAGACGTCGGTGTTCAGGATCTTTGGCAGGTGCTGTTTCTTCTGCTCATCGTTGCCGAACGCCATGATCACCGGCGCGCACATGATGATGCCCATGCTGGAGGTGCTGGGCGTGCCCGCTAGCGCCATCTCCATGCTGAAGATGTACTTCTGGGAGTCCGTCCAGCCGGTCCCGCCGTATTCAGCCGGCCAGCCAGGGGCGATCCAGCCCTTGGCGGCCAGCCGTTTGAGCCAGCGAACCTCGGGCTCCTTGCCGATATGGCCGTTCTTCGACAGCTTCACGCGCGCACGCATGTCGTCGTCGAAGGCCTCGGCGATAAAGGCGCGGACCTGGTCGCGGAAGGCCAGGTCTTCGGCGCTGAAGTTCAGGTCCATCGGTCAAACTCCGTCGCTAGATTCCGTCGAGGTATTCGATCTCGGGACGGCCGGCGAGGCAGGCGCCGATGCCCGGGCCAGCAGCCTTGAAATACTCGGTCTGGCCGTGCGCCGTCAGGGCGTCCTGGTCGGCATAGAGCTCGAGCACCTTGTAGGTGTTGGGGTCGGTGCGGGATTTGGTGCAGCCGTAGGCCAGGTTACCCGGCTCATTGGCGCGCACCTTGGCGGCCAGGTCCTTGAACACCGCTTCGAAATCGGCGTTCTTGCCATCTTGCACCTTCAGCACCGCGATCACGCCGATCATTGGTCGTTTCCTCTTATGGGTTGAATTCAAACGGACGTTGGATGGCGGACGTTAGACGGGTCGGGCCAAGCCGGGCAAGCCAGACGTAGCGCCAATCGGGTCGGCCGCCCCCAGGGTGAACGCGGCAAAACGTCCGCCAAATACAATAGCTGTCGATTACAGACACAATCAGGATATTCGACATATGAGGCATAGTATTTTTCTAAAATAAGGCGCGATGTGTCGATATTCGACACCGCATTCAGCTGGCGTATGTCAGAAACAAGCGGTTTGTTGAATCGAGCCGTGCGCTATGAATTTACGAAATCGCCTGCTTTCTGCTTTCGGTGATAGCGCTATGCAGGCTCTTTCTTCGAGTATTTCTGAAGTTTCATTTGCCGTGGGCCGCGTAATCGCCGAACCCGGCGAGCCTGTCGTCAATGTTTACTTTCCCAGCAGCGGCGTGGTGTCGATCATCACCTTGCTGCAGGACGGCGGGCGGGTGGAAAGCCTGACCATCGGGCGCGAAGGCGCGGTGGGGCTGCTGGGCGCCTTTGGCTATCCTCGCTTCACCTCGCGCGGCGTGGTGCAGATCGGCGGCGCGGGCCTGCGGATCGACGCACGGGCGCTGCGGGAGGCAGCCAACAGCTTCCCGACCATTCGTGAGACGGTGATCCGCTACGCCCAGGTCAGCGAGGCCCAGCTGCACCAGTCCGCGGCCTGCAACGCCCTGCATTCCATCGAGGCGCGCCTGTGCCGCTGGCTGCTGACTTGCGAAGACCGGGTGAGCGACACCACCCTGCCGCTGACACAGGAATTCCTGGCCATGATGTTGGGCGTCCAGCGCACCAGCGTGACCACGGCCGCCCAGGCGCTGCAGCGGCGCGGGCTGATCGAATACCGGCGCGGGCGCATCACTATCCTCGACCGGGCCGGCATGGAGCACGTGTCCTGCGAGTGCTACCGGACCATCGAGACCATCTACGACAACGTCTTCGGCGAAGGCGCGTAGCGCGTCTTCAGGCTCCCTTGAACACCGGACTGCGCTTTTCGAGGATGGCATCGACGCCTTCCATATGGTCCTCGGTCAGGTGGGCGATGGCCTGGGCGGCGGCGCTCATCTCCATCAGGGTTTCGTAGGACGCCGTCTGGCCCTGTTTCAGCAGGCTCTTGGCCATGCGCAGGGCATGGGGCGGCTGCAGGGCGATCTTCTCGGCCAGGGCGATGGCGGCGCCCATCAGATCGGCGGCGGGGACGACCCGGCTGACCAGGCCCCAGGACGCCGCCGTGGCGGCGTCGATGACATCGCCGGTGAACAGCATTTCCGCCGCCCGGCTCATGCCGATGGTGCGTGGCAAGAGCCAGGCGCCGCCGTCGCCGGGAATCAGGCCGAGCTTGAGAAAGGTCACGCCCATCCTGGCCGTGTCGGCGGCGATGCGGATGTCGGTCATGCAGGCGACGTCCATGCCCAGGCCGATCGCCGGGCCGTTGATCGCCGCGATCGACGGGACCTCAAGACCGTAGATGGACTTCACCACCCGGTGGATGTTGCGGCGATAGCCGTCGCGGATCATGACCCCCGAGCCGCCAAAGGCGCCTTCGCGGGCCTTCATCGCCTTGACGTCGCCGCCGGCGGAAAAGGCCCGGCCGGCGCCGGTAAGCACCACGCAGCGCACGTCCTGGTCGCCGTTGATCTCCTCGCACACCGCCTGGATCTGGTCGCCGTCGCCGGGCATGCCCAGAGCGTTCATGGCGTCCGGCCGGTTGAGGGTCAGGATTGCCACATGGCCGCGCTTTTCGGTGGTCAACAGAGACATGCCGCTCCCCTTTGGGTTCTTGTGCGGGGCAAAGAGGCAAAATCGGGCGCGTCGCACAAGTCAAAAGCGCGGATCAAAAGATCTGGCCAAAACAAACGGCCCTCCGGGATTTCTTCGGGGGGCCGTTCGGGTGGTGTGAGCCGTGTCCTACTTGCTCTTGGGCGCGGACTGCGAAACCGGCCGGGGCGCTTCATAAGCGCGGTTGGCCTTGGGCAGGATTCCCGAGAAGGCGAAGGACAGGATGGATGTGTTCAGGGGGGTCATGAGGCGCCTCCTTGACCAGCGTTGAGCCAGAAAGAGACGCGTCGCGGCTCGTAAGGTTCTAAGGCCCTCGTGGTCGTCAGCGCGTCGAGGGACAAGATGACAGATATGTGAAACGTGTCAAGAAATATGTCCGGGTTCGGATCAATATGCGACAGGAATATTCTTATATCTAACTGTTATTACGTGATTTATTGACGTTCAAGCTTTTGAAAAATGCCATTTTAGCCCGCGACGCCATAGCGAGGCCGCTCATGAGACCAGGGCGAAGACCCAGGCCGTTACGCCTGGCGACGGACAAGCAAGGCGCTTGACTCAAATCAATATTTCCAGAATTAATGAAATATGGAATCAGACTTGGCCATTAAACGGCTCTCCGCCCTCGCCCAGGATTCGCGCCTCGCCGTGTTCCGGCTTTTGGTCAAGGCCGGCCCGGGCGGCATGGCCGCCGGGGAGATTGCGCGAGCGCTCGACATCACGCCCAACACTCTGTCGGCGCAGCTGACCCTCCTGGCCAACGCCGGTCTGGCTTCGAGCCGCCGCGAAGGCCGATCGATCATCTATGCGGCCGGCTACGAGAGCATGAGCCAGTTGCTGGCCTATCTGATGGAAGACTGTTGCCAGGGCCGGTCCGAGGTCTGCGCGCCCCTGGCCGCCCTCGCCGCGCGCACCGCTTGCTGCGAGCCGCCGGGAGCCCGCTCATGAGCCGCCCTTACGGATCGCGCGCAACATGGAGACGCTGAGCGCCAGCCTGGAGCCGCCTCTCCACCCGTTCTCGACATCGCGGCGCTTGGCAGGCGAGGCGCTGGGGACGGCGCTCCTGCTGGCCATCGTGATTGGTTCGGGGATCATGGGTGAACGGCTGGCCGGCGGGAACGCCGCCATCGCCCTGCTCGGCAACACCCTCGCCACCGGCGCGGGCCTGGTGGTGTTGATCACCATCTTCGGGCCGCTGTCCGGGGCGCATTTCAACCCCGCCGTCACCCTGGTGTTCGCCTTACGGCGCGAGATCGGCTGGGGCCTGGCCGGCGCCTATGTGGCCGCGCAGATCGCCGGTGGCGTCCTCGGCGTCTGGGCCGCTCATGCGATGTTTGCCGAGCCGATCTGGCAGATCTCCGCCAAGCTGCGGGACGGCCCAGCGCAGGCATTCGCCGAATTTGTCGCCACCTTCGGCCTGGTGGCGGCGATCTTGGGATCGATCCGGTTCCGGCCGGAGGCGACGCCAATGGTGGTCGGCCTCTACATCATCTCGGCCTACTGGTTCACCGCCTCGACCTCGTTCGCCAACCCGGCGGTCACCCTCGCCCGGTCGTTGTCAAACACCTTCGCCGGCATAGCGCCTGCATCGGCGCCGCTATTCATTCTCGCCCAGCTTGCCGGCGCGGTCGCCGCGAGCCTGCTGTTCGGCTGGCTTTTGCAGGAGAAGACCGCGCGATGAGCAACGATTTCCCGATCATCATCCATCACAATCCCGCCTGCGAAACCTCGCGCAACACCTTGGCGATGATCCGGGCAGCCGGCTACGAGCCGGTCGTGATCGAGTACCTGCAGACCGGCTGGACGCGGCCGCAACTCGACGGGTTGCTGGCGGCGATGGGCGCCCGGCCGCGTGACATCCTGCGGGATAAGGGCACGCAAGCGGCGAAAATCGGCCTGCTCGATCCGGCCGTCAGCGGCGAAGCGATCCTGGACGCCATGATCGCCGATCCTGTCTTGGTCAACCGACCGATCGTCGTCACGCCCGAGGGCATCAAGCTCTGCCGGCCGTCGGAGGTGGTGCTGACACTGTTGGACCAGCGGCCGGCCGTCTTCACCAAGGAGGACGGCCAGGTGGTCCAGACGTTCGGCAAGGCGCCTTAGCGCCCCGGGCGATCAGGGCAGCGTACGGCGGTAGAGTTCGAGCAGCGCATCCCAGCCTCGCTCAGCCGCCTCGGCGTCATAGACCGGCAGGTCCGGCTTCATCCAGCCATGCAGCTTGCCGGCGTAGAACTCGGTCTCGTGCTTGACGCCGGCGTCCTTCAGCGCCGCTTCGAACCGCTCGCCCATCTCCGGCGGGTAGCTGTGGTCGTTGTCCGCGACGGCGATGTAGAGCTCGCCCTTGATCTTGCCCAACTGCAGGTGCGGGCTCGTCGCTTGGTCGGTGGAGAGATTGCCGCCGTGGAAGCTGACCGCAGCGCCGACCTTGTCCGGATAGTAGGCCGCGGTGGTGATGGCCATGCCGCCGCCCATGCAGAAGCCCACCGTACCGATCTTGCCCTTGGCCACGTCGGCGCGGCCGTCCAGGTAGGCGACGAAGGCCTTGGCGTCTCCGGCGGCCTTGTGGTTGTCGGTGCTGCCCATCAGCGGGCCGATGGTGGCGCGGACGTCGCCTTTCAGCACCTCGGCGGGATCCAGCGGACCATACTCGCCGTAGCGGTAGAACAGGTCGGGCAGCAGCACGACGTACCCCTTCGAGGCCAGGTGGGTCGCCATCTGGATCATGCCCGGCCGGATGCCGAAAGCGTCCATGAAGAAGATCACGCCCGGCCAGGGACCCGCGCCCTCCGGGGTCAGCACATAGGCTTTGCAGGCGCCGTCGGTGGCCTGGATGATGACTTGCTCTTGGCTCATGGCGATCTCCCGAAGGCGTTCTGTGGGGCCGATTTGTCGCGCCGTTTCATTGGCGCATCCGCCCCCGCTCCGTCCAGCCCTCAACGGCCGACGCAGGGTGATTTGATCGCGAGCCGAAAACAAGAAAGCCCGCCAAGTCGTTGACTTGGCGGGCTTTTTTGATGTGGGTGCGGGGACAGGATTTGAACCTGTGACCTTCAGGTTATGAGCCTGACGAGCTACCGGGCTGCTCCACCCCGCGACAAACTCTGGTGCGGGCGGAGAAATAACGCCCGCGAAAAGGGGTCGTGATGAAGGGTCAAATGATAGACGCATCCTTTTTGTAGACCTGGCGGCGACCTACTCTCCCGTGCCTTGAGACAAAGTACCATCGGCCCAGGAAGGCTTAACGACCGAGTTCGGAATGGGATCGGGTGGGGACCTTCCGGCAAAACCACCAGGTCAACAAAAAGGATTGATAGATGACATCAATGTCTGACTGCTACAAAGCAGCATGAGTTTAATTAAGAACGATCAAGCCGATCGAGCGATTAGTACCAGTAAGCTGCATGCCTCGCGGCACTTCCACACCTGGCCTATCAACGTGGTGGTCTACCACGGCTCTCGGCGAAGCCTTGTTTTGAGGTTAGTTTCCCGCTTAGATGCTTTCAGCGGTTATCTAGTCCATACTTAGCTACCCTGCTGCGCGGCTGGCGCCACGACAGGTCCACCAGAGGTATGTCCATCCCGGTCCTCTCGTACTAGGGACAGATCCTCTCAAGCTTCGTACACCCACGGCAGATAGGGACCAAACTGTCTCACGACGTTCTGAACCCAGCTCACGTACCACTTTAATCGGCGAACAGCCGAACCCTTGGGAGCTGCTCCACCCCCAGGATGTGATGAGCCGACATCGAGGTGCCAAACTTTGCCGTCGCTATGGACGCTTGGGCAAAATCAGCCTGTTATCCCTAGAGTACCTTTTATTCGTTGAGCGATGGCCCTTCCACGCAGAACCACCGGATCACTATGGCCGACTTTCGTCTCTGCTCGACTTGTCAGTCTCGCAGTCAGGCGGGCTTATGCCATTGCACTCGTCGAGCGATTTCCGACCGCTCTGAGCCCACCATCGCGCGCCTCCGTTACACTTTGGGAGGCGACCGCCCCAGTCAAACTGCCCGCCACGCCATGTCCCGGATCCGGATAACGGACCGCGGTTAGACGTCAACAACAATAAGGGTGGTATTTCAAGGATGGCTCCACCAGAACTGGCGCCCCGGTTTCATAGCCTCCCACCTATCCTACACATGTTGTTGCTAACGCCAAGGCGAAGCTGCAGTAAAGGTTCATAGGGTCTTTCCGTCTGACCGCGGGAACCCCGCATCTTCACGGGGAGTTCAATTTCGCTGAGCCTGTGCTGGAGACAGCGGGGAAGTCGTTACGCCATTCGTGCAGGTCGGAACTTACCCGACAAGGAATTTCGCTACCTTAGGACCGTTATAGTTACGGCCGCCGTTTACCGGGGCTTCAATTCGGAGCTTGCACCCCTCCTTTTAACCTTCCGGCACCGGGCAGGCGTCAGACCCTATACGTCGCCTTACGGCTTCGCAGAGCCCTGTGTTTTTGATAAACAGTCGCTACCCCCTGGCCTGTGCCACTCTGCAAAGGTTGCCCTAAACAGAGTCACGCTTATCCCGAAGTTACGCGTGCAATTTGCCGAGTTCCTTCAGCACAGTTCTCTCAAGCGCCTTGGTATACTCTACCTGTCCACCTGTGTCGGTTTAGGGTACGGTCTCCGTGTGAGTTATTTCCAGGGACTCCTTCCCTGCAAGGAACAATCCAATAAGCCCTCACAAGTTGCAGAATCCGTCACTTCACACTGGCCCAGGAATATTTACCTGGTTCCCATCGACTACGCCTTTCGGCCTCGCCTTAGGGGCCGGCTAACCCTGCGCAGATTAGCTTTACGCAGGAACCCTTGGACTTTCGGCGAGAGGGTCTCTCACCCTCTTTATCGCTACTCATGTCAGCATTCTCACTTCCGATACCTCCAGCCAGTCTCACGACTGACCTTCACAGGCCTACGGAACGCTCCGCTACCGCGTGCTTACGCACACCCATACCTTCGGCGAATGGCTTGAGCCCCGTTACATTTTCCGCGCAGGATCGCTTGACCAGTGAGCTGTTACGCTTTCTTTAAATGATGGCTGCTTCTAAGCCAACATCCTGGTTGTCAGTGCAATCCCACATCGTTTCCCACTTAGCCATTACTTGGGGGCCTTAGATGATGGTTAGGGTTGTTTCCCTTTTCACAACGGACGTTAGCACCCGCTGTGTGTCTGCCAGATAGTTCTCTTAGGTATTCGGAGTTTGGTTAGAATTGGTAGAACTCGCGTCCCCCGCATCCATCCAGTGCTCTACCCCCTAAGGAATTCGTCTGACGCTCTACCTAAATAGATTTCGCGGAGAACCAGCTATGTCCAGGTTTGATTGGCCTTTCACCCCTATCCACAAGTCATCCGAGTATATTTCAACAGACACCGGTTCGGTCCTCCAGTAAGTGTTACCTTACCTTCAACCTGCTCATGGATAGATCACCTGGTTTCGGGTC
>FTKM01000020.1_pt1:0-2500 | contig 61931 bp, 55 predicted proteins | sample 1658051 | NCBI WGS metagenome assembly FTKM01 (sample SAMEA3914794, study PRJEB12502) | metagenome | biome: forest; material: soil | place: Canada | collected 2011-07-05 | depth 0.1 m | reverse complement strand
CGTGTCGGTGGGTTTGGCGAAGATCACGTCCGGGCTCATGAAGCCGGCGATCGGTTCGCTCAGCGCCGACGCGCCGCGCTCGGCCACGGCGCGGACAATGTCGCGTTCGGACAGTATTCCGACGATCTTTTCCGAGGGATCGACGATGACCATGGCGCCCACGCGGCGGGCCAGAAGCAAAGCCGCCGCGGCGGCTACGGTTTCCTGGGGTGAAGCGGTAAAGACCAGATCGCCCTTACCCTTCAGAATCTGGGATACCAGCATCGGCGTTCCTCCTCGCCTTCTCTATGCGGGCAAGGTCGCGCCGATCGGTCTTCAGATCAATTCTCTATGCCGTGATCAGCACCTAACCGGCCGACGAGCGCCAACGCTGGCCCGATCAGGAAAAGACCAGCGGCGTAGCCAGCAAGATGGACCTGCCAGGCGATGGGGGCGCCCCCCGACCCGGGCATCCAGCCTACCAGCAGCAGGCCATAGAGAAGATTGACCACCACCCAGCTGGCGGCCATGACGACCACATTGCGGCTGCGAAACGGCGCCAGATCGCCGGGCCGGCCGAGCAGGCGCGAGGCGGCGCCCATCAGGCCCGCCACCGCGCCCGAGGCGCCCACCGCCGGGCCGCCGTTGCCGAGGCTCATCAGGGCATAGCCGGCGTTGGCGAGAATGCCGCACGCCAGAAAGAAGACAAGGAAGGCCGCCGCGCCCCTGGCGTCCTCGCCCATCCGCCGGGACACCGGGGTTGCGAACACCAGAGCAAAGACGGCGTTCATGAGCACATGCGGCCAGCCGCCGTGCAGGAAGATGGCCATGACCAGCGGGATGTAGTGCTCGTTGAATAGGTCACGCGGCGAAAACGCGAAGGCGTCGTTGACCTGATCGACGCCGAAAAAGGTCTGAACGGCGAAGGCGCCGATGAGCACGGCGACCAGGGCAAGCACCGGCCAGGGCGCGTTGAACGCCCGCTCTCGCGGCTCTGTCATTGGCGTCCTCCCCGCTTGCCCATGCAGATGGCCCCCAAATCCTTTCAAAAAAGTCGCGGCCGCCCCCACGGCTTAACCAATTCGCGAGGTCTTGGCTCGTAAACCATAACGAATCCGGAAGCGCCGCAGTTACAGCGGCGGCGAATTGATTAATCGAGGCGGGCTTCGATGACGCCAAAATCAGGTATCGCGCTGGTCTTGACCACCGCTTCGCTGGCGGTCGCGTCGGCCGCGGGCGCACAGACCATGACCACCAGCTCGGCCAGCTTCAACGCTGGCTACGGGCGGACCGCGGGCCAGGAAAACCAGGCCGTCAACGTCCAGATGACCGACGTCAACGGTAACCTCTTGGTCGAGAATGGCCTGATCAAGGGCGCCGCCTCCGGCAGCATCTTCGCGGGCGTCAGCGGCGGCGTGGAAGCAAACTTCTCCGGCGCGGGCGGCTCGGCCTCGGCGATCGGCAACAATCTGAATGTCGTCGTCCAGGGCAACAACAACACGGTCATCGTCACCTCGACCCAGGTCAACAACGGCGCCGTGACCGCGACCACCACGATCAACGGAAAGCCCTAAGCGATGGCTGCTCTCCTCGCCGGTCGCCTCCCCGCGCCACGCACCTGGGCCGCTCCACGCACCCGGGCTCTGGCGCTGATCAGCGCCTGCGCTGTGGCGCTGTCGGCCTGCGTGTCGCCAGTGGCTGGCCCCTCCGGCCGCTACGCCATGCCGATCGGCGATGCGCCGGTCATCCCCAACCCGACCCCCTATTCCCGCGCCCTGGTCTGCTTGGGCGAATACGCCCGCGCCAACCACCGGGTCTCGCCTCGCATCGCGGTGGGCCGGATCTCCGACTACACCGGCAAGGAAGAAGCTGACGGCTCCGGCCGCAAGCTGACCCAGGGCGCCTCGCTGATGGCGATGTCGGCCCTGGCCAAGACCGGCGCGAGCATGGTCGAGCGCTATGACACCAGCGTTTCCGAGCTTGAGCTCAAGTACGCCAACAACAAGCTGATCACCGACGGCGCCCCGGCCGGCCCCAATGCGCCCACCGACTATCGCAAGATCATGGCCGGCCAGGTGGCCGGCTCCGACTACTTCCTGGTCGGCGGCATCACCGAGCTGAACTTCAACATCCGCTCTTCGGGCCTCGACGCCGCGGCGGCCAACACCGCCAGCACCAAGTCCGCCGAGGCCACCGGCCAGCTCTATGTGATGAACGTCGGCGTCGATCTGCGCCTGGTCGACACCCGCACCCTGCAGGTGGTGGACGTGATGTCCTACCAGAAGCAGATCGTCGGCCGTCAGGTCGGCGTCGGCCTGTTCGACGTGCTGGGCGGGCATGTGTTCAACATCTCCGCCGGTGAAGGCGGCCTGGAGCCGATCCAGCTTGGCGTACGCTCGGTGATCGAGCGCGAAGTGCTGGAGATAATGGCCAACCTCTATGGCGCGCCCGGCCCGGACGTCTGCCTGCAGGGCGGCGATCCGCTGAACGACGGCACACTCGGGGTCACCGGCGGCTACAC
>FTKM01000004.1_pt1 | contig 63325 bp, 53 predicted proteins | sample 1658051 | NCBI WGS metagenome assembly FTKM01 (sample SAMEA3914794, study PRJEB12502) | metagenome | biome: forest; material: soil | place: Canada | collected 2011-07-05 | depth 0.1 m | reverse complement strand
CATTTTGTTAAAATGGGGAGGTGGCATCGCAAGCCCGAAGGGCGCGTCGATGACGGAGGGGTCACTTGCTGGCGCTAGTGAAATCCTCGTCGTCGGCAAGTGACCCCTCCGTCGCGGACTTTGCGCTTCGCGCAAGCGCCGCGCCACCTCCCCATTTGTCCCAAATGGGGAGGAGAAGAACCATCGATCTCCGAAGCCGCAGGCTGAGGCAAGCGCGACTGCGCGCCCGAGCTCATGCGAGGAGCCCGGCGGCGTTTGAGCCACTAATTATGTATGCCCTGCTGGAGGCTGGCTTCGAAGTCGATCAGGATGTCGGCGTATTCCGAGCTTTCCAGCGGCTTTGAATTGTTGGCCAGGACGCGCTTCATGCGGAAACGCCAGAACGAGACGATGTGGTTGAGCGTGCCCAGCCGGTCGCCCAAGTCGAGGAACAGCTTCGAGCCCCGCAGCAGGAACTGGCGGAACGGCTCCGGATTGCGATCCTCGTCCATGGCGCGGTAGACCTCGTCATAGGCATCCAGCGTCCGGCCGGCCTCCTGGATCGACTTGACCAGGGCCTTGGCCAAGCGGGGCCTGGCGCGGCGCAGATAGGTGCGGATGGTGTCGTCGTGGGTGCCGACGGGCTTGTAGCTCGACAGGCCGCCCAGGACCTCGCGGATGCCGTCCTGCAGCTCGACATAGGCCCATTTGTAGTAGAGGAAGCCGCGCCACGAACTGATGCCGGTGGCGAACTGGTCCTCGGTCATGCCCATGGCTTCGCGCAGCGGCGACAGCTCCTTGTCCAAGCGGTCGGACAGGATCTTGGTGCCCAGCTTGGCGGCGCCGCTCTTCTGCTTGACGCCGAAGGCGGCGTTGACCAGGTGCTCGATCTCGCGCGCGGTGAACGCGCCCATCGACTTGAGGTCGGCCGCCGATATCTGGAAATAGCAGCCGGCCGGGCGATGGTTCATGCGCAGCAGGTGCTCGCGGACCAGGAAGGGATCGAGCGAGGGCAGGTTGTCGAAGCAGCGCAGGATGTCGACGTCGCGGTTGCGATGGATGTCGTCGATGCCGAGATAGCTCGACATCAGTTCCTCGAAGCGCATCTGGCGGAAGAAGAAGGAGCGGCCGCCCAGCGTCAGGTCGCGCGCGTCGAACGGCAGGATGATCTTGGTCACCGTCGTGCGGCCGGGCCCGAACAGGTGGCGTTCGTCCATGCGAAGGGTGTGCTTGAGGATGATCGCCCGGTTCAGTCCCGAATTCTCGAACATCGGCCGCGCCAGATAGTCTTCGTTTTCCTGGTTGTAGAGCCAGATTTTCGACAGGTTCAGCACACGATGCGACGACGCCGTGAGGTTGAGGTGCGCCAGGTTGCGCATCTCGCGGGCGACGGTGAAATGGCTTTCCGTGGAGGGGCCGATCTGCGGCAGGGGCTTCGCCAAGGGGGATCCTTTACTCGTCTTCGCCGGTATAGGGCGTCAGCGCCGCCAGGGATTCGTCGAAATCGATCAGGATATCGGCGTATTCGGCGAGCGTCAGGCGATGGGCGCCGGTCGCGCCGCCGCCCAGGCGATAGGCCCAGAACGAGGCGATATGGCTGAGGATGCCGATGCTTTCGCCCAGCTCGAAAAACAGGTTGGGTCCGTCCAGCAGGAAGCGGCGGAACGGGCCGGGATTGGAGCCGTCGACCAGGGCGCGATAGGCCTGGTCGTAGATGGCCAGTGTGCGCCCGACATTGGTCGCCGCGCCCAGGATCCGGCGCGCCAGGCGCGGGCGCACCTCGCGCAGGAATTCGCGCATGCCTTCGTCAGCCTTGCCGGACGGCTGGTAGTTGGCGAGGCCTTCCAGCACCTTGCGCATCTCTTCCTGCAGGGCGACGTGGCGCCACTTGAAATAGAGGAAACCGCGCCACGAAAAGATGCCGTCGGAAAATTCGTCGTCGGACATGCGCAGCGTCGTGCGCAAGGGCCACAGCTCCTTGTCGAGCTCGTTGGCCAGGATCTTGCCGGCCAGCTTCAGGCCGGCGCCGCCGATGATCTCCTTGCCGAACGCTGTCATCACCAGGCGTTCGATCTCGGCATTGGCGAAGCCGATCATGCGCTGGATATCGAAGGGCGAAATCTTCAGATAGCAGGCGCCCGGACGATAGCCGTGGCGCGACAGGTGCTCGCGCACCAGGAAAGGGTCGAGCGACGGCAACTGGTCGAGCAGGCGCAGCAGTTGCACGTCGTTGTTGCCGGTAATGTCGTCGACGTGGAAATAGCCGCGGCAGAAGCCGTCGAAGCCCGTCTGGTTGACGAACATCGAGCGGCCGCCCAGCTTGAGGTCCAGCGGGTCGAAGGGCAGGATGATCTTGGTCGCCGTGCGCTTGGCGCGCGGGAACATTTCGCGTTCGTTGGCGCGCAGGGTGTGCTTGACGATCAGGCACTTGTTGAGCTGCGAGTCGCGAAAGAAGGGCTTGAGCTGATATTCCTTCTCCTTCGACGAGGAGACGTAGACCTGGGCCAGGTTGAGCACGCGCGAGGTCGAGGCCGTCTCGCCCAGATTGGCAAGATTGCGCACTTCGCGGTTATTGATGGTGACGGCCTGGCTGTTGGCCTTGCTTTCGAAGGCGGCTACGGCATTCATGCGACAGCCTTTCTCTGGGACTTGCGCTTGGCGACCAGCGCCTTGAGATTGCGCACCATGGCGCCGGCGCGGACATTGTCGCCGGCGGGCGCCTCGTTGAGCTGGATCAGCGCGTCGAGATGGACGTCCAGCACTTCCGGATCGGCGGCATCGCCGAACAGGGCCATGTATTCGTGCAGCGAATGCGTCGCCTGTTCGATCAGCTTGAGGCGGAAGCGGTGGGCGGCTTCCTCGGCATGACCGACGCGCGATACCATGTGCTCCAGCATCTTGGGCGTCAGGCCGCCGCGCGCCTGCATATGGGCGCGCAGGCCGTTCAGCTCGACCGACAGGGATTCCTTGTACTGACGCTTGGCATTCTCTTCGGCGATCGCTTCGATATCGGAGGCGCGGCGCAGCAGGCCGGTATAGGTCGACTTGGCCTTGGCGCGGCGGCGGCAGGGACCGACATAGCCGGCCGAGACGATAAACGGCCGCCGGCGCAGGATGCACGAGCAGATGGCCTTCAGGATCGACACGGTGGAAAACGGCTTGATGACGAATTCGTCGATGCCGGTATTGCGCGCCAGGGTAACATCGCGAGCGCTCTGGCGCGCCGTCAGCATGATCATCGGCACGGCCGGGTTGGAAAAGCGCGGATCGGGATTGACGGCCGAATGGCGAATGGCGCGGGCCAGGTCCAGGCCCGACATGCCGGGCAGCCCCCAGTCGAGCAGGATCAGGTCGGGCATCTGGCCCTGCATCTGTTCGATGGCGTCCTCGGCGGTGCGCGCCACGGTCAAGTTGTTGAATCCGGAGGCCCGTAAAAGCTCGACAACCAACCGACGCGATGAATCATTATCCTCGACGATGAGTATATTGATTTTGGAACCATCGATTTTTCCGAGTAACCGCAAACCGTGCGAGTTACTGGCCGCCACAGGATTCGAATTCATTGGGCATCCACACCATACTGGTATCGACCTTACCTTAAACGCATTAATTCTCTCTTGCGGGAAGGGTGAATTATACGGTTAACAGCCTTTTAAAATAACCATCAACACAGCCTTAACCTTGATCGGCGAGACTGGCCGCCATGACGCACAGCCCCCGTGATCCCAAACCTCTTAGTCGAAGACTCTTCTGCCTTTGCTTCGCCGCGACGGGCGCCTTCACCGGCCTGGGCGCCGCAACCTCGGTCCGGGCGGCCGACGAGAAGAAGAAGGGCGGCGGCAAGGGCTACACCCAGTTCTCGATGATTACCGTGTCGACGGACGCCAATGCCTCGCATCACGGCACGCTGTCGGTCGACATGGGGCTTTATACCGACGACGCCAAGCTGCAGGCGCAGATCGTGCTTTATCAGCAACGGCTGCAGGACGCCTATGTCAGCCGCCTGCAAGCCTATGCCAATGCCCTGAATCCGCATTCACTGGCCGATCCCGACTACATCTCGCTGCAGCTGCAACAGGCTACCGACCGCGTGCTGGGACATGCGGGTGTAAAGGTTCTGTTGGGTTCCGTCCTGCTGAACTAGACCCCGCTTCTTTTTGCGTTGCACGCGGACTTCATTCGGCCCATATAACCGGTAGACATGCTGCCGGAGCCCCGCCGATGAGTCAGCCCCCCAACCCCTTCGAACAGGGCTTGCGCCTGATGGGGGCGCAGCAGCAGCTGGCGGCGCGCAGCCTCATCAATCTCATCGAAATGGTCTCGACCTCTTCGCGCCGTTATGCCGAGGACACCCAGGCCTTTGCCCGCGACGCCGTCGACCTGATGGGCCAGGCGGCGCAGGCCCACACGCCCCAGGACCTGGGCGACCTGCACAAGAAATGGACCGATACCTGCCTGAAATACGGGCAGAGCCAGACGCGCGCCACCATGGCGTTCGTGGAACAGTGCGGCGCCCAGGCGCTCAACGCCGCCGCACATATCGAAACCGACGTTGCCACCTCCCCCGGCACGAAAAAGGAAGACTGAAACATGGGTAGTTTGAGTGGAAAAACCGCGCTGGTCACCGGATCGACCAGCGGGATCGGCCTTGCCATAGCCACGGCCATGGCCGCCGAGGGCGCCAAGATCATGCTCAACGGCCTGGGCGACGCCGACCAGATCGAAAAGATCCGCAGCGACATGGCCGCGGCCCATGGCGTCGAGGTCCTGTTCGACGGCGCCAACCTGCTCAAGCCCGACGAGATCGAAGGCCTGATCAAGACCATTTCCGACAAGCTGGGCGGCCCGGACATCATCGTCAACAATGCCGGCATCCAGCACGTCGCCCCGATCGAGGAATTCCCGCCGGAGCAGTGGGACGCCATCATCGGCCTGAACCTGACCTCGTCCTTCCACACCGTGCGCCACGCCTTCGCCGCCATGAAGGCCAAGAAGTTCGGGCGCATCGTCAATATCGCCTCGGCCCACGCCCTGGTCGCCTCGCCGTTCAAGTCGGCCTATGTCGCGGCCAAGCACGGCCTGCTGGGCTTCACCAAGACGATCGCGCTGGAAGGGGCCGAGTTCGGCATCACCGCCAACGCCATCTGTCCGGGCTATGTCCATACCGCGCTCGTCGACAAGCAGATCCCCGACACCATGAAGGCGCGCAACATGACGCGCGACCAGGTGATCAAGGACGTCATCCTGGCCGCCCAGCCGACCAAGGAGTTCGTCACGGTCGAGGATATTTCGGCGCTGGCGGTCTTCCTGTGTTCGGATGCCGGCAAGTCGATCAACGGCGCGCCGCTCAGCATCGATGGCGGCTGGGTCGCCGAGTAATAACCTTTTCTCTCTCCTCCTTTGCACGCTTCAGCGAGGGAGGAGGGTTTCATTTTTTTAAGCGGAAACAGCTGCCGCCTGGCTATCCTTCGCTCGCCCCGTTTACGGGGAGAGGGGACCGCCGCGAAGCGGTGGTGAGAGGGGGATGCCGGCCCATCGGTTTCGCGACGGCTTCAGCCAGAGCCAAGACCTCCCGCCGGTTTCCCCCTCCCACCACGCCCTGCGGGCGCGGTCCCCCCTCCCCTTAAAAGGGGCGGGCGAAGAGAAATCTGTCGCTTCAGTTTGAAACCACATCGCTCAAGGGCCTAACGCCGCGCCACCGCCGCCAGGTTGTCCATGATCACGGCCTGCAGGCGATCGGATGCCATGTCCATGCGGAAGAAGGTCTCGTAGCCCAGCCGGGCCCGCTCGCGCATCGCCGCCTTCTGCACCGGCGGCAGGATCAGCCAGCGCTTGAGCAGCCGCGTTATCCCCTCCGGCGTGTCGCTTTCGATCAGCCCGCCGCCCGCCGCCTCGACTTCGCGCCAGATATTGACGCGTCGCGTGGTCAGCACCGGCGTGCCGGACGCCATGGCTTCGGCGACGACCACGCCGAAATTCTCCTGGTGCGACGGCAGGACGAAGGCGTCCGCGCCGAGCATGGCGTTCCACTTGTCCAGCCCATAGAGCGGCCCGGGGAAATGGATGCGCTCGGCCATGCCCAGCCTTTGCGCCTGGGCCTGCAACGCCGCCAGCAGGCCGACCTGGTCGGGACCGACCATCACCAGCTGTAGATCCGGATAATGCGCCGCCAAGCCGGCAAAGGCATCGATCAACAGGTCGCAGCCCTTCTTCGGATGGATGCGACTGAGAAACAGAAGATAGGGTCGACCCGCCCATTGCGGGAAGCGCGCCTGGAAGGCCGCCTGCCCGGCCGCCGCCTCGGGCGGCGGTGCGTTGGCGCCATAGCCGACGACGGCCTCTGCGTAGCCTTCATGGCCCAGGAAGACGCCCTTGGCCAGCAGGCGCTCGTCCTCGGCGGTAAACAACACCTTGCGCGCCCCTTCGAGCAGCACGCCCTCATTGACCAGCCACGAGACCTGCTTGGCCAGGTGCTTGAGCGGATAGGCCTGGCGAAACCACGGATCCATCATGCCGTGGGTGAAGACAAAATAGGGCACCCCGCAAGTCGGCAGGACCCTCGCCGCGCCATAGGCGGCATAGTTCCACAAGGTATGGGCGATGACGCAGTCGTATTGGCCGGCGTGCGCGCGCAGCCAAGGCACGAATTTGGGGGCATAGCCGTAATGGCGCTGGAACCGGTTGCGCCGGTCGGGTTCGCCGTCTCCCAGGCCCAGCGCCGTGATCGGCGCCGGAAAAGCCTTGACATAGGGCGCTTCGGGCGCGTCCAGCGAGACCACGTCGAAGGTCATTGACCCATGCAGGACCGCCAATTGCGACAACAGGCCCTCGACCGGCCCGCCCGATTCCGGCGCCACCGAGGGTATGATATTCAGCACACGGATGGGCTTGTAAGAGCCGTCCTTCATCGCCGTCCCGCTCATCGCCCTTCGCGTACGTTCTAGGGCTGGCGAATGTGAAATTATCTCGGGTTGAAACGCCGCCGACCCAAGGGTCCCAGGGTGGCATTTCGCACATTTTACCCGTCGGCAGCAAGAGAGCCCCAATCTCCTTACTGGTTTTTTATTTAATCGTCCGTGCTCTCGCACCGCTTCACAATGGCGGCTTGGTCATATTCCTCACGTCTTTGTGAGAAGGAACCGCCCCGTGATCAAGATCAATTCCAAGCTAATGGCCCTGGCCGCCGCCGCCCTGTGCCTGACCGCCGCTGCCTGCTCGAAGCCCGCCGACACTTCGACGTCGACGGAAACCTCGACCGATACGACGATGTCGCCCGCCGCGATGGACAGCACGATGTCCGGCGACGCCATGTCGGGCTCCATGTCGGCCACGACCACCACCACGACGACCACCACGTCGCAGTGATCGCGCCTTTCTGAACTCCGGGCTTTTATCCCCCGCCCGGCGCCCCCTCCGGGGCCCTTGTTCCCTCCGCGTAAACCCTTACGAGCGTGCCTTCGGGCACGCTCTTTTTTTGTTGCGGCATCTTTGTGCGCTCAAGCGCCGCGCGGGCTCGCGCAAACGTGCGCGGCGGGCGGTCGCCCTTGCCTCGCCGAAGGCGGCTCGGAGGCATTTTTGTGCGCTCAAGCCGCGCGGGCTCCTCGCATGGGCTCGGGCGCGCGGTCGCGCTTGCCGAACGCCAGGGCGTTCGGAGATATGAGCTCGGACGTCAAGCGCCGGCGTTCGCCCGCGCGCAGCTGCCCCCCGCCAATTCCCCTGGCGGTGAAGCCACACCTGCGCATCGTTTCAACCGTGGCATAGAAAATGCTTTCGCTGGGGCAGCGCCCGTGATTATATTGCGGCGCATTATTTTATTTTATTTTTACGGCCCATCGTGACCCAAACCATTGTGATCTACCGCCTGGGTAGTCTCGGCGACACGATTGTCGCCCTGCCCTGTTTTACCGCCGTGACCCGGCTGTTCCCCAATGCCCGCAAGGTGCTGTTGACCAACAAGCCGATCTCGACCAAGGCGGCGCCGATCGAATCCATCCTGGGCGCCGGCACCGGCTTCTTCGATACCTCGATCGCCTATCCCGTCGGCACGCGCTCGCCCGGCGCCCTGTTCGCCTTGTGGAAAGAGCTGCGCGCCATCGGCAGCGACACCCTGGTCTACCTGACGCCGCCGCGCGGCAAGGCCGCCCATATCCGCGACTGGTTGTTCTTCAAAAGCGCCGGCTTCAAAAAGATTATCGGCCTGCCGCTCAGCGACGACCTGGCCCATTGCCGCGTCGATGCCGCAGGCGTCGAGGAACGCGAGGCCATGCGCATGGCGCGCTGCCTGGCGCCGGTCCACGCGATCGACCTGACCGATCTCGGCTACTGGGACTTGCGGCTGAACTTCGCCGAATTGGCCGCCGGCCGCTCGATCACCGCGCCCTTTCACGAAGTGCCCTATATCGCCATCAATATGGGCGGCAAGGCGGCCGAAAAGGACTGGGGCGTCGACAACTGGACCGCCCTGGTGACCGGCTTGGCCAGCGAATTCGGCCATTACGGCCTGTTGTTTGTCGGCGCCGGCGAGGACGGCCCGCGCGCCGACGCGCTGAGTGCGCATTGGCCCGGCCCCGTCGTCAATGCCTGCGGCAAGCTCAGCCCGCGTGAGTCCGGCGCCGCCATGCAGGGCGCCACCGCCTTCGCCGGCCACGATTCGGGCCCCCTGCACCTGGCCTCGGCGATGAACGTGCCGTGCGTCGCCCTGTTCGGCGATTTCAACCGCCCGGCCAAGTGGCACCCCTTCGGCGCCCACCATCGCATCATCCACAATATGGGCGGCGTCATGGCGATCACGGTGGCCGAAGTCGATGCCGCCGTGCGCGACATCCTGGCCGCGGCGCAAACCCAGGAAGTGGCGTAATGGCCGCACCCGAAGGTATCGCGGCCCTGCGCGACTGGCTTTTGACCTCTGCCCTGCCGCTTTGGGCCGACAAGGGCGTCGATCGCGCCCAGGGCGGCTTTTACGAGCGCCTCAACCGCGACCTGACCCCCTATGAAGAACCGCGCCGCGCGCGGCTGGTCTCGCGCCAGATCTACTGCTTCGCCGCCGGCCATGAACTGGGCTGGGATGGCAACGCAGAAGACCTGATCGCCCACGGCCTCGACTTCCTCGTCAACCGCCTCCTGACCGACGACGGCACGGTGATCATGGCGGTCAGCATCGACGGCGCGCTCGTCAAGACCGACTACGATCCCTACGACTACGCCTTCGTGCTGTTCGCCCTGGCCGCCGCCGCCCGTGCGCTTGACGACCAGCAGAACCTACCGGCCCTGGCCCAGGCGGTGCGTGAACGGCTGATTACCAACTGGAAGCACCCGGTGATCGGCTTTTCCGAAGCCCTGCCGTTGAAGTCCAACCCGCACATGCACCTGCTGGAAGCATTCCTGGCCTGGGCGGAATTCGCCGGTGACGCGGACCCGAAATGGCAGGCCCTGGCCGACGAGATGGTCGAGTTGGCGCGCACGCGCCTGATCGATCGCAAGACCGGTGCGCTCAGCGAGTTCTTCGACGCCGACTGGCAAACCCTGCCCGACACCAAAGGCCTGGTCGTTGAGCCCGGCCATCAGCTCGAATGGGCCTGGCTGTTGATGCGCTGGGCGGACATCAAAAACGACCGCGCCGCGTTCGACCTGGCCTGGCGCCTGGTCGAGATCGCCGAAACCCACGGCATCAACGCTCACAAGGTGGCGTTCAACGCGCTCGATCACCATTTCAAGGTGCGTGACGCCGAGGCCAAGCTGTGGCCGCAGACCGAACGCCTGAAGGCCCTGCACACGCTGAGCTTCCATCCCATGGCCTCGGCCGAGCAACAGGCCTTCGCCGCCGCCCGTATGGACGAGGCGATTGCCGGACTGCAAACCTACTTCCTCGAGGCGACGCCCGGCCTATGGCACGAGGTCATGTCGGCCGACGGCACGCTCGACGACCAGCCGACACGGGCGTCGAGCCTCTATCATATCACCTGCGCCATCGCGACGCTCTGCCTGACCGGGCCCAAAGGATAAGCCATGACGGATTCGCAAACCCTCGCCGCCCAAGTGAAGGCCCTCGCTTACGCCAAGGCGCTCTGCGTCGGCGACGTGATGATGGACCGCTTCGTCGAAGGCCATGTCTCGCGCATCTCACCGGAAAGCCCGACCCCGGTCTTCAACTACAAGGCCGAAGAGATCTTTCCGGGCGGCGCGGCCAACGTGGCGCGCAACATCTCCGCCTTCGGCGGCGCCTGCACCCTGGTCGGCGTCGTCGGCCATGACGAGGCCGCCGAGACCCTGGCCCGCAGCATTGCCAGGAACAGCGATGTCCGGCCGCTTATGGTCGCCGCCGACGATCGCCCGACCACCGTGAAAACCCGCTTCGTCGTGCGTGGCCAGCACATGCTGCGCGTCGACCAGGAAGTCGCCAAGCCGATCACCGAGGGTACCGAAAAGGCCTGCCTGAAGGTCATCGCCGAACAGCTGCCGGACCACGATGTGCTGATCTTGTCGGACTACGCCAAGGGCTTGCTGACCGACACCCTGGTGCGCGAGGCCATCGCCATCGCCAAGACGCTGAACAAGCCGGTCGTCGTCGATCCCAAGACGCACAACTTCGCCAAGTACGCCCACGCCACCTTGATCACCCCCAACGCCAAGGAAACCCAGGAAGCCTGCGGCATCTATCCGGACACGGACGAAAAGGCCGAACAGGCCGGCCGCCTGTGCCTGGAGGCCAGCCAGGCCGAGGCCCTGCTGATCACACGCAGTGAACAGGGCATGACGCTGGTGCCGCGTGACGGTCCGGCCGTTCACATCCCGACCCGCGCCAGCGAAGTCTTCGACGTCGTCGGCGCCGGCGATACGGTGATCGCCACGCTTTCGGCGGCCATCGCCTGCGGCATGGCCATGACGGACGCCGCCCATCTCGCCAATACCGCCGCCGGCGTCGTCGTCGGCAAGCGCGGCACGGCCACGGTCTCGCCGGACGAACTGGTGCTGGCGCTTGAGAATGAAGGGCCCGGCGGCCACCGCAAGGGCACGCCGATCATGCTGACGCCCGAAGAAGCCGAACGCTATGCCCGCATCCGCCGCATGGAAGGCAAGGTCGTCGGCTTCACCAATGGCTGTTTCGACATCCTGCATCCCGGCCACATCTCGCTGATGAAGTTCTCGCGCGACAATTGCGACTGCCTGATCGTCGGCCTGAACAGCGACGCCTCGGTGCAGCGCCTGAAGGGCCCGACGCGGCCGATCAATTCGGAAAACGACCGCGCCATCGTGCTGTCGGCGCTGGGCACGGTCGACGCCGTCGTCATCTTCGGCGAGGACACGCCGATCGAGCTGATCAAGGCGATCAAGCCCGACGTGCTGATCAAGGGCGCCGACTATTCGATCGAGAACGTCGTCGGCGCCGACGTGGTCATGGCCAACGGCGGCAAGGTCCTGCTGGCGCAGTTGGTGCCGGGCAAGAGCTCGTCGGGCACCATCGCCAAGGCCAAGCTGGACAAGAAGAATGCCTGAGCTGCAGGCGACGGCGTTTCTCGACCGTGACGGCACGCTGATCGAGGAGCGCAACTACCTGTCCGATCCCGACCAGGCGGTGCTGCTGCCGGGCGTGGCGGAGGGTCTGAAGGCGCTGATGGACCAAGGCTTTCGCCTGGTCGTGGTCAGCAACCAGTCCGGCATCGGCCGCGGCTATTTCAGCGAGGCCGATGCCCATAAGGTCAATGCCCGCGTTGACGAGATGCTGCGCGCCGAGGGCGTCGATATCGCCGCCTGGTATATCTGCCCGCATGCGCCCGAACAGCCGTGCGATTGCCGCAAGCCCTCGCCCGGCATGGTCGACCAGGCCTGTGCCGCGTTTGCGGTGGATTTGCCCGCCTCGATCATGATCGGCGACAAGGATATCGACCTGCAGCTGGCCACGGCGCGCGGCATGCGTGGGTTCCTGGTCACCAGCGGCCACGCCGACAAGCATATCGCCTGGGCCAAGGAGAACGGGTTCGGGGTGTTCGCCGATATTCCGGGGATTGCTATTTCCCTCTCCGCCCCCGCTTAGCACGGTCGAAAGACCGGCCGTCCTTTTTGAAAATTTGAATTATCAGCTTATCCGCTAAGATTGTTTTCACCCAGATATCATATCTCGGTTGTCTCGAAGCAACACGGCACCCCCTAAGCATGGCCCAGCAATCCGGCGCCTTCGGGCGAAGACAGGTTTCATCTTCCGGCATATCCCGGATTGCGCCCAAAGGCCCAGGGACACCGCCCTCCCCACCCCGCGCACCCGCCCTGGCACGGATGCTTCTCGATCGAATTTTTCTTTGGATTCCGAACGCCGAAACACCGGGGCTCAGCGCCGTATGTGTGGCGCTTTTACGCGGGGTTGTGCTGACGTCCGCCCTGATCACGGCGACTGTCTTCTTCCTTGCCCTCGCCCTCGTCGCCTTCCACGCGCGAAATTTTAGCCCGTTATCGAATGGGCTGACGCAATCGAAGGCGGAGCAGGTTTTGGACCTGGCCGTTGTTTTCGGATGTGTGGCGGTTGCCGGAGAACTTGGCCGCTATTCGTTCGTGCGACATGCCAGGGAGCCGCTGCGAGCGGCTTGCTTGTTCACCGCGATTGGTATCGCCGGCGTCGTATTGTTTGAATACCGAAACCCGGTGCTTTGCGCGTGTCTGGCGGCATGCCAGGTCCTTGCCAGTGTCGTTATCGTCTACGCTCTTCGTCAAAAGCGTTTATTGCCGCTTGTTATTACCGCTCTGGTCATCGGCCAAAGCACGGTTCTGGCTGCCACAATGGTGTATGTTGGTAAGCCGCCGGTACGGGGCACTGCGGACATTCATAAAAGCATTTCTGAGATGGCGGCGGAAAATCCGCAACTTCCCGAATATCTTTTCCCCGGCGCGGATGTTTCCGACTATCAGACGTCTAAAAACCTCGGCGTCACAACGTGGCAGGTGGTTTATAAGGTAAATGCGTCCCCTCAGCAGGCGGACGAATTTTACCGGCACGTCGCGGCCGTAGAGGGCCTGAACGACGCCCACACATTATTGGGCCGCCATTTCTTCCAGCAGACCGGAACGCTGAATCGTCTGGCCTACAGTCTCATCCCGGCGGAGGGGGGACTGAAAGTGAGAATGGAAATTCAGACGTCCAGGTAAGACCCCTACCGGAACGGATCGCTGGTCAGCAGATAATCCTGCATATACTTCGTCACGCCGTCTTCCAGCGAGGTCATCGGCGCGTTGTAGCCGGCCTGGCGCAGGCGGGTCATGTCGGCTTGCGTAAAGTACTGGTACTTGTCGCGGATCGACACAGGCATGTCGATATAGCGGATATTCGGCTCATGGCCGGCAGCGCGAAACGCCGTCGAGATCAGGTCGAGGAAGCTCCTTGCCTCGCCCGAGCCCAGGTTGAAAATCCCCTTGGCCGACGGCATTTTCAACAGCCACAGGATGACGTCGACAATGTCGTCGATATAGACGAAGTCGCGCAACTGGCCCCCGTCCTCATAGTCCGGATGGTGCGAGCGGAACAGCTCGACGACCTCGCCCTTGGCGCACTTGCCCGACGCCTTGGCGACGACGCTCATCATGTCCTGCTTGTGCAGCTCATTGGGGCCGTAGACGTTGAAGAACTTCAGCCCCGCCCACTGCGGCGGTGCCTTGCGGCCCTTTTCGACCTGGCCGAGCGCCCAGATATCGAACCACTTCTTCGACCAGCCGTAGAGATTGAGCGGACGCAGCTTCATGTGACCTTCAAGCGCATTGTCGTCGGAAAAGCCCTGGTCGCCGTCGCCGTAGGTCGCCGCCGACGAGGCATAGATAAACGGCACCGCGTGCTCGGCGCACCATTCCCACAGCATGCGCGACAGGTCGAAATTGGAGCGCACGACCAGGTCGGCGTCCGACGCCGTGGTCGCGGAGATCGCGCCCATATGGACGATGGCGGTGACATCCTCGCCGTGCGAGGCCAGGTAGGCGTCAAGCGCTTCCGGCGCGACCACGCGGTCGATCGGATGCTTGGCCAGGTTCTTCCACTTGATATTGTCGGTGCCCAGCCAGTCGCAGACCACGACCTCCTCGCCCTGGGCGCACAGGCGGCCGACAATGTTTGAACCGATGAATCCGGCGCCGCCGGTGACAATGATCATGAGGGCAGGTCTCTGAAAATAGCTTAAAGGAAATACCGCGCAATGCGTGGGACTTAAGCAAGTTTCAGGACGTCAATCAAGACTTGGCGATCAAGTCTTCGCTGCAGCGCAATACGACGCCCCTCACGACGCATCGCCTACTCCGCCACCTCCAGGGTCGCCTCGTCATTTACGATCGGCCGGCCGCCTTGGCGGCGAGGTGTCACAGGCCGCAAATATTCGGTCATGTTTTGATGCGCGTTGTTTTCAATCGAAGCTTTCAGCGCCCGCTTCACCCGTGTCCTTGCCCTGTGATCTCGTTTTATCATGGTCAAAGGCTTCTGCTGGATAGGAAGGTCGATATTATAAAATCCATTGTCCAGACGTGTCCCGCCATTCGCCTCGAAAAAAGCATCATAGACCTGGCGAAAGTGAGCCATGCGCTCGGAGGTCACGGAGGCCTGGCGCTCGGCGCTCACGGCAATGATGCGCGTGATATTCCAGGCCCTGGCCAAACCTTGCAGGGCAGAGAAAATCGCGTAGCCGGGCGTGACGTCGTTCAGTTGTTTGGTGATTTGGCGGCTGACTTCCAGCTTGCCCAAATGCCCTTGCGCGCGTGTCAGCAGAATGATGTTCTCGTCGGCATAGCCAAAGACGTGACCGGGAAACACGTTGAACGAAAGCACAAATATCTCGGCCTCGTCCTTGATGAAAGAAATGGACAACTCGCCTTCGTTGGCATGGGGCCGACTCATGTAAAGCACGATGCGGTTATCCGCGCCCACACGGTCGCAAAGCGTCACCTGGTCGAACATGATCTTTGCGATCACGGCTTCCTTGACGTCCGAGAACATATGGACCCAGTGGTACACAAACCCGTGTATTTTATCGAAGGCGTCAAGACCATGGCAAAGCTGCGACCAGTGCGAATAGAAATCCGGTTGAAGATCCAGAGCCTTGTCCAATAGATCTTCAAAAAAAGCCTCTTCGGACGGCGCACATTTCAGTCTATCGACAAGTCCCGACATAATCGCGTGCCGCGCCGAGATATGGCGGCGCGCCGAGTTGCCGGAAAAGACATAATCTTCCAGGGGAGAGGTTGTAATCTGCGGGTACATATACCCGTAGTGCTCGACATTGAATTGCGAGCTTGGGGCATACCCCCGCTTCCATCCTGTCGTCCGATAGTGGTCAAGGGCATCCATTCCGGCGAACTCGTCTTCGGCAACGGTCGACCGGTAATAGCTTTCGTCGAAACCCCGGGACAGCAGAATTCTCTCATAGGCTTCGCGGCGATCGGAGGGTTGGGTTGCCCGCCCCTCGCCGCGCCCGCTTCGCAGGAAGTGGGAATAGGGCTCTACGCCGCTGCTGCGGACGTCCTTATGCGCAGCCAGGTAGTACGAAATGCTGAAATCGGGCGAGGGGTCGCACCCCGTAAACTGCCCGATGGCGATATAGTGGTCGAGCGCGTCCCAGCCCTGCGGCAAAACAGCACAATAGATCGTCGCATAGAAGGCGGCATCGAACTCGCCCTTGAGCGCCTTCTTTATCTTTTGGGCTCCGAACCGTGCCGAGACTCGCCGGCGAAAATTAAAAAGCCCTGACATTTTTGTACTGTGACGCTCCCCACCCTTGAGAGGAGACACAGTCAAAGGCCCCATTCATCAGCGCCGCCCGTCATTTACCCACAGGCTTGCTGCCGGCGATTTGGCGATGGCCGCAGATCGGCCGGACGTTCGCCCAAATCCCTTCGAAGATTAGCGAATGTGACGGCACCTGCGGGCGACAAGCCGCCCGTCTTCACGTCGCGATGCCGGCGGGTCTGCGCTGGGGCCTATTCGACCTCGGCGACCACCTTGGCCAGGTTTTCGCGGGCCTCGTCGGCGGCGCGCTGGCGTTCCCACATCGAATGATAGATGCCGTTCAGCTGCATCAGCTGGTCATGGCGGCCGCGTTCGGCGACGACGCCATCCTTCAGGACCAGAATCTCGTCGGCGCCGACCACGGTGGACAGGCGGTGAGCGATGACCAGGGTGGTGCGGTTCTTCGAGACGTCGTCCAGAGAAGCCTGGATCTCACGCTCGGTATGGGTATCGAGCGCCGAGGTCGCCTCGTCGAGGATCAGGATCGGCGGCGACTTCAACAGCGTCCGGGCAATGGCCACGCGCTGCTTTTCACCGCCCGACAGCTTCAGGCCGCGTTCGCCGACCTCGGTCTCGTAGCCCTTGGGCAGGGTCGAGATGAAGGCCGAAATCTGGGCGCGGTCGGCGGCGTCCTCGATCTCCGCCTTGGAGGCGCCATTGCGGCCGTAGCCGATATTGTAGGCGATGGTGTCGTTGAACAGCACGGTATCCTGCGGCACCATGCCGATGACCTTGCGCAAGGAGGCCTGGGACACCGAGCGGATATCCTGGCCGTCGATCTCGATCGAGCCGCCCTGGATGTCATAGAATCGGAACAGCAGGCGCGAAATCGTCGACTTGCCGGCGCCCGACGGGCCGACAATGGCCACGGTCTTGCCGGCCGGCACATCGAAGGAGACGCCCTTGAGGATGGCACGGTCCGGATCGTAGGAAAAGACAACGTCCTTGAACGACACGGCGCCATCGACGATGGCCAGGTCGCGCGCGTCCGGCGCATCGAGAACTTCCTGCGGCTCGTCGAGCAGCTTGAACATGGCTTCCATGTCGATCAGGCCGGTCGAGATTTCGCGGTACAGCGTGCCGATGAAGTTCAGCGGGATCGCCAGCTGGATCATGATCTGGTTGACCATGGCGAAGTGACCGATCGTCTTGGTGTGGTGCAGCACTTCCCAGCCGGACATCAACATGACCGCGGTCATGCCGACCGAGTAGATCACCGCTTGGCCGATATTCAGCCAGGCCAGCGAGATATAGGTCTTGACCGCCGCTTTTTCGTACTTGGCGGTGGCGCGGTCATAGCGGGCGCGCTCCAGGGGCTCGTTGCCGAAATATTTGACGGTTTCGAAGTTGAGCAGCGAATCGACCGCCTTCGACATCGAATCGCTGTCGGCATCGTTCATGTCCTTGCGGATCGAGATGCGCCAGTTCGAGGCGACGATGGAAAACCAGATATAGACCGCGACCGTCACGGCGACCACGATGACGTACCAGAAGCTGAACTGGCACAGGATGATGATCGCATACATGAGGAACTGGGCGATCGTCGGGATGCCGATGATCATGGTCAGGCGGATAATGGTTTCGATACCCGCCTTGCCGCGCTCGATGACGCGCGACAGGCCGCCCGTGCGCCGTTGCAGGTGAAAGCGCAGGCTGAGATTGTGCAGGTGGATGAAGGCGCGGTTGGCCAGGCCGCGCACGGCATTCTGGCCGACACCGGCAAACAGGGCGTCGCGGATATTGTTGAGCAGTTGCGACGCCAACCGTGTCACGCCATAGGCGGTGATCATCAGGACCGGCATGGCCAGGATCAGGTTGATCGCCGTCGGCGGCGCATGCAGGACGTGCGGCACCAGGGCGTTGCTGGCCCATTTATAGGTGAACGGCATGGCGCCGATCAGCAGCGTGCCGGCCAGCATGGCCAGCAGGGCCAGGACCACCTGCATGCGCAGGTCGGGGCGATCTTTTGGCCAGAGATAGGGGATCAGGAAGGCTAAGGTTTCGGACGTCTTGGCTTTGGGTTTGGGCAGAGGCGCTTGGGCGTTCATCAATAGCTTTCCGGACACGTATCTTGGGAAATATAATGGCCGCAATATAGGCACCCCGGCGGTCCGCGCCAATCGACCGGGGGTATTTATTATTTATTTTTGTGCGGGGCGGTTGGTTATTTCACCAAACCTTCAAGATAAAGGGCAATCCCCGGTTGGCCTTCGTGGCGCGCCCAGTCGAGCGCGGTACCGCCGTGGACCGTATCGGCGATATCCGTGCGCGCCCCACGTTCGACCAGCCAGCGCACAGTGGCTTCATGCCCTTTCCATACGGCCAGATGGAGCGGCGTGGCGTGGCCGTGGAAGCCTTTGGGATTGAGGCGGTTCAGGTTCTCTGCGCTGAGACGCTCAAGGATAGCGATGTGACCATGCAGGGCCGCCAGCGCCAGCGCCTGATGGCGGTCCTCGGCAGTGGCTTTCGGCAGCAAGATACCCAAAACGTCCGCCCGGCCCAGTCCGGCGGCCACCGGTAAGGTCTCGACCGGCAGGCGGCACGCCAGGCGTTCGGCGGCGTCGCCATAACCGGACCTAAGGGCGGTCACCAGCGCATCGCGGCCATCGGCGCCGGCGTCGAGCAGGACTTCGGCCAGTTCCACCTGCAGGCCGGCCCTATGCGGGTGCGCACTGGACAGCAGCAAGCCGAGCGTGGTCATCTTCGCACCGTAGAAATCCGCCGTGGCCTCTGGATCGGCGCCGGCGCCCAGCAGTCGCTGCGTCATCGCCACCGCATTGACCGGCGTCCTTTGCCGTTCGTCCTCGATCCCATTGGCCGAGATATAGTGCAGCAAGGTGGCGCCCAAAGTCGCGTCTTGCCGGCCTGAGCGGGCCCGGATCAGATCGGGATAGGCGCAAAGCAGGGCCTTCAACGTCGCCTCGTCGCCATCGACAACGGCATCCGCCGCGGCGTCGAAGACGGCGTCCGGGATCATACAGCGCAGCCGTCCGGACCGCAAACATCACCCTCGGCCACGATCGGCGTCGCCTTGAGGGCGGCATCCAGCGCCTGGCGGAAGGCTTGCGGCGGCTGGGCGCCGGAGACGGCGAACTTGCCGTCGATCAGCGCGAACGGCACGCCGCGCACCTGCATCATCTGCGCCTGGCGCTGGTCGGCGGTGACGCGCGCGCGCAGTTCGGCCGACTCGAGCGCGCCCTGCATCTCGTCGGGCATCAAGCCGACCTCCTCGCCCAGCGCCATCAGGGACTGGCGATCGAAGACGGATTTCGTCTCGGTGAAATAGGCGCGGTAAAGACGGTTGAGCAGGTCGGCTTCCAGGCCCTTGTCGGCGGCCAGGGCCAGCAGGACATGGGCGTCGGTCGTATCGCCGGCCCACGTGCCGTCGAGGTGGAATTCCAGCCCGGCCTGGGCCGCCGTCGCTTCGACGCCGCGCAGCGAGGCCTGGACCTGGGCCGGCGACTGGCCGTAGCGGCGCGCCAGCATCTGCTCGACGGGCGCGGCCGCCTCGTCGGGCATCAGGCGGAAGGCGCGGTGATGCACCGTGACAGTGTCCTTGCCCGAAAAGCCGGCCAGCGCGGTTTCGAGGTTGGCCTTGCCGATATAGCAAAACGGACAGATGACGTCGGACCAGATTTCTATGTTCATACTGGGAACTTAGGCGTGAGGGGCCGACGGTTCAAGTCCACCCTCGACGGCTTTCGGGCGCGGTCATATAAGGATGACAAACAACGGAAGACCGATGACCGAGCTTAAAGCCGCGCCCTCGCCCCAAACTGAACGCACCAGACCTCAGGCGGCCAGGGCGTCGCGCGCGGGCCGGTCGATCGGCGGCGCGCCGTCGAACCTGCTCAAGATCGGCGTGTCGCGCTTCGACTGGCGCGATCCCTATCATATCGCCGTCACGATTTCCTGGCGGGCGTTTGCCGGCGCGGCGCTGGCCGCCATCGCCCTGATCAATGGCGTCTTCGGCCTGTTGTACCTGGCCGTGCCCGGCGCCGTGCAGAACCTTCACCGCGGCGATCTCTTCATGGCGTTTTGCTTCAGCCTGGAGACCCAGGCCACTGTCGGCTATGGCGAGATGGCGCCGGTCACGCCCTATGGCCACGCCGTCGCCGCTATCGAGATCGTCATCGGCATGGCCTTTACGGCGGTGATGACCGGCCTGATCTTCATTCGCTTTTCGCGGCCACGCGCGCGGTTCCTGTTCGCCGACAAGCTGGTCGTCACACGCCACAATGGCCGCCAGACCCTGATGCTGCGCATGGCCAACGGCCGCTTCAACACCATGACCTCGGTGCAGGCCACGCTGGGCGTGGTGCTGAAGGAAGTCACCGAGGAGGGCCGGCCGTTCCAGGCCGTGCACGACCTGCCTCTGATGCGCGCGACCATTCCGGTCTTTCCCCTGACCTGGACGATCATGCACGTCATCGACGCGTCCAGCCCGCTGCACGCCCTGACCGCGGCGCAGCTGGGTGCGGTGGACGCGCGGTTCTTTGTCGGGCTGGAAGGGCGCGATACCGCCCTGCAGGCCGTCGTGCAGGACATGCGCACCTACACCTCCGCCGACATCGCCCACGGCATGCGCTACGCCGACATGATCACCCACGGCGAAGCGGGACGCACCACGGCGGACCTGTCGAAGATCAGCGCGCTCGAACCCGACCCGGCGAAGACGCGATAACCGACTTCCGAACGCTCTTGCGTTCGGCAAGGCCGCCAGTCCTTCTCGGAAGAATGGGCCGCCCGAGCCAATGCGAGGCTGAGCCTACGGGCCCGCGCGGCGCTTGAGCGCATATAAAGCCCTTGCAAAGGGTTACTATGTAACATATATGGGGCGTGTTACGGAGTACGGGCATGTCCGATCACAAGACGAAATGGCTGGATATCACCTCGATGGGCCTGTCGGGCCTGTGCGTGGTGCATTGCCTGCTGCTGCCCTTCCTGGTCGCGGCCCTGCCCTTTCTCGGCGCCCTGACCCGCACCGAATGGGTGCACCAGGTGCTGATCCTGATCGCCGCCCCCCTGACCGCGCTGGCCTTCTGGCGCGTCAAGGCGTGGACCAAGCCGGAAATCGCCGCAATGATGATCGGCGGCTTGTTGCTTCTGGCCGCTGCCGCCTTCATCCCGGCGCTCGACGCCTATGAGGTGGTGATCTCGGTGACCGGCGCGCTCAGCCTGGCCGGCGCCCACCTGATGAACTATCTCGGTGGACGGCACCTGTTCCATCGCCATACCGACCACTGCGCCTGCAGCAACGGCTGATTTTTTCAAAACATCAACGCCCTGTCTAGAGCGTGATGCGTTTTGGTAGACTCAAAACGCCGCTCTAGTTCTTTGTTTTGTCGCGCAATTTAGCCGACCCGAAGGGCGGCGAAGCCAAACAAAGTTCGGCGAAGCCAAAAGTGGTGTCCACTTTATCGGATTGCGCTCTGGCGCCGCCGCGGTTCGCCCGCGGCGGCGTATTAACTTGCCTGAATCAAATCTGAATCAAGCTGCGGCAACCCTTTACAGGTTTTAATATTAATCAATGTAAATTCATGAGTATTAACCGAAATAGACTCATAAGGGGCTAAAATAGCTCAGTTATTCCAATAATCAGTACAATATTTACTGCGATATTTTCCGTTTCTTAGTCATCTTCCTGCATTCTGCTTTCCGAGCGTCGATCAACCCGATCGAAGACTCATCGGCAAAATGCCGGCCGCTTGAAAAATTCGAGCGGATTCAAAAAAAGGATAAAAAAAGTGGAAAGCATCAATACCAACGTTGGGGCAATGGTCGCCCTGCAGAACCTGAACTCGACCAGCTCGCAGCTGCAAAACGTTCAGAACATCATCTCGACCGGCCTGAAGGTTTCGAGCGCCAAGGATAACGGCGCCGTCTACGCCATCGCCCAGAACCAACGCTCCACCGTGTCGGCGCTGGATTCGGTGACGGACTCGCTGAACCGCAACGCCTCGGTTGTCGACGTGGCGATGTCGGCCGGTGACTCGATCACCGACCTGCTGACCCAGATGAAGACCAAGGCCCTGGCCGCCTCGGACACCTCGCTCGACACGACGTCGCGCAGCGCCATGCAGACCGACTTCAACTCGCTGCGTGACCAGATCACCTCGACCATCGCCAATGCCTCGTTCAACGGCATCGACATCCTGGACGGCTCGACCTCGACCCTGTCGGCCCTGGCCAATGCCAGCGGCAGCTCGACCCTGACCATCCAGGGCCAGAACCTGTCGCTGGGCGGCTCGATCGTTACGGTCGGCACCACGGCGTCGTTCTCGACGGCGACCTCGGCCTCGACCCTGCTGAGCTCGATCGACACCTCGCTGAACAACGTCTCGGCGGCCCTGGCCAAGCTCGGCACGTCTTCGGCGGCCCTGCAAAACAACATTACCTTCGTCGGCAAGCTGCAAGACTCGATCAACCAAGGTATCGGCAACCTCGTCGACGCCGACATGGCGACCGAAAGCTCCAAGCTGCAAGCGCTGCAAACCAAGCAACAGCTGGGCGTGCAGGCGCTGTCGATCGCCAACCAGTCAACCTCGACCGTGTTGAGCCTCTTCCGCTAAACCTGATTTTTAAAAAAGACGATTTTAGACTTTCCGGGAGGCGTCCTTGTGGCGCCTCCCTTTTTGCGTCCTGTTTGCGCCCGGGCCGTCATCGGCTATAAAGGGCGCGGGGGGCACATGAGCGAATTTTCGATCCGTACACAGCCGTTTCGCCTGGGCCTGGCCGACTACCGCGCCTTGTGGCTGGCGGAGTTCCGCCGCGTGCTCGCAAGCCCTACGGCCTGGCTCGCCTTCGGTATCTGGTTCGGCGCGCCCCTGTTGTTGAGCCTGGACGATCTCCACGACGGCCGCTACCCCACCTATATGTGGGTCCCCCTCGCTGTAGTCGCCTTTTGCGCCGTGACGGGTGTGGCCGGCCTGGCCTTTCGATGGTTGCGCTATCGCCGCGATCCGGTGATGATCGGGGAACGCATCATGGTCCTCGACAATGCCGCCATCCGGCTTATCGGTGACGGCTATGATGTCCGCCAGAGCTGGGCCACCGCCAATCGCGTCCGCCAGGGCCGGTATCATATCTATATCCACATGAACAGCTCGCTGATCTACACCGTGCCAAGACGCGCCCTCTTGCCCGGCGACGCCGAACGCCTGGTCACCACCCTGAACGCGATGATTCGCGCTACCCGCCGGGCCCCGACTTTCCTCTCCCCCCTTGCCGAAGCGCCGGACGCTCGCGAACTCTGGCGCTGCCGTCCCTACCGCCTAACCCCGGGCATTCTCTTCGCGCGCCTCATCAAGACACTGTGGACTGCCGTCATTTTCATTCTGGGCCTCGCCATGCTCGGTCTCACCGTCGATGTCTGGCTCAAGGGCATCGACCGGTTCGACGGCATGGGCCTGGTCTGTGCGGCGGTGGCTGTGCTGGTTTTCATCGCCCTCGGTCTTGGGCTGGGCCTCCTGGTCGTCAGCCGGCAAAAGAGCGCGGGAATGACGCGGGATATGGGCTTCACGCGCGACTATATCCGCTGCACCACCGCCGCCTTCGATGTCCGCGTCGACTGGGCCAATGTCAGCAGCGTGCACCGGATCGGCGCCATCTTCACCTTTCGCTTCAGCACCGGCCGCTTCGACGTGCCCGCATCGGCGTTCGCCACAAAGGCCGAGGCCATGGCCTTTTTCACCCAGGCCGTCGCCTTCTGGCGCGCCGCCGAGGCCCGGCGCGAGGGTTGACACTTGACGCCCGCCCGCCAGGCTTTAAGACAGCGGCAGAGCGTCCCATATAGTTTCTGAAGAGACCAGTCATGATCCGCCATATCGTTATGTTCAGCTGCAAGGACCGGGCGGACGTCGACGTCATCTATCGCGGCCTGTCGGTCCTGACCCAGATCCCGCACGCCGCGCACCTGGAAGTCGCCTACAACGAAAAGATCGACCAGCTGGCCAACGATATCGACGTCATCGTCTATGGCGAGTTCGCCAATATCGAGGATTTTCGCGCTTACAAGGCTGATCCGCTGTACGAAGAATCGATCCGCCAGGTGCGCCACCTGCGCGATGTCCGCGTCGCCGCGGACTATACTGTGGCATCGGCGACTACAGAGCATGTAAAGGGTTAAAGCACGGCCTCTCACCACTTCCCACGCCAACGAAAATGAATATAAAGGCTGCGGGAGTACCTTATGGCTAATGCACTTAGAGCGGAGCAGCCAGCTCGCGTCGCTCAACCCGAAGACCAGCAACAGAAGCGGCTGCTGATCGGCGACGATCGCGCCCTGTTGCGCTTCGCCCTTATCCTCGGCGGCGTCCTGATGATGTGGCGGCTGTACGTCGCCTGCATCAGCAACGTCATCTGGGAAGAAGGCCATTTCGTCGTTTCCGGCGCGCACCTCGGCCTGGCCTATCCCGACATTCCCGGCGGCTTCGCCTGGTTGTCGCGGCTGATCACCCTGATCTTCGGCTGGCACGTCCTGCCGCTGCGCATCGTCTCGATGCTGATCGCCACCGCCATCCCCTACGGCGTCTATTTCATGGCGACGCCGGTCGTCAGCCATCGCAACGCGCTGTGGGCGGCGATCGTCGCCATGTTGATGCCGACGGTGACGATGAACGGCACGGTCTATTATCCGGAAGGCTCGCTGCAGCTGCTGCTGGCCCTGATGTGCGGGTTCATGGTGCGCGCCCTGAAGGATCCCGACACCCTCAAATGGTGGCTATGGGCCGGGGTCACGGCGATGGCCGGCCTCCTCGTCCACTATCGCTTTCTCGTCCCCGGTCTCGCCGCCGTCGCCTTCCTGGGCATCAGCCGCGAGGGCCGCCGCCAGTGGGGCCGCCCCGGCATCTATATTGTCGGCGGCCTGGGCGTGCTGGGCCTCCTGCCGTCGATCATCTACAACGCCATGCACGGCTGGCCGGCGATCCAGTTCCATGTCGTCAACCGCGTCGTCATCGATCCCGATCCGCGGCATATCATCGGTCTGATGGAAACCCAGCTCGGCCTGACCACGCCGATCTTCTTCGCCGCCCTGTGCGGCGGCGCCTGGACGTCGCTGACCATTGACCGCAACAAGCCAGGCGCCTTCCTGGGCTACCAGAGCGCCGGCATCTTCCTGTTCTATTGCATCCAGGCGATCATCAACAAGAAGATCATGCCGCACTGGCCGTTCATGGCCTATGTCCCCGTGCTGGCCTATGCGCCGGGCGCCCTGATCGGCTTCGCCGCCAAGGCCAGGAGCCCGATCGGCCTGCGCGTGCGCCTGGGCCTGATCGCGCTGGGGCCCATCCTCGCCCTGGTCCTGGGCGGGATCGTCACCTATTACCAATGCCTGTTCGTGCATTCGGCGCAGATCGCCTACCCGCTGCGCCAGATGAACGTGCTGAAGAACGAAAACTATTCGCTGCTCGAGCCCGATCTCGCCGCCGCCGACGCGCGGGCGCGGGCGCGCTTCGGCCCGGGCGTGGTCTGGGCGGCGTCCGGGCATATCTCGGCGGTGCATCTGGAATTCCCGGCGCTCGGCCACCGGCGCGACCTCTACACACTGGACGAACCCTATGACGTGCTGACCTCGCGCTTCGTCGTGGCCCGCCATGACTGGGGGCTGGACCGCTCAGCCCTGATGAAGGCGCATGCCGGCCAGGGCGTCGTCCTGGCGATTATCGAGCCGTCCTTCCTCTTCCACGACCCGATCCAGGCGGCCTTTTCCGCCGACCTGTGTCGTAGCTTCGACGATATCGAGCCGTTCCGCATCGTCACCCTGCCGCCCGGCCGCACCGCGATCGACCTGTTCACCGCACGCGTCCGCTCGACACCCCTGGCCGCCTTGCCCAAGGGCCCCTGCGCCCTGGTGCCGAACCTCTACATCGCTCACCCGATGCGCGGCCAGTTCGTCTCGGTCAACGACCATAGCCGCTATTTCGGCATGGCCGCCGATCCCAAGGGCGTCACCCGGGTCGACGTGATGATCGACCATAAGGTCGCCGCGCCCACGCGCTTCGGCTTCGCCGTCGACCCTCTGGCCGGCATCAAGCCGCTTCGGATGACGCGCTTCGGTTTCGCCGTCTCGGAGGCCGACCGGAACGAGCCGTTCAACACCCCGCAAATGCTCGACTGGGCGCCGGGCTGGCCGAACCTGCAATACGACTTCCAGTTCCCGAAAGGGTCGCTAACGCCCGGCCAGCACGTCCTGACCATCCGCGCCACCCACCCCGACGGCACGACGGCGGAGAGCGATCCGCGCATCCTCTACGTCACCAAGGGCAAGGGCCCGGCCTCCTACTTCGAAAAGCCCGGCCCGGTCGTGACCAAATAACGCCGCGCAGCGGCCTTCCCGATAAAAGAGTGAGGCGCTGCAACCCGCCACCTGCGCTGACTATCTGTGTTCATCTGTGTGCATCCGTGGATAAACGTCCTTTCGAAAGGGCTATCCACAGATGCACACAGATGAACACAGATTTCAGGATGCCTTCCGGAAGCCCGCGCGCGGCAATTTAACGCGCTTCGCGCGCGCGCAAAACAAAAGCCGTGACCGGTTGCCCGGTCACGGCTTTGATGTTTTTGGCTGATGCCACGGCTTAGCCGAAGCGGCCGCCGATATATTCGGCGGTCTTGTCGACCTTGGGGCGGACGAACAGGTCTTCCGTGGGGCCGAATTCGATCATCTTGCCCAGGAACATGAAGCCCGTATAGTCGGACAGACGCGCCGCCTGTTGCAGGTTGTGCGTCACGATGACGATGGTGAAGTCGCGCTTCAGCTCTTCCAGCGTGTCTTCCAGCTTGGCCGTCGAGATCGGGTCCAGCGCCGAGGCCGGTTCGTCGAGCAGCAGGATTTCCGGCTGCACGGCGATGCCGCGGGCGACGCACAGGCGCTGCTGCTGGCCGCCCGACAGGGACAGGCCCGACTTGCCCAGCTTGTCCTTGACTTCGTCCCACAGGGCGGCGCGCTTCAGCGAGGTTTCGACGATCTCGTCCATCTCGGACTTCGACTTCGATTCATGCAAGCGGATGCCGTAGGCGACGTTGTCGTAGATCGACATGGGGAACGGGGTCGGCTTCTGGAACACCATGCCGATGCGGGCGCGCAGCGCCGTCAGGTCGACCTTGGGGTTCAGGATGTTGCTGCCGTCGAAGCTGATGTCGCCCGCGGCGCGCTGGCCCGGATAAAGGTCGTAGATGCGGTTCAGGATGCGCAGCAGGGTCGACTTGCCGCAGCCCGAAGGACCGATCAAGGCGGTGATCGCGTTCTTCTTGACCGGCAGGTTGACGTCGAACAGGGCCTGGTGCGTGCCATAGAAGAAGTTGACGTTCTTGGCTTCGAGAACGAGGCTGTCGGCGGGCGGCGGCACGATGACGCTCTTGAAATCGGCGGACGTGGTGTCGGTGCTCATGACGGGTCTCTTGAGGGAAAAACGGGCTTAAGCGTTGAATTCGGCGGTTCGGATCGGGACGGTTCGGCTATTTCTCGCGCGCCATCCAGCGCCCGAGGATATTGATGGCCAGCACGGCGATGGCGACCAGCAGGGCCGCGGCCCAGGCCAGCTTGTTCCAGTCGTCGTACGGGCTGAGCGCGAAGTTGTACATGGCGATCGGCAAGGCCCCCATGCGGTGGCTCATGTCGAAGTCGAGGAAGTTGTTGCCCAGCGCCGTGAACAGCAGGGGCGCCGTTTCACCGGAAATCCGCGCGAAGCCCAGGAGGCCGCCGGTCAGCAGGCCGGCGCCGGCCGCCTTCCAGATGATCTTTCGGACGGTATGGAACTGCGAGCCGCCCATGGCCATGCCGGCTTCGCGCAGCGCGTTGGGCTGCAGGTTGAGGATATCCTCGGTCGTGCGGGTGACGATCGGCGTCGCCAGCAGGGCGAGCGCGATGGCGCCGGCCCAGCCGGAATAGCCGTGCAGCGGTGCGACCACCATCTGGTAGACGAACAGGCCGACCAGGATCGACGGCGCCGACAGCAGGACGTCGTTGAGGAAGCGCACGACGTGGCCGTAGGGCGTGTCGCCGCCGATTTCGGCCAGCCAGGTGCCGGCCAGGACGCCGACGATGAGCGCCATGACCATGGCCGAGGCGCACATCTCGATCGAGCCGACGATGACGTTGCGCAGGCCGCCCGGAGAGCCCGGCGCCGGCGTATCCATCGTGAAGATCTGCAGGTTCATGCCGCCGATCCCCTGCTTGAACAGGGAATAGAGGATCAGGACCAGGGCGACCAGGGCGACGATGGTCGCCAGGCCACAGAGGATCGTGAAGACGCCGGACATCAGCTTGCGCGCCGCGGCCTTGCCTGAATTGCGATGGGGGATTGCCATGACGACGCTCTCCTTAGTACCGCTGCGACGACAGCAGGGCGCGGGCAATGGCCAGCACGGCGAAGGTGATAAGGAACAGCACCAGGCCCAGCGCCATCAGCGCCGAGGTATGCATGCCGGAGGCTTCGTTGAACTCGTTGGCGATGGTCGAGGCCAGGGTCGAGCCCGAGTCGAACAGCGACTTGGGGAAATTATGCGAATTGCCGATGATGAAGGTCACGGCCATGGTTTCACCGAGCGCCCGGCCGAAGCCCAGCATGATCACGCCGACCATGCCCTTTTGCACGTAGGGCAGCAGCACCGAGGTGACCACTTCGTAGGGCGTGGCGCCGACGCCGAAGGCGGCTTCGCGGACCTGCGGCGGGACCGAGCGGAACAGCTCGCGGAAGACCGCCGACATGTAGGGCAGGATCATGATCGCCAGGATCAGCGAGGCGGTGAAGACGTTGGCGCCGTTGGGAATGCCGTAGAACAGCTTGGCCAGCAGCGAGTTGGGGTCCTTCATCGTCATCATCATGATCGGCAGCTGGACGTGCGCGGCGAAGAAGGGGGCGAAGACGAACAGGCCCCACATGCCGTAGACGATCGAGGGAATGCCGGCCAGCAGCTCGACGGCGATCGAGATCGGCTGGGACAGGAAACGCGGCGCGAATTGGGTAAGGAAGACGGCGATGCCGATGGCGATCGGCAGGGCCATGACCAGGGCCAGGATCGACGAGACCAGGGTGCCGACGATCGGGCCGGCGGCGCCGTAGACGTCAGTGACCGGGTTCCAGTCCGTCGAGGTAAAGAAGCCGAAGCCGAACTTGGCGAAGGCCGGCCAGCCGCCGATCAGCAGCGAGATGACGATGCCGCTCAGTGCCGCCAGCAGCAGGGTGGCCGCGGAAAAGGCGACCCAACGGAAAATCGGATCGAATGGATCGGACCGGTGCCGAATTGCATCGCTCATGGGAAAGGTCTGCCCCCTGGAAAAGTCGCTGTGCCTTAACAAGCCTTGGTGCACACGACCATAACGGATATAGTTGACAACTTCTTGACTGAAAAATATCTTTATTTTTCAAAAGACTAGCTTTTTCAGCCAACGGATTTCTCAAAAGAGTGAGGGCGGGGTCAGCCTCAAGAGGTCCAACCCCGCCCCGAAATCCACAGCCAAATCGAAATCAGGCTGATTGAGGCTTACTTGGAGACGTAGACGGGCTTCTTGCCGTCGACGGTGATTTCGGTCGCCCACTGCTTGCGGATCATCGCCTTGACGGTGCCGGGCATCGGCACGAAGGCCAGGTTGGCGGCGGCGGTGTCGCCGGTCTTGAAGCCGAAGTCGAAGAACTTCAAAACGTCGGCGCGCTTGGCGGCATCGCCGTCCTTCTTGTAGAGGATGGCGAAGGTGGCGCCCGAGATCGGCCAGGCGTTGGCGCCGGGCTGGTTGGTGATCATCAGGTAGTTGCCCGGAGCGTGGGCCCAGTCGGCGCCGGCGGCGGCCGCCGAGAAGGCCGAAGCGGTCGGCATCGGCCAGGAGCCGTCATGGCTTTGCACCAGGGCGTAGGTCGCGCCGGTCTTCATGACATAGGCGTATTCGACGTAGCCGATCGAACCCATGGTTTGCTTGACGAAGGCCGACACACCGTCATTGCCCTTGCCGCCCAGGCCGGTCGGCCATTGCACGGCGTCGCTGGCGCCCAGGGCCGACTTCCATTCGGGCGAAACTTGCGACAGGTAGGTCGTGAAGATGAAGGTCGTGCCCGAACCGTCCGAACGGTGGACGACGGTGATCGGCAGGCCCGGCAGGGCCAGGCCGGGGTTGATCGAGGTGATGCGCGGATCGTTCCAGGTCGTGATCTTGCCCATGAAGATCAGGGCCAGGACTTCACCCGACAGGTGCAGCTTGCCCGGCGAAACGCCCGGGATGTTGATCATCGGCACCACGCCGCCGATGGCGGTCGGGAACTGATACAGGCCGTATTGGTTCAGCACGTCTTGCGTCAGCGGCTTGTCCGAGCCGGCGAAGTCGACGGTCTTGGCTTCGATTTGCTTGATGCCGCCGCCCGAGCCGATGCCTTGATAGTTCAGCGCGTTGCTGGTCGTGGCCTTCCAGCCTTCCGCCCACTTGGCGTACAGCGGCGCGGCGAAGGTCGAACCCGCACCCGAGATCGTGTCGGCAGCTTGAACGGCGCTGGTCGAGGCCAGCAGCGTCGCGGCAAGCGCGACCGTCATTAACGTCTTCATTCCCCAGTCTCCATAGGACTTTACTTGAAAAAGGCCTGGATCATACGATCCTTGGTTCGGGGGTTACGCGTCTTTTGTAACAGCTATATGACAAAAAAGGAAATCAGGTCTTATTACGTCACCGGCGTTATTTGGTTTCGGCATGTGACTTCGATGCATCGCCTTATCGCCGAAACCTCATCAAAATCAAATGCGTAAATTAACCACGGGGACACCGTGCACACCGCGTCGCGACGCCGCCAAACCGGGAGTCTGCGACACTTCGGTGACGATTGCGTGACGGTCGGCGCGGCCTCGGCCTGCGGCCTGAAGCGGTCATAAAAGAATCTTCGCGCACCGTAACCGATCGTCGCTTTGCGGCGTATAAGTTAACGTCGCAACAATACGACCATGCCGCGGGTTATAGCCTACCGGCCCCTGGACGAATACACGGAGTGTATGATGAACCGCCGCTCTTTTCTATCGCTGGCCAGCGTCACCGCCCTGGGAGCCGGGCTTTTCGGCGTCACGGGCCTGCCCGCCTTCGCCGAGACCATCACGCCGCTCAAGCTCAGCGACGACGAATGGAAGAAACGCCTGCCGCCGGCATCCTATAACGTCCTGCGCCACGAGGACACGGAACATGCCTTCACCAGCCCGCTGCTCAACGAGCACCGCAAGGGGGTCTTCGCCTGCCTCGGCTGCGATCTGCCGCTGTTCAATTCGAACTGGAAGTATGACAGCCATACCGGCTGGCCCAGCTTCTACGACGTCATGAAGCCGCATATCAGCACCCAATCCGACCACATGCTGGCGCTTGAAGAACGCACCGAATATCACTGCGCCCGCTGCGGCGGCCACCAGGGCCACGTCTTCAACGACGGCCCGCAACCGACGGGCCTGCGCTATTGCAATAATGGCGTCGCCCTCAAATTCATTCCTGCCTGAAGGATACCAAGATGAAACTGCGCACTTTGGCCATCACGGCCTGCGCCCTGGCCATGGCTGGCAGCGCCTCGGCAGCCGATGCCGTCCGCGAAACCGCCGTCTTCGCCGGCGGCTGCTTCTGGTCGATGCAGAAGGTCTTCGACCACGTCCCGGGCGTCGTCGACACCCAGGCCGGCTTCATGGGCGGCCACGTCAAGAACCCGAGCTATGACGAGGTGACCACCGAGACGACCGGCCACATGGAAGCGGTCAAGGTCACTTTCGATCCGACCAAGGTCACCTATGCCCAGCTTCTGGACCAGTACTGGCACCATACCGATCCGACCGATCCCAACGGCCAGCTCTGCGACTACGGTCCCAGCTATCACACGGCCATCTTCACCTATAATGACGGCCAGTTCGCCGCCGCCAACGGTTCGAAAGCCCAGATAGCCAACCAGTTGCACAAGCCCGTGGCGACCCAGGTGATCAAGGCCTCGTCGGAGGCCCTGCCCTTCTATGCGGCGGAGTCGTATCACCAGCACTATGCGACGACGCATGCGGCCAATTACGAGGCCTATTTCATCGGCTGCGGCCGCGGCCCCAAACTGCACGCCATCTGGGGCAAGCTGGCGGATTGATATAACACCTCGGAAGCCTTCTCTTTACCCTCTCCCCGTGAAAACGGGGAGAGGACGGACAGCAAGCCTGCAAGGCGCAGATGTCCGGGTGAGGGGCCAGTGCGGCAGCCGTTCTAGCCCCTCACCCGATCGCCCGCGCTTCGCTCGGCTCTCGTCCTCTCCCCGCATGCGGGGAGAGGATTTTCCGGAGGGCTTATGTCCTGGGCTAAGGGCTTTTATATCTTACGCGCTCTTCAACACGACTTTCCCTGACACCAGCCCGTCGGCCGACGCGGTCACCGCGATCATCCCAGCTGACTTCTGCGTCTGAACGATCGCCGAGCACAGCCCGTTATAGGCCGAGCGCTGCGACGCCTTGTCGGCCTCGTGGCAGTTGGGATCGCCGTTACCGACACCGATCACCGCCGCCGGCCCCGTCACGGTGAACGTCACCAGGTTCCCTGCCTTCGGCACCGGCCGGCCCTTGGCGTCGAAGACCTCGGCACGCAGCACCGCGCAATCACGGCCATCCGCCGCCAATCCCGTACGGTCGGCGGTCAGCACAATCTTCGCTGCCGGCCCCGCCGTCTCGCGGACGTCCTTCAGCACGACCTTGCCCGCCTTGTAGCCATAGGCTTCGATCTTGCCCGGCGCATAGGGCACCTGCCAGGCCAGGTGCATGTCCTTGACCATCGCCTTCTTGCCGGCCGAACGCCCATTGACGAACAGCTCGACCTCGTCGCAGTTCGAATAGGCCCAGACCTCGATCGACTGACCCTCTTTTCCTTCCCAGTTCCAGTGCGGGAACAGGTGCAGAAGCGGCTCGGGCCGCCACCAGGCGCGGTAATAGTAGTAGTTGTCCTTCGGGAAGCCGCAGGTATCCATGGCGCCGAACTGCGACGAGATCGACGGCCAGGTGCTGTAGGGCGTCGGCTCGCCGCGATAGTCGAAGCCGGTCCAGATGAAGCCGCCGCCGATATAGGGCTTGGCGTCGAAATGCGGCCACCAGGCCTCCGCCGTCGCCGCCCACCACGGCGCCTCGGTGTCATAGGCGCGCAGCACGTGGCGCGCGTCGTCGGTCACGTATTCGCCGCGCGTCGCCACCGTCGAAGCGGTTTCGGTGCCGATGATCGGGATTTTCGGGAACTTGGCGTGGAAGTCGTCGATCTTGTTGTCGCGGTAGTTGAAGCCGATGACGTCGACGACCTCGGTAATGCCGTCGCCCCAACCGCCGTCCATGGCGGCCGTGATGCCGCGCGTCGGATCAAGTTCGTTGACCAGGCGCTTCATAGTGCGCGCGATGGTGGCGCCGCGCGGGGTGCCCTGCTGCGGCTCCTCATTGCCGATCGACCACAGGATGATGCTGGGATGGTTGCGGTCGCGGATGATCATCGCCTTAAGGTCTTCGAGCCCGCGCTCGGACGAGGTCATCATCCGCGTCTCGTCGATGACCAGGACCCCCATGCGGTCGCAGGCGTCGAGCAGTTCCGGCGCCGGCGGATTGTGCGCCGTGCGGATGGCGTTGCAGCCCATGTCCTTCAGGCATTGCAGGCGGTAATCCCAGATGGCGTCCGGCACGGCCGAGCCCACACCGGCATGGTCCTGGTGATTGCAGGTACCCTTGATCTTGACGCTTTTGCCATTGAGGAAAAAGCCCTGGTCGGCGTCGAAGCTGATCTCACGAAATCCGAAGCGAGTGACCGGTGCGTCCACCAACTCCCCATGGCCGTCATTGCCAGACTCCCGCACCAGATTGGTCTGGATGACCGTCAGATGCGGGTCTTCAAGAGACCATAGGCGAAACTGCGCCGACTTGATTATCTGCCTGACGTTGATCGAGGTGAAGGCTGGAATCGTGACTCGCTTTTCATCGGTGTCCGGATTGGGAACATCGGGTGCGCCGTCTCGCTGCACCATCGTCCGCAAGGTGACATTTTCGGACTGAGCCGAGTCGTTGCGTATCCGGGTTGTGATATCGACCGTGCCATCGTTGCGCGAGCGCACGCAGATGCCGTCCTTGATGATATGCACCGGGTGGCTCTTGGCCAACCAAACATGGCGGTAGATGCCCGCCCCTTCATAGAACCAGCCTTCGCCCAGGGAGGCGTCGACGCGTACGGCGATGACGTTGGGCGAGGCATCGGTGTTCAGGAAGTCGGTGATGTCGATGGCGAACGACGTATAACCGCCTTCATGCTGGCGGACGATATAGCCGTTGACCATGACCATGCAGGCCTGGAACACCCCGTCGAATTCCAGCCTGATCCGTTTGCCGGCGTCCGCCGCATCCAGCGTAAACGTCTTGCGGTACCAGCCGATGCTGGTTTCCGGATAGTCGCGGCCGAGCGGTTTGTAGCCATGATTGGCCGCCTGGTCCCAGATAAAGCCGTGATCGTCGGGGACCAGCTTGACGTCCTTGTGCACGAAGGGCAGCTCGACCGCCCAGTCGTGCGGCAGGTTGATCTCGCGCCAGGCGCTGTCGTCGAACTTGGCCTGCGAGGCGTCGCCGCTGTCCGGCCCCTGCTTGGCGTAGGTCCGCTGGTCCTTGCCGAAGTTGAAATCCTTGGTCTCGTCGTCGAGATTCCCGAAGGCGAAGCGCCAGCCTTCATCCAGGCGCAGGCGCTGCCGCGGGCCGGCATCGGCGGCTTGGGCTGACGCCCCCTGCGCTTGAAGGGAGAGACCGCCGACAACGGTCAGGGCGGTCGCGGACGCCAGAAGCTGGCGGCGGTGAAGACGTGGCATGAGCAAGATCCCTGGGCTTGTTTTTTATGGGCCGCGCAGGCGATATCCCGCTCCACGGCGACTCCATACTCGCACATTAGGCGTATCGCGCAAGATTATATGATAATTAACGGCGTTTGCGGCCAAAACGGCCGCATCGCTTCAAGGCTTAATGAAACATTAAGCGATAATTCCAAGCTTAATGAATCGTTTACGGCTAAAACCTAACCCCAGCCCTCGACCAAGCCCTTGCGGCGGCCGACGACGACCTCGCGCGGCGTGTCGAACTGCGGCTTGGGCTTGCCGAAATGAAAGCCCTGGCCGTAGGTGATGCCGAGTTCGGCGCACATCTTCGCCATCTCTTCGTCCTCGATCATCTCGGCAATGACGTGGGATTTCAATTCCTTGCACAGAACCGCCAGCGAGCGGATCAGGGCGCGCTCGCGCGGATTGTTGCGCGCGGCCTTGAGAAACGGGCCGTCGACCTTGACATAGTCGACGTCGAAATTGCGCAGGTAGGAATAGGCGGCGGCGCCTGCGCCAAAGTCATCGAGGCAGACGGCGAAACCCGTCCGGCGCAGCCATTTCAGGAAGCCGGCGGCGGCCTCCATGTCCTCGACGGCGTTGGATTCGGTCAATTCGAACATCAAGCGCGTATCGATGCCCTTGTGCGGCATGACCATCTGGCGCAACTGCTCGCGGAAGGTGTCGCTTTGTACGGACAAACCGGAAAGATTGATGGCGACACAGACGTCGGGGTGATGCTTCAGCGCGCCCAAAGCCTTCTGGGCAACGGCCAGGTCGAAATCCTGGACCAGGCCCAGTTGCTCCGACATGCGGATGGTGTCGTAGGGCTTGCGGCCGTCCGGAAAGCGCATCAGCGCTTCGTAATGGTGGATCGAGCGGTCCTCGATCGAGACAACCGGCTGATAAAACAGCGTAAATTCGTTTGATTCGATCACACTTCGAATAGAATCGAAATGTTGCACCGTCGCGGCCATGGCCGATTCCAGCCCCTGCTCGAGATTGGTGATCGGCCGGCCTTCGTTTTTGCAATAGGCGCCCAGGGCGTAGGTCAGGGCGCGGGCCACGGCGTCCTGGTCGAGATTGCCGACCGACAGCTTCAAGCTCATCATCGAGGTGCGCAGGCCGTCGGCGACCACGCCGGCCGCCTTGGCCGCGGCGCGGATCTCGGCCGACAGGCTGGCCTCGGTCGCCTGCTGGCCCTTGGGCGACGGTACGTAGGAAAAGGCATCTTCCGCCAGTTGCGCCGCCGCCGCGCCACCCAGCGACTGGGCGCGCAGCACGGCGCCGATCTCGCCCAGCAGCATGTCCGACGTCTCCGTGGGCAGGCCACGCACCAGGCTGTTCAGGCCCTGCAAGCGCACCATCTTCATCTCGGCCGGCGCCTTGCCGGCATCGAAGGACAGGGTCCGCTCGATATAGGCCTGGTAGCTCTTGGCGTCGAGCAAGCCCGACACCGGATCGCGCGCGTCGTTCGTCAGCATCAGGGCGTCGGACTGGACCGTCACGGTCAGGTAGATATGGCCGTCGCCGCCGGGCAAGGCGCAGGCGCCCAGCGTCACCGGCAAAGGGTCGCCGGAGGCCAGGTGCAGGCCACACGGTTCAATACGGCCGACGGCGCAGGTGCGCGTCAGCAGGCGGCGCACCAGGGCGCGCTCATGGGCGACGAACAGGTCGCCGACATCCTTGCCGCGCAAATCCTGGGGGTTTTCATTGAGCAGGGATTGCGCCGCACCGACGGTGCGCACGATGCCGAAGCCGGCGTCGATTTCGATGAGGAGGTCGGCGGCCGCCAGGGAAAAGGCTATATAGCGGTCCCTCTGGGCCTTGAAGTCCTCACTCACATCGATGTCCTTATCCCCGGAAAGAACACATCTTATCAGCCAAGCCTTAAAAATTGACTGTCGCGTTAAACGCGAAAACGCCCACCGATCACGGCGGGCGTTTAAAACCTTCGATATTCAGGCGCTTAGATGTCCAGCTTCATGTCCTGGAGCAGGGCCCGCAGATATTCGCGGTTGATGCGGTCTTCGTCGATGCGGCCGTGGCCAGCCGACTGGCCTGACATCGACTGGCCGAACGAGGAGGCCACCGGCTGCGGATTGAACGGTTGGCGCATCGGGTCGGCCGGCACGCGGTTGAGGATGCGCGGCGCGACCATGGTTTGGGCCGCTTCGCTGCGAGCGGGGGCTTCGACCCAGTTGACCGGGATTTCGAACCAGAAGTTGGAGCCTTCGCCGAGACGCGAGACGACGCCGATATGGCCGCCCAGCAGGTCGATGATCGCCTTGCTGACCGACAGGCCCAGGCCCGAGGCCTTGCGCGTGTCGCTGAACAGGTCGTGGGCCTGCTCGTCGCTCATGCCGATGCCGGTGTCGCGGATCGAGATGCGCAACCAGGTGCCCTGGTCGACCATGACCTGCGAGGTCGTGACATTGACCAGGCCGCCGCGCGTGAACTTGCAGGCATTGCCGATCAGGTTTTGCAGCACCTGGCGCAGGCGCATCGAGTCGAGGCTGGCCCAGGCATTGTCGATGTCGACGAAGTGGGCGTTCAGGCGCGTCTGGCTGGCGGCCGCCTGGGCGCCGAACTGGTTGACGATGTCGCGGACCAGGTTGACGACATTGACCGCTTCTTCGCTGGTATGGGCTTGCGGGGCTTCGCGCACCATCGGCGCCGACAGGGCCGAGACGTCGAGCGTGTCCTTGACCAGCGATTGCATGGTCTTGGCCGAAGCCAACAGGTTGCTGACATAGGCGGCGACGTCCGGATCGTCGATGCGGCGCTCGTTCAACAGGCGGGCATAGCCCAGGATGTTGTTGAGCGGAGTCTTCAGGTCCGTGGTGATCTGGGCCAGGAAGTCGCTCTTGGCGTCGTTGATGTCTTCCACCGCCATGCGGGCGCGGATGATTTCTTCCTGGTCGGAGACGCCTTCGGTAATATCACGCACGACGGCGATCAGGCGGGCCGGCTTGCCGTCTTCGCCCATTTCGATGCCGCCCTTGGTGCGGATGGTGCGGGCGACCTTGTCCTTGCGGCGCAGGATCTCGACATTGAAGTCGAAGTCTTCGCCATAGTTCACGGCGCGCTGGAACTTGTCGATGATCAGCGCCTGGTCCTGCGGCTCGTAGATGTCGAGCTGGGTGGCGACGCGCGGCTTGTAGGACTTGGGCGACAGGCCGTAGACGGCGTAGAGGCCCTTCGACCAGGTGATATCGCGCGACTTCAGGTCGATCGACCAGTAGCCGATGCCGGTCATTTCCTGGATCAGGTCGAAGCGGTTCTGTTGCGACTTCAGCTCGCTGGAGGTCTCGCCGCGCATCGTCGTGCCCTGGGCCAGCGCGATCATCGTCGCCGCCTGGTTGGCGTATTGGCGGAACAGGGCCTGGCGGGCGCCGTTGAAATCGTGGCGCGGCGTGCGTTCGCAGATGGCCAGCACACCCAGCACGACCCCGTCGGAGACTAGCGGGATATCGGCGTAGAAGCGGATCTTCGGCGCGTTGAGCACGGCGGCTTCGAGGAAGAAGCGGGCGTCGGCGGTGGCGTCGGGGATGATCATGCCCTCGCCCGGCACCAGCTTGCGTTGGCAGAAGGACAGGTCTTCGACCAGGGCGTCCTGAGCAATGCCCGTCGAGCCGCAGGTGACCAGGCCCGCGCCTTCATAGAGCTTGAGGATGGCCATGGGCGCGTCGAACAGCGCCGCGGACATTTCGCAGACCGATTTGCAGACGCGACCGAATTCGGTGTCCCGGCCCGGCGTTTCCGGAGCGGCGTGCGAGACGTCATCGGCGATCTTGGCGGCAGTTTGGGGCATGGGCATGGCAAAACCTTCTGGAATTAAGGTAAGTTAACCAAAAAGGTTTACCCATTTGTAAATGAATCCTAACGCAGCCCCGACGCGATTCAGCTTTTGTTGTTGGAGGTAAAGATTGGGCGCCCTCAAACTCTCCTCCCCATCGTGTTACGATGGGGAGGTGGCGCGCGCTTGCGCGAAGCGCAAAGTCCGCGACGGAGGGGTCACTTACAGGCGTTGGAGCAGCTCTGGGGGTCGGTAAGTGACCCCTCCGACGTCGACTTGCCCTTCGGGCGCGCGCCGCCACCTCCCCATTTGTCCCAAATGGGGAGGAGAGATTTCAGCTCGTCTTGCACTCGTAATACGTCATAAAGACATCGATCGCCTTATCGATATGCTTCAACAGCGACGTCTCGTCCGGCGCAGGACAAATATTCAATATCCGCTTGAACTGCAGGTCCCCGAACAGCAGGCTCTTCAATATCATCGCCGCCTCGACCGGATCGGGCGCATTCAACTGGCCCTTTTCATGGGCAGTGCCCAGCAGGACCAGCATGGTCGCCTTGCCGTGGCGCTCGATGGTCTCGTTGAACACCCGCGCCAGGTCCGGATTGCGATGGCTTTCCTCGATGACCAGCTGCAGCGTCCGATTGCCCCAGTCCGACAGGATCATGCCCATCATCTCGCGCGCCACGACGCGCAGCGACTGGCGGAAATCATTGGTGCCGATATGGGCGTGGACGATCGCCTGCATGGCGTCGCACGACTCGCGGATGATCGCTTCGAACAGCTCTTCCTTGCTGTTGAAATAGGCATAGAGCGTCGCCTTCGAGCCGCCGAGACGGGTCGAAATCATCGACATCGAGGCGCCGGCATAGCCGACTTCGTAAAACACTTCGCGCGCCACCTGAATGATACGCTCACGGCGCTGGTCGCGAAAATTGGTAGCTGGCGTGTTCATTGAAAAAATAGTACCATACTGTACAGTTTTAACTTGACTTGATTCTGACCATAGCGCATTAGAATAAAACTGTACAGTACGGTTCACCTTTTTGTGTACGCAGGACCTCCCGATGCCCGCCCAGATCCGTGTAAACGCCATCCTGTCGCCCGCCGCCAAAGCCACGGCGACCGCGCTGTCCCTGGTGCTGGTGCTCGGCGGTTGCGCCGCTGTCCCCAAGTCTTCGATCGATACCCCTGTCGCCGCCTCGGACCTGAAGGCCGACCAAAGCCTGGCCGGTGATCCGCGCGGCGAATGGCCCGCGTCCCAGTGGTGGACGGCGTTTAACGATCCGCAACTGAACAGCCTGATGGACGAGGCGCTGGCCAAGGCGCCGGACATCAAGGCCGCCAAGGCGCGCCTCGAAAAGGCCGAAAGCTATTATGACCAGGTCCGCGCCGTATTGTCGCCGACGGCGACCGCCAATGCCTCGACCTCGGAAACCAAGTCCTCGATCAATATGGGTTCGCCCAATACGCTCGACTTCGGCGGCACCTCGTTCAACCCCAAGAGCCTGCTGCCGCACGGTTATTGGAACATGACGCGCCTGTCGATCGACGGCAGCTACGACATCGACCTGTGGGGCAAGAGCCACGCCGCGCTGGAGGGCTCGCTGGGCCTGGCGAAGGCCGCCCAGGTCGAGGAAATCGCCGCCGGCGATAATGTCGCCATCAATATCGCCCGCGCCTATGTCGAGCTCGACCGCCTCTACAAGATGCGGGACGACCTGCTGGACATCAAGAAGGGCGCCGACATGCGCCTGCAGCTGATGCAGCAGCGCGCCGACCACCAGCTGGAAACGGCCGACGCCGTGCTGCGCTCCAAGGACGACCAGACGCACCTGGTGATGCAGTTGGCCCAGGCCGACGGCGCCATCAAGACGCAAGGCTATTTGATCGCCGCCCTGGCCGGCGAAGGTCCCGACCGCGCCGCCACCATCACGCGGCCGCAACTGGCCGACATTTCCGCCGATGAGCCCCTGCCCGCCGACCTGCCGGCCAACCTGCTGGGCCGCCGCCCCGACGTGATCGCCGCGCGGTTGCGCATCGAGGCGCAGAGCGACAATATCAAGTACACCCGTGCCGACTTCTACCCCAATCTCAGCCTGACCGCCTATATCGGCCAGCAGGCGCTGAGCCTGGGCGGTTTCAACGAGCTGTTCGCGTCGGGTTCGGGCATCGGCTCGATCGGCCCGGCGATCAGCCTGCCCCTGTTCAACGGCGGCCGCCTGAAGGCGGCTTACCGTGGCGCCGAGGCCGATTATGACTCCGCCGTCGCGACCTACGACCAGGCCTTGACCGACGCCCTGCACCAGGCCGCCGACGCCGCCAATAACGGCCAGTCGACCGCCGCCCAGCTGGCGGCCGCGCAGACCCGCGCCGACGATGCCAACAAGGTCTACCAGCTCAGCAAGGCGCGCTTCGGCCGCGGCCTGAACACCGAGATCGATGTCCTGTTGGCCCACGCCAACTGGGTGCAATACCAGGACGACGTCACCAATCTGAAGGCCCAGGCCTATAATGATCGCCTGAGCCTGATCGCCGCGCTCGGCGGCGGCTACCAGCCGGTCACCCTGGCCCTGAATACGCATTCGAAGTAATTTCTAAAACAAAGCCCTCCGTCCTTACGATACGCGCTTTTTGAAAAGATCAGTCCCATGTCCGACGATAGCAAGCCTTTAGAGACCAACGCACCCGCCACGCGCACCGGCGCCAAGGCATCTTCCAACCGCGGTCCGATGTTCATGATCTTCGGCGGCGTCGTGGTTCTGGCCGGGGTCGCCTGGGGCGCCTACACCATTATCGAAGGCGGCAAGTTCGTCTCGACCGACAACGCCTATGTCGACGCGTCGCCCGCCCAGGTGACGCCGCTGGTCGCCGCCTCGGTGATCGAAGCCGATATCAACGACACCAAGCTCGTCCACCAGGGCGACATTCTCGTTAAGCTCGACGACAGCGACGCCAAGCTGGCCCTGGCCTCGGCCCAGGCGCAACTGGACCAGGTCCAGCGCCAGGTCGGCACCTACTACACCAACGACGCCACGCTGAAGGCCCAGGAAGACGCCTCGACCGCCGAGATCCAGAACGCCGAAGCCAACCTGGAAAAGGCCCAAAAGGCCTATGACGACCGCAAGGCCCTGGCCGGCACCGGCGCCGTATCCGGCGAGGACATCGTGACCGCCAAGGCCGCGCTCGACCAGGCGTCGGCCGCCGTCGCCACCGCCAAGGCCCAGGCCCAGGCCGCTGTCGGCAACCGCGCCTCGAACGCCGCCCTGATCCCCGACGCCAACGCCACGCTGAACCCGCAGGTCAAGGCCGCCCAGGTCCGCGTCGACCAGGCCCAGCTCGATCTCGACCGCACCGTCATCCGCGCGCCGATCTCCGGCGTCATCGCCCGCAACACGGTCCAGGTCGGCCAGCGCGTCCAGGTCGGCCAGGTGCTGATGAGCGTCGTGCCGCTCGACCAGGCCTATGTCGACGCCAACTTCAAGGAAGTGCAGCTGAAGAAGGTCCGCATCGGCCAGAAGGTTGAAATGACCGCCGACGTCTACGGCTCGTCGGTCAAGTTCCACGGCGTCGTGCAAGGCCTCTCGGGCGGCACCGGTTCGGCCTTCTCGATCATCCCGGCGCAAAACGCCACCGGCAACTGGATCAAGGTGGTTCAGCGCCTGCCCGTGCGCATCACGCTCGACCCGAAAGAGACGAAGCAACACCCGCTGCGCGTCGGCGAAAGCATGGACGCCAAGATCGACGTGCGCGACTAGAGTCCTGACCTAACCGGTCAAGTCTACAGGGAAAATACGACTATCCAAACGGGCGCCCGGTGCCCGCACGTTACCCTTTTGCTTTCTTCAGGAGGACGCCCATGTCCACCGCCGACGCCACCGCCGACGAGGCCACCGCCGTTCCGCCCAACCCGCACCAGCTCAAAGGCATGGTGATGTGGATGTCGGGCGTGCTGTTGGCGCTGGCCAACTTCGTCGCCATCCTCGACGTCTCGATCGCCAACGTCTCGGTGCCGAATATCGCCGGCTCGCTCGGCGTATCGACGTCGCAAGGGACCTGGGTCATCACCTCCTACGCCGTCGCCGAAGCCATTTCGGTGCCGCTGACCGGCTGGTTGGCGGCGCGCTTCGGTACGGTGCGCGTCTTCGCCACCGCCCTTATCGGTTTCGGCATCGCCTCGCTTTTGTGCGGCCTGTCGCCGACCTTCTACACCCTGATCATCGCCCGCGTGCTGCAAGGCTTTTGCGGCGGCCCGCTGATGCCGTTGTCGCAAACCCTTTTGCTGAGCATCTTCCCGAAGAAGCTGCAGCCCCAGGCCATGGCCATCTGGGCCATCACCACCCTGATCGGGCCGATCGCCGGGCCGGTGCTGGGCGGGACGCTTTGCGATAATTTCGGCTGGGGCTCGATCTTCCTGGTCAACGTGCCGATCGCCATCGGCGCCGGGTTCATGGTGTGGCGCGTGCTGGCGGGCCAGGAAACCAAGACGGTCAAGGCGCGTGTCGACGTCATCGGCCTGCTGCTGATGATCCTGTGGGTCGGCTGCCTGCAGATCATGCTCGACCTCGGCAAGGACCGCGACTGGTTCGCCTCGCCCCTGATCATCGGACTGGCGGTGACGGCGGTGATCGGGTTCATCGCCTTCCTGATCTGGGAGCTGACCGACAAGAACCCGATCGTCGATTTGCGCATCTTCCGGCATCGAGGATTCAGTATCGCCATGGTCTGCCTGGCCATGATGATCGGCTCCTTCTTCGCCATCAACGTGCTGGCGCCGCTGTGGATGCAGACCAATCTCGGCTGGACGGCGACGACCGCCGGCAACGCCACCGGCATGATCGGCATCCTGGCCATCATCGCCGCCCCGATCGCCGCCCAGCTGGCGGCGCGCTACGACCCGCGGCTGATCATCTTCTGCGGCGTCATGTGGCTGGCCTTCATCACCTTCATGCGCAGCAATGCCAACTCCAATATGAGCTTCGGGCAGATCGACATCTGGATCTTCCTGGCCGGCGCCGGCATGCCCTTCTTCTTCATGCCGCTGATCCAGGTCTCGATGGGCGCGGTGCGTCCGGAGGAAACCGCCTCGGCCTCCGGCTTGCAGAACTTCATCCGCACCATGGCCGGCGCCATCGCCACCTCGTTCGTCACCACCGCCTGGGAAAACGCCAGCAACAGCAATCACGCCAACCTGGCCAACAGCCTGCCCAATGGCCCGGCCGTGGTGTCGCAGTTGAGCGGCGGCGGTTTTTCCCCGGCCGCGGCGCTGGGCACCTTCGACAACCTGGTGCAAAGCCAGGCGGTGATGCTGGCGACCAACCAGATCTTCCTGGGCGCCGCCTGCGTCTTCACCGCCTGCGCCTTTCTCGCCTGGACCCTGCCCCGCCCCAAGGGCCCCGTCGACATGAGCAACGTGCATTGATGTGTGCTCAAGCGCCGCACGGGCTCCTCGCACGAGCTCGGGCGGCCGGTCGGCCGGTCGGCCTTGCCGAACGCAAGGGCGTTCGGAGTTTCATCAAGTGCTCTTCTCTCCAGCAGGGGAGGAGGGCATTTTTTATTGCTTCCCTTCTCCGCGACATGGGGTCACGCCCGCCTTGACAATTGCGCGGACAGGCGCGACTCGGCTTATGGTTTTACGCCACTAAGAAGAGGCCAGAGAAGAGGGATTGCGTCATGGCTATCTTGCAAACGGGCGACCGGCCGCCACACGTCCTGGGCGGCACCTTCGCCGGCGATTTCTTCGCGCTGGAAACCTATGTCGGCAAGACCCTGGTCCTGGTCACCGGCCATGAGACGGCACCCGACCTGCTGACGACCTGGCGGCTGGCCTTTGCCGAGGCGGCGCCGGCCTTTGCCGCGCTGCAGGCCGAGCCCCTGGTGCTGATCTCGATGTCGCATCCAGCGTTCGCGCTGTGGATGGCCGAGCCGCCGCAACACGCCGTCGCCGCCCTGCCGAATTTCGACCTGACGCCTTACGGCGGCCGCGCCGAAGCCCCCGATGTCCTGGTCATCGATCGCGCCGGACGCATCGCCGAGGCCATCCGGGTCACCGACGCCACTGATGCCCTTGACCGGGCGCTGGCCACCGCCCGCCGCATCGCCGCCCCTCCCCCGGTCCAGCGCTTCTCGACGGCGCCGATCCTGATCGTGCCCAACCTGATCTCGCAGGACCTGACCCGCGCCCTGATCGACGCGTTCGAGAACGGCCCCAATTTCGAAGGCGGCATGGCCTCGATCGACGACAAGGGCCAGCCGATCATGAAGATCCAGCCCGACAAGAAACACCGTCGCGACCTCTACCTGATGCCGGAGGATCCGCTCTACGCCCCGGTGATGGAGGCGATCTCGCGACGCCTGGTGCCGGAAATCAAGCGCGCCTACCAGATCAATATCGCCCATGCCGACCGCGTCCTGATCGCTCGCTACGACGACACCGGCGGCTATTTCAACCGCCATCGCGACAATGTCGCGCCCCAGGTGGCGTTTCGCCAGTTCGCCGTCTCGCTCAATCTCAACACCGGTGAGTACGAAGGCGGCGACCTGGAGTTTCCCGAGTTCGACAACGACCTCTATAGCCCGCCGGCCGGCGGCGCCGTCGTCTTCTCGGCCAGCCTGCTGCACGCCGCCAAGCCCGTGACCAAGGGCCGGCGCTACGTCCTTCTGACCTTCCTGCACGACGCCCAGGCCGAGGCTCACCGCCTGACCATCCCCGGCGCGGCCTGAATATGCTCGAAGCCTTCGCCCCTGCCCGCGTTCGCACCGTCGACAGCCTCGATGGCGCGACCTTTGCTCGCGACGTCCTCGCCGCCGCGCAACCGGTGCTGATCAAGGGGCTGAATGCCGCCTGGCCCGCCGTGCAAAAGGCGCGACAATCCGACGAGACTGTCGTCGACTATCTGCGCGCCATGGACCGCGGCGCGCCGACCACGGTGCTGGAAGCCGGCGCCCGGACCCTGGGCCGCTTTGCCTACGCCGCCGACATGAACGAGTTCAACTTCAACCGGCGCAGCAAGACGATCACCGCCGGCATGGACCAGATCCTGGGCCTGCGCGACAATCCCGATGCGCCCTATGTCTACATCCAGTCGACGCCGGTCGCCGACCACCTGCCGGCCTTCATCGCCGACAACCCCAGTCCGCTGCTGCCACCCCAGGTCAAGCCGCGCATCTGGATCAGCAACGCCACCCGCGCCCAGACCCATAACGACCACGACCACAATATCGCCTGCGTCGTGGCGGGTCGGCGCACCTTCACCCTGTTTCCGCCCGAGCAGGTAACAAACCTCTATATCGGGCCGCTCGATCATACCCCGTCCGGCCGCGCCATCAGCCTGGCCAGCCTGGAAGAGCCCGATTTCGAGCGCTTCCCGCGTCTGCGTGAGGCGATCGCCCACGCCCAGGTCGCCGAGATGGAACCGGGGGACGCGCTCTACGTGCCGAAATACTGGTGGCATCACGTGCAATCGCACGCGCCCTTCAACATCCTGATCAATTACTGGTGGGGCAATTCGGCCAATACCGCCGACAATCCGATGGCCGCCTTCCTGGCTGCCCTGGTGTCGCTGAAGGACCTGTCGGACGCCGACAAGGCCTATTGGAAGGCGATGTTCGACCTCTATATCTTCCGCACCGAGGGCGATCCGGTCGGCCATATCCCGCCCAACCTGCAAGGCAGCCTGGGCCGGCCGACGCCGCAGACCCACGCCAGCCTGATCCGAGCGCTGCAGGCGCTGGTCAACGGGCGGTAGGGCAGGTCTTCTCCTCCCTATTTTGGAAAAATGGGGAGGAGAAGACCTGGCAACGCTTACGCTTTTACCAACTTTCCATCCACCCAGACCTTGGTGATATTGGCTTTCGATGCGGTGTAGACGACCTTTTGCAGGGCCGCCTCGGGGGCCTCGCCCGCCAGGTGGACCGTGCCGCCGGGGGCCGAGGGATCGACCAGGAAGGCGTCGAAGCGGCGGCCGACCTCGAAGGCGCCGACGGGTAGGTCGAGCGCGTCGGCGCCGCCCTTGGTGGCGCAGTAAAAGGCTGTCTTCCAGTCGATGGCGCTGCCGGCCACGCCGCGGACATCGGGCGCTTTCGCTGCATCGACTCCGTCGTTCAAGGCGCGAGACGAAGCCACCGCCCAGCGCATGGACTCAAACGACGAGGTCGACGGTCCGCCGGCGATATCGGTGCCCAGGCCGACGCGCACGCCCTTTTCCAGGGCCCGGCGCAGCGGAAAGACGGCATTGGAGAAGTAGTGGTTGGACAGCGGGCAATGGGCGATGCCGGCGCCACGGGCCTGGATCGTCGCGAAATTGCCGTCGCTCAGGAAATTGCCGTGGGCCAGCACGGTCAACCGCGTCAGCAGGCCGAAGCGGTCGAGGCTGTCGGTATCGTCCATGCCGTGGCGGGCGCGCACATAGTTGTGCTGCCAGTCGCTTTCCGAGCAATGGGTCTGGACGTGGCAACCGCACGAGCGCGCCAGCTGGCCCAGGCCTACCAGCGCCGCATCGGTGCACGACGGGATAAAGCGCGGCGTCACCACGGGTTTGATCAGGCCACCGGACAAGCCGTTGATATAGCTGATCACCTCGGCGGTGCCCGACAGCGCCTCATCCGTGCTTTCGCAATAGAAGGGCGGGCACTGGTCGGGATTGTCCATCGCCACCTTGCCGACCAGGGCGCGTTGCCCCTTGGCCAGGCAGATATCGGCCAGCAGCTTGGTCGCCGGCACGTGGATCGATGCGAAATACATCGCCGTCGTGGTGCCCAGGCTCAGCAGCTCATCGACCAGGCCGCTGTAACTGGCCCGCGCGAAATCGAGATCGCTATAGCGCGCTTCCAGCGGAAAGGTATGGGTCTGCAGCCAGACCTCCAGCGGCACGTCGAGCGCGGTGCCCAGCTGCGGCCATTGCGGCGCATGGACATGCAGGTCGCAAAAGCCCGGCAGCACCAGGCCGGGCAGACGCTCGGCACCGGCCTTGGCCGCGTCGTAGCCGTCTTCTCCGGGGTGCAGGACGCGGGTGATCAGGCCGGCCTCGACCTCGACCACGGCATCGACCAGACAGTCGACCAAACCCGGCCTCGGCGCATGGCAAAAGGTGCCGAAATAGGTCGTCATGGGCGCCCTACCTGCAAAACCATCGCTTTTGAGAAAACCTTATGCATTGAATTACAATAATATTTGCCGATTTTTGATGCAAGGGTACTGGAAACGGGCGGTCAAAGCTTAACAATTCGTAAACATAGGAAATGGCGGCCCTTTAGCGCATAAAAACAATTCACAACATCCAGAACTCTTGGAGCTTTAGACGGGATTTGCGAGCCAAAAATCGCCACAAAGCCCCTTAAAAGATTAAACTTAAACGTTTCACTTTGCCCATGCAAGCGCGCTATCGCGTGTCGACGCCCGGGCAATCAGCGTTGTCGCGAACACCACATCGGAAGCCTCTCCCCCTTCGATCCGCCGCAGCAGGGCGTCGACGGCTTCGGCGGCCATGTCCTCGAGGGGCATTTCGATACTGGACAGCGGCGGATTGGCCATCTGGGCCGACGGCATGTCGCCGAAACCGATCACCGCCAGGTCGCCGGGGACATTCAGGCCGGCGGCCTGGGCGGCGCGGATGACGCCCAGCGCGATCAGGTCGGTGCCGGCAAAGATCGCCGTCGCCCGGCGCGACACCACCGCCGCCTCGACGTCGTGCTCCAGCTCCATTGAAAACGACGAGGCAACGGTGAACGCCAGACGATCGCCGAGCGCCGATATGGCGCCGTCGATACGCGCCCGCATCGAAGCGACCTCCACGGGTCCCGACACGATGCCGACGCGTTGGTGCCCCAGCGCCATCAGGTGTTCGGCGGCGCGGCGTCCGCCACCGGTATAGTCGGCGCGGATCGAGGCCAGGCCGGGGATCGAGCGGTCGATCAGCAGGGTCGGCACGCGCCGGCTTTCGGCCTCGACCGTATTGACGTCGCGGATGGGAAACCACACCACGCCGTCAACGCCGCGGTCGATCATGCGGCGAAAGGCCTCCTGTTCCAGGTCTTCGGAATTTTCGGTATCGGTGACGAAGACGCAATAGCCCGCCTGGCGCGCGCTGCGCATGACAGATTGCGCCAGGGCCGTGAAAAACGGATTGGCGAAGTCCGGCACGACCAGGCCGATAGCGCCGGTCTTGCCCGTGCGCATGGCCCGCGCCGCGAGATTGCGGCGATAGCCGAGGTCGTCGGCGACCTTGAGGATATGGGCGCGCACCGCCTCGCCCAGCGATCCCGTGCCGTTCAGCGCGTACGAAGCGCTGGCCAGCGAAACATCGGCGGTGCGGGCGACGTCCTTCAGCGTGACGCGCTTGATCGAGCTATCGTCCACTAGGACCCCCGATAGGTCGAATAGCCGTAGGGGGAAACCAGCAGCGGCACGTGATAGTGGCCGTCCGCCTCCAGGCCAAAATCGATGCCGACCACATCCAGAAAGGGCGGTTCCGACAGCTCGACACGACGCGTGCGAAAGTAGTCGGCGACCGAAAATTCCAGCCGATAGGTTCCCGGCTTGTGGACCAGGGTCTTCAGCTCCGGGCAGCGGCCGTCAGAGTCGGTGACGCCATCGAACAGCACGTGCGGCCCCTGCAGCAAGCGCAGACGCACGCCGGCCGCCGGCCTTCCGTGGGTGGTATCGAGGACATGGGTCGACAGGGTGGTCATATGGCTACCGGGGCCAGACGGCGGTGAATTCGGGATCGTCGAAGGCGTGGTAGGCGCTCATCACCTTGTCGCGGTCCTCGAGGAACAGGGCGTCGGCGACGCCCTTGACCAGGCGCGGTAGCGCGTAGCGCAGGCCGCTGGCGGCCGAGGCGGAAATGCCGAAATTGACCACGCCGGAATAGTTGAAGGGGAAGAGGCCGCCGACAATGTGTTCGGCCTCGGGGTTGCGGCCAAGATAGGCGAAGTCCTCGCCGAGATAGGGATGGGCGTCGAGCATCGGCATGGCCATGTCGGGCGCCGGCACGAAGGTGTCGCGCCAGCGCAGGATGCCGGGCTCGACCAGGCGCAGTTCAGGCCGCAGCGCCGGATCGGTGACCATGCCGGTGCCGATCAGCAGGTAGTCGAAGACATGCTCGCCCTGCGGCGTCGTCACCACCGCTTGCCCGTCGCGTTCGGCGACTTTTTCCCACGGCGCGCCCAGGTGCAGTTCAAAGCCCGGCGAGGTGACGGCCCGTTCGAAGGTGTCGTTGGTCGGCGGCTGGTTCATCCGGAAAAACGAAGCCATCAGGGCGTATTTGTCGGCGTCGGTGAGCACGCCGAAACGGCTGAGGATGCCGGCGGCTTCCAGGTGGCGCATGGGATTGACGCGCGGCAGCGCCTTGCGGCGCACGAAGACGTGGGCCTCGGCGGCGCCCGCGGCCAGGGCGTGCTGGGCATTGTCGAAGCTGGAGGCGCCGCCGCCCAATATGCCGATGCGCTTGCCTTTCAGCGCCTCGAAATCGACGGGACCGGAGGTGTGGGCATAGAGAGACTTCGGCAGGGCATCGGCGATGAATGCGGGCACGTGCCAGTCGCCGCCACCCTGGATGCCGGTCGCCAGCACCACCTTGCGCGCCAGCAGGGGCGGCTTGCCTTCGAGATGCAGGCGGTACAGGCCGTCGACCGGCTCAACCAAGGTCAGGCGCGTGTCGTTCTGCACCGGCAGGGCGAGGACCTCGCGGAACCAGCGCAGGTAGTTCATCCATTCGCCGCGCGGGATCTTGTCGAGCGGCGCCCAGCTGGCAGCCCCGTGCTTGGCCTGCCACCAGGCGCGGAAGGTCAGGGACGGAATGCCCAGGTCGATACTGATCAGGTGCTTGGGCGAGCGCAGGGTGATCATGCGGGCATAGGTGTCCCACGGCCCCTCGATACCCGCCGGGTTTTCGTCGATGACCAGGATGTTGGAGATGCGTTCGCGCAGCAGGCCGAACGCCGCGCCCAGGCCCGACTGGCCGGCGCCTATGATGACGACGTCATGGACGTGGCCGTCGGCATGGCTGCGCGGATGGACCCAGGTGGGCGCTGCGTGGTTCAGCAGGTCGAGATCGGCCTTTACGCGGGCACTGAGGTCTTCGAGGCTCATTCGAACTCTCCCTTAACAACGTCCTGAAGACGCAACCATACGATCTTGACCACTTCATTCAAGGCATTGCGGCGTTCGATATCACGCGTGTTCTGCAACCGCTCCGTCATTGCCTTGAGTATGCCGACCTTGCCGCCGGCTGTCCGCACAACGACAATAAATGGAAAGCCGAATTTTTCGTCGTAGGCGGCGTTCAGCGCGCCGAACCGTTCAAACTCTTCCGGCGTCAAAGCGTCGAGTCCTGCCGAAGCCTGTTCGGATGCGGATTGTTTCGTCAGGCCTGCGGCGATCGCCGCCTTGTCGGCCAATCTCGGATGGGCGCGAATGACGTCCATTCTCCTGTCTTCCGGGGCCTCCAGAAGTTCACGGACCAGGGCGGAATGCATGGCCTCGGAATCGTCAAACGGTCGGTCATGGCCGGCGCCTTCAACAACCCATGGGCTATGCTCAAACAGAAAGCCGAAGCCCTCGACGAAGGCCTCGGGCGACAAGGCGTTGACCTCGTTGATGGTCATCTTGCGATTATCAGCCGGCATAGGGGTGAACCTTCAGCCAGTGGTGGGCGATATCGATGCGCCGGGCGATCCAGACGCCGGACTTCGCCTGGACGTGGTCGAGGAATTTCGCCACGGCCAGCGCACGGCCCGGCCGGCCGGCGATGCGATTGTGCAGGCCGATCGACATCATGCGGCCGCCCTCGGCATACAGTTGGTCGAAAGTGTCGCGCAGGTAGCGATAAAAGGGTTCGCCATCGGCAAAGCCGTTCAGCGCCACGAACTTCATGTCATTGACGTCGAGCGTATAGGGTAAGATCAGTTGCGGGCGGCCATGGCGCGTATCGTAATAGGGCAGGTCGTCGGCATAGCTATCGGCGTCGTAGACGAAGCCGCCGTCCTCGGCGACCAGGCGCGCCGTGTTCGGGCTTGTCCGGCCCTGGTACCAGCCCAGCGGACGGGCGCCGGTGACCTGGGTGTGGAGCGCGATGGCCTCGGCAATGTGTTGGCGCTCGATCTCTTGCGGGATGTTTTGATAGTCGATCCAGCGCAGACCATGGCTGGCGATTTCCCAATCGGCGGCTTTCATGGCGGAAACCGCTTCAGGATTACGCGCCAGGGCCATGGCGACGCCGTAGACGGTCACCGGCGTTTGGCGCTCGGTAAACAGGCGATGTAACCGCCAGAAGCCGGCGCGCGAGCCATATTCGTAAAGGCTCTCCATGGCCATCGACCGCGCGCCGATATGGCTTTGCGCCCCGACCATCTCGGAGAGAAAGGCTTCGGAGCCGGCGTCGCCGTGCAGGATGCTGTTTTCGCCGCCTTCCTCGTAGTTGAGGACGAACTGCACGGCGATGCGGGCAGAGTCCGGCCACTGCGGGTCAGGGGGATTGGCGCCGTAGCCGATGAGGTCGCGGGGGTAGTCGGTCAACTAGTCGCTCCCCAAAAAAGCGGCCACAAATGAATGACCCTCTCCCCGTGAAAACGGGGAGAGGACGAGAGCGGAACGAAGTGAACGCGATCGGGTGAGGGGCTAAGACGGTTGCCGCATTGGCCCCTCACCCGGCCACCTGCGCCCTTCGGGCTTGTGGGCCGTCCTCTCCCCGTTTTCACGGGGAGAGGGTTAAAGCAGCTTACCTGCCTCATCCCCATACCCTCAAGGCCGAATCGACCGCGCCGGGCGTGACGGCTACGCCCTCGCCGCGCAGCACCGCTTCCAAAGCCGCCAGGGTGATCAGCACCTTGTGCTTGCGCGCGTTGTAGCCCATGGCGCCGATGCGCCAGATCTTGCCGGCCAACGGCCCAAACGCCGTGCCGATCTCGATCTCGAAGTCGTCGCGCATGCGGCCGCGTACCCGCTCGCCGTCGACGCCTTCGGGGATGATCACGCCGGTGACATTGCTCATGCGATAGGCGTCAGACCCATAGACAGACAATCCCATGGCGCGAATGCCGGCGACCATGGCCGCCCCCGCCTTGCGATGGCGCTCAAACCTCGCCTCCAAACCTTCCTGCACGACCAGCCGGGCGCACTCCCGCGCCGCGTACAGCATCGAGGTCGCTTCGGTATGGTGGTTCAGCCGCTTGTCCGACCAGTAGTCCATGATCATGGCCAGGTCGAAATAGTTGGAGCCGATGCGGGCGCGGGTGCCGTCGACCGCGTCCGCGGCGCGGATACCCTTTTCCGTATGGCGGCGGGCGAAGATGAATTCGGCGGCGCGGTCCGAGACGGTGATCGGCGCCGAGCCCGACGGCCCGCCCAGGCACTTTTGCAGGCCGCCGGTGACGATGTCGGCGCCCCAGGCCTCGGTCGTCACCGCCATGCCGCCCAGCGTCGCCGTGGCGTCGACGTACGATAAGGCCCCGACCTCGCGGCAGAGCGCGCCCAGGCCGTCCAGGGGCTGGGCCACGGTGGTCGAGGTGTCGCCATGTACGCAGCAAATCACCGCCGGCCTGACGCGGCGCGCGGCCTCGGCGATCGCGTCGAAAGCGACGACTTGCCCCCACGCGGCATCGACGGTGGCGATGACCGCGCCCAGGCGCTCGGCGATCTCGGTCAGCAGCAGGCCGAACCGCCCCGCGCGCACGATCAGCACCGTGGCGCCCGGCTCGATCAGCGACACCATGGCGGCCTCGATGCCGGCGCGCGCCGTGCCGTCGACCAGGAAGGTCCAGCGGTTCTTGGTCTGGAAGACCTGGCGATACAGCACCATGGTCTCGTTCATATAGGCCGTCATCTCCGGATCGAACTGGCCCAGCAGGTCGGCCGACATCGCGCGCAGCACGCGCGGATGGGCATTGACGGGCCCCGGACCCATCAGCAGCCTTTGCGGCGGATCGAGGTCCCCGAATGTCTCAGGCATAGGCAGCTTCCAATTGGTCGACAAAATTCAACAAGGCGCGGCAGGCCAGGTCCGCATCGGCCGGATCGACTGACTCAAGCGGGTTGTGGCTGATGCCGTCCTTGCAGCGGATGAACAGCATGGCCGAAGGCGTGACGCTTGAAAAGATCATCGCGTCGTGACCGGCGCCCGAGACGATATCGCGCGGCGCAACGCCGACCGCTGCGACGGCGTGGCTCAGCATCGCCCGAAACGCCGGATCGCAAGGGCTGGGCGGCAAGGCGTGGGTCTTGTCGAGGTGCAGGCCGAGGCCACGGCGATGGGCGATGGCCTTCAGCTCGGCGACCACGGCGGTCTCGGCCGGATGCAGAACCTCATCCGTACCGGCGCGTAGGTCGATGGTGAAGGTGACTTCACCCGGCACGACATTGGGCGCGCCCGGCCCCGCGCTGATGCGGCCGACCGTGCCGACGAGGTCCGAGGGACCGCCACCGGCAATGCGTTCGATCGCCAGCATCATTTCGGCCGTGCCGGCCAGCGCGTCCTTGCGCAGGCTCATGGCGTTGGTGCCGGCATGGCCGGCGACGCCGGTGACGGTCACGGCATAGCGGATCTGGGCGGCGATGGCGCTGACGACGCCCAGCGCCAGGTTTTCAGCCTCCAGCACCGGGCCCTGCTCGATATGGGCTTCGATATAGCCCAGCAGCTCGGCGGGATCGCGCCGGGCATCGAGGAACCGGCGCATGTCGAGACCGTTCAGTTCCAGCGCCTGGGCCAGGCCCACACCCTGCGCATCGGCGACTTCGAGCGCGCCCAGCGTCAGGGAACCGGCGACCGCACGTGAACACAGCATGGGCGCCGGAAAGCGCGAGCCCTCCTCGTCGCCGAAGGCGTAGACCTCGATGGCGAACGGCAGGGTGCGGCCGGCCGCCTTCAGCGCGGCGCAGACGGCGACGCCCAGCAGCACGCCCAACGGCCCATCATAGTTGCCCGCGTCACGCACGCTGTCGATATGCGAGCCGATGACCAGGGTCTTGGGGCCCTCGCCGTACCGGCCGATCAGGTTGCCGGCGCCATCGATGCGCGTCGTCATCCCCGCCTCGCCCATCCAGGCGGCGACCTGGTCGACGGCATTCAGATGCGCCGGACCGAGATAAGGCCGGAACAGATAGTCGGGATGATCGCTGAAATGCGGCCCGGTCAGCGCATCGCAGGCAGCGACCGCCCAAGTGCCCGTCCCCTCTACCATGCCGCCACCCCGCCGTCGGCGCGCGGATCGGTAGCACCGTCGATGCGACCGTCACGATGGCGCACCAGGGCGCCGGCATGGCCCATCATCGAGGCGAAGGGGGCAACGATCTCGACCGCATGGCCGGCCTCCCGCAGGGCGTCGTAAAGCGACGGAGCGAAGCGGTCCTCGAGCTTGAGCGTGACATTGGCCTCGCCCCAGGTGCGGCCGAGCAGCCAGCGCGGCGCGGTGATCGCCGCCTGCAAACCCATCCCTGACGCATAGCGCGTGAACAGCGCCGCTTGCGTCTGTGGCTGGCCTTCGCCGCCCATGGCGCCGTAGGGCATGACACGTCCATCGTCAAACACCGCCATCGCCGGGTTGAGCGTGTGAAACGGCTTGCGTCCGGGTTTCAAAGTATTCCAGCCGGTTTCCGCCAGGCGGAACGAGGCGCCGCGGTTTTGCCAGGTGATACCGGTCTGCGGCAGGACCAGGCCCGAGCCGAACTCGAAATAGATGCTTTGAATGGCGCTGACGGCGCGGCCCTGGCCATCGATGACACCGAACCACACCGTGTCGCCGCCCGATGCCGGCTGCGGCCAGGGCAAGGCGCGCTGCCTGTCGATTTCGGCCGCCAGGGCATCAAGGGCTTGGCTGTCGTCGAGCAGGGCCTGGGGATCGAGGTCCATATGTAACGGGTCGCCGATATGCCGGTCACGCAACAGGAAGGCGCGCTTGGTCGCCTCGACCAAGCCATGGACGTGGGCGAATTCGCCGTCCGCTTTCAGGCGGTCATAAAGCGCCAGGATCAGCAGGGAGGCAAAGCCCTGGGTCGGGGGTGCGGCGTTGTAGAGATCGGCCCCGCCGATACGCGTATGCAAGGGCTGTGGCCGACTGACGGCATGGGCCTCAAGGTCGGCGGCGGAGACGGGTGACCCGGCCGCTTCGAGATCGGCGGCGATATCGCGCGCTAGCTCGCCACGATAGAAGCCGTCTAGCCCGTCGCGGACCAGTCGGCGCAGGGTTTGCGCCAGGGCCGGCTGTTTCAGCCGCTCGCCGGCGCGCATCGGCCGGCCGGCCGGCCGGAAGACATCGCCAAAGCCGGAAACCTCACGCAGGTCGGCGTCCTTGCTGGCCAGCGCCACGGCGCCGCCCTCGGTCACCGCCACGCCGTCCTCGGCATAGAAAGTCGCATCACGCAGGATGCGGTCCAGGGGCAGCGTGCCGCCTTTCAGCATGGCCTGCCAGCCGGAGATCGTACCGGCGACCGTATTGGCTGCCAGGGGCCCGCGCCAAGGCACGGCGGAGAGGCCCTTGTAGAGCGAAAGCTCGGCCTTGGCCGCGGCGCCACCGACCGCATGCACCCCATGCCGCCGCCCGTCGGGCTCGCGGACCAGCCAGAAGCTGTCCCCGCCGATCGCATTCATATGGGGATAGACGACGGCCAGGGTCGCCGCTACGGCGACGGCGGCCTCCGCCGCGCTGCCGCCGTCTTTCAGCACATCCAGCCCCGACTGTGCCGCCAGGTGGTGGGGTGCGGTGACCATGCCGCGATAGGACGAAGCGGTATGCAGCATCAGGCAATCTCCCGGGCCGTGAACACACCTTCGGCTTCCAGCCGTTGCAGCCAGTCGAACAGCATCCCCTCGCGGCCGGGCGCGGTGACGCACTGTACGCCCATGGGAAGCGCGCCCCCGCTGTACGGCGCGGCGACGACCGGCACCCCGGCCAGGCTGAGCGCCTGGCAATAGAGACCGAGATTGGCGCGCGCCGACGCGGGCTTGCCGTCGATCAGGATCGTGCCTTCGTCGATGCGCGGCGCCACGCTTGGCGTCGCCGGGGCCAGCAGAATGTCGTAGTCGTCGAAGGTGCGGGCCATGCGCCGCCGCCAGCGCGCGCGAACCGCCCAGGCCTTGAGATAGGCCGCCGACGGCAACATGGCGCCGGCCAGCAGCCGGTCGCGCACCGCCGGGTCATAATCCATGGCCCGTGTGCGCAGCGTGTCGAGATGCAGGGCGCCACCCTGGGCCGCCGTGATCAAAAAGGCCGCCGAGCGCGCGGCTTCGGCTTCGGGAAGATCGATCACGGCCGTGCTGCCGGTATGGTCCATGACCGCGTCAACGGCCGCCGCGGCCTCGACCGAGGCGTTCTTCGCGAAAAAGCCGCCCAGCCGCGCCACGCGCGGTTTCGCGCCCGCGGACAGCGTCGCCCCCGACAATATCTCATAGGCGATACGCAGCTCGGCCAGCGTGCGCGTAAACGGTCCGACGGTGTCGAGCGCTTCGACAAAGGGAAAAACCCCATCCAGCGGGATCACGCCGTCGCCCGGCCGCAATCCCCACACACCGCACAGCGACGCCGGCACGCGGATCGAGCCGTTGGTGTCCGATCCCAGCGTCAACGGCACCATCCCCGCCGCCACGGCCGCCGCCGAGCCGCCCGACGAACCGCCGGCCAGCCTTGTCGTATCGTGCGGGTTCTTCGTGGTGCCGAAATGCGCGTTCACCGTGGCGAAGCCGTAGGCATACTCATCCATGTTGAGCGTGCCGACGAGGATGGCGCCGGCCGCTTGAAGGCGCCGTATGGCCTCGGCATCCGCCACGGCCGGCGCCGCGTCGGCGCGCATCCGGGCGCCGGCGGTCGTCGGATAGCCTGTGACATCGAACAGGTCCTTGACGGCGAAGGGCACGCCGGCCAGCGGCCCGACGGCCGCGCCGCCTTTGACAGCGGCATCGATCGCCCGCGCCGCGGCCAGGGCCTCATATTCGAAAAGGCGGGTAAAGGCGCCCAAATGGGTATCCCGATGACGAATGTCGGCGAGGGCCTGCCGCACGATCGCTTCGGCCGGAATTTCCCCCCGCGCGACGTTTTCGGCCATGACAACGCTGGACATCCGGCTCATGGTTCGGCGCCATCCGCGGGGTCGTCTTCGCCGGGGCAGGCCTCGACGATCGCCAGGTGATTTCGCAGCAGATCGAGGGCATCGGCGACGCCGTCGCGGCACGCGCCGGACAGCGGCAAATCCAGCAGGCGGGCCGCCGCATCGATCGCTTCACGGGTCTGCGGTTGTACCATGCACCCCCTCGTCTATCCGTTGAACAGGCGAAGGTTAAACGTTTCATTACCGTTTGCAAGTGCGAATGCATCACCCCCTGATTGTCTGGCAATCCACCGACGGTCGATTCTCCTGCCCGGTGAGTCGCCAGCGCTGTCAGCGACAAGGCATTTCTTTTAATATTTTAAGTATAATAATCTTTTCAAATTTAAATGTCAGACAATCGCTATTATCATATTTAAAATAAACTCCCTTAAAATCAACAACTTGTGTGTCATTTATGCTAGCCCGGCCTACAAACCGCGGTTATGACAGCGCTATCTCTGGCGTTTGTATGACATTATGATAGCGTTGTCGGGACCGCGAAGCCGGTCTTGTGCGGCGCTCCATTTCAAGGCGCCCGCCAGACACGAAATCGCGTCGGTAGGGAAGCGGAACGCATATCAGGAAAACACACCGGAAACAGGGCATCAGCTCGTCTTGGTGTTTTCAAATTTGAATATCGTTTTATATGCGCGACAACCGTCGCGCAGGCTTCCCTTCTGAACGTCAGGATTCGTCGTCGTCCACGCTTTGGGCGGCGTTTCTTACTCAGGGAGAGAAGAGTGAAAAATTCCAAGCAAACGCGGACGTCTACCGCGTTGATGAGCGGCGCTTCGATCGTCGCGCTCGGCATGATGGCGCTGTCGGCGCCGGTCTATGCCCAAACCGCCGCGCCGGCGGCGGGCGACAACAGCACCGTGGTGGTCGTGACCGGCCAGCGCGCGGCGTTGAAGTCGGCCCAGAACATCAAGAAGAACTCGGACCAGGTCGTCGATTCGATCGTCGCCTCGGACATCGGCAAGCTGCCGGATCGTTCGGTCACGGAAGTGCTGCAACGCATTCCGGGCATCTCGATCAGCCACTCGAACACCGACATCGCCGGCAATACCGACCCGGAACACTTCACGCCGGAAGGCAATGCCGTCACCATCCGCGGCATGACCTACGTCCTGTCGGAAATCAACGGCCGTGACGCCTTCAGCGCCGCCGGCGGCCGTGGCCTGAGCTTCCAGGACATCCCGCCCGAACTGATGGCGGCGGTCGACGTCTACAAGAACCCCGACGCTTCGCAGCTCGAAGGCGGCATCTCCGGCGTCGTCGACCTGCGCACGGCCATGCCCTTCGACTACAAGGGCCTGAAGGTGGCCGCCTCGATCGGCGGCACGCAGAGCTCACTGGCCGGCGGCTCGCTGAAGCCGGAAGAATCGTTCCTGGTCTCCGACCGCTGGCACACCAGCTTCGGCGACGTCGGCGTCCTGGCCGACATCTCGCACAGCGAAATCACCACGCGTACGGACGGCACTGAAGCCTACCCCTACTTCCCGCGCGTCCTCGGCGTCGATCCCCTGAACGGCCAGACCGCCCAGGAAGAATGGATCTCGGCCGGCGGCGTTTCGTCGTGGCGCACCGAGGTCACGGACCGCAAGCGCGACGGCGACTACCTGGCCCTGCAATGGCGCCCCAACGACAGCGTCGACATGTCGCTGACCTTCTTCCGTTCGGCCTACAAGTATCACTGGGATGAAGACGCCATCTTCTCGCAGGTCAACCCGTACAATATCGAGCCGATGGCCGGCACGACCTTTACCACCAACAACAACATCGTCACCGGCGGCACCGAAGTCGACACGGCTGACGGCGGCCTGCCCTTCGACGACGACGTCCGTTCGGCCGACCAGCGTTCGGCCACGACCGACACCTCGTGGAAGATCACCTGGCGCGCCAATGACCACCTGACCTTCAAGTCGGACCTGCAATACGTCTACGCCACGGCCGACAGCGACGACTTTACCGTTGCCACCGGCGTCAACCAGCCGTTCGAAACCTTCAACATCCCGACCGATGGCGGCATTCCGACCGGCCAGGTCAACGCGGCCTATCTTTCCAACCCGGCCAACTACTATTGGGCCTTCACGATGGACGGCGAAAGCCGCAACATCGGCAAGGAATTCGCCTGGAAGGGCGACGCCGAATACCAGTTCAGCAGCGGCTTCTTCAAGGAACTGGACGTCGGTGTCCGCGTCAACGACCGTACGGCCTATAACGAGCTCACCGAACCCGGCAACGGTTATAACTGGGCCGCCGTGTCGCAAACCTGGCAGGTCGGCACCAGCCCCGGCCAGATCCCGACCCTGGCTTACCTCAGCGAGTTCCCGGCAGCCACGAAGGTCTTCAACTTCAATAACTTCCTGAACGGCGCCATCAGCAACCCGCCGCCGGTCATCTTCCCGGCCAACTCGCTGGCCAACAGCGCGTCGTTCGTGCAACTGCACCAGTTCTTCAACACCCTGTGCTTGTCGAACCCGGGCGCCACGCAGGCCAACTGCTCGCTCTTCGTGCCGGCCTCGTTCGCCAACAGCCAGGCTGACGGCGGCATCAATACGCAAAGCGAGCGGACCTACGCCACCTACGGCGAAGTCCACTTCGGCGAAGATGGCGGCGCGGTGCCGTTTGACGGCACGCTCGGTGTGCGTATCGTCAACACCGTCGACGCGGCCCAAGGCTTCCAGACGCTGTCAGCCTTCAGCGCTGCCAGCACGGCCTTGACGGGCAGCTTCTTCTCGTTCAACGGCGTTGCTTCGCCGTCGAGCGCGCGCAACGACTATACCGACATCCTGCCCAGCCTGAACCTGCGCTTCAAGTTCAACAGCCAGCTCCAGGCCCGCATCGCCCTGTCGGAAGGCATGACGCGTCCGGACTTCTCGCAGTTGCAGGACTTCACCTCGCTGTCGACCTCCGTCGGCGCCGTGGGCGCTTCAACCGCGGGCTTGCAAACCTTCACCGGTACGGCCAACGGCAATCCGAACCTGAAGCCGGTCAAGTCGAACAACCTCGACCTGACCCTGGAATGGTACTTCGCCCCGACCGGCTCGCTGACCGCGGCCCTGTTCCACAAGGACCTGACCGACGTCGTCATCAACCAGGTGTTCAACGTGCCGGAAACCGACACGGCGGGCCAGGTGCACGACTTCACCGTGACGGGTCCGGTCAACGGCGCCAAGGGCACCGTCAACGGCTTCGAAATCGCCTACCAGCAGTACTACGACAACCTGCCGGGTTTCCTGAAGGGCTTCGGCACGCAGGCGAACGCGACCTTCATCGACAGCCAGCGCAAGCTCTACAACCCCGTCACCAGCAAATACTGCGACGCGTCGAACAGCCAGACCGCGCTGCTCAACGAAGACCTCAACGGCTGCGATACGGATGGTCGTTCGTTCGGCAACCTGCCCCTGCAGAACCTGTCGCGTTATGCCTTCAACGTCGCACTGCTCTATGATCGCGGTCCGATCTCGGCGCGCCTGGCCTATAGCTGGCGCTCCAAGTACCTGATGGGCGTCAACGTCAACCCGGTCGAAGGCTCAAACGCCCTGAACACCGATCCGGCGGTCACGCCGGGCCAGGAAAACGTCAACTACGCCCTGCCGCTCTACGCCGCCAACTACGGTTCGCTCGACGGTGGCGTCTTCTACAAGATCAACGACCACGTCACGATCGGTGCCGAAGCTCAGAACCTGACCGACTCGGTCTACAAGGAACTGATGCAACAGCACATCGGCCTGATGCCGTTCGCTTGGTACAAGTCCGGACCGTCCTACTCGGTCCAACTGCGCGTTACCTACTAAGTCTCTCCCTTGTAAATCCCAGACTTGGAGGGCACCATGCCAATGGTGCCCTCTTTTTTATGAGTGGACCGGAAAGCCGCATGACCCCGTCACATATTCGCAGAATCGTTATCGTCGGCGGCGGCAGCGCCGGATGGATGGCCGCGGCCTCCCTGTCGCGCCTGATCGGCCGCGCCGTGGACGAGGTCGTCCTGGTCGAATCGTCGGCGATCGGCACGGTCGGCGTCGGCGAGGCGACCTTGCCGACCATTCGCCAGTTCAACCAGGCGCAGGGCATCGACGAGATCGATTTCATGCGCGCGACCCAAGCGACGTTTAAACTCGGTATCGAGTTCTGCGACTGGCAGCGGCCCGGCCACACCTTCTTCCACGGCTTCGGCGATTTCGGCCCGGCCATCGAAGGGGTTGCGCCACATCAGCTGTGGCTGGCGACGCGCGACGCCGGTGACGAGGACGGCTATGAGCGCCAGTCGATCACCTCGATCGCGGCGCGCCTGGGCACCTTCGCCCCGCCCGTGCCCAATCCCGCCTCGGTCCTGGGCTCCTATTCGTATGCCTTTCACTTCGACGCCGGACTCTACGCCGCCTTCCTGCGCGGCCTGGCCGAAAAGCGCGGCGTGACCCGCATCGACGCCCACATCGACGATGTCCGGCTACGTCCAGAGGACGGGTTTATCGCCGCCATCGTGCTGAAGGACGGCCGCGAAATCGAAGGCGACCTGTTCATCGACTGCTCGGGCTTTGCCAGCCTGCTGCTGGGCAAGACCCTGGGCGTCGCCTTCGACGACTGGTCGCAATACCTGCCCGTCAATCGCGCCTGGGCGGTGCCGTGCGAAAGGACGCAGACAACGACGCCGTTTACGCGTTCAACGGCGCGCCAGGCCGGCTGGCAATGGCGCATACCTTTGCAGAGCCGCATCGGCAACGGCCATGTCTTCAGCGACGCCTTTACAAGCGAGACCGAAGCCGTCGACACCCTGATGAATAATCTCGACGGGCGCCCCCAGGCCGAGCCGCGGTTGATCCGGTTTACCACCGGCCGCCGCCAAAAGTCGTGGGTGAAGAACTGCGTGGCGCTGGGCCTGTCTTCGGGCTTTCTTGAACCGCTGGAATCGACCAGCATCTATCTCGTCGAGGCCGGCATCGGCCGCCTGATCGAGCTGTTCCCCGACCGGCATTGCGAGCCGCGCCTGGCCGACGAATATAATCGCCAGATGTCGGTCAACCAGGCCTCGATCCGCGACTTCATCATCCTGCACTACTGCCTGTCCAAGCGCGAAGGGCCGTTCTGGGACCACTTCCGCACGCTTGAACTGCCCGATACGCTGCGTCACCAGATCGAGATGTTCAAGGCGACCGGCCGGGTGGCGATCAATGACGCCAAGTCGTTCGGCGAAACCAGCTGGGTGTCGATCTTCCTCGGCCAGGGCCTGCGGCCCTTGCGTCACGACCCGATCGTCGAACTCATGGACAAGACCAAGGTCGCCCGTGAGCTTGAGCGGCGGCAGAGCCTGATCGACGGCGCCGCGCGGTCGCTGCCGCCGCACGACCAGTTCATCAATCGGTTTGTGAAGGCGGCGTAGCCCGTGTTTTTGCCTCTCCTCCCCTGCGCAGCCAGGGCTATCGCATATGGCTTAGAAGCGAAGTTAGGAAGGCATCGTCCCATCCGGCCTTTTTGATTTTGCGTCTTATTGATGCCTTGTCGGGATGTGTCCTTAGGATGTTGAGGGCGATCTTCCTAAGGGTTGCAAGGTTTTGTGGTCCGTTGTCCTTGCGCGTTCTCGCGGCATCTTCATTGAGGATGACGTCGAGCACCCAATGAAGTTGATTTTCGATGGTCCAGTGAGCTCGCACGACTTCAAGTAGGCGGCCAGGCGACATGGCTGTCGATAACAGGACATGCCGGATATGTCGGGTTTCAGTCCCCGCCGCCTCACGCCGTACGCTTTCAACACTGGCGACGGCCTTGAGACCAGGGAAGTGGATATCGGTTACCGGCACGACGACGGCGGTGCGTATCTCGTGCCGGTCATGAGCGTGTGTGATTGTTGAAGCGGTATCAGGCTTGTTGGCTGCCTGGATATGGGTTTTGACCTGCGCCAGGAGTCCTGGGTGGTT
>FTKM01000002.1_pt1 | contig 64289 bp, 62 predicted proteins | sample 1658051 | NCBI WGS metagenome assembly FTKM01 (sample SAMEA3914794, study PRJEB12502) | metagenome | biome: forest; material: soil | place: Canada | collected 2011-07-05 | depth 0.1 m | reverse complement strand
CTCTCCTCCCCTGCGCAGCGGGGGAGGTGGCAGACGGCGCGCAAGTGCCGGATGACGGAGGGGGCCGCGGTGCACCACCCTTTTCGTCGCTAAGCTTTCGCGCGCTTCAAGGCCCCCTCCGTCACGGGGCTTCGCGCTGCGCACTCGCTCCCGCGCCACCTCCCCCGCTTCGCATGGGAGGAGAGGCAAATTACGAAAAACCCCCGCCGGTGACGGCGGGGGTTTCAAGTTGGGTACGTACTGACTTATTTATTCGAAAGGCTTATTCGACGAAGCCGCCGACGCCGCCGTCGAAGGTCATCGACGCGCTGGAGGTGCGTTCGACCTGGCGGGCGACCTGGCGCTGCATCGTTTCGACGCGGGTGACCGTCAGGACCTTCAGGCCGACGCCGAAGCGGCGCAGCAGCGAGCGTTCATTGCACTGGCGTTGCAGGATCTGCGCCTTGCAGGTCAGGTTGCCGTGGTCGAACCACAGGGCGTCGCCCTTTTGGCAGGTCATGGTCTTGCCGCCGTCGAAATTGACGTGGGTCAGGTCCATGGTGTTGGCGGCGCAGCCGGCGCGGCGCGCGCCGCCCATGGCGACTTCGTGGCTTTCGCCGCCTTGGTAGCTGGCGCCCTGAGCGGCGTAACCACCCGAGGCCGAGCAAGCCAGGGCCTGCGGGCTGCACGGACCGGCGTCCGGGCCACCTTGGCCCTGGTAGCCTTGGCCCTGGTAGCCTTGGCCCTGGTAGCCTTGGCCACCTTGATAGCCGCTATCGTAACCGCTGGCGGAATGGCTTTCCGAGTGGCTGTAGCTGGAGCTTTCGCTTTCCGAGACGCGAGTCTCGCCCGCCGCCCCGCCGAAGTCGTCGCAGATGCCGAAATCGGCCATGGTCACCTGCATGTGGGTGCCGGCGATGCAGCGATAGACTTCGCCCATATATTCGTTGGCGATGGCGCGTTCGGCGCTGACCTGCGAGGCCGGATGCGGCACGCCGGTGTCGTCGATGCACGAGGCCTGCAGCACCAGGGTGCGCGTGACCGTGCGGCGGTCGGTGATCATGTCGAAGGCGGCGGCGCCGGTTTCGACGTTCAGCGCACCGGCGTTTTGCGGGGTGCCCGCCGATTCCGCCCAATTGGAATAGCCTGTGCCCGAGGTGGCGGCGCCGGTCGCGGCGAAGCCGGCGTTCCAGTTGGCGACCGCCGTGCGCGCATTGGCGCTGGTATCGCTCTCGGTCGTGGTCTGGACATTGACGTTCACATTGACGTCGGAATTGTTGTTGCCGCCACCGTGGCCATGGTGGTGACCACCGTTGCCACCGCCGTTGCCGCCGGTGTCACAGCCGCACGAGGACGGCGGCGGCGTCGGGGGTGTCGAGGGGCAGCCGGTATTGCAGGCCAGGGCCGCAGTGGCCGACATCATCAGGCCCGCACCGACTAAGGTGGTGACGAATTTCGCGAAGAGTGCGCGCATAAAACGCTCCGTTATGGCTTTCGGCCGGGTAAAGGCGGCTTTGCGCCCCTCTGAAGCAAAAACCATACCGGCCGGAACTTGCGTTTTTCTTAAATTGTCCCGGGATTTCGCCGATTCCGGCAAGCCTTTTGCGTCATTGCGTGTCAACGGAGACGCAAGTGCCCCATTCCAGCACAGTTTCATTCCTCAGCTATTGGCGCGGCCTGCAAGACGCCCCCGACCGTGCGCCACCGCGTGAACGGTTCGACCCGGTGCGCCTGAAGAGCCTGGTGCCGCAGATGCTGATGATCTCGACCGTCGATCCGGCTTATCGCTTCCGGCTGTCCGGCGGCTTTCTCGTTGCCTTTCACGGCTTCGAGCTGCGCGGCAACAGCTTCACCTCGCTGTTCCGCAAGCCCTTCGTCAAGACGGTGGAAACCGCCCTCTTGATGGCGCAACGCCAGCAGCAACCCTTGATTCTCAAGCTGTCAGCGCCGTGGCTGTCGCGCGAAGCAATGCGCGCCGGCGAGGACATCCCCTTGTCTCAAAGCGAGACGGTGAGTTTCGAGATCTGCCTCTGTCCGATGCTGAACCGCGACGGCCAAGTCGACCGCTTCGTCGGCATCTACCAGACCCTGACGCCGATGCCGGCCAATCCGTATGGCGCCATCGGCCTGTACGCGCTGGATTCCGCCCGGCTCTTCGAGCACCACCGCGTGGTCCGCGCGGCGCACCTGCGCCTGGTCGCCACGGAAGGCCGCCGCATCGCCTGATCGGACCGGTCACTCGATTTGATCAGCCGCGCCTTGCTCCGGCCATCAATATTCGGTAAATTTGCGTCGCAGCAAAAGGGGACCTGCGCGTACGTTCACCCCGGGCCCGGGCGGGCCTCGATCTAGAGTTCACGGCCAAACATGCACCATTTCCTGAGCCAGGTCGTCGCTTCGACCGGCGCCTTCGTCAATTACATGGGTAGCGACGATGGGTTCTGGGGGCTCGCGGCCGCCTACTTCCTCATGATCTTCGCCGAGTGGGTCGGCTATGTCGTGTTGAAGCCCGGCGTCTACGATCACATGGACGCGTTCAACAACCTGGTCATCAACGGCATCGACTACGCCTTCGACTTCCTGATCAGCGCCATCGCGCCCATGGTGCTGTATATCTGGGTCTTCGACCATTGGCGCCTGATCGGGCCCCTGCCCTTCCTGTGGTCGATCCCGCTGGCCTTCGTGGCGCACGAGATCTGTTACTATATCGACCACCGCATCGGCCACCGCGTCGGGCTGTTCTGGGCCTTTCACCAGGTCCACCACTCGTCGAACGAATTCAACTTCACCGTGGCGCCGCGCGGTTTCCTGATCGACGGCAATATCGTGCTGTTCCTGTGCGCCGTGCCCTTTGCGTTTCTCGGCCTGCCGCCGGGGATCTTCCTCGGCATGCACGCCATCAAGTCGATCTACGGCATCTTCAACCACGCCGACTATATCCCCAAGCTCGGCATCCTCGAGGAATTCATCGCCACGCCCTCGAACCACCGCGCCCACCACGGCGTCCAGGCCAAGTACATCGACAAGAACTATTCGCAGTGCACGGTGATCCTCGACCGGCTGCTCGGCACCTTCCAGAAGGAAGAAGAGCGCGCCATCGTCGGCCTGATCACGCCCTATTACGACAAGAACCCGATCACGACCGAGCTGGCCGGCCTGGTCTGGCTGCGCGACCGCATCAACAGCGCGCCGCGCTGGCAGGACAAGTGGAAGTACCTGTGGATGCCGCCGGAATGGACCCATGACGGCCGTGAGTTGTCCCTGTCGCGCGACTACGAGGTCGAGACCGACGAAAAGGCCGCGGCGGAATAGGCGCCGCCGGACGGTTGCCCGCCCGGCGACCTTGCAAAGCCCTAGGTGACGGCCTTGAGCTTGAAGCCCGGCCCCACATAGGTGCGGACCGCGTTGCCGCGCTCCAGGTTCTGATGGGCCGACCAGTGCTCGTGTCGCGCCCCGTCCTTGGCTTCCGAGCGACGCGCTTCGAGCCTCATCGCCAGCTTCAGCATGGCCAGTTTGCGGTTGGCATGCTGGGACCGCTGGGCCTGCGCCGTCGTCACCAATCCGGTCGGGCGGTGTGTGGCCCTCACCGCGCTGTCCGTCTTGTTGACGTGTTGGCCGCCCGGTCCGCTGGCGCGCATGGTCTGGAAGTCGATGTCCGCCTCGCGCAAATCAGGCACGGTCTCGATCGACGGCGCCGGGTTGACGCTGACGAACCAGTTGCGACGCTTGTGCCCGGGTCGAAACGGGCTGTCGCCCACCCAGAGGATGGTGCCCGTCCGTTCACGCGCAAAGGCCTGGGCCTCGTCGCCACTGATGCGTAGAAGAAGGGACGACGCCAGTCCCCCGCCTTTGTCGGGCGCCTCGTCTTCATCCAGGACCTCGCAGATCACGCCCTGCCGGGCGCCTTCCGCGGCAAAGGCCTTGACCAGCTGCGCCACCACCCAGCGGCATTCGTCGGGCCCCTTGCCCGAGGTCAGGTGCAAGATGATCTCGGTCATGACGCCCTCGTCTTGTAGCTGAGCAGCGGTCGCAGCCGCGCGATCACGCGCACTAAGCCCGCCGATTCCAGGTCGGCAATGACACCGGCGATATCCTTGTAGGCCTCGGGCGCCTCCTCGAAAATCAGGCGGCGATCCTCGCAGATGACGTGGCTGGCGAGCTTTGTCCGCTGCAGGTCGGCCACCTTGTAGCGCCGCGACAGCCGGGCATGGGCATCGTTGCGGCTCCACTTACGTCCCGCGCCATGGGCCAAAGACCACAGCGCGGCGTCCGCCCGCTCCGGCACAGGCTCAGCCAGATAGCTGAAATCCCCTCTTGAGCCTGGGATCACGACGAGGCCGCGATCCGCCGGCGCCGCGCCCTTGCGGTGCAGCCAGCCTGCCTGATGTCCGCACACGCAATTATGCACGATATCGAGACAGCACCGGCCGGACAGGCCGACGGCGCCCAGGAACCGCTCGGCGATAATCGCCCGGTTGACGACGGCCCAGGCCACGGCCTGGTCGTGCCGCAACAGGTAGGCCGCGGCGTCCGGGCTGTCGGCGAGGAGACCCGACTTGCCGCTTTGCGCCATCTGGGTCTCCAGGATCGCCTGGCCCAGACCGCGTGAGCCGCTGTGCACCATCATCCAGACGCGATCCTCGGCCAGATCGAGGGCGGCAAAGCGATCGCGGTCGACGATGTCCTCGATTCGCTGGAACTCGACGAAGTGGTTGCCGCCGCCGATCGTGCCGAGCGAGGGGCTGGCCAGTTCGCGCGGCAAGCCGGCCGAGACCAGGGCCTGCTCGACGTCTCCGTGCCAAGGCTCATCCAAACCTTGCAGCTTGCGCTCCACCTGGCCGACGCGGAATTTGCGCACAGCCAGGCTGGTTTCCCAAAGCGCCATGCCACAGCCGATATCGCTGCCGACAAGGTGCGGCCAGATCCGATCGCGCGACCAGAAGGCGGCGCCCACGGCAATGCCGCTGCCCGCATGAAGATCGGGCAGGCCGACGATCCTGCCCATGCCTTCGAGGCGCGCCGTGGCGTTGAGTTGATCCAGGGCGACGGGATCGAAGCGCGACGGATCGCGCGCGATCAGGGTGAGCTCACAAGGCGTGGTCATGACGGCCCTCCTTGCGAAGAAGGACGACGTCACCGCTGGGATGGCGAAGGTCAGTATTGATGAAAGACGCGGCGCGCCGGGCGCCGCGGAGGATCAGGCGTGTATGTCCGCCCGACAGGAGATTGCCCATGCAATTTGGTCCTGAAGATTATGGATAGGGAGATCGGTTTCGAGACGAAGGACCGTTGCTCGCATGGTGTTCTCCTTTCCTGCTTCAGGGACATGCCGGGACTGGCTGGACCGGGCTGATACAGGGTTAAGCCGAATAAATCAAGGGATTTGCGGTCGGCGTCGCGCGACGATGCGCTCGAGGCCGACAAAAAGGCCGCGGCTGAGTAGCCCCAAATCGCGTCATTTCCCGGCGCCGAACTTGTAGTCGAAACCGACAAAGGCATACTGGCCTGGGAAATAGTTGCGGACATACAGGTTGAACTGCGGCGAGTGCATGACGCTGTCGCTCTCTCCCGTATTGAACAGGTCGGCGACGGATGCCGTCACCTTCCACTTCGCATTGAGCTTGCGGCTGTACGACACGATAAAGGTCTGCAACCCGGACTGCGTCCCCTCGGCGACCAGGGTCCGTCCCGACACGATGTAATTGAGTTGGAGATTGTCGGCCGGCGTGTCCTGCCACGAGACGCTGGCCTTGGTCAGGTAGGAGGCAATCGATTGGCGGATATAGGCCAGGCCGGCCGGCGCGCTGAGCGACGTCGTGTAAAGATCCGTACTGAGATCGAATCCGATGGTCTTTGACGGGTGCAGGTCGAGCGACATGTCGACACCATCGCGCGTGCCGCGGCCCGCATTCTCAAAGCTGGTCACCTCCAGCAGGCCTCCCGCATCGGGGTAATAGGAATAAGGCGTGATCGGATGCTGGTTGTCGCGGAAATAGGCCGTCGCATCGAAACTGAGCGGTTTGGTGGTGTAGTTGTAATTGGCTTCGTAGGAATCTTCCTGCGAGGGTTTCAGCGATGGATTGCCGACGGTCAGATCTTCCGGATCGACCTGGATGACCGAGGCATTGAGCTGGTCGCCGGTCGGGCGGGTGACGTGGCGGCTATAGCTGAACTTGAGCTTGCTGTCGGCGGTCAGGGGCCGGCTGAGATAGAGGCTCGGGCTCAGTTCCGTGTCCGAAATCTGCGTATAGCCGTCCGCCCGCGCCGGGGTAAAGCGCGTCAATTCGTTTTCCAGCCGCAAGCCGCCCTGGATCAGCCACTTGCCGACAGGCGCCTGGTACTGGACATAGCCGGCCAGCAGCCGGCTGTCGGTCAGGAAGCGTGACGTCAGGCCGGGATCGATGGTTGGCACGCCTGAGGTCGCATCGACATCGGTGGCCAGGTTATAGGCCTGATTGCGCGCGCTCTCCACGTCGAAGCCGGTTTTGAACTGGGTGTCCGGCGCCAGGGTGTGGACATAGTCGCCGGTCAGGGTATCGATCAGGCCGCGCGCATTCAGGCCTCTCCCATAAAGGGTATCGGGTGCGACCGGGACAAGATTGGCCTGGTCGTAAAGCTGGTTCTGGCGGAAGTCGTTTTCCGTATGGGTGAGTTGCAGCGTAAGGCCGTCGTCGCCTGTTTCCTTATGTTTGTAGGTGGCGGTCAATGTGCGGCCTTCGAAACGACTGGGACCGCTGACGCTTGTATTCGTCTCGCCTGCCGGCGCGACAAACCTGTCCAGGTCGTCGTGGCGCGATTCCCACGGCCGCACGGAGAGGTTGGCCGCTAGAGCCAGCGAATCGGCGTCGCTTACGGCATAGGTCGCCGTGCCATTCAGCGTCGTCGCGGAGAAACGCCGGCTCGTGACCTCGTTTTCGAGCAGGCTCGAAGTCGTGTCGCCGGCGGGATCGAGGACCGCCCGCTGCGAGTTTTGCCACGATTTCGTCGGGAATTGGTTCCAGGCCGCGCTGCCCATAAAGCTCCATTTGCCAACGCCGAACGAGGCGATCAGGGTGGCGTTATAGCGGGCGTCGGGGCCGGCATTGACGATCAGGTCGCCGCTTAGCGGCTTGCTCGTGGTTTTTCGCGTGACGATATTGATAATGGTCCGCGCGCTGGTGCGGAATTCGGCGCCGGGATTGGTGATGACCTCGATCGAGGCGACGGTGTTCGCCGGCATGGCCTGCAGGGCCGTGGCAATATTGACGCCGCGAAACTGCGGCGCCGGCTTGCCGTCGACATAGATCGCGACCGACGCCCCGCGCACGCTGACATTACCGCGCGGATCGACATAGACCGACGGCAGGGTGGTCAGGATATCGGCGACCGAACCGGTCTGCGCCAACGGATTGTCTTGAAGATTGTAGACGGTGCGGTCGAGCTTGTGGACCAGGGGCGGCGCCTTGGCGGTGACGGTGACCGTCGTCGGCGCCGCAGTGGCCGAGGCATCGACCGTTTTCGGCGCGACGGTCTGCGCCATGGCCGGATGGCTGCCGGCGCCGATCAGCAATAGTCCCGACGCAATACATCGCGTGCGCATGGCGCCCCCCGCTTCGAAATGAATTATGGATCAGTCATTCACGCCAACGCCCAACATTCGGGACACGTCCTCACGCTTCGCCAAGACTCAGTACCTGGCGAACGTCGAGATTATCTCGACGATAAATTGTGAATCTTGAGATGTCCCGCTTTACTATTGTGCGACAATTGGCGGTAATTCCGGCCGATTTACGTCCGAATATCGTCCTTCTGTCGGTGAATCTTGGGCAGCCGGGCACAACCGATAGCGCGCGCTCGTCAACTCTAAACGTCGCAATTATCAGCGATACAACTTTTTGAGATCATGACGGAATTCGGTCCACAAAGGCCCGGGCGCGGATTAGAAAGCGGTGCGTGTGAAAGCGCCCTCCTCATAAATTAATTTTGTGAAATTCAAAAATAAAATCGATTTTACTTATTCACCCCCAAGTTCCCATAGTACCGCATACGACCCAGACCGCCGCACAAGGAGCGAACCATGGACACTCATTCTGAAGACAAGGGCGAGGCAGACGAAAAGGCCGGCGCCGGCAAGTGCCCCTTCCCGCACGCCGCGCGCGGCCACGGCAACCGCGACTGGTGGCCGAACCAGCTCGACCTGGCCGGGCTCCACGCCCATTCGAAGTCATCCAACCCGATGGACGCGGCCTTCGACTACGCCAAGGCCTTCAAGGCTCTCGACCTGGATGCGGTGGTCAAGGACCTGCATGCCCTGATGACGAACTCGCAGGACTGGTGGCCGGCCGATTTCGGCCACTATGGCGGGCTGTTCATTCGCCTGGCCTGGCATAGCGCCGGCACCTATCGCACCAGCGACGGCCGCGGCGGCGCCGGCGGCGGCCAGCAGCGGTTCGCCCCGCTCAATTCGTGGCCCGACAATGCCAATCTCGACAAGGCGCGCCGCCTGTTGTGGCCGATCAAGCAGAAATACGGATCCAGCCTCTCCTGGGCCGACCTCTATGTGCTGAGCGGCAATGTCGCGCTGGAATCGATGGGCTTCAAGACGTTCGGTTTCGCCGGCGGCCGCGCGGATACCTGGGAGCCGGAAGAGCTCTTCTGGGGTCCGGAAGGCGCGTGGCTGGGCGACGAGCGTTATAGCGGCGAGCGCGAACTGCACGAGACGCTGGGCGCCGTGCAGATGGGCCTGATCTACGTCAATCCGGAAGGCCCGAACGGCAATCCCGATCCGAAAGCCTCTGCGCGCGACATTCGCGACACCTTTGCCCGCATGGCGATGAACGACGAGGAAACCGTCGCCCTGATCGCCGGCGGCCATACCTTCGGCAAGACCCATGGCGCCGGTGATCCGTCTCTCGTCGGGCCGGAACCGGAAGGCGCGCGCATCGAAGACCAGGGCCTGGGCTGGATCAGCACGCACGGCAAGGGCCACGGCGCCGACGCCATCACCGGCGGGCCGGAAGTGACCTGGACGCAGACGCCGACGCAGTGGAGCAACCACTTCTTCGACAACCTATTCAAGTACGAGTGGGAACTGACCCATAGCCCGGCCGGCGCCAAGCAATGGTCGGCCAAGAATGCGGTCGCCGACATCCCCGACGCGCACGATCCGTCAAAAAAGCATGTGCCAAGCATGCTGACTTCGGACCTAGCCCTGCGCTTCGACCCGGCCTACGAGGTCATTTCGCGCCGCTTCTATGAGCATCCCGACCAGTTCGCCGACGCCTTTGCCCGCGCCTGGTTCAAGCTGACCCACCGCGACATGGGCCCGGTGGCGCGCTATCTCGGACCGTTGGTGCCCAAGGAAGCGCTGATCTGGCAGGACCGTGTGCCGGCCGTCGATCATCCGTTGATCGATGCCGCCGATATCGCCGCGTTGAAGACCAAGATCCTGGCTTCGGGTCTGACGGTGCCGCAACTGGTGTCGACGGCCTGGGCGTCGGCAGCAACCTTCCGCGGTTCGGACAAGCGCGGCGGCGCCAATGGCGCACGCATCCGCCTGGCCCCGCAAAAGGATTGGGAGGTCAACCAGCCGGCGCAACTGGCAACCGTCCTGGCCAAGCTGGAAGAAGTCCAAAAGAGCTTCGGCAAGCCGGTCTCGCTGGCCGACCTGATCGTGCTGGGCGGCGCGGCCGCGATCGAAAAGGCGGCCAAGGACGCCGGCCATGACGTGACCGTGCCGTTTACGGCCGGCCGCACCGACGCCTCGCAGGACCAGACCGACGCGGCCTCGTTCGCGCCGCTGGAACCGGTGTCCGACGCCTTCCGCAACTACCGCAAAGCCGGCCAGCATTTCATGGCGCCGGAAGAAGCCATGATCGACAAGGCGCAACTGCTGCGGCTGACGGCGCCGGAAATGACGGTGCTGCTGGGCGGCCTGCGCGTGCTGGGCGCCAATGCCAATGGTTCGGCGCACGGTGTCTTCACGCAAAAGCCCGGGACCTTGAGCAATGACTTCTTCGTCAACCTGCTCGATATGGGTACGGAATGGTCGCCGACGGGGGCGAACAGCTATGAAGGCCGCGACCGCACGACCAAGGCCGTCAAATGGACCGGCACGCGCGTCGACCTGATCTTCGGCTCACACGCCCAACTGCGGGCCATCGCCGAGGTCTACGGCTCCAGCGACGCCGGCGCCAAGTTCACCCAGGACTTCGTCGCCGCCTGGGCCAAGGTGATGGAGCTCGATCGGTACGATCTGCACCGGTAAGCGCCGGCGCCCAGGGCCGTCACCCCTTGCCCTCTCTCTGTGAAAGCAGCGAGAGGGCAAAGCGCGCATACGAATGCGTTGGTCCGCTCGTCACATGGTGGCGGGACGCAGAGCACGACCTAAAAAGCGGCTGAACACCCCTTTCGTATCACGTCACTGAAAGCCCCTAGCCCGCCATAGGCGTCTGTTCCAAAAGAGCCCGTGCCGTCGTCTTGGCCAACAGGAATGGCGAGGTATCCCCCCGCGTATGTGCAAGCACCAGGGCGCCTTGAAAGATCAGGTTGAGCTGCTTGGCCAAATGTTCGGGATTTTCATAACCCGCCTTTTCACACAGCTCGACAAACTTGGTTTCGCCGCGTGAGTTGGCACTTATGCCCAATTCGACGATGCGGTCGTTCTTACCGGCAAATTCCTGGGCGGCCTTCATACCCAAGCACCCGCGGGTCAGCATCCGATCGGGATTTCGGGTGACGTCGAAGAAGGCGACAATCTGCTCGCGCGGATCACCGACATTGGCGACCGGGCCGAAAAGTTCCCGCACGACGATCGCGCCATAAAGCTGCAATACCGCCTCGATCAAGTCCTCCTTCGACGTGAAATACTTGTAGAGCGTGCGTTTGGATATGCCGCTTCCCGCCATCGCCGCCTCCATGCCGGTCGCATGAAAGCCGCTCTCGTAGAAGCGGTCGAAGGCATATTTCACGATTTCGAGCTTCTTGCCTTCAATCTCCGCGTCCTGGTCCATTCCGATTTCTCTGCAAAAGATGACAGCTGGTTCATAACGAATCCAGTTGACGATGTAAACGATCGCGTTTACATATGCGAATGTAAACGCAATCGTTTACTTCTAGGAATTGAGAATCTATGGCCGACCTTCTTGAAAAAGTTCTCGACGTCCATGGTGGATTGGATCGCTGGCGGCGCGTGGAGACAGTCGACTTTCGCCTGACGCTTCGCGGTGCAGCGTTGGCGGCCAAGGGCAAGCCGGAAGGGCTGCGCGATGTCCTGGTCAAGATCGATACGCGGCGGCCACGGACGCTGGTCACGCCTTTTCCCGTACCGGGAAGCCGGGGCCTGTTCCAAAACGGCCGCGTTACGATCGAAACGGATGCGGGCCTTACAGCAGCCCAACTCGACAGGCCGCGCGGGTCTTTTGAAGGGCTCGGCCCGCAATCGCCGTGGACGGATCTTCAGTTCCTTTATTTCATGGGGTACGCGCTTGGGAACTACATGACCATGCCGTTCTTGCTGGCTAGTAACGGCGTGCGTTGCGAGCAGATCGCATCACATGAAGAGCATGGCGAAAGCTGGCAAGCCTTGAAGGTGACCTTTCCCTCCGGAATAGACGTGCACTGCCCCGAGCAGATCTTTTATTTCAACGAGGCCGGATATCTTGTTCGCAACGACTATGCTCCCGAAGTCTCTCGCGGCATGGCCGCGCATTACACCTTCGACCACAAGACTTTCGACGGCTTTGTCTTCCCGACCCATCGCCGCGTCGTCCGGCGCGACACGGACGGCCGTACCTTCCTGAGCGGGCCTTCGATCTTCCGGCTCGACATCGAGTCCATCGTTCTCTCGTAACCTGGCTCCGCCGTCCTCCCCATCCAACCTGACTGAAGAGACACGCATGAACCTGCTAGACAAAACGGTCCTGGTGACGGGCGCCAACCGCGGCATCGGCGCCGCTCTCGTACGAGAACTCTTGGCTTCGGGCGCGGCAAGAATCTACGCCGCCGCGCGCGATCCAAAGACGCTGCCGGCGTTCGACGGCCCGCGGGTCCTCCCGTTGCAGATGGACATTACAAGCGACGCGTCGGTGAGCGCCGCCGCCGTGATCGCTAACGATATAGACATCCTTGTCAACAACGCGGGGACGATGGCGTTCGGCGGCGCTTTCGACAATGCCTGGGAGACATTCGAGGACGACATGCGGACCAATTATTTCGGCACACTGCGAGTCGTGCGGGCCTTTACACCGCAATTCATAGCGCGGCGGTCCGGCATGATCGCCAATGTGAGTAGCGTCGTCGGCCTGTCGGCTATTCCGCTTATGGCGGGCTACGCCGCCTCCAAGGCCGCGCTGCATTCCCTTACCCAGTCGCTTCGCGGCAATCTGAAAAAGCACAATGTCACGGTCGTCGGTATATATCCTGGACCGGTCGACACGGCCTTGGCAGCGGACGTGCCCTATCCGGACAAGGCGACACCCGAAGATGCCGCAGCCCAGATCGTCAAGGGTATCGCGGCGGGAGAAAGCTATATTTTCCCCGATCCAATGGCTCAGCAGGTCGAACACCTATGGTCCACCGACAACCGCGAATTGGAACGTTTCGCATTGAGCCGCGGTACCTGAGTACGGCCCGCCCCACTCACCTAGCCTTCCTCTTTGAAGCCGTCAGCAATCCCGTGACGACGGCCCTTCAAAGCGCGCCTTCCCGTCGCCGGGGGCGCGACCATCCACCTGTGACCGCTTCAACACTGATAGGATAATCCCGTCATGCTTACCCGTCGCCTCCTTGCAACAAGCCTTCTTGTCGCCCCCGCAGCCGTGGCCGTATCCAGCGTAACCCCAACGATGGCAAACCCGGCCAAGGCGAGTCGAAAATCATCTTCCCCCAAAACCTCGGATACTCGCCCCCGTTACCGCACGGTGGATGTCGACGGCGTGTCCATCTTTTACCGTGAAGCGGGCAGACGAGGTGCGCCGGTCGTGCTGATGCTGCACGGCTGGCCGTCGTCGTCGGCGATGTTTCGCGACCTTATCCGCGAACTATCCGCGAACTACCACGTCTTCGCACCGGACTATCCAGGCTTCGGCAACAGCGATTCCCCTGATCGCTCGCGCTTCAACTACACATTCGACAGCCTGGGCGACATCATCGGTAAGTTCGTAGACAAGGTCGGCATCGGCCAATACGCTCTGTATGCGACGGATTTCGGCGGCCTGGTCGGTTACCGAGTCATGTTGAAGTCGCCAGGACGGATGAAAGCGCTGGTCGCCCAGAACAATCCGCTGTTCTTCGCAGAGAGCCCGTGGTTCGGCCCCATCGTGCCCTACTGGCAGGACGGAACGGCCGAAAGCCGCAAGAAAGCGGGGGAGCACTATCTGACCCTCGATGTGGTGCGCGACCTGTACCTGACCGGCGTCCGCGACCCCTCCCTGGTCGATCCGGAGCCATGGCACTCGGATTACGGCCTGTTGCAGCGCCCAGGCGCTGGTGATGTCTCGCTGGACCTGCTCTACGACATCCGCACAAACGGTCCCCTGCTCAAGCGCGCCCAGGATTATCTGCAAGCCCAGCAACCGCCGGCCCTAGTCGTCAGTGGCAAGAACGATATTCTCTTTTCTGGCGAAAACCAGGCTCAGTATGCCAAGGTCCTGCCAAAGGCCGAAATCCACCTGCTTGACACCGGGCACTGGGCTTTAGCCGACAAGGCGGACGAAATCGCCGACCGGACGCGGAATTTCCTAGCGCGGGCGCTTTAGCCAAGTTTAGCCATTCAGGGCGGCGTTCTTGGTCTCTTCCAAGGACGCCATTCCCGGCCCTATTTGCCTGCGTCCGTGAAGAACGCCCCGGCGAAGCCCGGGAATTCGACCGGGCTGTCATAGCCGTCGGCTGAGCGCGCCGAGACGCCGAAGGTGAAGTCGTCGATATTGACGCCTTTCAGGGTCAGGCTGGTCGCGGCGCCGACGTCGCGGTTTTGGTTCCATTTCGGTTCGCTGGTTTCGCGCCACCAGACCTTGTACCCGACGGCGCCGGGTGCGGCTTGCCAGGTCAGGGTCGTGTCGGGGGTGACGGCGCCGGAGATCTTGACGCCCATGGGTGGAGGCGGCGCCGAGGCCAGGGCGGCCAGGGTCGCGATATTGAGGCGCACGACGCGAGCCAGGTAATTGAAATCGATGCCGGCTACCACGTCGCCATAGGCGATGCCGTTTTCGCTGCGCACATCCTGGTGCTGGCGCGTGTAGTTTTCGTCGGCTTCGGTCAGGCGAACGGCCGGGAAGCCCGCCTCCTGCATCGGTTCCTGGTCGCCGCCGCGGCCGAAGCGGTCGGCGCGGTAGATCTGGCGGGCATGCAGCTCCGGCTCATATTGATCGGCAACGTCGGCGATAAAGCGCGACAGGTTGCGCGACGGGCTGTCGAGCTCGCCGCCGGTATATTTGCGGGTCTTGGCCTGGGCGGCCGTTTCGGTGTCCTTGGTGCCTTCGGAAAAGACGCGCACGATGTTGTCGACCATGGCGCCGTCGGAACCGTGGCTATTGCCGATGATGTCGTTATTGAGCACGGCCTCGACCTTCCAGCCTTTTTGCGCGGCGGTCTGGGCCAGGAGTTTTCCGCCATAGAGCCCCTGCTCTTCCCCCGACAGCACGGCAAAGACGATGGTCGCCGGGTAGCGGTGGCCGGACAGGAGCCGGGCGGCCTCGAGCACCGCAGAGACGCCCGAGCCATCGTCATTGGCGCCGGGTGCATCGGCTGTGGCGTTCATGACGTCGGTGACGCGGCTGTCGATATGGCCGCTGATGATGATGACGCGGTTGGGATCGGACGTGCCGGGCAGGATGGCCAGGACGTCCTGGATCAGGGCCGGCGCCGGCAAGCGGTCCCCGCTGACCGTGTATTCGGGTGTTTCGATGCTCAGGCAGTTGTTGCAGGCGGCGGCATCGGCGGCGAAGCGGCTCTTGACCCAGGCGCGTGCGGCGCCGATGCCGCGCGTCGGCGAGGTGGTGTCGGACAGGGTGTGGCGCGTGCCGAAGCCGACCAGGGTGGTGATGTCGGTACGCAATTCATCCGGGCTGACCTTGTGAATGATCGCCGCGACTTCCGGGCGCGCCGGGTCGGCGGCCGCCGGCTGGATGAAAAGCGCGCTGCTGAGCGCGACTGCCAAGGCTACACACCGCATGATCCACCTCATTCTCGTTTAGGGGAGCATAGTGCGGGAAGTTGCGGCGGATACAAGCGGAATCAAAAGAGCGCCCGGAGGGGCGCTCTTTCGAAGCAAATTCCGAACGGGTTGGCTTCAAGACCAGTCGCCGGTTCCCCCCTCCCACCACGTCCTCCGGGCGCGGTCCCCCCTGCCTCGCCGGCCCGCGCCCGTAAACGGGGCGGGCGAAAGAAAAGGGCTCGATGGCTGCCTTAGTGCAGCGAGGCCGCCCGGGCGGGGGAGTCGGCGATGCCGAAGCGGGCGATTAGTTCTTGTTCGGCGAAGGTTGGGACGCCAGTGGCCTTGAGTTCTTCCTTGCGCAGAAGCATGCGTTGGCCCAGGGCGTCGTAGTCGATGTCGAGGGTGCGCGCCTTGGGGAACATCTCGCCTTCCTCCTCCTTGACGTGGTGGAGGACGTTTTCCGACAAGACGGTGAACTTGGCTTCCCAATGATCGTCCGAGGCCTTCATGGTGTCGAGCTCGGCGATCAGGAGCTTGGCGACGTGGTGCTCCTCGTCGGCCTCGTCCATGACGTCGGTCGTTTCTTCCTTGCCCAGCACCTTTTTCATCGCCTTGCGCACGGCGGGATAGAAGAGCTCTTCTTCGATCGTGGTGTGGATCTTCAGTTCCAACAGGGCTTCCTTGGCCAGGATCGCCTTGGCGCGGCGGTCGCCGGAGGCTTCGAACTGTTCAAACAGGTGTTTGACGTGACGATGGTCTTCTTTTAGCAGGTTGATGGCGTCGGTCTTGCTCATGGCGATTCTCCCGAATGCAGAGACGAATGACAGCGGGCAATCTAGGCTGCCGATCACTCGGAAACACTTGGAATCCCACCACGTTTTTATAATGATGCGGTTAGGTTGCCCCAAAGGAGACTGCCATGGCCAAAGATCATCAAAAGGATCAACTGCTCGACAAGGAGGCCAAGCATGCCGAGGCCGATGCGCGCCTGGAGCAGCTGCAGATCGCCTTGGTCGACGCGCAGATCTGGAGCCAGAAGACCGGCGCCAAGATTTGCATCGTGCTGGAGGGCCGCGACGCCGCCGGCAAGGACGGCACCATCCGCCGCCTGACCGAATGCCTGTCGCCGCGGCAGACCCGCGTCGCCGCCCTGCCCAAGCCCAGCCCGCGCGAACAGGGCGAATGGTGGTTCCAGCGCTATACCGACTGGCTGCCCGCGGCCGGCGAATGGAGCATCTTCAACCGCTCCTGGTACAATCGCGCCGGGGTCGAGGTCGTCATGGGTTTTTCCACGCCCGAGGAACAGCAAGCCTTCATCAAGGACGCGCCGGATTTCGAACGGCTGATCACGCGCAGCGGCATCGTTCTGATCAAGTTCTGGCTCGACATCTCGCGCGACGAGCAGAAAAAGCGTCTCGACGCCCGCCGCTCCGATCCGCGTAAGCGGCTGAAGGTCAGCGACCTCGACGGTGTCGCCCAGGACCGCTGGAAGGCCTATTCCGAGGCGCGCGACGAGATGCTACGGCGGACGGATCACGCCGACGGGCCGTGGACCTGCGTGCATACCGACAACAAGCACAAGGCGCGCGAGAACCTGATCCGCCATGTCCTGACGACGCTCGGCGACCTGCCGCACGGCCCGTCCTATTCGGTAGAGGTCAAGGCACCTGATCCGGATATCGTTTTCGGCTATGACAAGGTCTTGGGCGGCGAGCAAAAGCTTGAGAAATAAGGGTGGACATAACGCTGGTCCGGCTTGACTCCGCGAAGAATCCCCGGAGATATCCCCCGAATCAGGCCGTATTAACCAAGCCAAGTAACGTTTTGTTGACTCTGATTTGCCACTTTGGAGGCGAACGGCGAGGACAAAAAGTCTCGCCCTGAACAGAAGGTTCAGAGGGACCAATGACCTTGACGACGCACCGCGCCGAAACGCGCCTGTCTGCGCCACCAAACGCCGCCGCGACTCCCCAGAACCAAACGACCCAAGCCGCCCCCTCCCGCCGCGCCAGCCTGAAAATGTGCGGCGAATGCAACCTCTGCTGCAAGGTCTACGACGTCGAGGACCTGGAGAAGAAGGCCGGCCATCATTGTCACAATTCCGGCCGCGAAGGCGGTTGCGGCATCTGGGGCCTGCATCCGAAATCGTGCCAGGAATTCAAGTGCCTGTGGTTGAAGCATGATGATATGTCGGGCCTGTGGCGGCCGGACAATGCGGGCTTCGTCATGCGGCTGGAAGCCGGCGGCCGCAACCTGATCCTCGATGTCGATCCCGACCGTCCCGACGCCTGGAAGCGTGAGCCCTACTATTCGCAGATCAAGCTGTGGTCGGAGATCATGCCGCGGAACGAAGGCCTGGTGTTGTGCTATGCGCCGGAGGCCCTCTATGTCGTGACGCCGATGGAAGACCTGACGCTGCGCGCGCCGAAGAAGGGCGACATCCTGGAAACCGGGATGGAGATGAGCCTGTTCGGGCTTAGGCCGTTCGCGCGGGTGGTGCCGGCCAAGGAAACCCACGCAAGGAAGCGGGCCTAGGGCCCTCTTTCTCCTCCCCATTTTGTTAAAATGGGGAGGTGGCGGCGCGCGCCCGAAGGGCAAGTCGACGACGGAGGGCGCGGCCCGGCGAGGGTCACTTGCCGACGCTTGAGCATTCCCCTTCGTCCGTAAGTGACCCCTCCGTCACGGACTTCGCCCCAAGAGGGGCGAGCGCCGCGCCACCTCCCCATTTGTCCCAAATGGGGAGGAGAAATCGTGGGCCTACTTCACCGTCAACGTATTATTGCTTCTATCCTTGTCCGGGATGACGTGGTCCGGGTCGATCGTGGCGCGGGTCACCGTCTTGCCGGGCTCGACGAAGACGGACGCCGTCGTCGAACGGATCCAGGCATCGGCTTCCAGGCGCACGTCGCGATGGGTGCCGTCACTGAAATCGATGCGCAGCGTCGCCGGCATGATCAGCTTGTCGTGGGCGCCGACGACGATCTGCGTGCCCTTGCTGGCATCGCCGTCGACCGGCGCGATGCTTTCGACGCCGTAGTCGAGCGTCCAATTGTTGTCGTACCAGCCGCGATACCAATAGCTCAAATCCTCGCCGCCTTCGCTTTCCATGGCGCGGAAGAAGTCGTCGGGCTTGGGATGCTTGAAGGCCCAGGCGGCGATGAAGCGGCGGAAGGCCGGATCGAAGCGGTCGGGCCCCAGTATCTGCTCACGCAGCAAGGTCAGGCCCAGGGCCGATTTGAAATAGGTCAGCGGGTGACGGTACTTTTCGGTGATGACGTCGGCGCGGGTCAGGATCGGCGGCGCCTTGGGGTCTTCCAGCAAGGGCAGGATGTCGTCGACCGGATTGCCGCCCTGCGGGGCGTATTCACCGTCGCGCTTGGGACCGTATTCGCCGTGGTTGAAGTCTTCGGACTCATAGACGTCGATGAAGGTGTTGAAGCCCTCGTCCATCCAGGCGTGGCGGCGCTCGTCGAAGCCGACGATCATCGGGAACCAGCCGTGGCCGATCTCGTGCGCCGAAATCCAGAACAGGTCCTTGCCGGCGTCGTCGACGCCGTCGAAGACGATGCCCGGATATTCCATCCCGGTCGCCGGGCCGGCAATATTGATCGCCGCCGGCCACGGATAGGTGAACCAGCGCTTGGAGAAGTGCTCGACGGCGTCCTTCATGTATTCGGTCGAGCGGCCCCAGCGGGCATCGCCCTGGCTTTCGGCCGGGTAGAAGGACATGGCCACCGACGACTTGCCCCCCGGCAAATTGATGCGCGCGGCGTCCCAGGCAAAGACCGACGACGCCGAAAACGCGACGTCGCGGCTGTCGTTCATGTGAAAGTGCCAGGTCAGGGGCGCGCTGGTCTGCGGACGGCTGGCGGGATCACTGATTTCCGACGGCGAACGGATCATCACCGTCTTGTCGGACAGCTTGGCCTTGGCAAAGCGCGCCTGCTCCGTGGGTGTCAGCACATCCTTGGGGTTCATCAATTCGCCGGAGCCCGCCACCAGCATCGACGACGGCACGGTGACGTAATAGTCGAAATTGCCGTATTCAAGATAGAACTCCTGGGCCAGGTACGGCAGCGTGTCCCAGCCGCGGATATCGTCATAGACCTGCATGCGCGGATACCACTGCGCCAGGTCGTAGATATTGCCGTCTTTCGTCTTGCCCCAGGCCATGCGGCCGCCCCACTCGCCGGGGATGGTGAAGTGCCAGTTGATCTTGAGCTTGACGCTTCCGCCCTTGGCCTTGAGCGCCTGCGGCAGGGTGACGCGCAGACGCGTGTCGTTGACCAGGGTGTCGACCTTGACTGAGGTCTTGCCGGTGATGACCTCGACGGAATCGAGCACATAGCCGTCGGTGTGGTCGGCGGCGGTGTAGCGGCCGCCGGCATGGACGCCGCGGCTGTCGGTCTTGTAGAGGTTCTGGTCGAGTTGCAGCCACAGGATGTCGAGCACGTCGGGGCTGTTATTGGTATAGGTGATCACTTCCGAACCGGTCAGGGTCGGCGCCGCGGGATCGGGGCTCAAGGTGGCGTGGATATTGTAGTCGGCACGGTTCTGCCAATAGTTCGGCCCGGGCAGGCCGTTCGACGAGCGGTATTCATTGACCGGCTGGTCGTAGGGCCTGGGCGCGAAGGTCTCGCGTGGATTATAGGGGGTGTCGATCTGGGGCTGGGCCGGGGCGCGCGGGCGGCCAGGCGCCGGTTGCAGCGTCGCCGGCGGGACGGTGGTCGGTATCGGCGTGGCCGGCGGCATGGTCTGGGCGAAGGCCGGCGACGCCAATACCAAAGCCGCAAAACTCACAGCGGCCAATGCGCGAATAGCCATAATCTTACCCTCTCCAGCTTGGTTGCATGCGAGACGTTCCATAGCCACGCTCCGCTGTCAACCGGCGGCAGGAGGGCATCGTGTTGCTCTCAATTGCCCTCTCCCCGAGAAACGGGGAGAGGACGAGAGCCAAGCGAAGCGCGGGCGATCGGGTGAGGGGCAAATCGATTGCCGCATTGGCCCCTCACCCGATTATCTACGCCCTACGGGCTTGCTAATCGTCCTCTCCCCGTTTCTCGGGGAGAGGGCAAGACATCCGGGGCCTCAATAACCATGCCTTCAGTGAGGAGGGCAATGAAGGCACACGGCTCGCGAGATCGCGTTCATCTCCCAAAATCCCCTCGACAAGGCCACGCGAAGCGCCTCATTAACCATTCATGCCTTCCTCGACCTCCGCCCCCCTGCCCGACGCCTCCAAACAGAACTGGGTCGACCGGTTCGCGCCGGTAAAATTGCGCCCGTGGCTGAAGCTGGGCCGTTTCGACCGGCCGGTCGGGATCTGGTTGCTGTACCTGCCGGGCCTGATGGGCTTGGCCTTCGCCTCCACCGGCGTGGTGACACGCAGCTTGAAAAATGGCGTCGAAGCGATCAGCGTCGCTTCGGACCAGGCATGGCATTTTCCTTTCCTGCAGGCGGTGCTGTTCCTGGTTGGCGCCACCCTGATGCGCGCCGCCGGCTGCGCCTATAACGATTTCGTCGATCGCGACTTCGATGCCAAGGTCGAGCGCACGCGCGACCGCCCGATCCCGGCCGGCCAGATCACACCGCGCCAGGCGATCTATTTTGTCATCGGCTGCTCGCTGGTCAGCCTGCTGATCTTGATCCAACTGGGCTTTCCCGCCATCTGGCTGGGCATCGGCTCGCTGGGTCTCGTCGCCGCCTACCCGTTCATGAAGCGCATCACCTGGTGGCCGCAAGCCTGGCTGGGCCTGACCTTCAACTGGGGGCTGCCGATGGGTTTCGCGGCGGTCACGCATAGCGTAAGCTGGCCGGCCTGGATCTTCTATGCCGGCCTGGTCTTCTGGACGCTGGGCTATGACACCATCTATGCGCTGCAAGACATGGAGGACGACGCCCTGATCGGCGTCAAGTCGACGGCGCGGCGGCTGGGCAAGCATACGGTACTGGGTGTGACGATCTTTTACACCACCGCGGTGTTGCTCACAGCCCTCGCCGGGCACTTCGCATCGCTTCCGGTCGGGTTTTTTATTGGACTTTTGCTCGTGCTGGGGCATCTTTTCTGGCAAGTGATGAATTTACGGCTGGACGACGGCGCCTGGGCGCTGAAGCTTTTCAAGTCCAACCGCGTAACCGGCCTGCTGTGGGTGTTGAGCCTCCTGCTGGTGCATGTGCACCTTTTTTGATGCCTGATTAGGGAACCGTCCGCACCATGGTCCTCGACGCCCGACTGATCCGCGTTCCGGCGGCTTTAGGCTGCGCGGGCCTGCTTGTGGCCGCGGGCATCACCGCCTGTTCGCGCCAGCCGGATACCGAGCATATGCAGGCCCCCGCCAACACCGCGACCGGCGCCAACGTGCCCCTGGACTTTGCCCTGACCAATCCCGACGCCCAGGTGACGTTGAGCCTGCCCGAGCCGATCAAGGCCTATCCCGAACTGCACGAGCGGCTCTACAAGGACGGCGAAACGACCCTGACCGCCTTTCTGAACCAGGCCAAGAAGGATCGCGCCGAACAGAGCGCCGACGGCGTGCCGGTGCCGGCCTATTTCCAGAAGATCGAGTGGAAGGTGTCCGCCCAAAGCCCGCGCCTGTTGTCGGTCTACGCCGAGCAGAACGATTTCGAGGGCGGCGCCCATCCCAATACCAGTTTCCGCACCCTGCTGTGGGACAAGACCCGGGCGGCCCTGATCCCGACGGCCGAGCTGTTCTCGCCCGATGCCGACCTGAAAGGCGTCGACGACTTTGTCTGCCAGCAGATCGAGGCCCAGCGCGCCAAGCGCACCGGCCAGCCGGTCAGCGAACAGGGCTCCGGCTTCAACTGCCCGAAATTTTCCGAAAGCCGGCTGATCCTGGTGCCGTCGACCCAGCCGGGCAAGATCGGCGCGGTCGATGCGCTATATGCGCCGTTCGATGTCGGTCCCTATGCCGAAGGCCCCTATGAGGTCCGCGTGCCGCAGAGCCAGCTGAAAGGCCTGGTCGCGCCCGAATATGCCGACCAGTTCGCCGGCGATGCCGCAGGCGGGCCGGCCTTTGCCGATCCGGACGCCAACAAGGACCAGGCGCCCCAGTGACGGATCGTCCACTGGAAGCGTTTATCCGGGCCAACACCCGGCCCCTCGCCGTGCCGTCTCTGCCCTCGATCACGCTCTACCAGGCCGACGAGGTCACGCCTCTCTGGCTGATGACCGAAAAGGACATGGACCGGTCGCGGCTGGCGCCGCCGTTCTGGGCCTTTGCCTGGTCGGGCGGCCAGGCCTTGGCGAAATACATCCTCGACCATCCCGAGGCTGTCTCAGGCCTGCGCGTGCTGGACCTGGCCTGCGGCTCGGGCCTCGTCGGCATCGCCGCCCTGCAGGCCGGCGCTGCGTCCGTCATCTGCAACGATATCGATCCCTATGCCGAAGCGGCCGTCGCATTGAACGCCGACCTGAACGGCGTCCACATCGATTTTTTATCGGGCGACCTGTTGGGTGGGCCGGTCGCGGAGGTCCTCGTCCCTAAGATCGACGTCATCCTCGCCGGCGACATCTGCTACGAAAAGACGATGACCGACGCCATGCTGACATTCTTTGGCGGGGTTAAGGTTCAAAACGCAACGGTTCTTGTCGGCGACCCGCACCGTACCTATTTCCCCTCCACGGGGTTCCGCAAGCTCGCCGATTATAGTGTGCGTACGATTGCCGATATCGAAGACGTCGCCGAGAAGCCGGCCGCGGTTTGGGAGCTCATCAGATGGCAAAACACCATCACCACATCGACTATGTCGAATTCCCCGCCGCCGATCTCGGACCGCTGAAAGCGTTCTACGGACAGGCCTTCGGCTGGACCTTCACCGACTATGGCCCGACCTATGCCGCGCCCGACAATGCCGGGCTGGATGGCGGTTTCCAGGGCGACAGCGAAGCCGCCCCGGCCAAGCCCTTGGTCATTCTCTATAGCGACGATCTCGAATCGAGCCTTCACGCCGTGACCGAAGCCGGCGGGGTCGTCACCCAAGCCATTTTCGAATTCCCCGGCGGCCGCCGCTTCCACTTCACCGACCCGTCCGGCAATGCGCTGGGCGTGTGGTCCGACAAGTAGACATCCCCCTCATTTTCTTGAAGCGGACCACCGCACAATGGACTGGCTTTCCCGATACCGCAGCGTGCGCGCCCGCACCGTCGGCCTGACCTCGGCGCTCAGCGAGGCGGACCAGACGGCGCAGTCGATGCCCGACGCCTCGCCGGCCAAGTGGCACCTGGCGCACACCACCTGGTTCTTCGAAGCCTTCGTGCTGGGCCCGCATGCGCCGGGCTACCAGGTGTTTCACGCGCAATACGCGTTCCTCTTCAATTCCTACTACGTCCAGGCCGGGCCGCGCTTTCTGCGCGCCGAGCGCGGCCTGCTGACCCGGCCGGCGCTGAGCGATGTCCTCTATTACCGCGCCCATGTCGATGCCGCGATGGCGAGGCTGAAGCCGACACCGCAGATCGAGGCGCTGATCGAGTTGGGCTGTCACCACGAAGAACAGCACCAGGAGCTGCTGCTGACCGACGTTCTGCACCTGTTCGCCCAGAACCCGCTGAACCCGGCGGCGCGGCCGGATTTCCCGGCCTTGCCGCCTGTCACAAATCCATCAATGATTGCTTTGCCCGGCGGCTTGGTCGAAGTCGGCCATAGCGGCGACGGCTTCGGCTTCGACAACGAATACCCCCGCCACAAGGTGTGGCTGGAGCCGTTCTCGATCTCGTCGACCCTGGTCAGCAATGCCGACTGGCAGCGCTTCATCGATGCCGGCGGTTACGACGACCCTACGCTGTGGCTCAGCGACGGCTGGGCCTGGCGATCGAGCGAGGACGTGACGGCGCCGTTCTATTGGCGCGATAACGGCCGCCAGATGACCTTGCGCGGCGAGGAAGCGATCGATCCGGCCGCGCCCGTCACCCACATCAGCTATTTCGAAGCCGACGCCTATGCGCGATGGGCCGGCGGTCGCTTGCCAACCGAAAGCGAATGGGAATGCGCAGCGGCCGGCGGCGTCCTTTCCGGCGCCTTCGATCGCGTCTGGCAGTGGACGTCTTCGGCCTACGGCGCTTTTCCGGGCTTCGCGCCGGCCGCCGGCGCGGTCGGCGAATACAATGGCAAGTTCATGAACGGCCAATACGTGCTGAAAGGCGCGTCCTGTGTAACCCCGCCGGGCCACAGCCGTATCAGTTATCGCAACTTCTTCTACCCTCACCAGCGCTGGCAATTTCTGGGCCTGCGTATCGCTCGTTGATCGATTTCATCGATCGCTCGCTCGTTTTGTTAGGACGCGCCGTTTTCACGGCGCTAGGCAGAAATGGATAGTCCCATGCTCGAAGATGCCAAGATCGATACCGCCAATTGCTCCGTTGAGGGGGAATTGGCCGTCTTCCGCGACGATGTCGTCGAGGGGCTGAGCCAACCGCAAAAGCGGCTGTCGGCGCGCTGGTTCTACGATCTTAAAGGCTCAGAGCTGTTCGAGGAGATCACCCAGCTCGACGCCTATTACCCGACACGCACCGAAATCAACCTGTTGACCGCCGTGCGCGACGAGATCTGCGACCATGTCCGGGGACCGGTCGCCGTCGTCGAGTTCGGCGCCGGGTCGACGCGCAAGACCCCGCTGCTGCTCAAGGGCCTCGACCAGTTGACCGCCTATGTGCCGATCGATATCTCGGCGGAGTTCCTGGCCGACAGCGTGGCGCAATTGCGCCGCGACATGCCAGGCCTGGCCATCTATCCGATCTTCGGCGACTTCAACGCCCTGCCCGTCCTGTCGGATGTCATGGGGCCGAACCAGTCGGGCGCCCGCCATCTTGGCTTCTTCCCGGGCTCGACCATCGGCAACCTGACGCATGCCGAGGCGGTCGCCTTCCTGGCCCAAGCGCGGACGAGCCTCGGCCAGGGCGCGCAGTTCCTGATCGGCATCGACATGGTCAAGCCGCTGCCCATCCTGTTGCGGGCCTATAATGACGAGCTGGGCGTGACGGCGGCCTTCAATCTCAACCTGCTGGAGCGGCTTAACCGCGAACTGTGGGGCGAGTTCGACCTGTCGGCCTTCGCCCACGAAGCCATCTGGAACGCGCGCGACAGCCGTATCGAAATGCACCTGCGCTCACTGGCCTTCCAGACCGTCAAGGTCGCCGGCCACAGCTTTACCTTCCGCCAGGGCGAGACCATCCATACCGAGAATTCGCACAAGTATAGCCAGGACACCTTCACCCGCCTGGCTCGCGAAGCCGGCTGGGCGATCGAGGCACAGTGGATCGCCAAAGATACACCCTACGGCCTGTTTCTTATGCAGCCGGCGTGAAGGTAAAAGGCCCCGGCGCGTAGCCGAAGTCGTGCGACGCGGCGGCATGGTCGAACCACAGGTCGACATTCATCCTTGCGGCCATGTTGACATTGCGCTTCAGCGTCTTGTTGGGTCGCAACCAGTCGAGCACGGAGAGACCGAAGCGCCAGACCTCCAGCGGCAGGGAGACGATCATCGGCGTCTTGCCAAGGCCGCGGAAGATGCGCTCGACCATGGCGCGGTAGGTCAGGGCCTCGCCACCGCTGAGATTATAGGCCTGGTTGAACGCCGCCTCGGCCGGCAGGGCCTGGACGGCGGCGCGCGCCAGCTCGCGGGCATGGACCGGCTGGCGCAGGCCTGAGGCCGGGCCGCAGACCGGGAAGAAGCCGAGCTTGCGGATCAGGCTGGCGATCTGGCTGACGTTCTCGTCCTGGCCTTCGTCATAGATCAGGGTCGGGCGCAGGACGGTATAGGCGACGCCGTGGGCGGCGCAGAACCGGGTGATGGTCGCCTCGCCCTCGGCCAGCTGTGCCACGACCTCCCGCTCGGCCGGCTCGCTGGATTGGCCCTTGGTCAGGCGCGAGGTCGAGGAAAAGGCGATCAGGCGCTTCATGCCCAGCTCGACCAGGCGCGCCAGCACGGCGTCGCTGGCCAGCCAGATCGGCGAACACATGACGACATTGGCGAAGTCCATGCCGGGTATGAAGGTTTCCGGCTGGTCGAGATCGAAAATCAATGATTGACCAGATAGCGGACGACGCGAAGTAAAGCGCACCTCACCCGGCCAGTCGGTGACCGCTTCCCGCATCCGGCGGCCGATCAAGGATCGGGCGCCGATAACCAGCAAATTTCCCTGCATTCCTGCCCTTCCGATTTCGAAGCTGCTGGTTTTAGGACTCATTTGCGACTATGTCACTTCGCAACTCAGTTACCGGGACTTGATTAATGGCCGCTTACAAATCGCTGCGCGACTTCATCGCCAAACTCGAAGCCGACGGCGAACTGGTCAGGGTCAAGACCGAGGTATCGACGCACCTGGAAATGACCGAGATCCAGACCCGCCTGCTGCGCGACAAGGGCCCGGCTGTCTTGTTCGAAAACGTCATCATGGCCAATGGCGAAAAATCCGCCATGCCGGTCCTGGTCAACCTGTTCGGCACGGTCAAGCGCGTCGCCATGGGGGTGACGCTGGAAGGCAAGACGCGGACGACGGCCGGCGAGCTGCGCGAGGTCGGCGAGCTTTTGGCTTTCTTGCGCCAGCCGACGCCGCCGCGCGACCTGGGCGATGCCTGGGATATGCTGCCGCTGGCCAAGACGGTCATGGGCATGCGCCCGAAGGAAGTCAAATCCGCGCCTGTTCAAGAGGTTGTGCTGAAAGGCTCGGATATCGATTTAACAAAATTGCCGATCCAGGGCTGCTGGCCGGGGGAACCGGCGCCGCTGATCACCTGGCCCCTGGTCGTCACCAAGGGGCCGTCGGAAGATCGCGAGGACGACTATAATCTCGGCATCTACCGCATGCAGGTGCTGTCGAAAGACACGACCATCATGCGCTGGCTGGCCCACCGCGGCGGCGCGCAACACCACCGCCGTTGGAAGGCCCAAGGTAAAAGGGAACCCCTGCCCGCCGCCATCGTCCTGGGCGCCGATCCCGGCCTGATCCTGGCCGCCGTTACACCCGTGCCGGATACCCTCAGCGAATACCAGTTCGCCGGCCTGCTGCGCGGCGCCAAGGCCGAACTGGTGCCGGCCAAGACCGTGCCGCTTCTGGTGCCAGCCCAGGCCGAGATCGTCCTGGAAGGTCACGTCATGCTCGATGACTACGCCGACGAGGGCCCCTACGGCGACCATACCGGCTATTACAATTCGGTCGAACAGTTCCCGATCTTCAAGGTCAGCGCCATCACCATGCGCAAGGATCCGATCTACCTGTCGACCTTTACGGGCCGGCCGCCCGATGAGCCCAGCGTTTTAGGTGAAGCTTTAAATGAAGTCTTCATCCCGCTGATCCAGCAGCAATTTCCGGAAATTGTTGATTTCTGGCTTCCGCCGGAAGGCTGTTCGTATCGCATCGCCGTCATCAGCATGAAGAAGGCCTATCCCGGCCACGCCAAGCGGGTGATGATGGGGGCGTGGTCGTACCTGCGCCAGTTCATGTATACCAAGTGGCTGATCGTCGTTGACGACGACATCAACTGCCGCGACTGGAAGGACGTGATGTGGGCGATGTCGACGCGGATGGATCCGGCGCGCGACATCACGGTGATCGAAAACACGCCGATCGACTATCTCGACTTCGCCTCGCCGGAAAGCGGGCTGGGCTCGAAGATCGGATTGGACGCCACCAACAAATGGCCGCCGGAAACCCACCGCGAATGGGGCGAGAAGCTCTACATGGAGCAGGACGTCATCGACCGGGTTTCCGCCAAGTGGGCGCAGATGGGCTTGCCTGGGGGTGGGGAGCCGATCTGGGGGAAGAAGGGGTAGATCCCATTTCTCCTCCCCATTTGGGACAAATGGGGAGGTGGCATCGCAAGCCCGAAGGGCACGTCGATGACGGAGGGGGCACTTGCTATCGCCTGTGAAATCCTCGTCGTTCGTAAGTGACCCCTCCGTCGCGGACCGCTCGGGCGGCCCCGTTTGCGCTTCGCGCAAGCGCCGCGCCACCTCCCCATTTTTCCAAAATGGGGAGGAGAATTTAGATGCCTTCGCCCATGTCGAAGAAGTCGGCGACGGTCAGGCGTGGCGCGGTGGCGCCGGCGCTGAGCTGTGCCACCAGGCGGTCGATCTGCAGGTTGATCTCCGGCACGGCGACGATTTCCCACCAGGCCGGCCGGGTCAGCGGCCCGAGCGCGAACAACCAGTCCGACGGCCGGCCATCGGCGCCGATCACCGCGCAGTCCTGCGTCTCGAAGCCGATGCCCAAGGGATCGGCGACCGCCAGCTTGCGATCACGCAGGTCGGCGATCAGCGGAATGGCGATGCGGCCGAAATCGGCGCCGGGCCCTGTGCAATTGATGACGTGGCCCGCCGTAAAGGTGCGCTCACCGCCACGCGTGGCCAGGCTCATGATCACGCCCGCGCCGGCCTCGTAGGCGCCGACGATACGTCCGGCGGTGATGTCGAGACGGCCGGCCTTGATGAGCGCCTCGATGCCCGACGCAATGCGCGGCGCCATACGATGGCGGTGCACGTCCCAGCGCGGTCGCAGATGGCGCAGGAACGACCGGCGCTGGGTGTCGCTCCAGCCGTTCCAGATGCTGGCGACGGCCGGGCGGGCGGCGTCGAAGACGCGCTGCCAGGGCACGCCCTGGGCCTGGGCCTCGGCCACTTCAGTCCGGAAGAACCGTAGCAACTCAAGCGGCGACGCCGGGGCATGCCCGCGCAGGAAGTCCCGCCAGGCGCCGCCGGCGACGTGGCGGCGCGGCACCAGCCCGCGTCGCGACAGGGCCAGCATCGGCCCACGATGGCCGTCCTGGGCCAGGCGCAGGGCGACGTCGACCATGGTCAGGCCCGACCCGATCAGCAGCAGCGGCTCGTCGGGCGCGATATCGGCGAAGGCGTCCGCCGTCCACGGATCGGGGACGAAAAAGCCGGTGTCGTAGAGCCAGCGATCGGGTCCGCCCGGTGCGCGCGGCGGCAAATTGCCCATGGCCAGGACGACGATATCGGCGCGGACCTCGCGCCCGTCGGTCAGCAGAACGCCCTTGCCGTCGTCAAGCAGGCGCACCGCCTCGCCGCGCAGGGCCGACAGCCCGTTGCGGCCACGCGTGCTCAGCGCCTCGGTGACGCGTTCCTCGACATAGTCGCCGAACAGGCGCCGCGGCACAAAGGCCTGGGCCAGGTCGAGTCCGCTTTCGACCAGGGCGTCGGCGATCTCGCCGCGGCGCGTTTCCAACCAATCGGCGAAGCTCGGCGTCAGGCCGATGTCCATGCGGCTGACCGGCACATTCAACAGATGATTGGGACCGCAGGCGCCATAGGCGACGCCGCGCCCCAGCTTGCGGCGCGGCTCGATGACGACGATGCGCCAGTCGGGCTGGGCGCGATGCAGCTTCAGCCCGAACAGGGCGCCGCTCAGGCCACCGCCAACAATCACGACGTCCATGAAATTTCTCCGCAGGTGCGAAGAGGTTTAGGCGATGGCCGGGTCTCTGCCTAGTCGCTTTCGATACGATTTAAACCGCGCGGGCCAGGGCAAGCGCCAGGCGGCCGCTCTCGTCGGCGAGGAAGGGCAGGACTTCGTCGGCCGGCATCGGCCGGGCGAACAGGTAGCCCTGGATATAGCGGGCCCGGACCTGGCTGAGCTTGGCCATTTCGGCCTGGGTTTCGACGCCTTCGATCACACAATCAAGATTAAGATTGCGGCACAAATCGATGATTGTCTTTATTATTTTCAAGGCCGACGAGTGCTTTACCAATTGCACCACGAAGCTGCGATCGATCTTGATCTTGTCGACCGGCAGGCGGTGGATATAGCTGAACGACGAATAGCCGGAGCCGAAGTCGTCGACGGCGACGCGGCAGCCCATGGCCTTGAGCTTGCTCAGGGCCTCACAGGCCTGCTCGAAATCGGTAAGCATGGCGGTCTCGGTGATCTCGAACTCGATGCGGTGCGGGTCGATGCCACTGTCCTTCACCGCGGCGCAGACATTGGCGATCGAGATGCCCGAGCGCAGGTCGCGCGCCGACAGGTTGAACGAAACACGGGTATCGACGGGCCATGCGCGGACCTCGGTCAGCGCCTTTTCGAGCAACAACAGGGTGATGCGCGTGATCAGGCCCGAGCGTTCCGCGGCCTTGATGAAGATGTCCGGCCGCACCGGGCCGAGACGCTTGCTGTTCCAGCGCGCCAGGGCTTCGAAGCTGACCGTGCGGTTTTCCAGCACGTCGACCTGGGGCTGGAAGACGATCGACAGCTCGGTGTCGAGATCCGAGGTACGCAGGGTCTGGTCGACGACGCTGAAATCGCGCATTTCGGTCTCGTGGCGTTCCGAAAAGACGACCGGCGCGCCGCGCAGGTTTTGCTTGGCGAAATAGAGAGCGTAGTCAGCGCGTTCGAGCAGTTGCGAGGGTTTCAGAAGCGCGTCCTCGACGCGGACAAAACCCAGGGAGGCGGAGATATTGGCGGCTACCGAACCCAGCAGGTAGGTTTCGCGCAGCGCATCGCACAGGCGCGTCCCAAAGGCTTCGAGCTCGGCTTGTGAGCGCGGCCCACGCAGGATCAGGGCGAATTCGTCGCCGCCCATGCGCGCCACCATACCCAGCCCGGCAACGGCTTCGCGCAGGCGCCCGCTGACCGCAATCAACAGTTCATCGCCCACCGAGTGGCCGTAGATGTCGTTGATCGGCTTGAAACCGTCCAGGTCGATCAGCGCGACGTCGCAGGTCTCGCCCAGGGCCGCGGCGGCCAGGGCCATGTCCATGTCGCGAAAGAAGCTGCGGCGATTGGGCAGGCCGGTCAGCACGTCGCAATCGGCCAGGGTCTGCATCTCGTCACGCAGGCGGTCGGCCTGGGCGCGGGCGCGCACCGCCTGGAACAGGGTGCGGCGGATCAGGGTGCTCATCATCAGGGCGGTGATCGCCGTACCGATGGTCAGCAGGCAGTAGACGCGGAATTCGGCCGGATCGTGCAAGACGACCAGGACGATCAAGGACACGGCGCAGGCCAGCAGCGACGGTACCAGGACGCGCAGACTGACGCCCGACAGGGCATAGAGGACGCCCAGATACATGAAGAAGACGACGCGCGGTCCTTCGAAGTGCAGGCTCATGAAGGTGACGGGCGTCACCAGCATGGCCAGGTTGACGACGAGGCTCAAGCTCTCCAGCTTGACCAGGCTTTCGGTCTTGCGGGTCAGGCGAAAAGCGGCGAAGGCGATCAGCGCCGTGCCGCCGGTCAGGGCCGCCATGATCACCAGGTTGCGGCCGTGCTCGGTGAAGAAACGCGCCACCAGGGCGATCGTGAAATAGATGGTAACCAGGCTGAAATAGGCCCGGGTAATGGTGCGCCACGCCACGGCTTCCTCGCGCGGCGACAAACGCTGGCCGGCGCCGGCGCGAAACAAGCTTAAAACCTGCTGTACTCCGGACACTGACACTCTCCTGCAATTTGATAATCGGATACCGCAAAAGAGTTAATATCGGCCGAAGACCCCGGGGCGAGGCCCTTGTTATTTGAGGTTTTTTGCCCACATTCGCAGTATACGCCGCCCCGAAGACCGTCCGTCCGGCGACGCACAATCCTCACAGGGGAGACTTGCGCAGCGCGCCTGTGCGGGCCTATAGATTCTTCATGTTGCAAACGCGAAACGCCCCCTCCCTCTCTTCGCCCGACACCCGTCCCGAGGCGCTTGACCAGATCATCGCCCGCGCCAAGGCGGCCGGCGCCGATGCGGCGGAGGCGGTTTTCGCCGAAAGCCGCGCGCTCAGCGTCGGCGTTCGCAAGGGCGAACTGGAAACCGTCGAACGCGACGAAACCGCCGATCTGGGCCTGCGCGTCTTTGTCGGCCGCAAGCAGGCCGTCGTTTCGGTTTCGGAATTTTCGACGCAGACCCTGGACCGGCTGGTCGAGCGCGCCGTGGCCATGGCCAAGTTGGCGCCCGACGATCCCTATGCCGGCCTCGCCGACCCGGCCTTGATCTATAAAGCCTCCGGTAGCGAAACCGCGCTCGAGATCCATGATGACCATGTCCTGTCGGCGGAAGTCCTTCAGCAGCGCGCACTGGACATTGAAGCCGCCGGCCTGGCCCTGGATACTCGGCTGCAGGCCGACGCGGCCAGCACGGGCTATGTGCAGAACCATTGGCACATGGCGACCTCGGCCGGCTTTCACGGCGAGCACAAGACCTCCCTCTTCTACCAGTCCGGCCGCTTTATCGCCCAGGGTCCCGACGGCGCCATGGAACGCGACGGCGAAGGCCGTAGCGTGCGGTTCTGCAGCGACCTGCCGGGCCTCGTGGAAACCGGCGAAATCGGCGCCCGCCGCGCGCTCGCGGCATTGGGCGCGCGCAAGCTCGACACGCAAAAAGTCGCCGTTTTGTTCGACAACCGCACCGGCAAGTCGCTGCTCGGCCAATTGCTGGGCGCGATCTCGGGCACCGCGATTGCGCGCGGCTCGAGCTTTCTGAAGGACAGGCTGGGCGCGCAACTGTTCGGCAAGGACATCCAGGTGATCGACGACCCCTACCGCGTGCGCGGCCTGGGCTCGTGCCTGTTCGACGACGAAGGGGTCGCCGTTTCCCGGCGCTCAATCATTGAAAACGGCGTGCTGACCACCTGGCTTTTGAACACGGCGGCCGGCAAGCAACTGGGCATGGCCTCGACCGGCCACGCCTCGCGTGGCCTGGCCTCGCCGGCCGGTGTGTCGACGCACAATGTCGTCCTGGCCGCCGGCACGCAAACGCCGCAAGAGTTGATGCACGACGCGGGCAAGGGCGTGATTGTCGGCTCGATGTTCGGGCCGTCGATCAATTCGGACACCGGCGACTGGTCGGCGGGCGCCTCGGGCTTCTGGTTCGAAAACGGCGAAGTGCAGTACCCGATCAACGAGATCACCGTCGCCGGCAACCTGATCGACATGTTCGCACGCCTGATCCCGGCGTCGGACCTCGACATCCGCGGCACGCTCGACGCGCCCAGCCTGCTCATCGACGGGCTGAGCGTAGGGGGCAAATGATGCTTGCCAACCCGGCCTCCGATCTCGACATGCTGATCGACAAGGTGCGCCGCGCCGGCGCCCTGGCGCAGCACGTCAAGGCGCACGGGCTGATCACCAGCTACAAGTCGGACGGCTCGATCGTCACCAATGCCGATACCGAGGTCAATCTGTGGCTGAAGGAAGCGCTCTACGACGCGCGGCCCGACTATGGCTGGCAGAGCGAAGAGAGCCCGGACAACGAGGAGCGGCTGGGCGCGCATCGCACCTTCGTGCTGGACCCGATCGACGGCACCATGGGCCTGTCCAAGGGCAGCCCCTACTGGACCATCGCCCTGGCCATCGTCGAGGACACCAAGCCGGTGGCGGCCGTGGTCTATGCGCCCGACGCCCACGAGATGTATAGCGCCGCCAAGGGCGAAGGGGCGCGGCTCAACGGCGAGGTCATCAAGGTCTCGGACCGGACCGATTTGCTGAACGCTGAAGTGCTGGGCGACGCGCGCCTGTTCGGCCGTGACATCTGGGGCGAGCCGTGGCCGCATCTCAACATCCATTCACGGCCGTCGGTCGCCTACCGCATGGTCCAGGTCGCCGCCGGCCGCGCCGACTTCACCATGGCCCTGACGCCCAAGCGCGACTGGGACGTGGCGGCGGCCACCCTGATCGCCCAGGAAGCCGGCGCCATCGTCTCGGATCATTTAGGCAATCCTTACGGATTCAATGCTAGGGACAGCTACAAGCCGAGTCTGATCTGTTCGGGGCCCGCCCTGTTTCCCGACATCATCCGCCGGTGCGCGCATCTAGTAAATCTCGAGGACATCCATGGCTGACAAACAACTTCTGCACCTGGTTATCGGTGGCGAACTCACCGACCTGGGCGGTACGACCTTCAAGGACCTGAAGAAAATCGAATTCGTCGGCGCCTACGCCAATAATGCCGAAGCTGTATTGGCCTGGCGCTCCAAGGCGCAATCGACCGTCGACAACGCCCTGATGCGCTATTTCGTCATCCATGCGCACAAGCTGATCGATCCGGATTCGGACGATCACGAGCATTAGAATTTAATGCTGACTTACGGAGGGTGGCATCGCCCCCTCCGTCACCGGGCTTCGTGCTATGCACTCGCTCCGGCGCCACCTCGCCTCGCCGGCCCGCGCCCACTGCGCTTCGCTTGCATGGGAGGAGAGGCGCTTTTTTTATTCCCGTCGCAGGATCTTGTCGGTGAGCAGCTTGCCCCACCATGAGGCGGTGAACGATGCCTTCATGGCGTCGGGGTCGTAGCCCGGGCTTTGCGTCCAGTCGTAGAAGCTCATACCCGTCGGCTCGATGTCGCGCAGGTAGACTTCGAAGACGTAGTCGAGCACGCCGGTCATGCCCGCCTTCATATGCAGGGTGCGGAACGACAGCTCCTTCTTGGCCTCGCGGATCGGATGGCCGAGGTGGAAATGGCGGTACAGCACGCTCATGATGCCGGCGCGGTCGGCGCCCGACTTGCAATGCAGAAGCGCCGGATACTGGACGCGGTCGAACAGAAGCTTGGCGTCATGCATTTCCTTGGCCGACGGAATCGAGCGCGACGACAGGCCGAAATCCTCGAGCACCAGGCCGAGCTTTTCGCAGGCGTGCTTTTCCAGGTAGAAGAATGAGCCCTTGCCGCCGCGCAGGTTGATCACCGTCTTCAGGCCCTGGTCGCGCCACCACTTCAACTGAAACGGCCACGGTTGATTCGTCCGCACCAGGTCGGTGCCGATCCAGTGCGCATTGGTGAAGCCCACGCGCAGATAGGCGTGGTCGGCCCACAGATAGTGCAGATAGGTGGTGAACAGGTTCCACGGCGTATCCGTCGGAAACGGACGATTGTGGACCTTTCTGGCGAACAACTTCAAAACGATTCTCTGTAGTAATCCGGATACAAACTCGTTGCGCCATTAACACAAAACCGCGCGACAGGCTTACGAAAATGACGCATAAGCCTATATAACCGCGCATCCTGTGAATGCCAGAGCTTCCCCCCGAAATGCCGCCTGCCCCTGTTGTCGCCACTGAGACCGAGATACCCGCAAAGGCCATAATGGCACGCGTGTGGACACAGTACCTGCGCCAGCATCGGGCGGCCTTTTACCTGTCCCTTTTTTGCGCCTTCCTGGTGGTCTTGACGACGACGATCGTCACGGGCTGGCTGGCGCCCGCGACAAACCTCCTGTTTAACGCCCGTCCGGACAAGACAACCAACTGGCTGCCCGAGGTGTTCAGGACCGACGCGCTTCTGCTGGTGCCCGGCGTCATCGTCGTCGCCGCCCTGATCCGCTTCGCCGCCCAGCGGGGCTTGACAGTCTCGATCAACAATATCGGCAATCAGATGGTCGGCCGCATCCAGGCGCAATTGTTTTCGCGCCTCGTCCACGCCGACCTCGGCCGTCTGCAAAAAGCCCATTCCGGCGAATACCTGTCGTCGGTGCTTTACGACGCCGATTTGGTCCGCGAGGCGGCCTCGGCCGGCGTCGTGAACTATGTCCAGGCCGCGCTCACCGTTCTCGGTGGCATTGTCGTCATGTTTTACAATGACTGGAGCATGGCCCTGGCCGTCCTGTTGATCGGGCCGGTCATCGGCGCCGTCATGGATCGTTACCTGTCCGCGACCCGCCGGGCCGCCAAGGGCGCCATGGCCGAGACCTCGTCCCTGTCGACGGCGATCATGGAAAGCCTCGACGGCGTCAAGATCATCAAAATCTCCAACCGTGAAGCCGCGGAAGAAGCCCGCGTCGGCGCGGTCATCGACCGGCGCCAGGAACATCTGATCAAGGGCGCCAATGCCCGCACCATGGCCGCACCGGCGACCGAGGTCCTGACCGGGCTGCTCATCGCCGGCCTCCTGGCCTACGCCGGGTGGCGCGCGCAGTCGGACCATATGAGCGCGGGCAGCCTGCTCTCCTTCCTGGTCGCACTCGCCACGGCCTCGCAAGGCCTGCGCCAGGCCGCCGGGCTGCAAGGCACGTTCAGCCAGGGCATGACGGCGGCCCGGCGCCTGTTCACGGCGCTCGATATCCAGCCGGAAATCGTTGATTCGTCCGGCGCGGCGACGCTGCCCCAGGATTTCAAGACCGTCGCCTTCGATCATGCAGGCTTTGCTTATGGCGAGGCCGCCGCCGTGCTGAAGGACGTCAGCTTTACCGCGCGCGCCGGCGAGACCGTCGCCCTGGTCGGGCCGTCGGGATCGGGCAAATCAACATTGCTCAACCTGCTGCCGCGCTTCTTCGACCTGTCTGCCGGGCATATCCGCTTCGACGATCTCGACCATCGCGACGTCGCGCTCGACTCGCTGCGTTCACGCATCGCGCTGGTCACTCAAGACCCGTTCCTGTTCGACGACACGATCCGCGCCAATATCGCCTATGGCAACGAAAACGCCAGCCAGGCGCAGATCGAACAGGCGGCGAAGGACGCGGCCGCTTTCGATTTTATCACCGCCCTGCCCCAGGGCTTCGAAACCCGCGCCGGCGAGGCCGGATCCTTCCTGTCCGGCGGCCAGAAGCAACGTATCGCCATCGCCCGCGCCTTTCTGAAGGACGCGCCGCTGCTGCTGCTCGACGAAGCGACGTCGGCGCTGGATACCCAGTCGGAAATCCAGGTCCAGGCGGCGCTGGAACGCTTGATGAAAAACCGCACGACCTTTGTCGTCGCCCACCGTTTGTCGACCGTGCGCCACGCCGACCAGATCCTGGTGCTCGACAAGGGCGAGATCGTCGAACGCGGTACTCATGACACCCTGGTCGCCAAGGGCGGGCTCTATGCCCGGCTGGCGGAAAAACAATTTGATACGGCTCCGGCAGAGGCTCGCAGCGCATGAAGAAACTGCTGGAAAATCCGATCATGCAAGCGGTCATCGCCTGGGTGATCGCGAGCTATCTCAAATTCTGCTACGCCACGACGCGCTGGACCTTCTACGGCCAGGAGGACATGGCCGAGATCTGGAAAAAGTCGGCGATCGCCGCCTTCTGGCACGAGCGCGTCCAGGTCGGCCATGCGGTGTGGCCCAAGACCTATGAGGTGTCGCCGACCGCCATCCTGTCGTCGCAGTCGAAGTCCGGCAATGTCAGCGTGATGATCAATGCGCGTTTCGGCAGCCATTCGATCCGCGGCTCATCGGCCAAGAAGTCCGACCCCAAGGCCAACAAGGGCGGCACCGCCGCGTTCCTGGAAATGATGCGCTGGCTGAAAAAGGGCGGCCATATCGCCGTGACGCCGGACGGTCCACGCGGGCCTGCGAGGGTGATGACCGAAGGCACGCTGAAATTGGCCCAGGCCGGCGGCGTGCCGCTGATCTTCTTCACCGCGGCCATGAAAAACCAGAAGCGGCTGAAAAGCTGGGACCGTCAGATCCTGCCGGTACCGTTCAGCAAGGGCGTCGTCATGTGGCGCGCCTTCGGCACCATTCCCAAGGACCTCGACGAGGCGGGTTTCGAGGCGATGCGCAAGGCCGCCGAGGACAGCTTGAGCGAACTCTGCGACCTGGCCGACCGCACGGCCGCAGAGCTGAAATGACCGCCGGGCTCAAGCTCTATGCAGGCGTGACGGGTCTGTTCCACGCCTTCACCCCCGGCATGCTGAAAGAGCGGGTGAAGGCGGGCAAGGAAGACGCCATACGTTGGCGCGAACGGCTGGGCGACACGACCCTGACGCGGCCGGACGGCGCCGTCGTCTGGTTTCACGGGGTCAGTGTCGGCGAAAGCCTGTCCGCCCTGCCGGTAATCGAGCGCCTGCGCATGGAACGCCCCGACCTGGCGGTCGTGATCACCACCGCGACGACGACCTCGGCGGAAATCCTGAGTCAGCGCCTGCCCAAGGGCGTTATCCACCAGTTCGCGCCGATCGATACGCCGCAAGCGGCGAAAGCGTTTCTCGACCATTGGCGGCCGTCTCTGGCCGTCTTCATCGAAAGCGATATCTGGCCGAACCTGCTGGCCGGCCTTACGGCGCGCGGCGTGCCCCATGCCCTGCTCAGCGCACGCATCACCGAAAAGACCTATCGGGGCTGGCAGGCTTGGCGCGGCGCCATGCAAAAGGTGCTTGGCGGTTACAGCCTGGTCATGGCCCAGGACCGCGCCAGCGACGAGCGTCTTGTAGCCATGGGCGTCGCCACCGCGCCGATGGCCAATCTGAAGACATTGGGCGCGGCCTTGACGGTGGACGATACGGCATTGTCGGCGCTGGATGCGCTCATCGGCGGGCGCCGCGTGCTCCTGGCCGCCAGCACACACTATGGCGAGGATGCGCTGATTGCCCACGCGCTGGAGCCGTATGTGCGCGATGGCGACCTGCTGGTCCTGGTGCCGCGCCATCCGATCAAGGCGGCCGACATCCGCATCGATATCGAGGCGCTGGGCCTGCACGTGGCGCAGCGCTCGCTGAAGGAGCCGCTGGCCGCCACGACGCAGGTCTATCTGGCCGATACGCTGGGGGAACTGGGCCTGTTTTTCAGCCTGGCCGATATCGTCGTCATGGGCGGATCGTTCCAAAGCCGCGTCGGCGGACATAATCCGCTGGAACCAGCGCGGCTGGGCAAGAGCGTGATCACCGGGCCCGACACCTTCAACTGGCAGGGCATTTTCGACGAACTGATCGAGGCCGGCGGCGCCTTTCGCGTCGATAGCGCGTCCGATCTCACCTTCCTGGTCGGCGAGTTGCGCAGCCATGGCGAGGCGGTCACCGTCGCCGACGCCAAGGCGCTTGAGGTCAGCGGCCGCGAAGCCGGGACACTCGACCGGGTCTGGTCATTGCTCGAGCCGCTGCTGCCGGAGCGCCAGCCGTGAAGACGCCGCAATGGTGGTACAGGCGCGAGGCCAAGGGCGCGCCGTGGTGGCGCTTTGTGCTGTGGCCGTTCTCGCTCGTCTGGCAAGGCGTCAATGATTACAAGCGGGCGAACGCTCATCCCTATCGCTCGACAGCCTTTGTCATCAGCGTCGGTAATGCCACGCTGGGCGGCTCGGGCAAGACGCCGATCGCCGGGGAAATCCTGCGCCTGCTGAAAAATCAGACCATCCCGGCGGCGGGCCTGTCGCGCGGCTATGGCGGCACCCTGCCCGGGCCGGTCAAGGTCGATCCGGCAGTGAACACCGCCGCCGAGGTCGGCGACGAGCCATTGATGCTGGCGCAGGACGCCGAGTTCTGGGTGGCCAATGACCGGGCGGAGGGCTTGCGCGCCATCGAGGCGACGCCGGTGCGGGCCGTGGTGCTCGACGACGCCCATCAGAATATCAAGATCGAGAAAGACCTGCACATCCTGGTGGTCGACGGCAATACGGCCAATGGCGCCTGGCCGTTCGGCGACGGCGGGGTCTGCCCCTACGGACCGATGCGCGAACCGCTCGACGACGCCCTGGTCCGCGCCGATGTCGTCGTGGTGTGGATGCCGGACGACAGCATGGCGCCCGACGCGCAATTGCTGGCGGCGCTGGGCCCCAGGCCGGTCTTCATTGCCCGATTGACGGCGGAAAAGCCGGCGGCGCCCGAGGCGATCACCGGTTTTGCCGGTATCGCCAAGCCGTGGCAGTTCGAAGCGACCCTGAAGCGGCTGGGCTACGAAATCACCACCTTTCGCGCCTATGCCGACCATGTCTCCCCGCCGGTAAAGGACCTGCAAGCCATGACGACCGAGGGCCGGCCGGTGATAACGACGCAGAAGGACTGGGTACGCTTGGGCACGGACTGGCGGCAAAAGATCGGCTATCTGCCGATTGCCGCGCGCTTCGACGACGAGACCGGGTTCGTCGAGGCGCTGACAGCCAAGATGGGGTGGCGCCGGCTGGATACGCTTTAGGCGCCGAACCCGCTCCGTACCAGGATGCGCCCGACCTCGGCGACCGCTTTGTCGCGCAGGCCGTCTTCACCCGGCGCGTCGCTGAGGAAGGCGCAGATCAACAGCGGCCGGCGATTGCCCGGCCAGGCAATGGCGATATCGTTGGTGACCGACTGGCCGTCCTTGCCGGTCTTGTCGCCGATGCGCCAGGTCTTGGGCAGGCCGGCGCGAAGGCGGGTGTCGCCCGTTGTGTTGTCGACCAGCCAGTCGATCAGCCGGGTCCGCGAGGCCGGAGACAGCACATCGCCGAGCAGCAGGCTGTGCCAGGTGGCCAGGATCGCTTCGGGCGTGGTCGTATCTTGCGGGTCGGTCGCGGCGCCGAAATTCAACTCGGGTTCGTGGCGGTCGCAGCGGGTCGTCGTATCGCCGATCGACCGCAGAAAGGCGGTCAAGGCGGCCGGGCCGCCATTGGCATCGAGCAGCAGGTTCGCCGCGGTATTGTCACTGACGGTAATGGCGGCGGCGCAAAGCTCGGCGATGGTCAGGCCGCCCACCGCGTGCGCTTGGGTGATCGGCGAATTGCCGAGCACGACCTTGCCGTAATGGACTTGGCGATTGAGGTGCTCCTGACCCAGGTCGGCGCGATGCAGGGTCTGGGCGGCCAGCAGCATCTTGAAGGTGCTGCACATGCGGAAGCGCTCACTGCCGCGCCAGGCGAAACGTCGCCCGGTCTTCAGGTCCCAGGCGGCGACACCCAGCCGCCCGGGCACGTGCTTTTCAAGTTCGGCCAAAGCCTGGTTGATATCTGCGAGCGCCGGCGTGGCGTGCGACGCCAGGGGCAACAGGGCTGGCGTCAGGGCCAGGGCGGTAAAAAACGTTCTGCGATCGAGCATTGGGGCCTCCATGCCCCGAGCGTATGACGCCCCTGCCCTCCAGCCGCAAACGACCATTTCTCAGCCGAGCCATGAATTAAATTTGGGCCTAAGATCGACCTTAGAGCGCGCGCCAGCCTATATCACTGCGGTAGAAGCCGCCGGGCCAGTCGATTTGGGCGATGGCGGCATAGGCCTTGTCGCGGGCTTCCTGGATCGTCGCGCCGCGGGCGCAGATGTTGAGCACCCGGCCGCCGGCGGCGCGCAGGCTGCCGTCCTCGGCGCGGGTGGTGCCGGCGTGAAACACCGTGACGTCGGAACCGAAATCCTGCTCGGCGCCACGGATGATCGAGCCCGACAAAGGACTGTCGGGATAGCCCTTGGCGGCAAAGACGATGCAGACGGCAGCCATGTCGTGCCATTGCGGCGCCGGCAGATCGCGCAGCCCGCCCTTGGCCGAGGCCAGGAGATAGGGCACCAGGTCGCTTTTCAGGCGCAGCATCAGCACCTGGCATTCCGGGTCACCGAAGCGGGCATTGTATTCGACGAGGCGCGGCTTGCCCTCTTCGACCATCAGGCCGGCATAGAGCACGCCCTTGTAGGGCATGCCTTCGGCCTTCATGCCCGCCATTGTGGGATCGAGGATATCGCTCTGGGTGATGGTCAGCAGGTCGGGCGTGACGATCGGCGCCGGGCTATAGGTGCCCATGCCGCCGGTATTGGGGCCGGTGTCGCCGTCGAAGGCGCGCTTGTGGTCCTGGGCCCAGCCGAACAGCATGGCCGTTTCGCCGTCGCACAGGGCGAAGATCGAGGCTTCTTCGCCGGTCATGAATTCCTCGATGACCACGGTGGCGCCCGAGGCGCCATAACGGCCGTCGAGCATGGCTTCGGCTTCGGCCACGGCGTCGGCATAGTCGGCGGCGATGGCGACGCCTTTGCCGGCAGCCAGGCCGTCGGCCTTGATGACGTAGGGCGGTTCGTAGGTCTTCAGGAAGTCGCGGATATCCTTGATGTTATCGAAGGTCTCCGACTGCGCGGTCGGCACCTTGTGGCGGACGCAGAAGGCCTTGGTGAAGGCCTTGGACGATTCCAGCTGCGCGGCCTTTTGCATAGGCCCAAAGCAAGGAATTCCGGCGGCGGCCAAGGCGTCGGCAATGCCTTCCGCCAGGGCGCTTTCCGGACCGACGACGACGAGGCCGGCGCCGATCTCACGGGCCAGGGCGACAAGGCCCGCGACGTCCGTCGCCTTGACGGGGCGGCACTCGCCGAGCGCGGCCATGCCGGGATTGCCGGGCGCCATGACCAGCTTGTCGCACAGTGGCGATTGTTTGATCTTCCACGCCAGGGCGTGTTCACGGCCGCCCGAACCGATCAGCAGGATGTTCATGGCCTCGCCTTCTCCCAAGTGCCCAGCGAGGTCAAGCGAATTCAAGATGACATCGCCCGAATGTCAAGAATTGCGCAATTTATGTTATCGCTCTATATTGGCCGCCGGGAGAATGGCACATGAATGTTTCGGTCGGCGAACGCTGGGAGAGCTTTATAGAGGCGATCGTCAAGGACGGGCGCTATGGTTCGGCCTCGGAAGTGGTGCGCGAGGGTTTGCGCTTGGTCGAGGAACGCGAGGCCAAGCTCCATGCCTTAAGAACACACCTTGATGAAGCAGTCGCCCGTGGCGGCGAACATAGCTTCGACGACGTGCGCGCCGCGATACGTGCCCGCAGAGCCGCTTCATGAGGCGGCTGGTCTTGATGGCTCAGGCTGTCGACGACCTGGCGGACATTCATACGATGATTGTTGAGGCTTCAAGCCATGTCGATGTGGCGGATCGCTTTATCGACGACATAGAGGCGCGGTGCCTGCGCATCGCCGAGTTACCCAGCCTGATCGGGCGGCCGCGCCCCGAATTCGGTCACGACCTGCGCAGCTTGCCCCATGGGAATTATCTCCTGTTTATGCGCTATCGTGGCAAGGATATCCTGGAAATCGTGGCCGTCGTCCATGCCGCGCGCGATCTCGACGTCTATTTTGATGAGACACCCGGCTGAAAGGTTGGCGAAGCCAGCCGGTTGAGCTCGGCCACATGGGCAGCAAAAGCCTTGCGTCCCTCTTTTGTCAAGCTGAGCCAAGTGCGCGAACGGCCATTGAACGGGCTTTTAAGCAAGGTAACGTAGCCGGCCTCCTCCAGCAGTTTCAGGTGCTTGGACATCACGGAATCGGAGACGGCAATGGCGTCACGGACGGTGGCGAACTCCGCCTGGTCGACAGCCGACAACATGGCGCAGATCTGCAGCCGGCCGGGCGCGTGAATGACAGGATCGAAAACGGGAACCTGAATCACATCGGCAATCCCATTTCGCGGCGATACACCGCCCGCCACCACCGCGAGCCGACGAGGGCCGCGACAAAGGTCGCGATAGCCGCCGCCACGCCGAAAATGATCCCGCCGCCCTCAAGGCGGACGACCACGACCACGGCGACCAATATGGCAATGACGACGCCCAATCCGGCGGCGACCCCACGCGCGCGCCGCGGCGTCGTCCCGCTGATCCATACGCCGTGCTTTTTGGCCCAGCCGAAGGCCAGCCCGACCAGTGCAAGGCCGGCCACGATAGGCACAAGAACATTTAAAGGCTTCGACAGGCCCAGCCCGCCGACAATGGTTGCGAAGAAGATCGAATAGAGCAGATCATAGGACCAAGTGTCGCGGGAAAACCGGTCGCCGGCCGCAGCCTGGGCGTCGTGAATTGATTTCAGGGCGTTCTCGGCGGATTGATCGTCGGTCATGATGCATGCCTCACTTTCCATAATGGAAACTTATCACGACTTTCCATCTTGGCAAGTCATTATTTTCCATTTTGGAAAGTGACAAGCGACAACTATGTTTGACCCGGCTATCCAGGGACCGCGTCATGCTTGAAACCATCGATTATGGCTGCGATACCCACGACTTCCCGTTTGCATGCTTTGCTTGCCGCAAGTCGTTCAAACGGCCTTGGGTGAGCTTGAAAGCCTCCTTTGCCCTTCCCCGGACAGACAGGGAAGCCTTTCAGCAATCGGCGAGACGCTTCGAACGCACCTTCCGCCACAAGTGCCCGCAATGCGGCGGGCCTTGCGCCTTCATGGGCCGCGATTTCAAGGCCCCCAAAACGGCCGACATCAAGGCCTGGGCGCGCGTTCAGCGCTTTATCCTGTCCGGCCGCACCTATCATCACGGCACGGCCACGGATGATGTGAAATGGCCGCTGCAACGACGTTCCAGCTGATTTTTCGTTTGGGAATGCCCGGCACGCCCCCTATGTTCCCGGCATGGACGATCTGCTTACCGGCGCCGATTCGGCGTCCAATGTTCAGGCCTATTCGGTCTCGGAGCTGGCCGGCGCGCTGAAGCGCACGCTGGAGCAGACCTACGACCATGTCCGGCTGCGCGGCGAAATCTCCAAGGTCACGCGCCATTCGTCGGGCCATGTGTACCTCACGCTGAAGGACGACAAGGCCAATATCGACGGCGTCATCTGGAAGGGCCAGGTGCGCGGCCTGCAGGCCCAGCCCGATACCGGGCTCGAAGTCATCGTCACCGGCCGCATTACGACGTTTCCGGCCTCGTCGAAGTATCAGATCGTCATCGAGCAGATGGAGGTCGCCGGCGTCGGCGCGCTTTTGGCCCAGCTCGAAAGGCTGAAACAGAAGCTACAGGGCGAGGGCCTGTTCGAGGTCTCTCGCAAGCAGCCCCTGCCCTTCGCGCCCAGGACCATCGGCGTCATCACCTCGCCGACCGGGGCGGTGATCCGCGACATCCTGCACCGTATCCGCGACCGTTGGCCGTGCCGTGTCGTCGTCTGGCCGGTCGTCGTCCAGGGCGATACCGCCGCGCCCCAGGTCATCAACGCCTTGAAAGGCTTCGAAAACGACCCCAATGTGCCGCGTCCCGACGTTATCATCGTGGCGCGAGGCGGCGGCTCGGTCGAGGACCTGTGGCCGTTCAATTCCGAGGACCTGGCGCGGGCGGTTGCCGCCTGCCGCATCCCGGTAATCTCGGCGGTCGGCCACGAGACCGATACGACGCTCATTGACTATGTCAGCGACCGGCGGGCGCCGACGCCGACCGGTGCGGCCGAAATGGCGACGCCGGTGATCGGCGAATTGCGCGCCTTTACCGCTGATCTCGAACGCCGCCGCCAGGTAATAATTTCCAGAAAATTAGAAACTTTGCGCGAGCGCGTGACGCTGCTGGCGCGCGCCTTGCCCAAGCCGCAGGACCTGATCGATAGTGCCCAACAACGTCTGGACTACGCATCGCACCGCCTGACCGGCGGGTTGTCGGCCAATCTCAATGCGCACGACACCGCCTTTGCCCGCGTATCGGGACGCTTCCGGCCGGGCCTGCTGGAACGGCCGCGCGAGCTCAAGTCCGACCAGTTGGCGCAGTTGAGCGCCCGCCTGACGCGCGCTGCCGAGCGCAAGCTTCACCTCATGCGGCAACATGCGCGCTTGCCGGAACTGGGCACGCGCATGAACGAGGCGTTGAAGCGCAATGCCACGCGCGCCGGTGAGAAGCTGCCGGACCTGTCGCGGCGCATGGATGACGCCATGACGCGCGGCCTCAAGCAAAAGGCCGACCGGTTGACGGCGCTGGAGAAGCTGCGGATCAGCCTCAATCCCGACCGGCCGCTCGATCTCGGTTTTGCGCGCGTCAATCACAAGGATGGACGCCTGGTCACCGGGCCTGACATGGCTGCCGCCGGTGAGGTGCTTGACCTGACCTTCAAGGGCGAGCGCAAGCTTGAGGTGACTGTGGGCAACAGCGCAGGCGGCGATACGCTGCAAGCCAAGCCGGCGCCAGTGAAGAAACCGTCGACACCGCAACAGGGCAGTCTGTTCTAGGCCCCCTCCGTCACGGCGCTTCGTGCTACGCACTCGCAGCCGCGCCACCTCCCCCGCTGCGCAGGGGAGGAGAGGTTTTTGGCTCACCCCTTTGCCAGACTGACCTTGATCCCAAAGGCGAGCAGGCCTATGTTCGGCGCATGAACATGCATTCCACGCCCGCCCTCCCCGGTCAGGCCGTCCTGCAATATGGCGACGGCGAATTCTCCATCATGCGTCCGGGCAAGTTCGTGATCTGCGCCGTGTCGGGCCGGCAGATTCCGCTCGAGGCCCTCAAATACTGGAACCCGCGGACGCAGGAAGCCTTTGCCGGTCCGGAAGAAGCGATGCAAAGATGGAAAAGCCTGAACGACAAGGCCTGAATCGCCGCCGTCTGATCGCCGCGACGATGGGCGTGGGCGTCATGAGCGCCCTGCCTTTGCGCGCGCAGGATATGCCGTTCGGTCTGAAGGGCCGATTCGTGCAAAGCGGTTATGCGGTCGGCCAGGCGGCGCCGGGCGGCGTCCTGTGGGTCGACGGCGTGCAGCGTGGCCCGGTCGACAAGAGCGGTAGCTTTTATGTCGGCTTCGACCGCGACGCGTCCGCCAGCAGCACCATCGAAATCCGAAATGGCGACAAGAGCATCCCCGCGACCTTGGCCATCGCGCCCACGACCTATGATGTCCAGCGGGTCGACGGCCTGCCGCAGGACACGGTGACACCGGCCGATCCGGCCTTGCTGGCGCGGATCAAGCGCGAAGCGGCCCTTAAGAACGAAGCCTTTGCCAGCCGCCTCGACGCCGATTATTTCCGCGGCGGCTTTCAATGGCCGCTGGAGCATTTCGTCGTCTCCGGCCATTTCGGCAACCAACGCGTCCTGAACGGCACCCCGGCCTCGCCGCACATGGGTTTCGATATGGCGGCGCCAACCGGCACACCGATCCACGCCCCGCAAAAGGGCCTGGTCGTCCTGTCGGAGACCGACCTGTTCTACGAAGGCGGCCTGCTGCTGGTCGATCACGGCCAGGGTCTGATCTCGATGTACCTGCACCAGTCCAGGGTCATTGCCCGCAAAGGCGACATGGTCGAGCCGGGACAGGTGATCGGCGAGGTCGGCGCCCGTGGCCGGGCCACCGGGCCGCACCTGTGCTGGCGCCTGAAATGGACCGACCGGCACATGGACCCCAGCCTGATGGTCCCCAAGAGCGCGTGACGTGTAACACGGCCCCGCAGTCCACACGCATGGCCTGATAGTAAAGCAACCGATAGTTGCAATTCAATACGGCCTGGACATTTTTACCGGGCTGCGGCGCGTTTATACACACCGGCCGGCTCTTTTCCTCTGAGTTGAATTATTCGCTTGAAAAGCTTCGAGGATTAATCATAACAGCGGTTACTTTGTAATTTTGTTCGATTGCCTAGCTTCGCGGAATTGCCCCCTATTGCCCCATGGCTGACTACAGCAGTTTGAAAATCATGCTGGTCGAAGACAACCAGCACATGCGCTCCATCGTCACCGCCATCCTCAAGGGATCGGGAATCCGCAACGTGCGTGAAGCCCGTGACGGCGCCGAGGCGCTCGACATGCTGCGCCAGTTTCCCGCTGACATATCCCTGGTTGATTTCAACATGTCGCCGATCGACGGCGTCGAATTCACCCGCATGCTGCGTAACGCGCCGGACAGCTCCAATCCCTACCTGCCGATCGTCATGATCACCGGCCATTCGGAGCGGTCGCGGGTGATGGAAGCGCGCGATTCGGGCGTCAACGAGTTCGTGGTCAAGCCGCTGACGGCGCGCGCCCTGCTGTCGCGCATCGATTCGGTGATCATGCGGCCGCGGCCCTTTATCCGCTGCAAGACCTATTTCGGCCCGGACCGTCGCCGCATCGTCGACAAGAACTATCCCGGCCCCTTCCGCCGCAATACCGACGGCATGATCTAAAGCGCAATCCGATAAAGTGGACGCCACTTTTGGCTTCGCCGCCCTTCGGGTCGGTTAAATTGCGCGACAAAGCAAAAAACTAGAGAGGCGTTTTGAGGCTATCAAAACGCCCCTCTAGCCTGTTCAGGCGGCTGGAAACGTGTTTCATGGGCAAAAGCCTTTTCAAGGCTGCCCTGAAACGCCCCCCAGGAAACGCCCCCATGATCCGCACATTTTACTTGAGCCTGCTCGCCACCACGATGCTCGCCGCCCCCTTGCTTGCCTCTGGCGCCCATGCTCAATCCAGTGACCTGCCGCATCTGGTCTCGCATGACGGCCACAACGCCCTGATCGTCGATGGCGCGCCGTTCCTGATGCTGGGCGCCCAGGCCAATAATTCCAGCAATGCGCCGGCGCAGTTGCCGATGGTGTGGGCGGCGATCGACAAGCTTGGCGCCAATACGCTGGAGATGCCGGTCGCCTGGGAGCAGGTCGAGCCCAGGGAAGGCCAGTTCGACTTTGCGTGGGTCGACACCCTGCTGACCGAAGCCCGCCAGCATCATGTGCGCCTGGTCCTCTTGTGGTTCGCCACCTGGAAGAACGGCAGCCCGCACTATACGCCGCAGTGGGTCAAGACCGATCCGGCGCGTTTTCCGCGCGTCATGAACAACAAGGGCGACTTGGTCGATTCGCTGTCGCCGCTGGGCATGAACACCCAAGCGGCCGACGCCCGTGCATTTGCCGCCCTGATGGCCCACGTCAAGGCGGCCGATCCACAGCACACGGTGATCATGGTCCAGGTCGAGAACGAGACCGGCACCTGGGGCAGCGTGCGCGACTTTTCGCCCTTGGCGCAAAAGGTGTTCGACGGGCCCGTGCCGCCTGCCCTGCTGAAGGCGCGGGGCCTCAAGCCTGGAACCTGGAAAGAGGTGTTCGGCGCCGATGCCGACGAGGTGTTCCACGCCTGGTCGGTGGCGCACTATGTCGACGCGGTCGCCGCCGTCGGCAAGGCGCAGTTGGCCCTGCCGATGTACGTCAACGTCGCCCTGCGCGATCCGATCGCGCCCAAGGGGCCGGAAACCTATGAGTCGGGCGGCCCGACCGACAATGTGCTCGATGTCTGGCACGCCGCCGCCCCGCACATCGACGCCATCGGCCCCGACATCTACCAGCCGGACTTCGCCCACTATAGCGCCGTGCTCGATCACTACGGCGCCAAGGACGCGCCGTTGATGGTGCCGGAAACCTCGCGCAACTATGCCACGGCGCGCTACATGTTCGCCGTCTTCGGCCGCGGCGGCATCGGCTTTTCGCCGTTCGGCATGGACTTCACCGGCGATGCGACGACCGCAGACACTATTCCAGCCGGCGATGTCGACAAGCTGGAACCGTACGCCAGCAACTACCACCTGATCGCGCCGATGATGCGCTACTGGGCCAGGGCCGCGTTCGAAGGCCGCGTCAAGGGCGCGGCCGAAAGCGAGGCACGCACGCCCGACGTCTTCGATTTCGGCGACTGGACCGTCACCGTGCATTACGATCGCTCGGCTTTCGGGGCCACGGACTGGGCCAATGTCAAGCTGCGCCCGGTCAATCCGCTGGGCGCCGACGGCGGCGTGCTGATCGCCCAGAAGGGCGCGAACGAATTCGTCGTCACCGGCCGCATGGCCCGCGTCGAGTTCGCGCCCAAGGCGCCCGGTCGCCATATGCAGTTCCTCAGCGTCGATGAGGGCACGCTGGCCGACGACCAGTGGGTGACGCACCACATCTGGAACGGCGACCAGACCGATTACGGCCTTAACCTGTCGATGGTTCCACGCACCCTGGACGTGCGCCTTTCCACCTACTGACATCCCTGTTAATAAAGTTTAACGGGGACTAGGCGCGATCCGGAAAATCATCCCATAGTATCAAAGTGATTCTCCGTGCCCACATTTTGCGGCCGGACCGGGAAGGCGAATGCGCAAGTTCACGACCGTTCTGTTGATGCTGACCTATATCACGCTAAGCGGCAGCGTCGCGGCGATGCTGTACAACGGCGCGGCCGACCCCGCGACGTGTGTGGCCTCGCTGTTCGGCGTACTGGGCGTGTGCCTGGGGTTCCATGTCCTGGTGATCCATACCCTGGCCCAGCGCCGCACCGGACGTGATCTCGACCAGATCCGCCAGGCTCACCGCCTGATGGTCGAGGCGGTCGATTCGACGCAAAAAGACATGATCGAGCTGGCCGACCGCGTCCAGGAAAGCCGGGCCTCGCGCTCGGACGAACTGACTTCGGAAGTGCGCATGCTGGAAGACCTGGTCAAGAAGTTGGGCGAAAGCATCGAAGACCGGATGAACGACTGGAAGGCCGCTCCCGTGGTGTCGATCCACGGCGGACCTGCGCCGCGCAACGCCAAGGAAGCGCAGGCGCTGGCCCTGATCGAAACCATTCGCCAGTCGCTGACCGAGGGCCGGGTCGACCTGTACCTTCAGCCGGTGGTCAGCCTGCCCCAGCGCAAGACCATCTTCTACGAAAGCTTCTCGCGCCTGCGCGACGTCACGGGTCGCGTGCTGATGCCGGCGGAATACCTGTCGGTCGCCGATGCCGAGGGCCTGGTGCCGTCGATCGACAACCTGCTGCTGTTCCGCTGTGTGCAGATCGTACGCCGCCTGGCCAAGCAGGACCGCCGCATCGGCATTTTCTGCAATATCTCGCTGACCAGCCTGCGCGACGAAACCTTCTTCCCGCAGTTCCTCGAATTCTTGAGCGAGAATCGCGACCTGGCCGGGGCGCTGATCTTTGAGCTGGGCCAGGACGCCTTTGCGACGCGCGGCTCGGTCGAGGCGCGCAACATGGCCAAGCTGGCCGACCTGGGCTTCCGCTTCTCGATCGACAAGGTGACGAGCATCGATTTCGACTTGCAGGACCTGCACCGCTCGGACGTGCGCTTCGTCAAGATCGGCGCGCAACTGCTGCTGGAGCAACTGTTGAGCATTTCGGGCAAGCCGGCCCTGAAGTTCATGAAGGACATCCACGCCGGCGACTATATCGCGCTGCTGGCGCGCTACGGTATCGAGGTCATCGCCGAGAAGATCGAGAACGAGCGCCAGGTCGTCGATGTCCTTGAGATCGAGATCGGCTACGGCCAGGGCCACCTGTTCGGCGAACCGCGCGCCATCAAGGAGCAGGTGCTGCAGGAAACGGCGCCCCCGGCTGGCTTCATGCGCGCCACCATGCCGCAGACGCGCCGGCGGGCTTAAAAACCTTTCCTTCGTGGCATCCGGCGGCTAAACAGCGGGCACTTTCCAACCCGTTTCAGAGAACCCGATGTCCCATCCCCAATTGCTGTCCGGCCTGTCGGCCATCGCCGGCCAATATGACGCCGTCTTCTGCGATATCTGGGGCGTGATTCATAATGGCCGCCAGCACTTCCCGCCGGCCTATGAGGCGTTGAAGCGCTTCAAGGCCAAGCACGGGCCGGTCATCCTGATCTCCAATTCGCCGCGGCCCTTTGACAGCCTGACCGCGCAACTGGCCAGTCTCGGCGTGATGGAAGACGGCTTTTCGGCGGTGGTCTCGTCGGGCGACGCGACGCGCACGTATCTCAAGCAATTCGCGCCGTCGGGCCCGGCCTGGCGCATCGGTGATCCGCGCGAGCAGACGCTGTACGAAGGCATCGATATCGACCTGACGGGGACACCCGAGACGGCGGCCTTTATCTCGTGCACCTCGCCCTATGATGACGAAAACGACACGCTGTCGCGCTACGAGGGCGATTTCGCCATCGCCGCCAAACGCAAGCTGGTGATGGTCTGCGCCAATCCGGACAAGGTGGTGCAGCGTGGCGACAAGATCATCATGTGCGCCGGATCGCTGGCGGATCTCTATGTGTCGCTGGGCGGTGAGGTCATCATGGCCGGCAAGCCCTATGCGCCGATCTATGAGCTCTGTTACGCGGCGCTGGAAAAGCTGACCGGCAAACCGGCCGACAGGCGGCGGATCCTGGCCATCGGCGACGGCCTGCCGACCGACGTGCTGGGCGCCAACGGCCAGGGGCTGGACCTGGTGTTTATCGCCGCCGGCATCCATGCGATCGACGCCATGGACGACTCGGGCAAGCTCGATCCGTTGTTGCTGAAGAAACTGCTCGACGCCGAGACCGCGGAAGCGAAGTATGTGGCGGAAGCGTTGCGGTGGTAAGGCAAGCGTTGTCGAACACCTGAGCGCTGCAAGGCCCCCTCCGTCACGGGGCTTCGCGCTATGCGCTCGCTCCCGCGCCACTGCCAACGGGGCGTCCCGCTCCCCCGCTTCGCAGTGGAGGAGAGGCATTTTATGGACTTCCGATGCGTCTTCGCATCGGCAAGGCCGACTGGCCGCCGCGCCTCGTGGCGCGAACCCGCGCGGCGCTTGAGCGCACAAAAAACTCAACAAAAACGCGGCGCCTTTTCAGGCTGCCGCGTTTTCGCACCATCGCAATTTGTCCACCGGGCCTGTCATTAGACGCAGGCCTCTGATGTCTTTGCTTATCTTTGAGTTCGATTAATCGAACAGGGCGTCGATATCGTCCTGGCTGTTCGTCTTGCCCATGTCTTCGGGGGCGACGTCGAACAAGGCGTCGATATCGTCCTGCGAGTTGCTGACGGCTTCCGCCGCCGGTGCTGCAGGGGCCGGAGCCGGAGCCGGCTTCGGCGCGGGGGCCGGAGCGGCAGCGACAGGCGCCGGGGCTGGCTTGGGCGCCGGGGCCGCAGCAACAGGCGCCGGCGTAGGCTTCGGGGCTTCGGCGACCGGCGCGGGCTTGGGGGCCGGTGCGGGTGCCGGGGCAGGCGCTTCGACGATCGGCGCTTCAGCGGCAGGCTGTGCCTCCACGGCGTCGAACGAGTCGAAGCCGCCGTCGAACAGGGCGTCGATATCGCCCTGCTTGGTTTCAGGACCGCCGATGGCGGGGCCGTTGAGCAGCAGGTCGTGGCGACGCTTTTCTTCGGCCGTCATTTCGATCGGCGCGCCGTCGTCGACACCCAGCGTATTGGCCAGGCGGCCGACGCGCTCTTCGATCTGCTTTAAGACATTGACGATTTTCGAGACGCGCTGGCCAGTAATGTCCTGGAACGAGCAGGCCTCGAAGATCTTCATGACCTCATCGTCGACCATGGCCTTGTAAGCCTGCGGATCGCTGATGTCGGCGCCCATGATCGCTTCGGCGCAGTTCATGATGTTGTTGGTCGCCACCTCGGTGTCCCGGGTGATGGCCTCAAGTTCGGCGCCGGCCGTCGGAATACGATCCTGCGAAATGTCGTGGGGACGCATTTCGCGGATTTCGTCCTTCGCCTTGGCGATGTAGCCGGCGATAACACGGAATTCCTCGGAGCGGCGCTTGTCGAGCTGCTGGAAAAACCCACGCATCAGGGCAACCAGCGCTTCGGATTGCTGCATCAGATTGATCAGCTTGGGTTCCAGCTCGGTAACCATGGCAGGGTCAATCCCGTCCAGGCCGTGGCTTTCGTCCTTATTATATGCGGGCTGGGCCATTGGAGGTCCTTAAGGGATTTAGAATTCGCCGAGAACGGCGGTGATCTTCTGCTTCAGAGTCGCCGCGTTGAAAGGTTTAACGATGTAATTGTTAACACCGGCTTTCTTGGCGGCGATCACGTTCTCGGTCTTGCTTTCGGCCGTAACCATGATGAACGGCGTACGCTTCAGGCCGTCGTCGGCGCGAACCTTCAGCAACAGTTCGTAGCCCGTCATCGGTTCCATGTTCCAATCCGAGATGACCAGGCCGTAACCGCCCTTTTTCATCTTTTCGAGCGCCTCGGTGCCGTCCGAAGCTTCTTCGACGTTTTCGAAGCCGAGTTGCTTCAACAGGTTGGAGATGATCCGCAGCATCGTCTTGTAATCGTCAACGACCAGGACGGGCATGGACATATCGATGGCCATGAGTATAAGCCCCACTTTTGTAGTTACGGGCCGCATTATGCTGGCCCTTCGATGAACACGAGGGCATATTGCCGCAAATGCAATAAGATCAGGTTAAGGGCAATTGCGAATATTTTCCTTTAAATTCAGCAGTATAGCCTATATTAACCACGATCATGGTGAAAAGTGCCGCCTCTTTTTCCGCACCTCTCGCTGAAAAGGCCGCGAAAAAGCGGCCCACGACGCTTGGCAGAGACCGCCGCATCCCCTATGTCCCGATGCTGAATGCGATTTTCGTGGCGCGTCTGCGGCCAAAGATCGCACTCACTCACCATCTCACGGCTTCCGCCTGAATTCCGAAACACACCTGACGAATGACCCAAGCCAAATATCTTGAAGACCTTCACGTCGGCGAACATCACACGCGCGACTTCCACATCGATATCGAAACGATCGAAGCCTTCGCCAAGGTGTCCGGCGATTTCAACCCCATCCATATGGACGAGGACTTCGCCAAGGCTTCGCCGTTCAAGGGCCGCATCGCCCACGGCATGTTGATGGCCGCCTATATCTCGGCGTCGCTGTCGAGCTACCTGCCGGGCGTCGGCGCCATCTATGTCTCGCAGACGATGAAGTTCAAGCGCGCCATCCGCCCGGGCGACGACGTCACCGTCCACCTCGATATCCTCGACATCAACGAGAAGACCGCGCACGTCACGCTGCAAACCAACGTCAAGTGCCGCAACAAGGTCATGGTCGAAGGCCAGTGCGTCATCCTGGCGCCCAAGCGACCGGTCGCGGCGTAATACCGTGTCGGCACTCGACGCCCTGCCCGACGCCTTGCGGCCGAAAAAGCTGCGGCTTGTCGCTTGCCGTGTCGCGGCGGAGGGTCTGTCTTGCGATGCCGGCGTCCTGGTCACCGGCGCCTGCGCCGCTATCGGCAGCTTCGACGGCGTCCATGTCGGCCACCAGCACGTCATTGAATCGGCCATCGCCCAAGCCAAGGCACAGGGCCAGCCGTCGGCGGTGATCTTCTTCGATCCGCATCCGCAAAGCTTCTTCCGTCCGCAAGGGACGCCTTTCCGGCTGATGCAGGTCTCGCAGCAATTGCGCGCTTTCGAGGCCTTGGGCGTCGACTACGCCTATATGCTGAGCTTTGACGCCGCCCTTTCGGCCCTGTCGCCCGAGGCCTTCGCGACGGCGATCCTGAAAGATGCCCTGGGCGTGGCGCACGTCTCGGCGGGCTTCGACTTTCAGTTCGGCGCCAAGGGCGCGGGCCACGCCCGTGACTTGGTCGCGTTCGGCGAACAGCTCGGCTTTACCACCGATATCCTGCCGCTGCAGACCGATGACGCGGGACTGAAGTTGTCATCGTCGGCCGTGCGTGAGGCCCTGGTCGCCGGCGACGCCAGGTTGGCAACGCATGTGCTCGGCCGGCCGCAGGCCTATCTCGGTGAGGTCATCCATGGCAACAAGCTGGGCCGGACCATCGATTTCCCGACGCTGAACCTGCAACTGGGCGACTATCAGCGGCCGCGCTACGGCATCTATGTGACCAAGACGCGGCTGGGCGACGGGCGCGTCGTCGAAGGTGTTTCCAATATCGGCGTGCGCCCGACGGTGGGTGGCAATGTCGAACTGCTGGAGACCTTCCTGTTCGATTTTTCGGAAGAGATCTACGGCCAGGTCGTGGAGACCGAACTGATGGACTTCCTCCGCCCGGAAGCCAAGTTCGCTTCGTTCGACGAGATGAAGGTGCAGATCCAGGCCGATGCTGAGACGGCACGGGCATGGTTCAGGCCCCGGGCATAATCCATGGCCATTGAAATCGACCTCTACGGCATTGATGTCGCGGTCGTGGTCGCCTGGCCAAGCGGCATTGTCTATTCCAATCAAGCCAATGGCGTTGCCTGCGACCATTTCTCTCAGGAAGGCATCCTTATTCCGGCCGCGCTGTATTTTGCAGCGGATGGAACACGATACGATCGCGACCTCACCGCGCATTTCCAGAAACGCGCATTCAACCGAGGCGCCCTCGAAGTCGAAGACGCCGATGCGCTCGACACAATACTGGCCTCAGCCGACACCTTGTTTGCAGTCTGCGTCGATCGGTCGAAGCTTGGCGAGTCCTTCGAAGCTTGGGTCCACGTGATCATAGATCGGCGAGCCGATCCGCGACCTTATGATCCTCCACCTTCCCTGCCCTACCCATGCACGGGTGTGCTGGTTTGGGAAAACAGCGATTGACCGGCGCGCAATCGCACTAGCCAGCCCCTACCCGCTCTGTTAAAGCCAAGCCATGTCGCACATGGCTCGTCACATCCGAATTTCCAGCCCGGCGCAACGCTGAGCGTTTGTGCCGGGACCGCCGCGCGCCCAATCTGGCGTGCCCACTTCGCGCCTTATTGCCGACACCCTATTACAAGACAAACTGACCATGCCCGAATTGCTCGACGTCGATAACCCCCCCGCCGGCCGCGACTATCGCGAGACCGTCTTCCTGCCCGAAACCGAATTCCCGATGCGCGCCGGCCTGCCCAAGCTGGAGCCGGAAATGCTCAAGAAATGGGATGAGGCCGGTCTGTTCCACGCCGTGCGCAGCGCCCGCCAGGCGGCCGGCGCGCCACTGTTCGTGCTGCACGACGGCCCGCCCTACGCCAACGGCAATATCCATATCGGCCACGCGCTGAACAAGATCCTCAAGGACTTCGTTGTCCGTTCGAAGTTCCTGATGGGCTACGACGTCGACTACGTGCCGGGCTGGGACTGCCACGGCCTGCCGATCGAGTGGAAGATCGAGGAAGAGTTCCGCGCCAAGGGCCGCAAGAAGGACGAGGTGCCCGCCGCCGAGTTCCGCAAGGCCTGCCGCGAATATGCCGCCAAGTGGATCGACATCCAGCGCGACGAATTCAAGCGCCTGGCCGTGCTGGGCGACTGGGGCAAGCGTTATGCGACCATGGACTTCACCACCGAGGCCAAGGTGACGTCGGAGTTCCACAAGTTCCTGATGTCGGGCCAGCTCTACCGCGGCTCCAAGCCCGTCATGTGGTCGCCGGTCGAGCGCACGGCGCTGGCCGACGCCGAGGTCGAGTACCATCCGCACGTTTCGCCGACCATCTGGGTCAAGTTCCCGGTCAAGCCCGGCGATTGGTCGAAGGCCCAGCCGGAGTTCGAATACCTGAAGGGCGCCTCGGTCGTCATCTGGACGACCACGCCGTGGACCATCCCGGCCAACCGCGCCGTCAGCTTCAATCCGAAGATCAGCTATTCGGTCTATGAGATCACGGCGATGAAGACCGAGGCCGACCTCGGCTTCGCGCCCTGGGCCATGGCCGGCGACCGCCTGATCGTCGCCGACAAGCTGGCCGACAGTGTGTTGCAAGCCGCCAATGCCACTGCGTGGGAAAAGCTGATCGACCTGCCGCCGGAAGTGCTGGGCAATCTGGTGCTGGCCCATCCGCTGGCCGAGATCGATGCCGGCTATGGCTTCGACGTGCCGATGCTGTCGGGCGATCACGTCACCGACGACGCCGGTACCGGCTTTGTGCATACGGCGCCGGGCCATGGCGCCGACGACTACCTGGTGTGGTTGAAGCACGGCTTCAGCCTCGATTCCATCCCCGACACCGTCGATCCGGACGGCGCCTATTACCCGCACGTGCCGCTCTTCGCCGGGTTGCAGGTCCTGGAGATCGAGGGCAAGAAGGCCGGCAAGTTCGGCCCGGCCAATGGCGCGGTCATGGAAAAGTTGATCGAGGCCGGCAATTTGCTGGCGCGCGGTCGCGTCGAGCACTCCTACCCGCATTCCTGGCGCTCCAAGGCGCCGGTCATTTTCCGCAACACGCCCCAATGGTTTATCCGAATGGATGGGGCCACGGGCGATACGTTGCGCGACAAGGCCCTGGCCGCCATCAGCCGCACCGAGTTCTTCCCGGCCGGCGGGCGCAACCGCATCCAGGCCATGGTCGAAAGCCGTCCCGACTGGCTGATCTCGCGCCAACGCAACTGGGGCACCCCCCTGGCCATGTATGTCGACAAGGCGTCCGGCCAGCCGCTGATGGACGAAGCCGTCAATGCACGCATCATCGCGCTGATCGCCGCCGAGGGCGCCGACGCCTGGTTCACGCGGCCCGATGGCGACTTTTTGGGTAGCGACTACGATCCGGCCGACTTCGAGAAGGTCACCGACATCCTCGACGTCTGGTTCGATTCGGGCTCGACCCACGCCTTCACGCTGGAAGGCCGCAATGACTCCAAATGGCCGGCCGACCTGTACCTGGAAGGCTCCGACCAGCACCGTGGCTGGTTCCAGTCGTCTCTGCTCGAAGGCTGCGGCACGCGCGGCCGCGCGCCGTTCGACGCCGTGCTGACCCACGGCTTCGTCCTCGACGAGCAGGGCGAGAAGATGTCGAAGTCGAAGGGCAATGTCGTCGCGCCGCAGGACATCGCCAAGGAATCGGGCGTCGAGATCCTGCGCCTGTGGGTGGCGCTGTCGGACTATTCCGAAGACCTGCGCATCGGCAAGCAGATCATCCAGACGACCGTCGACGCCTATCGTAAGCTGCGCAATTCCGTGCGCTACCTGCTGGGTGCGCTGAACGGCTATAGGCCGGCCGAAGCCGTCGACTATGCCCATATGCCGTCGCTGGAACGCTATATCCTGCACGAGGTCCACCGCCTCGACGCCACGGTGCGCGACGCCTATGCGCGCTATGACTTCGCCGATGTCATCCGCCCGGTCGCCGACTTCTGCTCGCAGACCTTGTCGGCGCTCTATTTCGACATCCGCAAGGACGCGCTTTACTGCGACAGCCCCGACAGTGTGCGCCGCCGCGCCTGCCGCACCGTGATGAACATCCTGTTCGAGCGCCTGACCCTGTGGCTGGGGCCGATCATGACCTTCACCATGGAAGAGGCCTGGGCCAGCCGCAATCCTCAATCGCAAGCCAACCTGTTCCGCGTGCTCGACGCCGTGCCTGACGTGTGGACCAATACGGCCGAGGCCGACCGCTGGCGCAAGATCGAGACCGTGCTGGGCGTCGTGACCGCGGCGCTGGAAGAAAAGCGCCGCGACAAGGTCATCGGCTCGGCGCTGGAAGCCGCGCCGGTCGTCCACCTGACCGACAGCGGCCTGCTCGATGCCTTTGACGGCATCGATGCCGCCGAGGTCTTCCGGACCTCACAGGCGACGCTCAGCTTCGAGCCGGCGCCGCACGGGGCCTTCACGCTCGATGGCGTCAATATGGTCGCGGTCGAATTCGCCATGGCCCAAGGCCGCAAGTGCCAACGCTCGTGGCGCGTCCTGCCCGAGGTCGGCTCAGATCCGCGCTATCCCGACCTGTCGTTGCGCGATGCTGAAGCCGTGGCCAAGTGGGATTCGCGGCATGTTCTCTAATCTCGATACGCCCGACTTTCTGAAACCCTATCTGGAGAACCGGTCAACGCGGCTCGGCCTGATGTGTCTGTGGGTGACCCTGGCCGTCCTGATCCTCGATCAGGCCTCGAAAGCCTGGGTCATTTACGGATTGCGTCTGCCTCTGTACGGACAGGTCAAGATTTTGCCCTTCTTTTCCATCACGATGGTCAAGAACCTGAGCATGAGCTTCAGCCTGTTGCCGGCCGGCGACTGGACGCGGTGGCTACTGACGCTCTTTCAGGCTTTGGCGGGGTGCATTCTGATCCTCGGCGCGACGCGGGCGCGTCACGTCCTGGTCGGGATTGCCCTGGCCATGATCGCCGGCGGGGCGATCGGCAACGGGCTCGACCGGATACGGTTGGGGTGGGTGGTCGATTTCCTGGACTTTTCGGGGCTCTATTTCCCGTGGGTGTTCAACATCGCCGACAGCGCCATCTCGATAGGGGTGGTGCTTCTGGCGTGGCATCTGATACGCCACGACATGCAGCCGGCGAAGACGCAGAGTTAACGGTCGTCGCCGGCGGGACTTGGCAGACGCGGCCAAACCAAGTATCACTTCCCCACCCGGGGCGCTTTTGCGTTGGGCGGGGCCAAACGGAGCAGGATATGAAGTCGGTTAAAATCGCCTTGTGCGCGATCGGTGTGGCGGGTATCGCCCTTTCGGGCTGCCAATCCACCAAGAATGCGCTGGGTCTCAACAAGGTCGTGCCCGACGAATTCAACGTGGTCACCAAGGCGCCGCTGGTCGTGCCGCCGGACTACGCGCTGCGTCCGCCGGAGCCGGGCCAGCCTCGCCCGCAGGAGCTGCAGCCGGAAAGCGCGGCGCGTCAGGCCCTTTTGGGTGAACGCGACGCGGTCAACCGTTCGGATGGCGAAAAGCTGCTGGTCGCCAAGGCCGGCGGCGACAAGGCCGATCCGTTGGCGCGCTATGTCGTCGACGACGAATTCGGCGACCTGGCCTACAAGGAAGAATCTTTCTCGGACAAAGTCATGTTCTGGCACAAGCAAGCCGCCCCGACCGAAGCCCAGATCAACACCGCCGCCGGCAACAAGGTTACACCGGTCGACGCCCAGGCCGAGCAGGAACGCCTGAAGGCACTGACCGGCAACGGCCAGATCGTCATCCAGCAAAAGGCCGACCCGAAGTACAAGCTGCCGGGTCTGTAAGCCGAGGGCTCACACCTCCGCTGTTAAATTGGAAAAGGCGCACCTCGGGTGCGCCTTTTCTTTTGGCGGCTGTGATGTGACACAGGCGGCGACTCCGGGTAATCTGGCGGGATGTCGATTATCCAGCGCCTCCCTCAAGACACCATCAACCGCATCGCCGCCGGCGAGGTTGTCGAACGCCCGGCCTCGGCGATCAAGGAACTGGTCGAGAACGCGATCGACGCCGGCGCCACGCAGATCGACATCCGCGCCGAACTGGGCGGGCTGTCGCGCATCGTCGTCGAGGACAACGGCCGCGGCATGGATGGCGATGATTTGCGCCTGGCGATCGAACGCCACGCCACGTCGAAGCTCAAGCCCCAGCCCGACGGCACCTGGGACCTGCTGCATATCCAGACGCTGGGCTTTCGCGGTGAGGCCCTGCCCTCCATGGGGTCGGTAGCGCGGCTATCGCTGACGTCGCGGCCGCGGGACGGCGGCGCCTGCCAGTCGATCGAGGTCGACGGCGGCGCGGTGGGCGGGCTGAAGCCGGCGGCCTTTGCGGGCGAACATGGCACGCGGATCGAACTGCGCGACCTGTTCTACGCCACGCCGGCGCGGCTGAAATTCATGAAGTCCGAGCGCTCGGAAAACCTGGCCATTGCCGAAGAGGTCAAGCGCCAGGCCATGGCGCACGAGGATGTCGGCTTTACGCTGGAACTGGACGGCAAGCGCGCCCTCAAGCTCTATCGCGAGGCCGGAGGCTTTGAGGGCCGCCTGAAACGCCTGGGCGCGATCCTGGGCGGCGATTTCGCCGATAACGCCCTGCTGATCGACCAGGGTCGCGAGGGCGTGCGCCTCTCCGGCTATGCCGGCCTGCCGACCTTTTCGCGCGGCAATGCCATGCACCAATACCTGTTCGTCAACAACCGGCCGGTACGCGACAAGCTGCTGGCCGGGGCGTTGCGGGGCGCCTATGCCGACTTCCTGGCGCGCGACCGCCATCCGCTGGCCGCCCTGTTCGTCGAGATCGATCCGCAGGACCTCGACGTCAACGTCCATCCGGCCAAGACCGAGGTGCGCTTTCGCGATCCCAACCTGGTGCGCGGCCTGATCATCGGCGCGCTCAAGCACGCCCTGGCCTCGGCCGGCCATCGCGCCTCGACCACGGTGGCCAACCAGACCCTGAGCGGGTTTCGACCGGAATCTTTCCAAAATGCCCCCGTGCAGCCGGTGCTGGGGCTGAACCGGCCATCGCCGTGGCAGGTCGCTGCGGTGCGCCCTTATCTCAGTCCCCTCCCCGACACGGATTATGTGCCGGCCTTTACGCCGACCGCGCGCGTCGAAGAAGTTATAACTGACGTTAAACCCGAGGCTTACCAAGGGGTTGCCGAGCAGGCCGCCGCGACTTGGGCGCCGCAACCCGCGCCGGCCGTCGAGACCGAAACCTTCCCCCTGGGCGCGGCGCGGGCGCAGATCCACGAGACCTATGTCATCGCCCAGACCCAGGATGGGCTGGTCATCGTCGACCAGCACGCCGCCCACGAGCGCCTGGTCTATGAGCAGATGAAGACCGCCATGGCGTCCGGCCAGGTCCTGAGCCAGGGCCTGCTGATCCCGGAGATCGTCGATCTGGAGCGCGAGGAAGTGGCCCGGTTGATGGCGCGCGCCGACGACCTGGCCGCCATGGGGCTGGGGCTCGAGGCCTTCGGTCCGACCAGCGTGCTGGTCCGCGACATTCCGGCGCTGATGGGGGATTGCGACATTCAGGGCCTGGTGCGCGACCTGGTTGACGACCTGACCGACCACAACGAGTTGCTGGCGCTCAAGGAGCGGATGGCGGAGATCTGCGGCGACCATGCCTGCCGCCACAGCGTGCGCTCGGGGCGTAGGCTTTCAGCCTCCGAGATGAACGCCCTGCTGCGCCAGATGGAGGCGACGCCCCATTCCGGCCAATGCAATCACGGCCGGCCGACCTATGTCGAGCTGAAGCTTAAGGATATCGAGAAACTGTTCGGCCGGCGCTAGTCGGGTTGCGCGGCGCCATCGTCCGCAGTATAGATCATATACGAAACGTATATTCTTCATATGGTCGGCCTATGGGTATAGTCAATATCGATGACGCGCTCCACGAGGAGGTGCGCAAGGCCGGCAAGGTGATGTGCCGCTCGATCAATGCGCAGGCGGAATTCTGGATGAAGATCGGCATGATCGCCGAGGCCAATCCCACCTTGTCCTTCAACGAGATCATCCAGCAGTCGTTCACCGACGCCGGCATCGACGCCAAAAGTTATTTGCGAGCCGGCGCGTGATCAAGACTGAAGACGAATTGCGCAAGATGGCCCATGCCGGCCGTCTGCTGGCCTCGGTGTTCAAGATGTTGGACGGCTTGAGCCTGATGGGCCTGTCGACCATGGCCGTCAACGATATCGTCGATCGCTTCATCACGCAGGACCTCAAGTCGAGACCGGCCAGCAAGGGGCAGTACGGCTACGCCTTCGCGCTCAACAGTTCGGTCAACGAGGTCATCTGCCATGGCGTGCCGTCGGAGGCGAAAATCCTCAAGGACGGCGATATCGTCAATTTCGACATCACCCTGGAAAACGACGGGTTTATCGCGGATTCCAGCAAGACCTACCTGATCGGCAATGTTTCGGTCGGCGCCAAGCGGCTGGTGCGCGTCACCTATGAGGCCATGTGCAAGGGCATACGCCAAGTGCGGCCCGGCGCGCGCCTGGGTGACATCGGCCACGCCATTGAAACCTATGCCAAGTCTCACGGCTATTCGGTGGTTCGCGACTATTGCGGCCACGGCATCGGGCGCGAGATGCATGAAGATCCGCAAGTCATGCACTTCGGCCGGCAAGGCACGGGCGACGTGCTCGAAGAAGGCATGACGTTTACCATCGAGCCGATGATCAATCAGGGTACGGCGAAAAGCCTGACGCTGGATGATGAATGGACGGTGGTGACCCGCGACGGAAAGCTGTCCGCCCAGTGGGAACATACGATCGCGGTGACGAAGAGCGGCTTCGACGTCCTCACCTTGCGGGACGGCGAACGTATCTAGCCAGCCTTATCGGCGGCGTTGCATCTTTGGCGATACAAAAACGGATGGCCTGACCGCCATCCGTTTCCTGCACAAAAAAACCTGCGGGCGAACGGCCGGCAGGTGATCAAACATCAGTGCACTACATTGAGAATAATGAGCCCAAGGCCCATAACGACACCCCACGCCTGCACGCTCAGCACGGCAAGCAAAAGAGGCTTCATCGCGTCGACACGCTTGGCCGTACGGACTTTGACCGCTTGATGTTCCATCACCTTAAATCCCCTAATTTTAGCAAAGTTCACACTCAAAGCGTCAGCAATTCTTGTGCCTTGTTGATCTTTACGCCTTGTTAAGGACATATTGTGGATAAGACGCGAACGCCGTCAATACATATTTTCCGTGAATGCGTTAATTATGCCACTCCCAGGGTTGAGCGGCCTATTTAATTTTTATAATTCAACAGGTTATTTATTGTAAATTTTTTGTTTAAGGAACAAAACCTGGGCCGCGCCGTAGATTTTGGTGTTGGTTATTTCCCACACCTCTGTGGCAAAATCCCCCTCATCGGCGCTGCGCTCGAAGACGATTGTGGCGTTTTCCGCCAGCCAGTTTCCCTCAATGAGACAATCGAGCGTCCGCTCCCCCAAGCCCTTGTGGTAGGGCGGGTCGAGAAACACAAGATCGAAGGCCTCACCGGCGCTGCCGGGCCTGACACCCAGCTGCGTGGCGTCGCGGCGGTGGACGCGGGTATTGCCGAACAGGCCGAAGGTTTCGACATTGTCGCGAATGGCGCCGCGGGCCGCATCGTCCGTTTCAACGAAGAGACAAAAGGCGGCGCCGCGCGACAGGGCTTCGAAGCCGAGCGCGCCGGAACCGGCGAACACGTCCATGACGCGGGCGCCCTCGAGGTTGGGCGCCCACTCGGCGTGTTCCAATATATTGAAGATGGCTTCACGCGCCCGATCCGAAGTCGGGCGCGTGGTCTTGCCATCAGGCGTCGTCAGATTACGGCCGCGGAGATCTCCGCCGACGATACGCATCCTTTAGCCCCGGTCACGCGGCTTGCCGCCGAACGGCTTGCCACCGGACGGTCGGCCGCCAGACGGGCGGCCGCCGGGGCGGTCTCCCGCCGGACGAAACGGCTTGGCGCCGCCGGCACCGCGCGGCTTGTCGCCGAAGCTACGCGGACGATCGCCACCGCCGGCATCGGAACGCGGCTTGCCGTAAGACTTACGTTCGCCGCCGCCCTCACCCGA
>FTKM01000006.1_pt3 | contig 71584 bp, 76 predicted proteins | sample 1658051 | NCBI WGS metagenome assembly FTKM01 (sample SAMEA3914794, study PRJEB12502) | metagenome | biome: forest; material: soil | place: Canada | collected 2011-07-05 | depth 0.1 m | reverse complement strand
CTCGATCCGCAAAAGGCCGCCCGCAATCAGACCCTCATCCCGATCCGACGACCGGTCGAGGCCGTGTTCGGAACCCTTAAGCGAAGTTACCGCCTCGCCCGCTTCACCACCTTCAGCCAAGACCGCAACCGCACCGTCCTCAATCTCGCCGCCTTCGCCTACAACCTGCGCCGCTGGAACGCCCGGCTCCAAGCCTGACCAAATCCCCGATCAAAGCCACAGACCAAACACTAAATCACCCAAACAAAACGCACGCCCTTGGTCTTCCCGCCCTCACATACCTTCGTGCAAAGGTCTCCACCCTGAGCTTGTCGAAGGAGAGGGCGTCGCACAGACGGATCGACAGCTCTGCCTTAGGCTGCCGCGGAGGCGGATTCGCCGCCGCTTCCGGCTTCCTCCAGCGCCGCGCTCATGGCGGCGAGCAGCTTTTCCGGCTTGATCGGCTTTTCGACCACGCTGTGCATGCCGGTGGCCAGATAGGTCTTGGCGTCTTCCGGATCGGCGTTGGCGGTCAGAGCGATGATCGGCACCTGACCGGCGCGGCCCGGCAGGGCGCGGATGGCGCGGGCGGCTTCGACGCCGTCCATGCGCGGCATGCGGATGTCCATCAGGATCAGGTCGAAGCGGCCGGTGCGGGCGGCTTCCACCGCCTCCAGCCCGTCCTCGACCGACTCCGAGGAGCAGTCGAACATTTCGCAGAGGGCCTCGGCGACCATGCGGTTTGTGGCGTTGTCATCGACGACCAGCACATGGGCGGCGCGGCCGACGTTGCCGCTGCCTTCGCCGGCTGCGGCCTTTTCGATCACCTCGGGCACGGTCAGTTCGAACACCACCGAGGCGCCGGCGCCGACATTGCGCTCGGCGCGGATCTGGCCCTGCATCTGCTCGATCACCCGTCGGCAGATGGCCAGGCCCAGACCTGCGTTAGTGGGATCGATCCGCTGGGTGCTGAAATCGCCGTCGAAGGCGCTGACCAGCCGTTCGCTGGCGAGGCCGCCGCCGGTGTCGCGCACACGGCCGACCAGTTGCAGGGTCTCGCCGTCGCGGGCCACGTGCAGGCTGGCTTCCACCGAGCCATGGCGATTGAGCGTCAGCGCCGCCTCAATCAGGCGATCGAACACCTGCTGCACGCGGGCCTGGTCGAGATCGGCGCAGAGGTTGGGCTCGCCGTCGTAGCCGACCAGGACGGTCACGCCACCCTTGGGGGTGACGCCCTGCCACTGGCTCTGGATCGCGTCCATCAGGTCGCGCAGCTGCACCGGCTTGGGTTCGATGGACAGCGGCTTGAAGTCGCCCTGGCTCAGCTCGAGCGCATCGTTCAGCGCCCGCAAGGTCGCCTGAGCGGACTCGGTAATGGTGCGGACATAGGCCTGGGAATCGATCGACAGCGGCTGGCGTTGCAGCAGTTCCGACACCGCCAGCACGCCGTTGAGCGGCGTTCGCATCTCGCGGCTGATCAATTCCAGGAACCGCATCTGTTCGGCGTCGGCCACGCCTTCGCCGCGCGAGGCCATCAGGGCGCGGGCGGAGACGACGCCGCGATAGACGCCGTTTTCCGTCACCACCACGCCTGGAAGCGGGTCACGATGGCCGAGGATCAGGGCCTTGGCTTCATCGATGGTCATGCCTGCATCGACCAGGAAGGCGGGGCTCATGATTTCGCGGGCGCAGCGGGGCATGTCTTCGATGCGGATGGCGCCGCGCGCGATCACGCCCAGGGTCTTGCCAGCATCGACGACAGGCAGGAGATCACAGCCGGACGCACTGAGAAAGCGATCCTGCACCGATGAGCAGAAGCTCGCTGGAGCGATCGTATCGACTCTTTCAAGCAAGCTGGTGAGCGGGTTCATACGGCTACTGCGCTAATGGAGCCTCACATTGCACATCTAAAATTTCAAACTCGTTAAGGCAGAAGGATAGCGCCGTTATGCTGATTTCGACGACTATGAGAACGGCGTTATTTGTGGTTTAAGAATGTTTAGACTGCACCGCTTGAGCATTCGCACAGCGAATTATCAGATCGCTATCCTCGCGCGAAGGCGGCGGGTCTTTTCGCAATGGCGCCTGTTCGTGTAGTGAAGGGCCGCCCTCTTTCCGCAGCCCAATGCTGATTGGTTACCGCTCCGCTTTCATGGCCAAATCTCGCGTTAAATCAACAGGTAAGCCATGAGTTATGCGGTCAAGGAGATATTCCTGACGCTGCAGGGCGAGGGCGGCCAGGCGGGTCGGGCGGCGGTGTTCTGCCGGTTCGCCGGCTGCAACCTGTGGAGCGGTCGTGAGCAAGACCGCGCCAGCGCGGTCTGTAGTTTTTGCGATACTGACTTCGTCGGGATGGATGGCGTAAACGGTGGACGGTTCGATACGCCGCAGGCTCTGGTCGAGGCCGTATCGGCCCAATGGACCGGCCCGGACGCCGGGCGGCTGGTGGTCTGCACGGGCGGCGAGCCCTTGCTGCAGCTCGACGAGCCGCTGATCGAGGCGCTGCACGCCGCCGGCTTTTCCATCGCCGTGGAGACCAACGGCACAATCGCTGCGCCCCAAGGCATCGACTGGATCTGCGTCAGCCCCAAGGCCGATGCGGCCCTCGCCCAGACCAGCGGACAGGAGCTGAAACTGGTCTATCCGCAAAAGGGCGTCGATCCGGCGCGGTTCGAACAGCTCGGTTTCGAGCGGTTTTTTCTGCAGCCGATGGATTCTCCGGAGCGAGGCGCCAACACTGAAGCCGCCATCGCCTATTGCCTTGCCCACCCCCGTTGGCGTTTAAGCATGCAAACCCACAAATACCTGGGCATTCCCTGACCCGTGTCCCTGACCCGCGCGTTGCGCGCGTAGCTGCTTGAGCGATGACCGACACCTTTGAAATCACCAAGGCCGCGACCTTTGACGCGGCTCACTACCTGGAGGCCGGCTCGGCCGAGAATCCGTACCGGCGCCTGCACGGCCATTCCTTCCGCGTCGAGGCCAGCGTGCGCGGGCCGTCGGGCGATGCGGGGTGGGTCACCGACCTGTCCGAGCTCGACGCCGCGTTGCGCCAGGTCGCGGAGGAACTGGACCACGGGCTGCTGAACGAAAAGCCGGGCCTTGAGACGCCGACGCTCGAACATCTGTGCGTGTATTTCGCCGAACGGCTGAAGCCGCGCTTCCCCGGACTGTCACGGGTGGTGGTAGGCCGCCCGACGATCCACGAGAGCTGCGCCCTGACGCTCTAGGCCTATTGTGCGTCCGTCGAGCGGCGCATCGGCCCGCTGTAGTTGGGGTCGGCCTTGCGGCGGCGATCAGGGCCGAAATAACTTTCCGTGCGCACGAAGGGCCGTGGACTTTCCACCACCCGGCCGATCCGCTCCAGCACGCCACGCGCCGTCACCGGCTTGGAGAGGAATTCTGTCACGCCGACGTCGCGCGCCTCGTTGACCCGCTTATGGGTGGAGTGGCCCGTGATCATGATCACGGGGCACATGGGGTTGGGGCTGTCGGCGGAGTTGCGCAGCAGGCGCACGAAGTCGATCCCGTCCAGGGGCTGCATCGCCAGGTCGGTCATGACGATGTCGATCTGGTGGGTCCGCATCAGTTGCAAGCCCTCGGCGCCGTCGTTGGCCTCGAACACCTGGCGCACGCCGATGGCGCGCAGGATCTCCGTGAGCAGCACGCGCATGTGGTGGTTGTCGTCCACCAGCAGGATTTTCAGCAATTCAAAACGCAAATGCTGTCCGCCACATCATGGTTATCGCCCCCGAGGTTCCGTGATCGCTCAGCGAACGGCATTCACCGAAACCAAAGGCCGGATTACGGAGCCGTAACATACCGGTCAAGCCGAAAGCCAACCCCGTCGTCCGATCAGCCTGGGACTATGGCTCAGAAGGTTGAATATTTTCAAAATTCCCAGGGCCGGAGCCCCGCTCGCCAACCTGGGCACGATGTCGCAGGAAGGCGTCCGCCAAGACACAGGCGACCATGGCTTCAACCACCGGAGCGCCACGGATGCCGACGCAGGGGTCGTGACGGCCCTTGGTGCGCAGTTCGATCTCGGCGCCGGCCTCATTGATGGAGCGTCGGGGCGTCAGGATGGAGGAGGTGGGCTTGAAGGCCACCCGCGCCACCACCGGTTGGCCGGTGGAGATGCCGCCGAGAACGCCGCCGGCGTGGTTGGACAGGAAGGACGGGCCATCGTTGCCCATGCGCATCTCGTCGGCGTTTTCCTCGCCGCTCAGGGCCGCCGCGGCGAAGCCCTCGCCGATCTCCACCCCCTTGGAGGCGTTGATGGACATCAGGGCGGCGGCAAGCTCGGCGTCCAGCTTGCCATAGATGGGCGCGCCCCAGCCGGCGGGAACGCCCACAGCCTCGACCTCGACCACAGCGCCCGTGGACGAGCCGGCCTTGCGAACAGTCTCCAGGTGGCTCTCCCAGGCCTCGACCATGGCGGCGTCCGGGCACCAGAAGGGATTGCGCTCCACCTCGTCCCAGTCCCAGCGGGAGCGTTCGACGGCCAGCGGCCCGATCTGGACCAGGGCGGCGCGGATGACGACGCCGGCGCCCAGCACCTTGCGGGCGACCGCGCCGGCGGCGACCCGGGCGGCGGTTTCCCGCGCCGAGGCCCGTCCGCCGCCGCGATAGTCGCGCACGCCGTACTTGGCGAAATAGGCGTAGTCGGCGTGGCCGGGGCGGAAGGCCTGGGCGATCTCGCCATAATCCTTGGAGCGTTGATCGACGTTGTCGATCATCAGCGAGATGGGCGTGCCCGTGGTCACCGGCCCGTCGGTGCGCTCGTCCTCGAACACACCGGACAGAATCCGCACCGCGTCCGGCTCCTGCCGCTGGGTAACGAACTTGCCGACGCCGGGGCGGCGACGGTCGAGCCAGACCTGGATGTCCTCCGGCGTCAGCTTGAGGCCGGGCGGGCAGCCGTCCACCACGCAGCCGAGCGCCGGCCCATGGCTCTCGCCCCAGGTGGTCACGCGGAAAAGATGGCCGAAGCTGTTGTGCGACATCGCGGGTCTTCTAGCGGAAGGATTGGGCTTGCAACAGGTTCAGGCCGCCCACTCGGCGCTGAACCGGCGCAGCTTGGTTTCGGCCAGGGACGCGGCGGCCGGCGCCTCATTGGTCACCAGGCGGACATAGAGGTCGCCCTGGGCGTAGCGGCCCCGCGCTGGCAGGCCGAGGCCATGGACATGCGCCAGCCCCCTGAAGCCTTCGTCGGCGGAGACCCAGATGCTCTGGGGGCCGTGCGGCGTCTCCACCACCAGCCGCCCGCCCAGAGCCGCCACGGAGGCCGGGGCCTCGGCGGTGATGCAGAGATGGTCGCCCAGCACGCCCTGCCCATCGGCGCCGACGATGGCGACGAGGAGCGGCTGACCTTCCACCGACAGGGCTTCACCGTCGCGCAGGCCGGCAGGCAGGCGGACCGAGAGCGTACGGCCATCGGCGAGCGCAAAGGGCCGCCAGCCGCCCAGCATGGCCTCGGTCGGGCTGATGGCCAGCCGGAGCGGCGACAGGTGGCGGGGGCCGGTGGGGCGCAGGCGCCGGTAGGCCTCGATGACCAGCCGGACCTGTTCGCCGTCTCCACCGTGATGATCGGGATGGGCGCGCTTGGCCGCGGCGCGGAAGGCCGCGCGCAGAGCTTCCGCGTCGGCGTCGCCGGACACGCCCAGAACACGCAGGGCGTCCGCCGTCGTCATCTGGCGATCTGATTGGGCGCCCTGGCTCATGCCGCCAAGCTTGCCCAGGCAAGGTCAATTCGCGGTTAAGGGGGGCGCGGGGGCGCGCGCCTCTTCCTCGCATAGACCCCGTCGTTTCCTGGGCCTTGTGCCCAGGATCCATTGTGCGCTGTGGTTAGGCGATGAGCGCTGAGCGCACGGCTGCCGCGAAATCCCCGCCGTTCGCGCTCAATGGACCCCAGGCACAAGGCCTGGGGAACGGGGGACTTGGGGGCATTCAGCCTCTTACGAAAACCCGATCCAGCGGCCGGAGAGGGCGACGGTGAACCACAGGGCCATCACCACGCCGGCGGCGGCTCTGGCCGGTACGCCGGTGTCGCCTTTGCGGACGATGGGGTTGAAGACGAAGTAGGTGAACAGCAAAGCGAGCGCGAGGGCGACCATCTTGATCAGGAAGGCCTCGCGGTCGATCAGCTTCACCGGTTCGGAGGCGCCCAGCAGAAGGCCGGTGACCAGCAGGCCGATGACCGACCAGGTCATGAAGGGCCGGGTGGTGACCTCGACCTCCTTAGGCGGCGACTTGAGCCCGACGCCGAAGACGGCCAGCGCGGTCATCAGCACGGCGCCGCCCATGACGGCCAGGGCCAGCAGGTGGATGACCTCGATAGCCGGGAACAGCCAGGTGGATTCGCGGATGGTCTGGCCAACCGGGCTGCTCTCGATGGCCTGGGCGATGTGATAGAGGCTCATGATCAGGTATCCGCGGGAACGGCTTTGCAGTCTTCGATCTGCTGGACAAAGGGCGACTGGTTCTGGTCGCAGTCCGTCCAGTTGTAGGCGATGAGCCGGCCGAAGACGATGACGAAGGTCCAGACGAACAGGGAAATCCCCGCCGAAATCCGGGCGTTGCGAGGCGTGGGACCCAAGTCCCAGGTCGCCTTGTCGCGCTCCACCTTGAAGGTGAACCAGGTGATGTTGATCATCCCCACCACCAGCAGCACGCATTTGATGCGGAACCATATCGAGTGCCAGGTGCGGATCGGGATGGCGTAGAAGAGCATGGCGCCGGTGATGCACAGGACCACAAAGCCGCCCACGGTCCAGGGCAGGATCCGGTTGGTCATCTCCGATACCGTGGTGTTGCGGTAGGTGACGCCGAGCAGCCGCAGGTCCACCATCATGATGGTGCCAACGAACAGCATGATGGCCATCACGTGGGCCGACTCCGTGATGGAGTACATGTAGAGGGACTCGTGCAGCGCAATGCTCCACGGCGTACCCGCCAGCCAATTCACGAAGCCGTTCAACCTTCTGCCTCCCCAATTCACGCGAACCTTGATCAGGTCCACGCGGCGCCGGCGATGTCTTCACCAGGCGAAGTCCCTCGCCCGCCAGCCCGACCTGTTCTGAAACGAACCCCGCCGCGACGCAAGCCGCGGGCGCCCAACATCAAATCCCGCCGTTGCGCCCGCCCGATGGACGGCGCACCATCGTCCGGCTAGATTGCAGCAAGATTTCTGCGTTTGAGTATGCTTTGCGGCAAGGAAACGTCGCGGCGCTCGGGAGGAGACAAGAGCCGGATTGGGGTCCGGCTGAACCGCTGAAATCTTAGTGCAAAATCTTTCGGCTACCTGGGCCGGTGACGCTTTCGAAATTCAGTTGACCAAGACGTTGAGAATAAGGGGGCGGGGATGTTGGGACGCCGGTCTACAAAAGGGAAACGCACGATGAAACAACGCATTATCGCCGCCGCCGCTGGCGCCGCCCTGCTGGCCCTTGGCGTCGCCGCGCCGCAGGCGCTGGCCCACCACGCCTTCCAGGCCGAGTTCGACGGCAACGCCCCGGTGATGCTGCAAGGCACCGTGACCAAGGTCGAGTGGATCAACCCGCACGCCTGGGTGCACATGACGGTGATGCAGGAAGGCAAGCCGCAGGAATGGATGGTGGAAGGCGGCACGCCCAACACCCTGCTGCGCTCCGGCGTGACCCGTGATTCGCTGAAGGTCGGCACCCAGATCATCGTGCGCGGCTATCGCGCCAAGGACGCCCGCTGCCTGCCGGTCTGCCGCGCCAATGGCCGCGACGTGACCTTCCTGGACGGCCGCAAGGTGTTCATGGGCTCGTCGGGCACCGGCGCGCCGGCCGATGGCGCCGAGCCGGCCCACCAGTAGGGATCGGCTCGCTACGAATTGAAGGCGGCGGGCGCCAAGGCCCCGCCGCCTTTTTTGTGTCCGCCTACTGGGCTTCCGCCATCGCTTTCATCTTCTTCAGCGCGCCCATGAACATCATCGACAGGCCGTTGCGGCTCTTGTCCTTGGCGGCCTGATCGGCCAGCGGCGCGGCGTCATAGAGGATGGTGTAAACGATCCTGGAGGTGGTGGGGCTGATCGGCTTAACCTCGACGCTGCCGTGGTACATGTTGGGGACCAGCGGCTGGGCGTAGGCGTAGGAGAGGTCGGTCTTGGCGACCATGACCTCGTTGATGCGGCCGGCGATCAGCCGGTTGGTGCCGACATCACCGTCGCCGGAGGTGTAGGTGCAGGGCACCCCGCCCATCCAGTCGTGGATGGCGCAGAAGCCGCCAACCTTCTTCCAGACCACGTCGGCCGGCTTGTTGACGTCGATCGTCTGCACGATGGCGACGTAGTCGGCGGCGGCCGCGGCCTGCGCACTCAAAAGCGTAGCGGCGGCGGCGAGGCCAGCCAGAAGGCCCTTTGTCGAAAGTCTCATGGTGTCTCCCCCTTTGTTGGTTCGGCGCAAGCTTACGCCTTGATCGCGGCAAGGTCCTTATAGGCCGCGGTGCGGATTTCTCTCAGGACCGGATAGGTGGTCGGATATTCCTGCAGCATCAAGACGACGCTGAACTTGTTGACCGGATCGACCCACATCTGAGTGCCGGCGATGCCGAACCACCAATAGGAGCCGTCGGGCTGGCCGCCGCCAGGGAAGCCCTCGCCGCCCGGCTGCACCAGGGCCACGGCGGCGCCAAAGGCGTTCTTGCCGCCGAAGGTGACGCCCGGCTCCATCAGGTTGGAGTGGGCGGCGCGCACAGTCTCTGGCTTGACCACCCGCACGCCGTCGAGCTCGCCCTCGTTGAGCAGCATGGAGGTGAAGCGGATATAGTCCTGGGCCGAGGACACCAAGCCACCGCCGCCGCTTTCCATATTCCGGTCGCGGGCGAAGGGGCTGGATTTGCGATCATCGACCACCACCACCTTGCCGTCCTTGACGGTGACCTCGGTGGTGAAACGGTCGAGTTTGGACTTGGGGACCATGAAGTCGGTGTCGTGCATCTTCAAAGGCTCGAAGAAGCTCTTGCGCAGATAGTCGTAGAAGCTGACGCCCGACACCCGCTGGATGATCAGGCCGATCAGGTCCAGGGCGACACTGTATTGCCATTTCGTCCCTGGATCGAAGTCCAGCGGCAGGGCCGAGAGCCGCTTGCCGAAGGTCTCCAGGTCCCGCGCCGGCGGCAGCTCGCCCGGTCCGGGATCGAGGTTGCGGTCGCCCGGCTTGATGCCGTTCTGGGCGTAGAGCTTCGCCAGCGGACCCTGGCCGATGCCGGCGTAGTTGAAGCCGGCGGTATGGGTCAGCAGGTGGCGCAGCTTGATCGGACCGGCGGCCGGGCGGGTGGTCATCGCCTTCTGATCGACGATGACCTGCATGGTTTTGAAGTCGGGCAGGATGTCGCTGATCGGCTGGTCGAGGGAGAGCTTGCCCTCCTCCACCAGCTTCATGGCGGCCAGGCCGGTGATCGGCTTGGTCATCGAATAGATGCGGAACAGGCTGGCGGGCGTCGCCGGCGCCGGGGTGTCGAAGCCCAGCGTGCCGCTGCTGATGAACTTGACCGGCCGGTCGCCCAGCTTGATCGCCGCCACCACACCCGGGAGCTTCTTCGTGGTGACATAGGAATCGATGAAGGCCTTGATCGCCGGATAGTCCGGCTGGCCCGCCGCCAGGGCGCCGCTCGGGACCGCCAGGGCGGCGAGCGAGGCGAGCAGCGCGCGCCGGTCAAGCATCATGGCGTCGGTCATGGTCGCCCTCCCCCCAAAGGTCTTATGACTATGCGAAGCGCGCCGGGTCACCCTGACGCCCGCCCCGAGAAGACAGGCAGTGCGCTGGTGATGATCGCGTCTTCGGTTGCGGTACATACCATTCCGAAGGTCAAATCTAAATTCGGTCTGGAAATATTGCGCTCACATGGATAGCGCATTTTGGACCGGCGTAGTTTGGCGCTATTACTCGCCTAACAAGACTCGAAACGATCGCCCTTGGGGGGAGAAGACGTGAAGCAGACTGTAGCGACTTTGGCTATCGCGGGCCTATTGGCCGCAGGCATGGCGGGACCCGTTTTCGCCGCCCATTCAAAACATCATGCCGTGGCCAAATCGTCCGACGCGACCGTGGGCGCCATGCCCCGCGTGGGCGGCCATCCGGACCTGAGCGGCGTCTGGTCGGTGATGAACACCGCCAACTGGAACATCGAACCCCACGCCGCCAGCGCGGCGCTGGACATGCGTCCCGGCCCCGTCACGCCAGTGCCGGCGAAAGATGTTGTGGCCCTGGGCGCCATCGGCTCCATCCCCGCCGGCCTCGGCGTGGTGGAGGGCGGAACCCTGCCCTACACCCCCGACGCCCTGAAAACGCGGGACGACAACAAGGCGCACGAGCTGGAGCGCGATCCGGAAGCCAAATGCTACCTGCCGGGCGTGCCGCGGGCCAATTACATGGCGCTGCCGTTCCAGATCCTGCAGTCCGACAAGTCGATGATGATCGCCTACGAATACGCGGGCGCGGCGCGCAACGTGCTGTTCACCGACCCAGGCCCGGCGCCCACCGACAGCTGGATGGGCCAGTCGGTGGCCAAGTGGGAGGGCGACACCCTGACGGTGACCGTCACCGGCCAACTGGATTCCAGCTGGTTCGACCGCGCTGGCAACTTCCACTCCGGCGACATGGTGGTGGTGGAGCACTGGACCCCGGTCAACGCCAACCTGATCCACTATTCGGCGACCATCACCGACCCGGCGACCTTCACCAAGCCGTGGACGATGAGCATGAACCTCTATCGCCGCCTGGGCGCCGACGCCCAGCTGCAGCAGTTCAAGTGCGTCGAGTTCGTCGAGGAGCTGATGTACGGCTCGCTGCGGAAGAACCCCCTGCCCTGAGGCTGACCTCATGAGCCTGAAAACGACCCTCATCTCCGCGGCCGCCTTCCTGGCGGCCGCGGCCTTGGTTCCCGCCGCTGCTTTGGCGGGCGGCAAAACGGCGACCACCAATGCCTATGGCCAGCCCGACCTGGAAGGCACCTGGACCAACGCCACCCTGACCGAGCTGGTTCGCCCCGCGTCTTACGGCGACCGCCTGATCATGACGCCGCAAGAGGTGGCCAAGATTGAGGGCGAGGACGCCAAGGCGGTGGCCGCCGGCAATGCGCCGACCGATCCGAAGGTGAAGACCACCGATCTGCCCTACAACTGCGGTCGGGGCTTTTCCGGCGCCGGCTGCGGCTACAATTCCGGCTGGATCGACCCGGGCACGGCAGTGATGCGGGTGCATGGCCAGCCGGTGACCGGCTTCATCACCTCGCCGGCCAATGGGCGCCTGCCGCCCTATGTCGCCGGCTACAACCCGCCGCAGCGCTATACGCTGGCGATGATGAAACACCGGGCGGACAACCCGGAGACCATGACCCTGGGCGAGCGCTGCCTGATGTCGTTCGGCTACAGCGGCGGACCGGTGATGCTGCCGCTGCTCTACAACAACAACTACAAGATCGTGCAGACCCGCGACACCGTCGGCATCTGGGTCGAGATGGTGCACGACATTCGCATGATCCGGCTGAATGCGGCCCATCGGACCGACGGAGTGCGGCCGTGGATGGGGGATTCCATCGGCCACTACGAGGGCAAGACCCTGGTGATCGAGACCACCAGCTTCCCCAAGGCGCAGTATTTCATGGGCGCGGACCAGAACCTGAAGGTGACCGAGCGGCTGACCCGCGATGGGCCGGGCCACATCCTCTATGAATTCACGGTCGATGATCCCACCGTCTGGACCACGCCTTGGAGCGGCGCCTACGAGTTCAGCCCTGCCAAGGGCATCGTCTATGAGTACGCCTGCCACGAGGGCAACTACGCCCTGGGCGACATGCTGGCTGGCGCGCGGGCGGACGACGCCAAGGAAGCGGCGGCCAAGCCGGTCGCTGCGGCGACTCCGAGCCCGGCCGCGCCGGCGGTGAAGAAGGATTAGCGACGGCGCTTGAGAGGCGCCGCGGCAGTCGATATCAAGCGGCCTTCCTGTTTCCGCCCCAAGGCGATCCCTATGACCGACACCCTGCCCGACCGCCTCTCGATCAATCCGCGCAGCCCCTACTACGACGAGGCGCTGCTGCAGCGCGGGATCGGCATCCGGTTCAAGGGCGTCGATAAGACCAATGTCGATGAATACTGCGTCAGCGAAGGCTGGGTCCGGCTGAGCGTCGGCACCACGGTGGACCGCAAGGGCAACCCGATCACCATCAAGCTGCAGGGCGAGGTGGAGCCTTATTTCCGGGATGCGGACGCGGCTGAGGCCAGCTGAGGAGCCGGCTCTATGTTGAGAGACTGTAGGGCATGTGCGACGCTGCTATCGTGCAAACGTCCTCAGCGATAGAAGCTGTTCGCAATCTGATGTCGGTGATCTGGGAGGCCTCGCCTCCCAGCGATCAGGCGATTGGTGCAGCGCTGGACCACCTCCTAGATGCTTATCACGACGTACCACTCAGTGGCCCGTCGGAGACAAATGCCGAACCGCCCGACGTGGATGCGGAAGCCGTTTATGCGCGCCTAGCAGAGCGTTTTCCCGACTACGGCTTCTACTTCACGGCGGATCCCCTTGCGGCTCTAGACCAGGTGTTGATGACGAGCGATGCTATTGATGACCTCGCCGATATCACGCGCGACCTGCGTGAAGTCCTTTGGCGTTGCGAAAATATAGGCGTTGAGGACGCCCATTGGTGCCTTCAATTATACTATTTCCACTGGAGTCTGCACGCTCGTGGACTCGGGTCTTTCCTCCACGCCAGGCAATTCGGTTAGGGTCGCCACTAGCCACGGGACGCCTGCTCAAACCCCGCCAGCACATTGACGGCGTTCACCCCCACCTCGGCCACCGCATAGCCGCCTTCGAACACGAACACCGTCGGCAGGCCCGCCCGCGCGATATCCTCGCCGATGCGGGAGAAGTCGCCTGAGCGGATCTGGAAGCCGGCGATGGGGTCGCCTTCGAAGGTATCGACGCCGAGGGAGACGACCAGGGCTTCGGCTTTCACCGCCGCCATGCCATCCAGCGCGGTCGCCAGCGCAGCGCGCCAAGCCTCGAACGATGTCCCGCGCGCTAGGGGGATGTTGTGATTGAACCCCTCGCCTGCGCCCGCGCCACGCTCGTCGGCGTGGCCGAGGTAGTAGGGGTATTCGTGGCGGGGATCGCCGTGCAGGCTGGCGAAGTGGACGTCGGCGCGGTCGTAGAAGATGGCCTGGGTGCCGTTGCCGTGGTGGAAGTCCACGTCGAGCACGGCGACGCGGCCGGCGCCCGCGTCCCGCAATGCCTGAGCCGCCAGGGCCGCGTTGTTGATGAAGCAGTAGCCGCCGAAGAAGTCCGCGCCGGCGTGGTGGCCGGGCGGGCGGGTCAGGGCGAAGGCGGCGCGCTCGCCGCCCGTCACGCGCTGGACGGCGGTCCAGGCGCAGGCCGCGCCGTGCAGGGCTGCCTCCCAGGTCCCCGCCGTCATCGGCGAGCCGGCGTCGAAGCCGAACAGGCCCAGCCTGGCCGAGAAGCTGGCCGGCAGCACGTCGGTCCGCGTGCCCCGCGTCGGCCAGTAGGACGGCAGAATGTCGAAGTCCTTGTGGGCGGGGTCCTGGGCGATCCATTCGGCCCAGGCGCCGGCGATGAAGTCGAGGTAGCGACGGCTGTGGATCGCCTCCAAGAGCGCCGGGTCGAAGGCGTCCGGCCCCTGGATCGGTCCGAGCCCGCGCGCGAGCACTTCCGCGTGCACGAAGTCAGCGCGGTCGGGGACCTCATAGCAGGGCACGAGCTGGCCCCGGTACATTTCCGAGCGGCCGTGATGGGCGCCATGGCGGTCGTTATAGACGGTGATCATGGCGCGGGCTTCTTCTGGTTCTTCCGGCCCGTTCGCAGCTTGGCCCTGACCTCGCGTTTAACCCGCGCGGCGAGGTCGCCGTCGTGGCGGACGAGGAAGTCTTCCACCGCCGCCCGATCCCACTGGACCAGCGTCCGCACGGCCCAGCTCAGAGCCTTGACGATCATGTCTTCGTGGTCGGCCGCGAGGTGCTCGGCGATCATCAGGGTGCGCCGCACATCGCCGGCGCCGCCGTGGGTCTTGGAGTTGAGCACGACAGTCGCCACCAGCGCCGCGCGCCGCCGCCACAGGTCGGGGCTCGCCGTCCAGGCCAGGACATCGGCGTCACTGATAAGGCCGCGCAGCCAGGCCGGGCCGGCGATGTAGAGGCCATAGCCATCCACCTCGTCCCAGGACGAATTGCCGGCGCCGAGCGCCATCACCATCGCCAGGTCGAGACCGGCCACGGCGCCCTTATGCTGGACGATCAGCTCCCAGCCGACCCAACGGGCGCGGGCGGTCTTCATCTCGGGCGCAGAGGCGATGGCCAGACCGATCGCCAGCACATCAGCGCCGCTTTCCGGCTTGAGCCGCGCGCTGAGCCGGCGGCGGATTTCGCGCGCTTCCGGCACGCCGGCGCGGCCGCGCGACAGGGTCTCGGCGACAGTCTCGCGGGCGATGGCGGCGATATTGGCGGCGGTCAGGGCCATGCGATTTCCTTAGGTCGGGCACGCTCAGGCGTCCACCGCCGCCCGCACCTGATCCAAGAACCAATCGACCCCAGGATCGACCACGCCGGCCCGTCGCACCACAGAGACCGTGATCTCGTAGGGCTCGAACGGCGGGTCGAGCACCTGCAGGCCGAGCAGGTCGGCGTGGCGTTCGGCGAGCCGGCGCGGGCAGGTGACCAATCCATCGGTGGAGGCGGCCATCAAGAGGGCGGTCATCCACTGCGGCACGGCGGCCAGACGCGCCACCGCTCCGCCGTCGCCGGCCTCGGAGGTGTCGCTGCCGGTCTCGCTCGGCGACCACGCGAAGATGTGGCCGATCTCGCGCCACTGCTGCTCGGTGAGAGGCCCGTTTATCAGCGGATGGTTCCTGCGCGCCGCGACGCAATAGCGGTCTTTGAACAGGATCTCGTTGGTATAGCCGGGCCGCGCGGCGCCGAAACGGCCCAGGGCGAACTCGATCTGGCCGCTGCGCAGGGCGCGAAACGCATCCTCCTCGGCCGTGAAGGCCAGGCCGAAAGTCACCTTGGGCGCGGCCGTCTTCAGCCGGTTCAAGAGATCGGCGCCGATCAGGGCGGTGAGGAATTCGGGAGCGGCGAAGCGGAAGAAGCGCTCGCTGCGGGCCGGGTCGAACCCCTCGCCCTTGGACAGGGTCTGGCAGGTGAGGGTGATCAATGCCTCGATGTTCGTCGCCAGCTCCAGCGCCCGGCGGGTGGGCTCCAGTCCGTGCGGGCGGCGGATGAACAGCGGGTCGTCGAACAGCTCGCGCAGCCGGGTGAGCGAATGGCTGATGGCCGAGGAACTCAGGCCCAGCCGCTCGGCCACGGTGGTCGCCCGCCGGGTGCGCAACAGCTCGCGGAACACCAGCAGCAGGCCGCCATCGAGTTTTCTGATTTGATTATTGTCGAAATCACTCATGCAGCGATTTCAATATATCAGGAATGCGCGCGACGCTAGTCCTCGGTGGCCCAGAAGGAGGCCCCGTCATGAAATTCCCCGCCACGCTCGTCGCCGCAACGCTGCTGATCTACCCTGCCGCCGCCCTTGCGGATGACCCCGTCAGCCCTCCAAATCCGCCGTCCGACAGCCTAATCTCCGGCGGCCTTTTCTCCGCCATCACCTTGGCCAGCGACTATCGCTACGACGGGGTGAGCGAATCCAAGGGCCATCCTGTGGTACAGGCCTATCTGCACTGGTGGCGGCCGGACGGTTTCTACCTCGGCGTTTTCGCCACCAAGGTGGATTTCGGCTACGTCAGCGCGCCGACCTATGAGATCGACACCTATGGCGGCCGCAATTTCGAGTTCGACGGCGGCCGCACCGAACTCAAGCTCGACGGCATGTACTCGGCGTTTCCCGACAACCGCACGCCGGGGCCGACCTTCAACTTCTTCCAGGGCAAGGTTCAGGTGAAGCACACTCACGGGCCGTGGACCACGACCGCGCTGATCGCCTATGTCCCGAGCAGTTCCTATGGCTCCGGGCCGCTGCTGCGCGAGGAGGGCCAGATCGACTTCGCCGCCTCCAAGACGCTGACCCTCACCGCCCTGCTCGGCCACCAGGGCGAGGGGCTTGGCCACGAACGCACCTATTGGAGCCTGGGCGCCCAGGTTCCGTGGAAGACGCTGACCTTTGCGCTGCGCTACGAGGAAACAGACCGCACCCGGCTGAACTGCGGCTTCCAGCCCAAGGCCTGCGACGCGGCGGTGGTCGGCTCCATGACCGTCTCCCTACCGCCGATCATGGCGCGCTAGGACCATTTGTCGGCAAGCAGCGGGCGGGGTAATCAGGCGTCCTTGCAGGGGGGCGTCACATGAAAAAGTTCGAGGGGCTGAGCCTGACCATGGCCCTGGCGGTCGCCGGGGTCATGAGCGGCTGCGACCGGGGTGACAACAGCTGGAGCGACACGGGGCAAGCCTCCCGCGTGTGCGTCGATCAGCAGAACATGCGGGTGCGCGAAGACAAGTGCGAGACGCTGGTCCCGGTCGGCGGCGGCATCAGCCCCTACAGCTGGTACTATCTGGGCACGTTGAACCGGGGCCTCTATGCGCCCGGCTATGGCGGTACGGTCTCCGGCGGGTCGTATCGGGCGAGCCCCGGCGTCTCCTATGCCGAGGCGCCGGCCGCGGGCGGCATCGCCCGTGGCGGCTTCGGCGCGACGGGCGAGAGCATCGGCGGCGAAGGCGTGGGCGAGTAGGTGCAGCGGATAGCCGTCACCCCTCGTCCCGACTGGCAGGCCAAGGTCGAGGCGCTGGGGCTGGTCTGGCACACCGCCGCCGGAGCGCCCTATTGGAACGAGAGCGCCGCGTACAGCTTCACCCTCGGCGAAATCGAGCAGATCGAGCGGGCGACGGCCGACCTCTACGCCATGTTCCTGAACGCCGGCGACTATGTGGTCCAGAACCGGCTGTTCTCGCGCTTCGGCATTCCGGACTGGTGCGAGCCGCTGATCACCGAGACCTGGAAAGCCGAGCCGCCGGCGCTCAACTACGGCCGCTTCGACCTGGGGTTTGACAGCAAGGGACCGCCCAAGCTGTTCGAGTTCAACTGCGACACACCCACCTCGCTGCTCGAGGCGGCGGTGGTGCAGTGGCAGTGGAAGGAGGAGTGTTTCGCGGGCTACGACCAGTTCAACAGCCTGCATGACAAGCTGATCGCCAAGTGGCGCGACATCGCGCCCTATCTCGCCGGCGGCCTGGTTCACTTCACCCACGCGGTCGAAAGTTCGGGCGAGGACGCGGTGACGACCGCCTATCTGCTGGACACGGCGCGGGCCGCCGGCCTCACGGGCGAGGCGCTGCTGGCCAAGGACATCGGCTGGGCGCGGGGCAAGTTCTGGGATCTGCAGGACCGCGAGATTCGCACCCTCTACCATCTCTATCCGTGGGAATGGCTTGTGCATGAGCCGTTCGGGCGCAACCTGATCGAGAACGCGGGCCGCACCACCTGGATCGAGCCGATCTGGAAGATGATCTGGTCGAACAAGGCGATCCTGCCGATCCTGTGGGACATGTATCCGCGCCACCCCAATCTGCTGTGGGCGTCGCGGGACCAGCCGGCGTCCGACAGCTATGTCCGCAAGCCGATCCTGGCGCGCGAGGGCGCCAATATCAGCCTGGTGAAGGACGGCCGGGAGATCGCTGCCACCGACGGAGCCTATTCCGAGGCCGGCGTCGTCTATCAGGGCCTCTATGACCTGCCCGACTTCGGCGGCTCCAGGCCCGTGCTGGGCAGCTGGGTCGTCGATGGTGAGCCTGCCGGGATGGGCATCCGCGAGGATGGGCTGATCACCGGCAACCTGTCCCGGTTCACCCCGCACATCATCTATCGATAGGGCGGCTGCCTATGGGCGCCCCTACTTCCAGATCGGCTTGCCGGAGCCGGGCAGGCCCAGACGCGACCATTTGTCGGTGACGGTCTGGATCACCTCCTGATCCATGGCGATCGGCCGGCCCCATTCGCGGTGGGTTTCCGGGGGCCATTTGTCGGTGGCGTCGAGGCCGATCTTGGAGCCCAGGCCTGACTCCGGCGAGGCGAAGTCCAGGTAGTCGATCGGGGTGCCTTCGATGACGGTGATGTCGCGGGCAGGGTCCATGCGGGTGGAGATGGCCCACATGACGTCCTTCCAGTCGCGGGCGTTGATCCCCTCGTCCACGACGATCACCCACTTGGTGTACATGAACTGGCGCAGGTACGACCAAACGCCCAGCATCACCCGCTTGGCGTGGCCGGGATAGGCCTTGCGGATCGAGACCACGGCGATGCGGTAGCTGCAGCCCTCCGGCGGCAGCCAGAAGTCGACGATCTCCGGGAACTGCTGCTGCAACAGAGGGATGAAGACCTCGTTCAGCGCCTCGCCGAGCACGCTGGGCTCGTCCGGCGGGCGGCCGGTGAAGGTGGTCAGGTAGATGGGATCGCGCCGCATGGTGATGGCGCTGACCTGGAAGACCGGGAACTTCTCCACCGAATTGTAGTAGCCGGTGTGGTCGCCGTAGGGGCCTTCGTCGGTATAGTCGTCGAGCAGGACATGGCCCTCGATGACGATCTCGGCCTGGGCCGGCACCATCAGCGGCACGGTCTTGGCCGGCACCAGCTCGGCGGCGGCGCCGCGCAGCAGGCCGGCGAACTGGTATTCCGACAGGGTGTCCGGCACGGGGGTGACGGCGGCCAGGATCAGGCCGGGGTCGGCGCCGAGCACCACGCAGGCCGGCAGGGCCGTGGGCTTGCCGGCGGCCTGCCAGCGACGGAAGTGCTGGGCGCCGCCGCGATGGGCCAGCCAGCGCATGATCGCGCGGTCTTTGCCCAGCACCTGCATGCGGTAGATGCCGAGGTTGAAGTCGTCCTCGCGGCTTTCCGACGGGCCCTTGGTCACCACCAGCGGCCATGTGATCAGCGGCGCGGGCTCCCCCGGCCAGCAGGTCTGGATCGGCAGGGCGTTCAGGTCGATGTCGGCGCCCTTGAGCACCACCTCCTGCACCGGCGCGCGCTTGACCGTCTTGGGCCGCATGCCGAGTACGGTCTTGGCCATTGGGAGCAGGTCGATGGCGTCCTTCAGACCGCGCGGGGGTTCGGGTTGGCGCAGGAAGGCCAGCAATTCGCCCACCTCGCGCAGCTCGGCCGCGGTGGTTCGCTCCACGCCATTCAGGGTCACGCCCATGGCCACGCGCTTGACCGTGCCAAACAGGTTGGCGAGGCAGGGGATGGTCGAGCGGCTTCCGTCCGCGCGGATGGGATTTTCGAACAGCACCGCCGGCCCGCCTTCGGCCAGCAGGCGGGTGCAGATCTCGGTCATTTCAAGCACGGTGGAGACGGGCTCCTTTACTCGCACCAGCTCCCCGGCCGCTTCCAGCTTGGCGATGAAATCCCGCAAGGACCGATAGGCCATCCGGCGCTCCGTTTGTTTCGCCTGCTTTTGGCACACTGAGGGTTCGGCGCGAAACGATCCATGCTTCGACAAGCTCAGCATGAGGACGGTGGATGACTCTAGCGTTTCACTAGGCCTCATCCTGAGCCTGTCGAAGGAGAGGCCGCATCACAGCTTTTCGCGGTCCATTCATGGCCTTAAACTCCGCCCATGCTGTTCGAAATCGACATTGCCGAAGCCCCCGCCCGGTTCGCGGAGCTGATCGAGACCATCGAGGCCGGCTATGGGGTCCTGATCAAGCGCGGGGACGAGATCGTCTGCCGGCTGGTGCCGGAAAGTGCGTTTGCGGAGGCGGCGGCTGATGACGAGGACGATGGCCTAACCGCCGAGCAGCGGCACGCCAAGGATGTGCTGGGGGCGTTTCAGTCGATGATGAACGACGAGTTCTAAAACCTTCCCCGCTTGTCGGGGAAGGAGGGGCCCAGGCGGAGCCTGGGAGGATGGGGCAAGTCGGCGGGCGGCCCTGTCGCTCTATTTTCCTGAAACTTACCCCATCCTCCTACGCCGCCACGCGACGCGGGCCCCTCCTTCCCCAATAGATGGGGAAGGTTGAGCTACTGCGCGGCGGCGAACAGCAGTTGCTGGGAGGAATTGTCGAGCACGCCGGTGCCGGCGAGGCCCTGGTCGCGTTGGTAGGCGGCGACGGCGAGCTTCAGGGCCGGCGAGGGTGAGCCGTCGGTGGGGCCCTGGTAGTAGCCTAGCCGCGACAGGGCGTGCTGCAGGTTGGCGAGGTTGGCGTCCGCCGGGCTGGCCGTGGCGGCGGCGAGCGGGGCCAGACCATCGGGGCCGGCGCCCTGGGCGCGATAGGCCTGTGCGGCGCGGGCGGCGGTGTTCTGCGCCTCGACGGAAAGCTGGCCCTTGATCCGCTGAGCGCTGTTGCGGCTTTCCGAATCGCCCGAGCGGGCGGCGATCAGATACCACTTGTAGGCCTCGGCCGGGTTCTGGCCGACGCCGAAGCCTTCTTCATAGAGGCGGCCGAGATTGTATTGGCTATCGACCAGGCCCAGGTCCGCCGCACGCCGGAACCATTGCGCCGCCTGGGTCAGGTTCTTTTGGCCGCCGGTTCCCTCGAAGTAATAGAGGGCCAGGTTGTGCATGGCCTTGCGGTCGCCGGCCTCCGCCGCCCGCTGGGTCCAGCGGCGGGCCTCGCCCAGGTCCTTGGTCAGGCCGGCCTGGCCGTCCTCGTAGAGTTTGGCGAGATAGAATTCGGCGGGGGCGTAACCCAGGTTGGCGGCCTTGCGCAAAGCCTCGACGCCAGAGTTGTCGTGGCTCTCGATCTTGCGTGCGCCCGCGGAGTAGAGGGCCGGCGCCTGCATGGCGGCGTCGGTCGTGGGCGGCTGGGTCTGCGCGGCGCCGGGCGTCGTGCTTGGAGCCTGGCCGGGCGGGGTGATGTTCGTGCCCGCGAGCGGGGTGGGGTTCAGGGCCACGGCGACCAGCGGCCGCTCCAGTTCGCCGCCCACCGGCGCCTGCGAGGACTTAGGTCCGGCGCCCAGGGCGTCGGCGACCCGCTGCGGCAGGCCACCCGAGGGATGGCCAGCCATCAACTCGACCCCCAGCGCGGTGACGCCGGCTGTCGCGAACAGGCCGGTCACCAGCAGGGCGTTGCGCAGGCCGGCGCCCGCGCGCTTGGCCTTCTTTTCGCGGCCGACACCGAACCCGGAGAACAGCGAGCCGCCCTCGGCGGGCGCCTTGGCGCGGGACTGCGCGGGGGCGTCGCCGGAGGCGCCGCGGGCGGCGGCTCTGGCCTGTTCGATCAGCTCGCGGGTGCTAGTCGGGCGGGCGGCGAAGACCGCCTCGTCTTCACGGGACTCAGGCGCGCGGGGCTCCGGCCGGGCTTCAGCCTGGAGCTCGTCGATCGCCCGGCTGGCCGGCGCGGCGAAAACCGAGGGCGACGGCGCGGCGGCGTAGGCCGACATTGAAGCGGATTGGGGCGGGGCCGAGGCTTCGGTCTTCAGGAAGCCGTCGTCTGCGTCGTCTTCGTCCGGAATATCGAAGGGGTCGGCGAGATCGGCCTTCAGCTTCTCGCCGAAGGGAGTGGGGTCGGAGAAGGCCGAGGCGGGCGCGCGGAAGGGCGCGGGTTCGTCGAAGGCGGTGTCGCCGAAATTCGGCTCGACGAAGCCGCGCGGGGTGAGCAGGTCGGCCTCGGCGTCGCCCAGTTCGTCCGGCTCGGAGAAGCCGCGCGTGGCGAAACGGTTTTCCTGCGGCGCGGCGGATGCGAGGGCGCTCTGGAAGCTGTCCTGGCCGAAAGGCGCGACGTCCGGCTCGGCATAGACCGGGGCGGCGGGCGGCGGGGGCGGCGCCTCGACGGCTCTACGCTGGGTTTCGGCAAGGCGCTGGTCGATCCGCTCGCGAGCGTCCTCGAGCAGCCGCGCGGTGCGCTCCTCGCTCTGGCGGATGCGTTCGGCCAACTCGCTCGACGAACGCTCGCTGCGATCCTGCAGCCGCTCGGAGACGCGGGTCATCTGTTCGCCGACGTCGTCGATGGCTTGCGCGGAGCGGCGCTCGGCATTGGCGATGCGTTCGGCCAGCCGCTCGGTGATGCGGGCAATCTCGCCGCCCAGCTTTTCCAGCGCCTGGGCGCCGGCGGCGTCGAAACTGGTCAGCCGATGTTCGACGGCATTGGCGACCCGGGTCATTTCGCTGGTGACCTGCTGCATGGAGGCGGCGGCGCTGTGTTCCACATCGCCGACCCGGCGGCCCAGTGTCTCGGCCATACGCAACACCTCGTGACCCATGCGCTCGATCGCCTGGGCCGAGCGCCGTTCAGCCGCCTGGACGTGGCCGTTCATTTCCGCGAACGTCCGCTCCATCCGGTCGAACCGGCCATCGGCGGAGGCCCTGATCTTTTCCGCCATCTCGGCGCGGGCGGCGTCCACCCGGTCGGTGAGGCTGGCCGCGAGCCGTTCCAGGCTGAGGGTTTCCGAGCCACGCCCCTCCAGCCGCGACTCGGCCGAACCCAGCCGGTCATCGAGGTGCGAGAAGGAGACTTCCAGTCCCTTCAGCGCGCCGCTGGTCCGCGCCTCGGCCTGCTCCAGCCGCTCGGAGATGCGGGCGACGACGGTGTCGACCAGATCAACGGTTCCGGCGCCGGCTTCGGCCTTTTCCGACACTGCGTTCAGGTCCTGGCGCAATTCGCCGATCTGGTCGCGGGTGCGGGCCTCGCCCTCGTAGAGATGATTGGCGACCTTGCCGAGGGCGGACTCCATCGCCCGCAGCGCTTCGACCGAACGGGGGCCGGCGGCGTCTTGTTCGATGCGGCGGATGCGATCGACAATGCGGCTCTGGTCCACCTTGATATCGTCGGCCAGGCCTTCGAAGCGGGCGGCGACGGCGGTCTGTTCCCGCTCGGCGGTGGTGAGGCGCGAGACCAGGCCGGCCACCGACTGGTCAACGCCGCTGATGGCCAGGGTGGAACGATGCTCGGCCGCCTCGATCCGCGCCGACAGACGCTCCAGCGCCTCGGTGACGCGGAAGATTTCGTCGCCCGGATGTTCGGCGGTCTCGATGCGGCGATAGGGGGCCGGCTCACGGCCATAGTTCGCATAGCGCGAAGCTGGGGGCGCTTCTTCGGCGATGGGGCCGTCTTCCAGGATCACCTGGTTCAGCCACTCGCCCAGAGTCATGCCGGAGCGCCGCGCGAGATCCTTGGCGATCTCGCGCGCCTTGGGGTCGATCCCCTTTACGCTCCAAGGCGCCCCCGCGGTCATCCCGAATCGGTCTCCACGCACACCAACGTCTGGACGCTAGCCACCGATCTGTAGTGTGTAAACGCGACGTAAACGCTAAATATAGCGTTGCCGCTAATTCCTGTGGACGACATGGCCAATCCGGCGCGGATCGGCCGTTTCTGGTCCGAAAAGGTTAACGAAGGGTTAATGGTTAACGCGAGGTTGACGGCGGGAGGCGCCGTTACCGCCGGTTCGCAGCGAGACGCGGGCCCGCCGATCTTCGTCGACAATACTGCATCCCCACCCAGAAAAGGGCGCGGAACAGAACCTTTGACAATGCCGATCAAGCCGACAACATGTTGCTTATATTAGATAAACTCTCGGGCTTTTCGATAATTTTAGTCCGTGTTCAGATTAATTCTTGCGTCATTCCTCCTCGGGTGTAGCCTTCTCGCTCGGAGGTCGAGATGACGGATCTGGACATGGTGCTACGCTTGGTGCTCGCAGCCGGCCTCGGGAGCCTGATCGGGGTGGAGCGGGAACGGCTGGTGTGGACCGCGGGCCTGCGTACCCACATGCTGGTGAGCGTCGGCGCCTGCCTTTGCATGATCGTCTCGGCCTATGGCTTCAACACCGTGCTGGGGCCGCATGTCATCCTGGATCCCTCCCGCGTGGCCGCCCAGGTGGTCAGCGGCGTCGGCTTTCTTGGGGCAGGCTCGATCATCCTGCGCAACGAGATGGTGAAGGGGCTGACGACGGCCGCCAGCCTGTGGGCGGTGGCGGCGGTGGGCCTGGCCGTTGGCGGCGGCCTTTATTTGGCGGCCGTCGCGGCGACCGTTATCATTCTGGTCATCCTGGCCGGGCTGAAGCCCGTCGAAGAGCGCTTGCGCAACGGACGCGAGGCGGTTGCGCTGCACCTGACCGTCCAGCGCGGAGCGGTGGCGTCCGGCCTGCTGAGACAGGCGCTGGGCTGCCGCGCGGAGCGCGTGCGGCAGGTGGTCGTGCAATCGGACGAAGGGTCCGACACCGATCAGGTCGCCCTGACCCTGGCGGCCCAGCCGCCACGCGATGTGGATGAGACAATCCGCCTTCTGAGCCGGGCGCCGGGGGTGGGCTCGGTGCGCCGGGACGAGCATCGGCTCTAGAGGCGCGGTTTTAGGCCGCGTTCGGACGATTTTTGCTCGCGTCGAGTCACGTCCGGGCGTTATCACCGGACAGGGAGGCAGCCGCATGCGTTGGTTTCAGGCTCTATTGCCGCGAGAGAACAGTTTCTTCGACGCCTTCAAGGCGCACGCCAAGCTGTTGGTCCAGGGGGCCGAGGCGCTGCGCGAGCTGCTGAACGGCGGCGAGGCCATCGCCGGCGCCAGCGCGGCGATCGTGACCTATGAGGCCCAGGCCGACGAGGTCGCCAGGGGCGTTTTCCTGGCCGTCCGCCGCACCTTCGTCACCCCGTTCGACCGCAGCGACATCCGCGAGCTGACCGGCGCCCTCGACGACGCCATCGACCAGATGCAGAAGACCGCCAAGTCGATCACCCTCTATGGCCTGACCGAGTTCCGGCCCGAGATGCGCGAGCTGGGCGACCTGGCCATCCAGGCGGCTTATCTGACCCTGGAGGCGACCGAGCTGCTGCACGACATGCGCCGCAACGCCGACCGGCTGAACGCCATCGCCGACGCCGTCACCCGGATCGAGAACCGCTCCGACGAGATCTACGACGCCGGCATGAAGGCGCTGTTCCTGGCCAGCCAGGACAAGCCCATGGCCTACATCGCCAACGCCGAGGTCTACGACCATCTGGAAAAGGTGATCGACCGGTTCGAGGACGTCGCCAACGGGATCAGCGGCATCCTGATCGAACATCTCTGAGCGGCGCGGCGATGGTATCCTTCACCCTCGTTCTGCTGATCGGCGTCGCCCTCCTGTTCGACTTCCTGAACGGCATGCACGATGCGGCCAACTCCATCGCCACCATCGTCTCGACGCGGGTGCTAAAGCCCGCCTATGCGGTGGTCTGGGCCGCCTTCTTCAACTTCATCGCCTTTTTGGTGTTCGGCCTGCATGTGGCCCACACGGTGGGATCGGGGATCATTTCGGTGAGCATCGTCACCGACCGGGTGATCTTCGGCGCCCTGGGCGGGGCCATCGTCTGGAACATCGTCACCTGGCTTGGCGGGCTGCCTTCGTCATCGTCGCACGCCCTGGTGGGCGGACTGGTCGGCGCGGGACTGGCCAAGGCGGGGCTGAAGGCCATCGTCTGGGAGGGGGTCAGCAAGACCGCGATCGGCATCGTGGTTTCGCCGGTGTTCGGCTTCGTCATGGCCCTGGTGCTGGTGTTCATCGTCACCTGGCTATTCGTGCGCTGGCGGCCCGCCGCGGTAGACCGCATCTCGCGAGTCATGCAGCTTTTCTCCGCCGCCGCCTATTCGTTAGGACACGGCGGCAATGATGCGCAGAAGACCATGGGGATCATCGCCGTGCTGCTCTACGCCCACGCCGGCCACAAGGGCGGGTTCGTCATCCCGCTGTGGGTGGTGTTGAGCTGTCAGGCGGCGATGGCCCTGGGCACCCTGAGCGGCGGCTGGCGGATCGTTCACACCATGGGCTCGAAGATCACGCGGCTTTCGCCGCTGCAGGGCTTTTGCGCCGAGACGGGCGGGGCCATCACCCTGTTCACGGCCACCTATCTGGGGGTGCCGGTCTCCACCACCCACACCATCACCGGCGCCATCGTCGGGGTGGGCGCGGCGCGGCGGACCTCGGCGGTGCGGTGGGGCGTGGCGCGGGGCATCGTCATGGCCTGGGTGATCACCATGCCGGCCGCCGGCCTCATCGCCGCCGGCCTCTACGCCATCGGCGGGGCGGTGTTCGCATGAAGCCGGTCAAGGCCGTCGGCATCCAGTACGCCGCCCTGCCCTATCGCCATGTGGGCAAGCAGGTGCAGGTGCTGTTGATCACCTCGCGCGGCACTGGCCGCTGGATCATTCCCAAGGGCTGGCCGATGCAGGGGCTGAAGCCGCACGAGGCGGCTGCCGTCGAGGCGGCCGAGGAAGCCGGGATTGCGGGCGCGGTCAACGATCGTCCGGTCGGCTCCTATTCCTATTCGAAGATGCTCAAGCAGGACCAGTTCATCACCGTTCAGGTGATGGTCTTTCCCTTCCACGTCGAGACCCACGCCGAAGCCTTCAAGGAGGCGGGCGAGCGCACCTCTCGCTGGTTCTCGTATCGGCAAGCCGCCAACCTGGTCGCCGAGCCGAGCCTGAAGCGGATCATCCTCGAGTTCGGCGACGGCCGAGCCGCGGGACGGATAAGCCAGCTGGTGCGGCGATATCGGGCGTGGCGGATGCAGCGGGCGTTTGGGTAAAATCACCGCTCATCCCGGCGAATGCCGGGACCCAGATGACAAGGCTCAAGCGAGAGAAAAATATTCTAGATCAATGGGGTACGGTTAGCGCCATATGATCTGGGTCCCGGCATTCGCCGGGATGAGCGGATTTTTATCCCTTGAAGTTCAGTCCCCTAAGCCGCCACCGGCAATTCAGGCTTTTCCCCCGGCGCCGGCGCTTCTTCCCTCTTCTGCCGCCGGCCCAGCCCCGACACGCCGCCGGAGGACAGCAACCCGATGTCCGCCATCAGCATGGGGATGGACCATTTGTGCGGGGCGGCGATGTATCGGGGCTGCCAGAGGGGGTCGTACTTGTCCTTGTACCGGCGCACGCCGCGGAAATTGTAGAGTTCCTCGCCGCGCTCGAACAACAGCCGACCGACCCGGGACATGATGGGCGCGAGCGGCCGGTCTTCCAGGCCCGCCAGCGGCGCCATGCCGAATTCGAACGCCGTGTAGCCCTGCTCGCGGCCCCACTGCATCAGCTCGACGAACAGATAGTCCATGACATTCTTCGGCGCCTCGTCGGAGTAGCGCATCAGGTCCATGGAGAAGGCGGTGCGGTCGTTGGTGGGCCAGATGGTGGCGAAGGCGACGATGGCGTCCTCGACCCGCACCACGGCGCAGGGGAATTCGCCGACATAGCGCTCCTCGAACCCGCCCATGGAGAAGGCCTTGTCGCCGCCGGCGTGGTGACCGAGCCAGACATCGGAGATGCGCCGCAGCTCGTCCATCAGCGCCGGAACCTGATCGGGGGCCAAGACCTCGAACGAGGCGCTCTCGCCCGCTTTGCGCCAGTTGCGGCGCAGGGTCTCGCGCTTGCGGCCGGTGAGGGAGAACTGGTCCAGGGGTACAGTGGCGGACTCGCCGGTCTTCTGGATCGACAGACCAAGCTCGACCACGTCGGGGAGCAGGTCCGGGCCGATGCCGTAGAGGCCGGGACGGGCCGCGTGGGCGTCGGCCAGCTCGCGGAAGCGCCAGAGCAGCTCCATCCGCTCCTCCCGCTTGCCGATCGGCGCGCCGAGGCCGATCCAGGAGCGGCCGCGCACGCCGAACATCAAAAAGCTTTCGCCCGAGGCGGAGAACAGGAACCGCTTGTCGCCCAGCAGGGCCAGATTCGCGGAGGGCTCGGGCTCCTCGGCGGCGGCCAGGATGGCGCGCACCCGCTCGAAGTCCGGATCGTGGTCGCCGACGATGGGCGGGGTGGCGGCGGTGGCCAGCAGCCGCCAGACGCCTACACCCAGCAGGGCGATGGCCGCGCCGACGAAGGCGCGCAGGGAGCGGGTGGCGTCCGCATCGGCCATCACCTTCCACCAGGGGGTGTCGGAATAGTCGGCGTGGTGGAACTGCCACCAGCCCAGCACCCCGGCGCCCACCGTCACGGCGAAGGCGGAAAAGAGCCAGCCGGGGGTGATCTCCATCCGCGTCAGGCGGGAGGTGCGCGGGAAGGCCGGATGCAGGGGCAGGAGGATGACGCCGATGATCGCCAGGGTCGCCGTCTGGCCCCAGTTGAAGCCCTTGAACAGCGCCAACACCGCCGCCAGCAGCAGCACGACCACGGTGGCGCCCCAGGCCGCGTCGAGGCGGCGGCGCAGACCGAAGGCCAGCAGGACGAGCAGAAGGCCGAGGATGCTGGAGAGGAAGTGGCTGATCTCGATCAGCGCCAGCGGCGCGACCTGCACCACCCAGCGGAACCGCTCCGGGTCGGACGGGGTGGCGCCGGACACCAGCAGCATGACGCCGGCGCCGAGGGCCAGGACCATGCCGATGAGCGGCGCGGCCTCAAGCGCCGCGGGGCGAAGATCACGCAGGATCCGCATCAATGACTCGGCAGCTGTTTCGGGAAGTGGACATCATAACGGATTTCGCGGCGGAAATGCAGCCCGCGCGCTTTGCGGCCGATTCGCGCGGCAGGTGGGCCATTGAAACAAACGTTTGGACCGGCTTGCCCTCTGCCCGTCCTGAGGTAGGGTGCGCGCCAATCCGAACACGCTTCTAGGGGAAGACCGATGGCCGATTTTGGCGCTGACAAGCTGGACGCCTTCAGGACCGAGGTCCGCGAATGGCTTGAGGCCAACTATCCGGCCGAGCTGCGCGACCCTAAGGCCAAGACCGATCCGGAAGCCACCTGGGGCGGTCAGGCCTTTGTCGGCTCGGACGATCCGCAGATCGTCTGGATGCGCCGGGTGGCCGAAAAGGGCTGGACCACGCCGGGCTGGCCGGCCGCCTATGGCGGCGGCGGCCTGAGCAAGGACGAGGCGCGGGTGCTGGATCAGGAGCTGTCCAAGGGCGGCTACCGCACCCCCCTCGCCTCGTTCGGCGTCTGGATGCTGGGCCCGGTGCTGCTGGAATACGGCAGCGAGGAGCAGAAGAAGGAACACCTGCCGAAGATCATCAAGGGTGAGATCCGCTGGTGCCAGGGCTATTCCGAGCCGGGCGCCGGCTCCGACCTGGCCGCCCTGGCCACACGTTGCGAGGACAAGGGCGACCACTGGCTGATCAATGGCTCGAAGATCTGGACCAGCTACGCCAACAAGGCCGACTGGTGCTTCTGCCTGGTGCGCACGGACGCGACGGTCAAACACGGCGGCATCAGCTTCGTGCTGATCGACATGACCACGCCCGGCGTCGAGACCCGGCCGATCAAGCTGATCAGCGGCGACAGCCCCTTCTGCGAGACCTTCTTCACCGATGTGAAGGTCCCCAAAGAGCGGCTGGTGGGCAAGGTCAACGGCGGCTGGGAGATCGCCAAGCGGCTGCTGCAATATGAGCGGCAGAACATCTCCGGCGGCTTCGGCGGCGGTGGCGGGGCCGGCGGCTCGGCGGGCGACCTGGGCCAGATCGCCAAGACCTATATCGGCGTCGATGAGACCGGCGCGCTCGACGACGCCGACCTGCGCACGCGGATCACCAAGAACAAGATGGATTTCCAGAGCTTCTACATGACCATCGCCCGGGTGGCGGCGGAGTCCAGGGCCAGCAATGGCCCGAGCGCGGCGACCTCGATCATCAAGTACGCGGCCGCGACCTTGGCTCAGGAGCGCTCGGAGCTGATGGTGGAATCCATGGGCAGCCAGGGCCTGGGCTGGGAAGGTGACGACTTCACCCCCGGCGAGATCATGGCCACGAGGGGCTGGCTGCGCTCGAAGGGCAACTCCATCGAGGGCGGCACGTCCGAGGTAAACGTCAACGTGGTGTCCAAGCGGGTGCTCGGGCTGCCGGACCCGAAGTAGATTTGAGGGATGATCCCCCGTCTGCTGCCGATCTTGATGCTGGTCTGCTCGAACGTCTTCATGACGTTCGCCTGGTATGGGCATCTGAAATTCAAGGATCGGGCGCTGTGGGCGGTGATCCTGGTCAGCTGGGGCATCGCCTTCTTTGAGTACTGCCTGGCGGTTCCGGCCAACCGGTGGGGCTCCGGGGTCTATTCGGCGGCCGAGTTGAAGGCGATCCAGGAGGTGGTCACCTTGACCGTCTTCGTGGTCTTTTCCTTCCTCTACCTGGGACAGAAGGTGACGCTGATGCAGGGCTTGGGTTTCGCCTGCATCGCCCTCGGCGCCTTCCTGGTTTTCCGAGGCGCGCCGAGCCTGCCCGCCCACGCCTGAGGCGACCCCCTCCGTCTCGCAACGCGAGCCACCTCCCCCTCTCGCTTCGCTCCGGGGGAGGAGAACCGCGCGCTTGTCGCTTCGTCACCCTTGCGGCGGCCCGCGCGAGCGCTAAGGTGAAAATTAAAACGGACATTTGACCGGGAGAATGAGCCATGGCCGACTTTGGCGGAGCGGCGGAACTGGAAGCTTTCCGCGCCGAGGCGCGCGAGTGGCTGGAAGCAAGCTTCCCCAAGTCCCTGACCGAGGACCCCAATGCGCCGGTGGTGATCATCCCCGGCGCGGCCAGCGACAATCCGGACGCCAAGACCTGGACCCAACGGATGGGCGCCAAGGGCTGGGGCGCCCCGACCTGGCCGAAGCAGTATGGCGGCGGCGGGCTGACCTCCGGCGAAGCGCGGGTGCTGCAGCAGGAAATGAGCCGCATCGGCGCCTATAACCCCATCGTCGGCATGGGCACCTCGATGTTCGGCCCGACCCTGCTGGAATACGGCACCGAGGAGCAGAAGCAGCGCCACATCCCGCCGATCGTGCGCGGGGAGCTGCGCTGGTGCCAGGGCTATTCAGAGCCCGGCGCGGGCTCCGACCTGGCCGCCCTGACCACCAAGTGCGAAGACGCCGGCGACCACTGGAAGATCAATGGCCAAAAGATCTGGACCAGCGGGGCGCAGTACGCCGACTGGTGCTTTTGCCTCGTGCGCACCGACACCTCCAAGAAGCATGAGGGCATCAGCTTCGTGCTGATCGACATGCACCAGCCGGGGGTCGAGACCCGTCCGATCAAGCTGATCGCCGGCTCCTCGCCCTTCTGCGAGACCTTCTTCACCGACGCCCGCGCCGAGAAGACCGACATGGTCGGCCCGCTGAACGGCGGCTGGACCATCGGCAAGCGGCTGCTGCAGCACGAGCGCTCCGGCCAGGGCGGCGGGCGGATGATGGGCGGCGGACCCGGCCTGGACACCCTTGCGAAGAAGTACGTCGGGCTGGATGAAAAGGGCCGGATCGACGACCCGGACCTGCGCTCGCGGCTGACGGCTCACATGATGGACGCCAAGGCGCACGGCCTGACCATCGCCCGCTCGATGGCGGAGGCTCGCGGCAATGTGAACCCCAGCGCCACCACCTCGATCATGAAGAATTCCGGCACCACCATCGGCCAGACCAAGGCCGAGCTGACGCTGGAGATCATGGGTCACCAGGGCCTGGGCTGGGAAGGCGACGACTTCACCCCAGAGGAAATCGCCGCCGTGCGCGGCTGGCTTGGCGGCAAGGCGACGACGATTTTCGGCGGCAGCCAGGAGATCCAGAGCAACATCATCTCCAAGCGGATTTTGAACCTGCCGGACAGTGTCGGCGCTAGCGCGGGTTGACCGGGATTACGGTTTGGGGTTTCCAAACAGGCGATATCTGACGACGGAGTTCCTTCCCTAGCGGCAGGATTTTCGAGCACGAATTTCACGGGTCGGCTTTGACCCACATCTATTGAGACGGAGACTTTTGAAATGGCCGATTTCGGCGGCGACATCGACGCCTTCCGCACCGACGTGCGGGAATGGATGGAGGCCAACTATCCGGCCGAGCTGCGGAACGGCGGCGACGTGCCGATGACCGAGGCCATGATGGGCATGAAGCCCAGCGCGGCGGCGATCACCTGGCGCCAGCGCGTCGGCGACAAGGGCTGGGGCGTCCCGACCTGGCCGAAGGCTTACGGCGGCGGCGGGCTTTCGTCGGCCGAGGCCCGCGTGGTGCAGCAGGAAATGAACCGCATCGGCGCCAACAACCCGATCCAGGGCATGGGCGTGATGATGTTCGGCCCCACCCTGCTGGAATACGGCAACGAGGCGCAGAAGCAGCAACACATCCCCTCGATCGTCAAAGGCGAGCTGCAATGGTGCCAGGGCTTCTCCGAGCCGGGCGCCGGCTCCGACCTGGCCTCGCTGGCGACCAAGTGCGAGGACAAGGGCGACCACTACCTGATCAATGGCTCCAAGATCTGGACCTCGGGCGCACAGTTCGCCCAATGGTGCTTCTGCCTGGTGCGCACCGACACCAGCAAGAAGCATGAGGGCATCAGCTTCATCCTGATCGACATGGCGACGCCCGGCGTCGAGGTGAAGCCGATCCAGCTGATCAGCGGCAATTCGCCCTTCTGCGAAACCTTCTTCACCGACGTGAAGGTGCCGAAGGAAAACCTGGTCGGGCCGCTGAACGGCGGCTGGACCATAGCCAAGCGCCTGCTGCAATTCGAGCGCAACAGCCTGTCCGGCGGCGGCGGCGGCGCGGCTATGCGGATGATGTTCGGCGCGGGCAGCCTGGACGACATGGCCAAGAAGTATGTCGGGACCGACGACAAGGGCCGGATCGCCGACGGCGATCTGCGCAGCCGTCTGACCCAGCACATGATGGACGCCAAGGCCTTCACCCTGACCCTGATGCGCGCGGCCAGCGAGGCCAAGGGCAATGCAGGTCCGAGCGCGGCCACCTCGATCATGAAGAACGCCGGCACCAAGGTCGGCCAGGATCGGGCCGAGCTGACGCTGGAGATCATGGGCCACCAGGGCCTGGGCTGGGAAGGCGACGACTTCAAGCCGGAAGAGATCGGCGCGGTGCGCGGCTGGCTCGGCGGCAAGGCCACGACCATCTACGGCGGCAGCCAGGAGATCCAGAGCAACATCATCTCCAAGCGCATCCTGGGCCTGCCCGACCCGGCCAGCGCCCAGCACTGATCAACACACAGATAAACAACAGAAATTTTTGAGAGGAACTTAGACAAATGGCCGTTCTGAGCGAAGAACAGAGCATGCTGCGCGATAGCGCGCGGACCTGGACCCAGGAAAAATCCCCGGTCACCGCCTTCCGCAAGATGCGGGATTCCAACGCGCCGCTGGGCTATGACCCGGCCGCCTTCGCCGAGATGGCGGAGATGGGTTGGACCGGGGTCATCATTCCGGAAGCCTACGGCGGCTCGGAATTCGGCTACCTGAGCCTGGGTCTGATCCTGGAAGAGACCGGCCGCACCCTGACCGCCTCGCCGCTGCTGTCGTCGGCCCTGGCCGCGGCCAGCGCCATCATCCTTGGCGGCTCCGAAGCGCAGAAGAGCGAATACCTGCCCTCGATCGCCTCGGGCGAGCTGGTCGGAACCCTGGCGGTCGACGAAGGCGCGCACCACGCCCCGGAAAAGACCGCCCTGGCCGCGACCAAGTCGGGCTCGGGCTACACCCTGACGGGCGCCAAGACCTTCGTGCTCGAAGGCTCGGCCGCCGGCCTGTTCGTGGTCTCGGCCCGCACCTCCGGCAAGGCTGGCGAAACCGACGGCATCAGCCTCTTCCTGGTCAAGGGCGACGCCAAGGGCGTGAGCCGCAAGGCCCTGAAGCTGGCCGACAGCCGCGGCGCGGCCAACGTCTCGTTCGACGGAACCCCGGCCGAACTGCTCGGCGAAGAAGGCAAGGGCTGGCCGCTGCTCGAGAAGACGCTCGACCGCGCCCGCGCGGGCCTGGCCGCCGAAATGCTGGGCGCCGCCCTGCAGGCCTTCGAAGTCACCCTCGACTACCTCAAGGTCCGGGTTCAGTTCGGCCAGGTGATCGGCTCCTTCCAGGCGCTCCAACACCGCGCCGCGAAGATGTTCACCGACCTGGAACTGTCCCGCTCCTGCGTCGAGGCCGCTCTGCAGGCCATCGACGACAACAGCGCCGAGGTTCCGGAGCTGGTCTCGCTGGCCAAGGCCAAGATGGGCGACACCCTGCACCTGGTCTCCAACGAGATGGTCCAGATGCACGGCGGCATCGGCATGACCGACGCCCACGACGCCGGCCTCTATCTGAAGCGCGCCCGCGCGGCCGAAGCCACCTACGGCGGCCAAGCCTACCACCGCGACCGCTACGCCCGGATCAACGGCTACTAGGAACGCCACGGCCGTCATCTTGGCTTGGCGCCCGGGATGACGGCGGCGGATGAGGAGGCCCAAGCCGCATAGACATGCGGTCAGGGCCGAACGATCGAGGGGCGGCCAGATCGAACTGGCCGCCCCTTTTCGTTTTGGACGATTCTATTCCGGCAATTCGACCCGATTGGTCGTGCGGGCGCCAGCCGCACTGTCGTCGGATTCGATGACGGTTCCCACGCTGCCGGGCCCAACCTTGGTCCAGTCGCCGATCTCGCCATGCACTTCGGCCGTCGCTCCGTCGGGACTCGACGAGGTGACGTAGTAACGGGTCGCGGGGGCAGCGCCCTGGCCAGCAACCTCCACGATCGTACCCAGGGTCAGCAGAGGCGAGCCGTAGTTCAGCTGAATCCGCCGCCCCTCCACATTCGTCACCCGCAAGGGATCAATATGAAAGGCCACCAGCCGGGCCACGGCCAGAGCGACTTCGTGCTGCAGTTCGTCGTAGACGTCTTGGCCTGACTGGCTACTGCTGGTCTGAAGGCCCTGGGTCTGGATATTGGACGCGGTTTCCAAGTGTTTGGTGAGCAGGCCGCCATAAATCATGTGACCGGCGGGATCGCGCACCATCACGTCCATGCTGACGAACATCTGCCGAGAGGCGATCGAATAGCCTCCACCCGCCGACGGCCCAGTGGGAATGGGGCCATCATCACCACCGACCTGACCGATAACGCCGGTCACCGTATAGCCAGCGCCGGCGGTCTTGACGGTGAACTTGCCGGTCGAGGCCAGGGCCGCTTCCAAACTGGTGCGGATGTTTGCGAAATTGGTCACGCAATCCTTGACCAGCCATGTCCGCCAGCTCTCGCTCTCGGCCAGCATGTGACGGGTCGCCACCAAGGACGATCGGCCCGCGGACTCCTGGTAAACGGTGCAGGTCTTTTCGCTGGCGATGCGGCCGATGACCACTGACCTCATTGGTGAGGCCTGCGTGGCGCCGACGCAGACCAAGCTGACGGCGATCGCCACGCCTAGGCCGGTGAAACGCTGGACGGCGCTCATCGGCGTTTTCCCCCCGGAATCATACGCATCTGCTCCGGCGTCGCTTCGCGGGCGATGGTTCCGGTCACCGGCGGGCTCGCGAACGCGGTCAGGGCCGTGGACTTAGAGTATTTCGGCGTCACCTCGCTGATCTGAACAAGACCCAGAAGGGCTTCCTTGTGACCCAGCACAGCGCCCGTATCCGGATCGATCAGTTCCTTGCCTTGCTGGAACAGGGCGTAGACGTCCCCAGGCGCCAACAGGCCTTCACCATAGTTGAGCAGTATCTTTCCATCGTCATCCACATCGACGACCTTGACCGGATACATGATGGTCACCAGGCCCATGGATATCCGCTGAGAAGCTGTCCGCATAAGGCCTGGGACATCGACCTGAGCCTGGGATCCACAGGTCGTGCCCCCGCCGCCGGTCTGGGTGACAGTCTTGGCGTATTTCAGCTCGCCCGTGCTGGCGTCGGTGATACGGACGTCGATAGCCAGGCTGGCCGTGGTTGCGCCGCAATTAGAGTTGGCCCGAACCGCGCCGCCCAATCCGCTGAATACGCCGCCCCCCATCTGCGAGAGCACGCCCCCTGCGGCGTTCATGGCCATAGATGCTCCGTAATTGTGGGAGGTGCTGGCGGCGGCCGTGGTGATGGTGCCGTAGACTTTGAAGTCCACGCCTTCGAAGCCGCCGATCTTGCCAGGGGTGTTGGAGGTCACGAGGCCCGCCTTGGCCCTTTGTTGCTCGCCCAAAAGGACACTCGTGCCCTGAGCGTTCCGCTCCATGATGCGGAATTTGCCGGTGTTGACGACCGTGGTCTCGATCATCTGCCGCAGCACGGCGGCCTGGCCGGTGTGGGCGAGGTCCTGAATGTCGTCGATCGAGACGACCGGTTTGCGCACCTGTGCGCTCGGCTGAGCCAACGCCAACGCCGGCGCAACCAGCCAAGTGGCCAGCAGCGCGATCAAAAATCGCCTCATTGAATATTCCCCCTGAGAGATCAACCAAGAATGGTATGGGCGGATGTTTTGTCAAGCGACGGCCCCGCCTAGCCCACTGAATTAAGGCGTGGCCAACCAGGCCGAACTCCGCGGTCATGGCGCCCGTGCTTCAATGCCCTTCGCATAAGGGAGCGAAGCGTCATTTGGCGCGTTCGGGTTTGGAATTTCGGCGGGAGGCATTAGTTTGCAACCATGACCAAGCTCGCTCTGAAGCTCAAACCCTTGTCGCGCCAGGTGGTGGTGATCACCGGGGCCACCTCCGGCATCGGTCTGTCGACCGCCCGCGCCGCCGCGCATCAGGGCGCGTCGCTGGTGCTGGCCGCGCGCAACGAGGAGGCGCTGAAAGCCGTCTGCGAGGACCTCTCGGCCAAGGGCGCGCGCTGCGTCTACAGGGTGGCGGACGTCGGCGTCTGCACGGAGGTCCAGGCGGTGGCCGACTTTGCCATCGCCGAGTTCGGCGGCTTCGACACCTGGGTCAACAATGCGGGCGTGACCATCATCGGCGCCGTGACCGACACCCCGCTGGAAGACCAGCGCCGGCTATTCGACACCAACTACTGGGGCGTGGTGCACGGCTCGCGGGTCGCGGTCGAGCATTTGCGCACCCGCGAAGGCGGCGGGGCCGTCATCAACATCGGCTCGCCTCTGGGCGACGTGCCGGGTCCGTTGCAGGGCATCTATTCGGCGTCGAAATCGGCGGTGAAGGCCTTCACCCATGCGCTGCAGTTCGAGCTGGCCGGCCAGGGTGCGCCGATCTCCGTCACCCTGATCAAGCCGCAGGCGGTGGACAGCCCCTATGCCGAGCACGCCCGCAACCTGACCGAACTGGCGGTGCAGTCGCCGGCCTCGGTCTATGCGACCCCGCTGGTGGCTCAGGCCATCCTGCACGCCGCCGAACACCCGATCCGGGAGCTGGACGTCGGCGGCGCGGGCAGTCCGATCATCGGCCTGATCGGCGCGGTCTGGCCCTGGGCCGCGCAGAAGCTGCTGGCCGGCTCGGTCACCACCCTGAGCGGCGAGCGCGCCAAGCGCACCGACACGCCAGCCGACAACCTTCACCACCCCAGCCGCGACCTGCGCGAACGCGCCTTCCACGAGAAGGTGCACCAATCCAGCCTAGTCACCACCGCCCAGATGCGGCCCAAGACGACGCTGGCGGTAGCTCTGCTGGCGGGGTTGGGGTTGGGCGCGCTGATCGCCGGGGCGAACGGACGGGACCGGGCGGACTAATGCGGGCGACCGCCGGCGGGACGATCCGCTCTTGCGGCCGAAGGCCTAGCGCCTCTAAAGCTATCTCCAATCAAACAATCGTTCGAACCTGGGAGATAACGTCATGGCGCGTCTGGAAGGCAAGGTTGCTCTGGTCACCGGCGCGGCGAGCGGCATTGGCCGCGCCAGCGCCAAGCTGTTCGCCAGGGAAGGCGCCAAGGTTCTGTGCGTTGACCGCGCCCCGGCGGTGGAAGAGACCGCCCAGATGATCATCGACGCTGGCGGTCAAGCCATCTGGATGACCGGCGATGCAGGCCTGGAGGCCGATGTGGCCGAGGCGGTGGAGACCGTGCTCGCCAAGTTCGGCAAGCTGGACGTCACCTACGCCAACGCTGGCGTCAGCGGCGGCTACAGCGACATGTTCGACCTGACCGCCGAGCATTGGGCGGAGATCCTGCGCATCAACCTGATCGGCCCCTTCCTGGCGATCAAGCATTCGGCCAAGGCGATGATCCCCAACAAGAAGGGCTCGATCATCTGCACCGCCTCGGTGGCCGGCATCCGCTCCGGCGCAGGTCCCATTCCTTACAGCGCCTCCAAGGCGGGGGTGATCAACCTGGTTCAGACGACGGCCCAGGTGCTCACCGGCACCGGCATCCGCGTCAACGCCATCTGCCCCGGCCTGATCGAGACCGGCATGACCCAGCCCATCTTCGACCGCGCGCGAGAAAAGGGCACCGAAGCCAAGATCGGCCAGCTCAACCCGCTGCAGCGCGGCGGCGTGCCGGAAGAGATCGCCGGCGCGGCGCTGTTCCTGGCGTCGGATGACAGCTCGTACGTGGATGGGCAGGCGATCGTGGTGGATGGCGGGCTTTCCAGCTCCCACCCTGTCGCGGGGCGGCGGTAGGCGCTAACCCGCCCACCAGGGATTGCCATATCGTCGAGCTTGCCGATACGGTCCCCGCGATGAAGGCATTGCTTACAGTCTGGAGCGCCGCACGCAGAAACCTGCGCGGTTCTATCGGGATGTTCGCATTTTCGATAATGGCGCTCGCGATTGCAGGCGGGCTCGAGGTGCTTCCTCGATTGATCCATCATCCGGATTTGCAGGAGGCGCTTAACGAGAGCGTCGCCGATTCCGCGAACGACGAAAAGAGCACTCGCCTGCACGACGCCCTGATGAAGTCGAACGTCTACTTTGAGGTTCCTGACGCGGACTCGGCAGAATTCAAAGCCGATGGATATCACTTCAAGGGTGAAAATTGGCGCTTCGTGGGCGTCCAGCCGCCGGGCCATACCTACAAGTCGATCCTTATTTTCACCAGCATCTCTGCCGCCAAGCGGACGCCGAACCCGTTTCGATATGCAGTGGCCGTGACCGGCCGACAGGTTTTTGAGTTTGCGCGCGCGAACGGGTTTGGCGTCGTCCTGAATACTGATTCCAAGCCAACCATAGAATGGTCGCCAGAGTTCGTGACCGACTATCTACGCTAGCTAAACCGCGTCGAACTCCGACACCCTATGCCCCGGCGCGACCTCTTCAAGCTTCGGCGAATAGACCAGCGCCTTCGGGTCGGCGGACTTCTTCGAGGGCAGGAACCGCAGCGCACTCGCCGGATCGAACGGGCTGGGGGGTTCGCCGGTGAGGCGCACGCGTTTGCGCGAGCGTTCAAGCACGGGATCGGGGATCGGCGCGGCGGAGAGCAGGCCCAGGGTGTAGGGGTGGCGGGCGTCGGCGTAGAGGTCTTCGCGGGAAGCCTCCTCCATCACCCGGCCCATGTAGATCACCAGCACCCGGTGGCTGATCTCGCGCACCACCGCCAGGTCGTGGCTGATGAACATCATCGCCATGCCGAGGGATTTCTGCAGCGCGATCAGCAGGTCGATGATCTGGGCGCGGATCGAGACGTCCAGCGCCGACACCGCCTCGTCGCAGATCACCAGGCGCGGCTTCATGATCATCGCCCGGGCGATGCCCACGCGCTGGTTCTGGCCGCCGGACAGCTCGTGCGGATAGCGGTTGATCAGGGTCTCCGACAGGCCGACGCGGACCATCATCGCCCGTACCTCGGCCTCGCGGGCAGCGCGGTTCAGGTCAGGGCGGAAGGCTTGCAGCGGCTCGGCGATGGAGTCGCCGACGGTCATGCGCGGATCCAGGCTGGCCAGGGGGTCCTGGAACACGATCTGCAGGTCCTTGCGCGCGGCCTGCATGGCCGCGCGGTCGGCGTGGGTGATGTCGCGGCCGAGTATGGTGACCGAGCCGCCGGTGGCGGTCAGCAGGTTGAGCGCCGCCCGCGCCAGGGTGGACTTGCCCGAACCGCTCTCCCCCACCACGCCCAGGGTCTCGCCCTGGCGGATGGAGAAGTTCACCCCGTCCACGGCCCGCAGCATACGCCGGGGGGTGAACAGCTTGTCGTGGATCGGGAACCAGACTTTGACGTCCCTGCCCTCGACCACGACCGGCGCATCGGTCGGGACGGGATCGATGGTCGGCCGGCCACCCCGGTCGGAGCGGTCCAGGCGCGGGATCGCATGCAGGAGGGCGCGCGTGTAGTCGGTGGTGGGGTTGGCGAACAGCGCCTCGGCTGGCGCCTGCTCGACATAGAGACCATCCTTCATCACGCAGACCCGGTCGGCCAGGCGAGCGATCACGCCCATGTCGTGGGTGATCAACACCATGGCCGCGTTGGTCTCATTCTTCAGCTCGGCCATCAGGTCGAGGATTTCCGCCTGCACCGTCACGTCGAGGGCGGTGGTGGGTTCATCGGCGATCAAGAGCTCCGGCCCGCACGCCATGGCCATGGCGATCATCACTCGCTGGCGCATGCCGCCGGACAGCTCGTGCGGATACTGGTCCATCCGGCCGGCGGCTTCGGGGATGCGGACCTTGTCCAGCCATTGGCGCGCGCGTTGGCGGGCGTCGGCGTCGCTGAGACCCAGGTGCAGCTTCAGCGGCTCGGCGATCTGGGCGCCGATCTTGGCGTGGGGCGTGAGGGCCGTCAGCGGGTCCTGGAAGATCATGGTCATCTTCGAGCCGCGCAACTTGTTCAAAGCGGAGCGTTTCAGGCCCAGCAGTTCCTGGCCGTGGAATTTCGCCGAGCCCGAGGCCACGCCATTGTTGGCTAACAGGCCCATCACGGCCATGAAGGTCTGGCTCTTGCCCGACCCGCTCTCGCCCACCACCCCCAGGCATTCGCCGGGCGCCACGCTCAGGCTGACCCCCCGCACGGCGCAGACCGCGCCATCGGCGGTGGAGAAGTCGACCTTCAGGTCGGTGATGGAGAGGATCGGCGACTGGGTCAGGGGATGCGTCCGCACTGGAAAGCGCGGACTGTAGCGGGGGCCGCGCGGGGATCAATCGGCGATGATCGCTGCATCCGCTTCCGTGAGAAGGTTGGTTGATGGAACGGCAAATCACCTGCGGCATTGACGGCCTGCGCTGACGCCACGACAGTCGCCGCGGTAATCGGAGCGTCCCATGGCCCTGGCCGACCTGCATATCCGCGCCCACACGGCGCGCAACGCCCTGGTGGTCATAGCCGTGGTGGTGGGGGGCGCGGCCTTCTATTGGCTGAACGGCATCCTGACGCCGCTGGCGCTGGCCCTGTTCCTGCTGGTAATGATCGACAGCTTCGCCCGGGTGCTGGTCAACCGGGTGCCGCACTTTCCCAAGGCCCTGGCCCAGCCGGTGGCGATCGCCCTTTCGGTGGGGCTGGTCATCCTGACCATCGTGGTGGTGGCCGACAACGCCACCGCCTTCGCCGGCCAGCTCAACACCTACCTGCCCAAGCTCAACGCCCTGGTGGGCGGGCTGGCGGCCTCCATGGGCATGGCCAACCATCCCACCGCCCAGCAACTGATCAACCAGCTGAACCCCTCCTCCTACATTGGCGTGGCGGCGGGGCATCTGAAGGGGTTCGCCACCACGGCGGTGGCCGTGCTGCTCTACCTCGGCTTCCTGATCGCCTCGCGGCAGAGCTTTCCGCGCAAGGCGGCCAAGCTGTTCGGTTCGGCCGAAACGCGGCATGAGGCGGCGGAGATGTTCCAGCGCATCCGCAACGGGGTGGAGCGCTATCTGTGGATCCAGGTGGTGTGCGGGGCGATGATGGCCATCCCCGCCTTCCTGGTGATGATGGCGCTCGGCCTCGACAATGCAGTCTTCTGGGCCTTCCTGATCTTCATCGTCGGCTTCATTCCGATCATCGGCGGCGCCATCGGCGTACTGGGCCCGCCCCTGTTCGCCCTGGTGCAGTTCGACACGCCTTGGCCCGCCCTGATCCTGCTGGCGGCGCTGGAGCTGATGGGCTTCATCATCGGCAACATCATCTACCCGCGCATGCAGGGCAAAAGCCTGAACATCGACCCGATCGCGGTGCTGCTGTCCCTGGCCTTCTGGGGCGCCATCTGGGGCCTGCCGGGGATGTTCCTGTCCACGCCGCTGACGGTGATGGCGATGATCATCCTGGCCCAGTTCGACGGCTCGCGCTGGATCGCGGTGCTGCTGTCCAGCGACGGCGAGCCGCTCGGCCCCACCGAGAGCGTTTCCGCCCCGGGCGAGCCGCCACCCTTGCCCGCCCCGAGCCAACTGGCCGCGCCCATCACTCAGCCCTGAGGGTTGAGGGCCCGAAATCCTCTTATGCTTCGACAAGCTCAGCATGAGGATTTCTACTGCGGCTTCAGTAGCCCGCGTCCTGAGCTTGTCGAAGGAGAGGGCGCGTCCCCGCTTTGGCCGCGCACTCAGCCCTGAGGCGAAAAACCTCATCACAAGGGCTGGACATCCGAAAAGCGCTTCCTATCTCAATTGCTGTTCGAGACTCCCCTCTCTCGGACCCAACGACGCCGGCCCCTGCCAGAACATGCCGGCGTTCAGTGAAGGCGATCTCGCAGCGTTCCCCCCGCAGCGAGACACCGCGCCGCCGGAATGTCCCCCCCTTCCGGCGGCGTTTCACTGCCTGGGGTTTAGCGCTCCATCTTCCGATTCCCACCTCTCTTGCCATTTCCTAGCGCCATGATACTGAAGTCTATGCTTCAGCATTCAGGCCAACTCGACCTCGCCTTCCAGGCCCTCGCCGATCCGGCCCGGCGTGGCATGCTGGAGCGCCTTAGCCGCGGCCCCGCCTCGGTCAGCGAACTGGCTCAGCCATTCGACATGTCGCTGTCGGCCATCGTCCAGCATCTGAAGGTGCTGGAGGCCGGCGGCTTGGTGCGCACGCAGAAGGTGGGGCGGGTGCGCACCTGCCAGATCGAACCCAAGGCGCTGCGCATGGCCGAGGCCTGGATCAGCGAACGCCGCACCCTGTGGGAGCAGCATTTCGACCGGCTGGAGCAATACCTTGCCGCCAATCCTGATGACGAAGGAACACCTTGATGACCGCCACCCACGCCACCTTCACCATCGAACGCACCCTGAAGGCCTCGCCCGCCCGGGTCTGGAAGGCCTTCGCCGATCAAGGCGCCAAGGACGAGTGGTTCACCGGCGCGCCGGACTGGGTGCGGACCGAGCGGTCGTTCGATTTCCGGGTCGGCGGTCGCGAGACGTCCAGCGCAGGGCCGAAGGGCGGGACGCAGCACATCTTCGACGCCGTCTACCAGGACATCGTCCCCGGCGAGCGGATCGTCTTCACCTACAGCCTGTATATGGACCAGGCCCGAATGTCGGTCTCGATCACCACCATCGAGTTTGAGCCGGCGGGCGCCGGGACGAGGCTGAAGTTTACCGAACAGGGGGTATTCCTGCTCGATCCCGCGGATGCAGCCGAGCGGGAGCACGGGACACGCTTCCTGATGGACAAGGTGGAAGCCTCGCTGGCGGACGAGACGGCGCGGGCTTGAGGTTGGGTTGCGAGAGCAGAGTGCGTCCTTCGACGCGCCGCTTCGCGTCGGCTCAGGATGACGTGGAAGGGTGGGCTACAGAAAGTTTGGGCGATAAAATTCTACGTCATCCTGAGCCGGCCGCTCTTGCGGCCGTGTCGAAGGACGCACGCAGCCAAACCCAGTTCGCTCACCCCGGATAGACCACCTCGGTCAGATAAAGCCCGCACGCCGGCGCGACCGCGCCGCAGCGGGTGCGGTCCTTGGCGTCCAGGGCGTCCTTCAGGTCCGCCGGGGCCCAGCGGCCGAGGCCGACTTCCACCAGGCAGCCGGTCATGGAGCGGACCTGGCGATGCAGGAAGGAGCGGGCCTGGAAGACCAGCCTCACTTCCTCGCCGGCGCGGGTGACGGTCGCGACGTCCAGGGTCTTGATCGGCGACTTGGCCTGGCAGGCGATGTCGCGGAAGGTGGTGAAGTCGTGCAGGCCCAGCAGGGCCTGGGCCGCTTCGTGCATGAGTTCGACGTCCAGCGGCTTGCGCACATGCCAGACCTTGCCGGCCTCCAGCGCCGGCGGGCTGCGGCGGGCGAGGATGCGGTAGAGGTAGCGGCGTTCGGTGGCCGAGAAGCGGGCGTGGAAGTCCTCACCGACCACCACGGCGTCCAGCACCGAAATCGGCTCGCGGCCGAGGTGGGCGTTGAGGGCGTTGCGGACGGTCTCGGCGGGCCAGTCGCGCTCCAGGTCGATGTGCACCACCTGGCCGGTGGCGTGGACGCCGCTGTCGGTGCGGCCGGCCGCATGCAGGCGGATATCCTCGCCGCAGAAGCCCTTCACGGCCGCTTCCACCGACGCCTGCACGGAGGGCTGGCCGGCCTGGGCCTGCAGGCCGTTGTAGGGGCCGCCGTCATATTCGAGGGTCAGGCGGTAGCGGGGCATCAGGCCAGGCGCGCGCCGGCGGGCAGTTTGAAGCCGCGCAGGAAGACCTCCGCATCCTGGGCTGCGCGGCCCTCGCGCTGGGCCCGGAGCAGGCGCACCGAGCCGGTCCCGCAGGCGATCAGCAGGGCGTCGTCCAGCACCACGCCCGGCTCGCCCCCGGCGTCTTCCACTCGGGACAGCAGCGCCTTGACCCGCACGGGACTCTTGTCGGAGGGCGCCATGAACCAGGCGCCGGGAAAGGGCGACAGGCCTCGGATGCGGCGATCGACCTCCTCCGCCGGCTTGCTCCAATTGATATGAGCTTCCTTGGGCCGAATTTTCTTGGCGTAGGTGACGCCATCTTCCGGCTGCTGGGTCGGTGTCAGGGAACCGTGTTCGAGCCCCTCGACGGCCTCAAGCACCATCCGCGCGCCCAGTTCGGCGAGGCGATCGTGCAGGGTTCCGGCGGTCTCCAGGGCGTCGATGCGGAGGGTGTCGGAGAGCAGCACCGGGCCTTCGTCCAGGCCCTCGGTCATCTGCATGATGCAGAGGCCGGTGACGCGGTCGCCGGCCATGATGGCGCGCTGGATCGGCGCCGCGCCCCGCCAGCGCGGCAGCAGGGAGGCGTGCAGGTTGACGCTGCCCAGGCGGGGGGCGTCCAGCACCGCGCCGGGCAGGATCTGGCCGAAGGCGGCGACGACGGCGAGGTCCAGGGCCAGGGCTTCGAACGCAGCGATCTCGGCGGGGTCGCGCATGGAGGCCGGCGTGCGCACGGGGATGCCGGCCGCCTCGGCGCAGGCCTGCACCGGCGATGGCCGCAAATCCTGGCCCCGGCCGCGCGGCGCGGGGGGCTGGGCATAGGCCATCACGATCTCATGGCCCGTGGTCATGAGGGCCTGCAAGGCGGCGACAGCGAAGTCCGGGGTTCCGAGGAAGGCGATGCGCATGGGTGGCGTTTACCGGGGCCGGCCTCTCGGGGGAAGATGGGGCGGGGAAGCGTTGCCGGAACCTTGGCGCGAGCGGGCCGTTTGGCATGCGAACTCATGGGGACTGAAATCATGCGCGTACTCGCTGTTGCGCTCGCCTGCCTGGCCATCACGGCCTGTTCGAAATCCACCACCGCCGACCTGAGCCACGACGTGAAGGACGCCGGCCATGAACTGAAGGCCGAGGCGGTCAAGATCAAGACCGACCCGGACGTCCGCAAAGCCGACGCCGACGCCAAGAAGGTCGGGCACGACATTGCGGTGTCGGTGAAGGAAGCCGCCGCCGACGCCAAGGTGGAAGCCGGCAAGGCCGACGAGAAGGCCAAGCACGCCGCCGACGACGTCAAGCATGACGTGAAGGACGACAACTCCAAGAACTGAGCCTGCGGCTCGTGCGGTTGCGTGGGACCTGTGAAGCCTGATTGAATGACGCTGGCCGGCGGGCGTTGAGACGCGCGCACGGCGGCGAATTCATGAGGGCGGGCAGGCAGGGTGAACGGTTTGGCGGAGATCCGGGCGACGCGGTTCGGCAGGGGGGTCGGCCTGGGCTTTGCGCTTGGGGTCATTGGCGGCGCCTGCGCGCTCGCCGCCCCCGCGCTGATGGACTGGAACGACCTGCTTGGCAGGCCGCATCCGCACGCCGATGAGCGGTTGAGCTATGGCGGCGCGACCCAGCAGGTGGTCGATGTCTGGCGGCCGGCGGGCAAGGGTCCCTTCCCGGTCGTGTTCATGATCCATGGCGGCTGCTGGAGCTCGAAGGTCGCGAACCTGACGATCATGGACTACGCCGCCGACGACCTGCGGCGGCGGGGCGTGGCGGTGTGCAACATCGACTATCGCGGATACGACGTGCCGGGCGGCGGCTATCCCGGGACCTATCAGGACGTGGCGACGGCCGCGCGGTTGCTTGAGAAGGACGCCGGCCGCGAGGGGCTGGACCTGAGCCGGCTGGCGGTGCTGGGCCATTCGGCGGGCGGACATCTGGCGGTCTGGATCGTGGGCAAGGGCGCCATTCGGAGCGGACCTTTGGCGGGAGCCTCGGGCCTACATCCGAAGGCGGTGCTGGTGCTGGGCGGCTTGCCGGACCTGGCGACGGCGGCGGATGGATGCGGGCCGGAGTCCGTCGCGGCCATGGTTGGGCCGGCCAGCGCCGCGCGGCCTGATCCTTTGTCCGACACCTCGGGCGCGGCGGTGTTGCCGCTTCGCGTCCCGCAGATCGTCATCAACGCAGCCGACGACGGGATCGCCCCGCCGGCGGTCGGCGAGGCGTGGACGGCGAAGGCGGTCTCGGCCGGCGATAAGGTGAAGCGGCTGGTCCCGCCCGGCGGCCATGTCGAGGAGATCGCGCCGGGATCGACGGCTTGGGATGAGGCTGCGGAGCGGGTTGTGGCGGCGTTGGGTGTGCGGCCAGCGAACAAATAACCGCTCATCCCGGCGAATGCCGGGACCCAGATGGCAAAGCATTGGCGCTGGTTCGTTAGGCCTGAAGGGTTTTCCACGATCATTGCGCTATATGATCTGGGTCCCGGCATTCGCCGGGATGAGCGGAGTTTAGTGCGGCCTAAACGCCGTCCGCGCAGGCCCAGGTCAGGCCGCCAGACGAGCCTTCTTCACCTTCTGCACCGCGCGGGTGCGCTTCAGGCGGGACAGATGGTCGAGGAAGAGGACGCCTTCCAGGTGGTCCATCTCGTGCTGGATGCAGACGGCGAAGACGCCCTCGGCGTCCTCCTCGATCACCTCGCCCTGGTAGTTGAGGTAGCGCAGCTTGACCTTGGCCGGCCGCTCGACCTCTTCGTAAATCTCCGGCACCGAAAGGCAGCCTTCCTCGTAAGGCGCCAGCTCGTCCGAGCGCCAGAGGATCTCGGGATTGACGAAGTATTGCGGCTGGCGGTCGGTTTCGTCGCGACCGAGGTCCATGACGATGACGCGCTTGGCGACGCCGATCTGGATGGCCGCGAGGCCGATGCCGGGGGCGTCGTACATGGTCTCCAGCATGTCATCCATCAGGGCGCGCAGGGCGTCATCGACGACGGCGACGGGTTCGGAGACCAGCTTCAGACGGGGGTCGGGAACGACCAGGATTTCGCGAATAGCCATGCCCGTTCAGGTAGGTCAGCCCCTGGCGACCGTCAAGACCGGCGGTTTGTCGCTGTCTTCCTCATCAGCAGGCGTCAATTTGGCCAATGCGCGGGGCGCGGTCTCGATCGGCTCGAGCGTGGCGATCTCCTTGCCCTCGTGGTCGACGGCCAGGTCTTCGAACCGGCGGGCCTGGGTCAGGACCTGGGTTTCCAGCGAGCCGACGAACTGGTTGTACTTGCCCACCGCGGTCTCCAGCGCCTTGCCGACCGCGCCGGCGTGGGCGCCCATGACCGACAGGCGCTTGTAGAGTTCGCGGCCCAGGGCGGCGATCTTGTCGGCGTTGGCCGACTGCTCCTCCACCCGCCAGCCGTAGGCGACAGCCTTGCAGAGGGCGAACAGGGTGGTGGGGGTGACCAGCAGCACCCGCTTGTTCATGGCGTCGGTCATCAGGTCCGGCAGCCGGTCCAGGGCGGCGGCCAGGAAGCTGTCGCCGGGGACGAACATGGCCACAAAGTCGGGTGAGCGCTCTTTCTGGAACTGGTCCCAGTAGGATTTGCTGGAGAGGTCCTGCATGTGGGTGCGGACGCTTTGCGCGTGGCGGATCATGGCCGCCTCGCGCATGGCGTCGTCCACCGCCTCCTGGGCGTCGAGGAAGGCGTTGAGCGAGCATTTGGCGTCGATGACAAAGACGCCGCCGCCGGGCATGGCCACCTTCACGTCGGGGCGCCGGCGGCCTTCGTCGCTATCGACGCTGAACTGCTCGACGAAATCGAACCGGCTGACCAGGCCGGCGGCTTCCAGCACATTGCGCAGGGTCTGTTCGCCCCAGCGGCCCTGGACGCCGGCGCCGCGGCGCAGGGCGGCGGACAGTTTGCGCGCCTCGGCCTGGGTTTCGGTGGAGGCCTTGAGCAGGGATTCGATCTGGACCTTGAGGCCGCCGGTTTCCTCGGCGCGGGCCTTTTCGGCCGCGGTGACATGCTCCTGAAACTTCTGCAGGGTCTCGGCGACCGGCTTGAGCTGGGCCTCCATCCGCTGCTGGGCGAGCAGTTCCTGGGACTTGAAGCTTTCCGTAGCCCGGGCGACCAGCTGTTCGGTCACCGCCTGGGCGGTGGCGGCGGCCTGGTCGCGCAGCACGGTCGGCGAGAGGGCGGCGGCTTCAAGGCGGGCTTCGGCGATGTCGGCGCGGGTTCGGGCCTGGCCGAGCGCCCAGATGGCGGCGGCCATGCCAGCGAGGCTTACGAGGGCGATAAGGCCCAGAATCAAATCGACCACGTTCATGGTCCGTTCGATAGCGCGGTTTGGGGGATGGGGGAAGCGCTCAGGGGAACCCTCTCCCCACTTCTTGGTGGGGAGAGGGTTCCTGACTGCGCGTGATCGTGGCAGGTGCGCAGGATCGTCTCGCAGACGCCTTCCATGTTCTCAACCAATTCGAGGTTCCAGAATCGGAGCACCATCAGGCCAAGCGACTGCAGAAACGCAGTGCGCCGTACGTCGTAAGCCGCCGCTTCCGCATGCTGGCCGCCGTCGAGTTCGACGACTACGCCGGCTTCAGGGCAGAGGAAATCCACGATGTACGGCTCACGCGGAACCTGGCGTTTCCACTTCCAGCCGCCAAGCTGGCGATTGCGCAGTCGCTTCCAGAGTCTGCGCTCGACATCGGTTTGATCCACGCGCAGTCGCCGCGCTCGCTCTGTCAGATCGTCTGCCGGCATTTCAATCATTTCAATTCAACCTGCTCCGCCTCCCACGCCCGCAGGGTCTTTTTCGGGGCGATCTTCCTGAACCTTCGTTCGAGGAAGTTCTTCAGCGAGCCCGGGTGCAGGGTCTCGATGCGGGCGAGGACGCAGGGGTAGTCCTTGTAGTGGGCGGTGAGGTGGAAGGTTGTGGGTTCGGCCTCCATCAGCATTTCGCGCTCGTCGAGATTGACCTCCATGATCACCAGGCTGCGGTCGTCCTTGCGCAGGCGGGTGAAGAACTTCTTGTTCACCAGGAAGGCGGGGGAGCCATAGGACTTGCCCTCCTCGACCTCGGGAAAGCTCAGCACGATCGCTCGCATTTCGTCTTCAGTCACGCCAACGCCTCCAAATCGGAGGCGAGATCGTCCTATTCCTCGGTGAACACCGCAAGCTCGTTGCCGGCCGGATCGGTGAAATGGAACCGGCGGCCGCCCGGGAAGGCGAAGATGGGGACGCTGATCACCCCGCCCGCGGCCTTGACCTTGGCCTCCATGGCTTCGAGATCGTGGGCGAACAGGACCACCAGGGGCTTCTTCAGCCTGCTCGCGGGGTCGGCCTGGAAACCGCCGTCCAGACCGCCATCCTGGATGGCCGCGTAGGTCGGCCCGTAGTCCAGGAAGCTCCAGCCGAAGGCCGATTGATAGAAGCTCTTCACCGCCGGCAGGTCGCTGCCGCCGGGCATTTCCACATAGTCGATCTTGCCGTCTTCGCGCATTTCCCACCTCGCGTATGTTCGACTTTTGTTCTCTTATTTTCGCCAGTTTGTCAAGCGGAATTTTAGCCCGGAAACGTCCAGACCCCCGTCCGCTTGACCGCGAAATCCTCCAGCTCGCGGGTGGTCTCCACCTGATATTCGGCGAGGCGGACCAGGCCATCCTTGGGGAAATAGGTGCGGCCGGGGTCGCCGATCAGGACGCGGGCGCCGGCGTCGTGGGCGGTGCGGAGCCATTGCAACACGCGTCCCGCCAGGGGCTGTTCGTAACAGATATCGCCAGCGGTGATCAGGTCGCAGGCCGGCGGGGGTTGGTCCAGCAGATCGCGATCGGTGAAGGCCACCTCGACGCTATTGGCCTCGGCGTTCAGGGCCACGGCGGCGGCGCAGAAGCCGTCGATGTCGGAGCCCAACACATGGGCCGCGCCGGCCTTCAGGGCGGCGATGGCGACCAGGCCCGAGCCGGTGGCGATGTCCGTCACCCGCTTGCCGGCGGCTTCATCGGGGTTGTCGAGCAGGTAGCGGGCGAGCGCCTGGCCGCCGGCCCAGGCGAAGGCCCAGAAGGGCGGCGGCAGGCCCATGGCGCCCAGCTCCTCCTCGGTGAGGCGCCAGAGCGGGGTGATCTCGTCGGCCAGGTGCAGGATGAGTTCGGGCGTGTGCGGCGGCCGCTGCTGGCGGGTGTTGGCAAGGACGAAGGCGCGGCGTTCGCCTGCCGAGGCGCCGATCGGCACGAGGGCGTCAGGCCTTCGCCGAGCGGGCGAGGAAGGCCGAGGCCAGGGCGCCGGCGACGAGGCCTATGGCCGGCATGGCCAGCGCCTCGACAATCGATGGCGCCACGACGCGGAAGTTGGTGGTGTGGGTCATCTGCACCGCGAACCAGATCACCGATCCCTCGCGCAGCCCGGCCAGCAGGCCGAGTAGCGGGCCGCCCCAGGACATGAAGGTCAGGAAGGGCGAGACGGGCTGGGCCGGCCTGGCTAGGCCGATCAGGCCCAGCACGATGACGAGGGCCAGCATCGCCGTCAGCGCCAGATCGAAGATCCGGGCCGTGAAGGACGAGTTGGCGTACACCGACAGGCCCAGGGGGATCCTGGCATAGTGGGCCAGCCAGACCATCAGCCCAATGACGACTGCCGCCAGGACGGCGAGCAGAATGGCTCTCTGTTTCATCGAATTCCCTGGCCGGGTTTGATTGGCCCCGGCGGGGTCAAGCACGCGAAATAGCGGGCCGCGTCAAGTCAGGCGGGGGCCGGCGGTCGCGACAGTCACTTCCGATCCAACTTCTTGACCAGAAGCGTCGTGTGATTTTGCAGTGTCCATGGCTTCGACCGCTCGAGCAGATCAAACGCTGCCGCGCTCGATCCGGGGTCGATATCAACGATAATGTGGGTGTTTTCAGGAGTCGGCTGACCGCACTCTTTCTTGAATTCGTCGGAATTGATGAACGAGAGATAGTTTCCTATTTTTTGCAAAAGCCGTTCTAGCGACCGACGATCGTCGGCAAGCGGGGTTGAGATGACAATATGGAGATCGCCTCCCCCGGTCTTCATCTCAGCAAATACATCCAGCTTGTTTAAGTAGGGGATTGGGTGGTCCGGGTCGTCGCCGTAAAGCGCTTCATCGGCTGCTGAGTTGGTCATGGGAGCCTTGTTGGCTTGCGCGGGCAAGGACAGCAGCAGCGCTGCCGCCAAACTGCTGGTCGCGGTCAAGACCCAGCGCCGAGAATTGGTCATGGGAGCCCCCGCCACCGCCTCAAACCACCGTCAGGCCGGCGCCGCGATCCGGATCACCGCCGCATAGCCGGGCTCGATCCGCATGCCGGCGGTCACGCCCTTGGCTTTCAGCAGCCGGTGCGCTCTCGGCAGGCTGGAGCAGGGCAGGTGCATGAACATGTGATGCTCGCCGTGGTACTGCACATAGTAGGGGGCGATGAAGGCCCGCTCGAGCAGGTTGGCGGTGGTGGTGCGGGCGTGGCGCAGCGGGTCGGGCTCGTCCTTGGCGATGCAGGCGTGTTCGGCGATGTTTCTGAGGCGCGTCACCAGCGGATACCAGGTGGCCATGGGCAGCAGCCACAGCACGAAATAGGTCCACCACAGGCCGACGGCGCTGAGCACCGCCAGCAGGCCCAGCTGCCAGAGCAAAAAGCCACGCAGCCGCGCGCCCTCGGCGGCCCAGCAGGACCAGGCGGATTGGCCGGGCTTGCGCTGCTTCAGCCGGGCCAGCAGCACGGCGGTGCGCTGCTTGAAAAAGGTCTGGCCGGTGAGGTCACGGACCATCTTGCGGTACAGCGACTTGCGCGTGATCGGGAACGGGGCCGAGAGGCCTAGGTCGGGGTCTTCGGACTGCTGGGCGAACTTGTGATGGGTCAGGTGGTAGGGACGATAGCTGGTCAAGCCAGCGCCGACCGGCTGGCCGCAGATCCAGTGGCCGACGAAGTCGTTGACCTTGGGATCGCTGCTCAGGGCCATGTGGGCGGCGTCATGCATCAGGATGGACAGGCCAAGCTGGCGCGCGCCGATCAGGGCCACGGCGATGGGGATGGTGATCGGCCAGATCACCGCCATGGCGCCGGCGGCGATGATCACGCCCCAGGCGTGGGCGACCAGCAGCAGCCCCTTCCAGCGGGAATGGGCGGACAGGCCGGCCCATTCGTCGGTGGTGAAATAGTCCTTCGGATTGACCCGGGCGGCGACCGCCATGGTGGGGGTTCCTCTTATGTGAAGGATAAAATGGCGCTTTGGGGCGCGGGAGGCAACGGCGCTTCTAGGGCAAAGACACGCCGCGCAATTTCGGTGACAGTGCACTTAATTGGCTACTGAGGCGTTCGGTCGAGTAGCCAGCGCATCGCCAATTAAGTGCACTGTCACCGAAATTGCTACAACACCAGCCTATCTCCGCCCTCGGCCTTCACCGCTTCGCCGAGCGCCCGGCCCAAACGCCGCGCGTCGGCGGTGTTGGCCGCGCAGTCGCCTTCGCGGCGGAAGCGTTGGGCGCCGTCGGGGGTCAGGGCTTCGATGATAAGCTTCAGGCGGCCGGCGTCGAGGCGGGCGTGGGCGCCCATGGCGGTGCGGCAGGAGCCCTCCAGGGCTTCCAGGGCGCCGCGCTCGGCGGCCACCGTCAGGGCGCTGGGGGCGTGGTTCAGGGCCTGGGCCCAGACGGCCTCGGCGTCGCGCTCGCGGGTTTCCACGGCCAGGGCGCCCTGGCCTGGGGCCGGGGGCGCGGCGATGGGATCGATCAGCGAGCGGGCGTGGCTTTCCAGGCCCATGCGCTTCAGGCCGGACAGGGCCAGCATCATCGCGTCCGCCGCGCCGTCGGCCAGCTTGGTCAGGCGGGTGTCGACATTGCCGCGCAGCAGCACCGGTTCGAGGTCGGGGCGCAGATGCAGGCATTGCGCCTGGCGGCGCAGGCTGGCGGTGCCCAGGCGGGCGCCCTGGGGCAGGGAGGCGATGTCGGTGTGATGCAGGCTGATAAAGGCGTCGCGGACGTCCTCCCGCTCGGGGATGGCGGCGATCACCAGGCCGGGTTGACGCTCGGCCGGAACGTCCTTCATCGAGTGGACGGCGCAGTCGACGCGGCCGTCGATCAGGGCCTCCTCGATCTCCTTGGTGAAGAGGGCCTTGCCGCCGATTTCGAGCAGGCGGCGGTCCTGCACGCGATCTCCTGTCGTCGTGATGATGACGATGGGGACCACCGTTTCGGCTTCGTCCGGCCCGTGGCCGAGGGCGGCGGCGATGGCGCGCTGCATCTGGCCAGCCTGGATCAGGGACAGGCGCGAGCCACGCGCGCCGATACGGACTTTTGCGGAATTTGACACCGGACGGCACGCCAATCGTTAGAGACGGGCGATGGTCGCCCCGAGCCGCCTCGCCTGCTACAGGAGCGGCGATGAGCCTGCAACCGAAGACCGATCTAACCGTACTCGGCGTCGAGACCAGCTGCGACGAGACCGCCGCGGCCGTGGTGCGCCTGGGGGCTGACGGCGGGGTCGAAGTGCTGTCCTCCATCGTCGCCAGCCAAATCGCCGAGCACCGGCCCTATGGCGGCGTCGTGCCGGAGATCGCGGCGCGGGCCCATGTGGAGGTGGTGGACCTGGTGATCGCCGAGGCCATGGCCAAGGCGGGCCTGGGTTTCGGCGAATTGAGCGGCGTCGCGGCTACCGCCGGACCTGGCCTCGTCGGCGGGGTGATGGTGGGGCTGGCGGCGGGCAAGGCGATCGCCCTGGCGCGGGGCCTGCCGCTGATGGCGGTCAACCACCTGGAGGGCCATGCGGTGTCGGCGCGGCTGGACAGCCGGATCGACTATCCGTTTTTGCTGCTGCTGGTCTCGGGCGGGCACTGCCAGCTGCTGGAGGTGGCCGGGATCGGCCAATGCCGGCGGCTGGGCACGACCATCGATGACGCCGCCGGCGAGGCCTTCGACAAGATCGCCAAGACACTTGGACTTCCGTACCCCGGCGGCCCGGCGCTGGAGCAGCTGGCGGAGGGCGGCGATGCGAGCCGCTACACCCTGCCCCGCGCCCTGCTCGGCCGCGACGGCTGCGACTTCTCGTTTTCCGGCCTGAAGACGGCGGCGGCCCGGATGGCGGAAGGGGTTACGGGCGAGACCGACCGTCGCGACCTGGCCGCCTCGGTCCAGGCCGCCATTGCGCGGCAGTTGGTGGAGCGGAGCGGCAAGGCGATGAGCCTCTATGCGGCCAAGCATAGCGGCCGCGACCTGCGCTTCGTGGTCGCCGGGGGAGTGGCGGCCAATGGGGCGGTGCGCGAGGGGCTGAAGCGCTGCGCCACCGACCATGGGTTCAGCTTCACGGCGCCGTCGCTGGCCTACTGCACCGACAATGGCGCCATGATCGCGCTGGCGGGCGCCGAGCGGCTGGCCGCCGGCCTGACCGACGGGATGGACGCGGTGGCGCGGCCGCGCTGGCCGCTGGACGCGGCGGCGGCCCTGGCCGACCCCACCCACGTGGCCGGCCGCAAGGGAGCCAAGGCATGAGCGGGCCCTATCGCACCATCGGCGTGATCGGCGCCGGCGCCTGGGGCACGGCTTTGGCCCAGACCTGCGCGCGGGCCGGGCTGGACGTGACCCTGTGGGCGCGGGAGGCGGAGGTGGCAGAGGCGATCAACAGCCAGCATCAAAACCCGCTGTTCCTGCCCGGCGTCGAGCTCGATCCGAGCATCGTCGCGACCGGCGACCTGCTGGCCATGGCCGAGGCCGATATCATCCTGGCCGTGGCCCCGGCCCAGCATCTGCGCGGGACGCTGGCGACGCTCGCCCCCCGCCTGAAGCGCGGCCAGCCGGTGGTGCTATGCGCCAAGGGGGTCGAGCAGGGCACGCTGAAGCTGATGAGCCAGGTGCTGGACGAGGCGGCGCCGCAGGCCTGCCCGGTGGTGCTGTCCGGTCCCAGTTTCGCCGGCGAGGTGGCGCGGGGATTGCCGACGGCGGTCACCCTGGCCTGCCCCAATGAGGAGCTTGGCCAGCGGCTGGCGGAGACCCTGGCGACCCCGACCTTCCGCCCCTACTGGTCGTCGGACATCGTCGGCGCCGAGGCCGGCGGGGCGGTCAAGAATGTGCTGGCCATCGCCTGCGGCATCGTCGAGGGCCGGGGCCTGGGCCGCAGCGCTCAGGCGGCCATCATCACCCGGGGTTTTGCCGAGCTGGTCCGGCTGGCGGTGGCCCTGGGCGCGGAGGCGGAGACGCTGAACGGCCTGTGCGGCTTAGGCGATCTGGTGCTGACCTGTTCCAGCCCGCAATCGCGCAACATGAGCGTCGGCCTGGCGCTGGGCCAGGGCAAGACCCTGGCCGAGGCCTTGGCCGGCAAGCTGTCGGTGGCCGAGGGCGTGGCCTCGGCGCCGGCGGTGCGGGCGCTGGCGGAAAAGCTGGACGTGGAGACGCCGATCTGCGAGGCGACGGCGGCGGTGCTGGCGGGCGAGATCGACCTGGATACGGCCATCGGCGGCCTGCTGGCGCGCCCGCTCCGCTCCGAACGCGAACGCTGAATTAGGAAAACTCCGATGGCGACCTTCGTCCTGACCTGCCTGGACCATCCGAACAATCTGGAGCGCCGCATGGGCGCCCGCGAGGCGCACCTGGCCTATGTGAAGGAGAACTTGGCGCTGCTGAAGTTGGCCGGGCCGCTGCTGGACGATGCGGGCCAGATGGCGGGGTCGATGTTCATCCTCGACGTGGCCGACAAGGCGGCGGTGGAGGCCTTCAACGCGGCCGATCCCTATACCAAGGCCGGGGTGTTCGCGAGCGTGACCATCCAGGCGATCAAGATCACCGTGGGCGTGTTGGCCGCCACATGACCTTCCCCCTTCATGGGGGAAGGAGGGGCCCAGCGAAGCTGGGAGGATGGGGGTGCGCGCCGGCAGGCGCGTATGACCTCTTTCCGCCCGCGCCGACGAGTCCTTGCGTGGCGAGGCTGTCGCCTCGCGTCACCCCATCCTCCCAGCTTTGCTGGGCCCCTCCTTCCCCGACAAGCGGGGAAGGTTTGGCATGAACCCCGCCCAGCCCCTGCCCGGTTTGCGTCTGTGCGCCATCGACGAGGTGGCCGACCCCGGCTCCAAGGGGTTCGTGTTCCGCAAGGATGACGCCCTGTTCGCCGGCTTCCTGGTGCAGCGGGAGGGCGAGATCCTTGGCTACATCGACCGCTGCCCGCACATCGGCACGCCGCTGGGTTTCCTGCCGGACCGCTTCCTGACCCGCGAAGGCGACCTGATCCTCTGCGCCACCCACGGGGCGCTGTTTCGTATCGGCGACGGGATGTGTGTGGCGGGACCGTGCGAGGGACGGTCGCTGTGGCCGTGGGAGATCGTGGTGCGCGAGGGGGCGGTGTTTACAGGGTAGGGGCGATCGAGCAGGCTCGCTTCAGAAGTTCTCGTAGCGAACTGTCAAACGATGCGCATGAGCCCACTTTGCAATGCAAGCAATCGGCTTCTGATGGCGGGCTGGATTGCGGCTTAGGATCACGCCGCTGAAATCATCTGCGAACCTTATGCCGTCGCCTGCCGGCCCCGGTCCATCCACGTTAAACACGACTTCGCAACGCTTGTATTCGCCCTGGAACTCCCGCCACCAGGGCGCCGATGGAGGCCAAGATGACAGAGCGGCGAGAAGTACGAGCATGGCATCTGTTGTGGCGAACTTGGGTTATGTCTGCAACGGACCGAATGCGGACCTAGGCCGATTATTGGGTTTGCCCGGCGACTGTTCCCATTTGCCCGGCTCCATAGCGCGGGCATGAACCTTTGCTCGGCCGCCCATCCCGCACACAATCGCCTTTTCACTGAGGAAGGCCACTCATGTCACGATCCCCTAGCCTGGTGAGCCTCTTGGGCCAGATCCTGGGTCTTGGTCTGCTAGGGCTGATCATCCTGGCCATCGCCTTCGCGGCTTGGCAGGGCCATCGGACGCCGAAGGGCAATCCCGAATACGTCGCCCTCGGCAGCTCCTATGCGGCCGGCGCTGGACTCGGCAAGCTCGAACCTGGCAGTCCGCTGCTGTGTGCGCGGAGCGTCAATGGCTATCCGCAGCAGCTGGCCCGGATGCGGGGGCTGGCGATTGTCGACATGAGCTGCGGCGGGGCGGTGACCAAGCATCTGCTGAGCGGCGGGCAGTATTTCCAGGGGCCGCAGATCCGGGTCATCGATGGGCGGACGAAGCTGGTGACCATCACCAGCGGCGGCAACGACATCGGCTATGTCGGCGACCTGTCGCTGCTAGCCATGCGCCAGTCGCACGGCGTGACGGGCTGGCTGGCGCGGAGCTTCTGGAAAGGGCCGAAACCGGCGGCGGCGCGAGACTATGCCGGGGTGCAGGCCGAGATCGAGGCTGTGCTGAAGGCGGTGCACGCGCGGGCGCCTGGGGCGGTCGTGGTGGTGGCGAGCTATCCGACCATTCTGCCGCCGAGCGGGACCTGCGCGCGGCTTGGGTTCGGCGCGAACGAGGCGGCCGTCATGCGCGATGTGGGCGACCGGCTGGCGGCGGCGACGCGGGCGGCGGCGGCCGAGGGCGGGGCGCGGTTTGTGGACATGAATGCGCTGGACGCGGGGCATGACGCCTGCTCGGCGGCGCCGTGGACGCGGGGGTACTTGAACGGCGGGGTGGCGCCGTTCCATCCGACGCTGGCGGGGGCGAAGGCGACGGCGGAAGCGGTTGAAGCGGTGTTGAGGCGGTAAGCGTCATACCTTCTCCCGGAGGGAGAAGGAGGGGCCCGCCGCGTAGCGGTGGGAGGATGAGGGATTAGGGACGGTCCAGGATGAGGCTGAGGCGTCGGTGCTCTATTCTGCACCGTCCCCAATCCCTCACCCTCCCAGCTTCGCTGGGCCCCTCCCTCTCCCTCCGGGAGAGGTGTTTCAGGACGCCTTCCCGCCGCGCCTCAGCTGCACATCAACTCCGCTCGACGTGTGCGAGACGAACAGGCTGTTGCTCCAGCGGTTGAAGCGGATCAGGGGCTGGCCGGTGGCGTCGATGAGGCTCATGCCGTCGCGAGTCGAGGTCCAGGCGGTTGGGGTTCCCTTGAGGGTGTCGCCGCAGGCGCCGGAGGCCTTGGCGCCGTAGCCGGCTCCGACCTTGGCCGTGCCGAGTTCGACGGTGCAGATGGAGCGGCCGCCGGACTCGACGGTCCAGACGCCGGCCGCCTCCGAGGGCGCGAGCGGAACCCCCGCCTCGTGGTCGGCGGCGGATACGGTCAGCGGGGTGGCGGCCATGAAGGCGCAACCGAAACCCGCGATAGCCAGGAACAATCTCATGGCGTCTCTCCCTATGATGGGGAGAGAACGCCTATGAGGCCTTCGAAGTTTCGGGTCAGTCCTCGCCGGCTTCCGGCAGACCGTCGATCTCGTCTTCGAAGTTGTCGTCTTCGTCCTCGTCCTCGAGGAAGGGCACGTCGGCGGCGTCCTCCTCGATCTCTTCCTCTTCCGAGAAATCGACGCCGAGGTCGTCGGCGGGCGGAGCCGCGCCGGCGATGGGATCATCGACGTCTTCGTCGGTCTCGATCGGCTCGGCGGCGGCTTCGTCGTCAACCTCGGGAACCGTCTCGACCTCGTCCTCGAAGCCATCCGGCTCGACGACGGGCTTTTCGACTTTTTCTTCCGCGTCTTCATAATCCGGAGCGGCGCCGCGCGAGCGGACCCGGCGGGATTTCAGGGCTTCCTCGGGGTCGAACGAGGTTGCGCATTTAGGGCAAACGGCCGGGCGGCGGCCAAGATCGTAGAATTTGCTCTGGCAGTTGGGGCAAATCTGCTTTGCGCCCAATTCGGGATTAGCCAAGGAGGCGGCCTTTTGATGTCGGTGGCTGAAGCGGCGGGTCACTTGCCACGCGCCAGGGCCGCTGTCAAAAGCCAACCCCTGTTTTCATCGCTTATTAGCACGAGGCCGCAAGCGCCATGGCGCCTGGAATTCTCACGGCCAAGCCCGGAGCGGCTCTAAAAGGGCGGATCCGGGCCCCCGGCGACAAGTCGATTTCCCACCGGTCGCTGATTTTCGGCGCCCTGGCGAACGGCGTGACCGAGGTGTCGGGCCTGCTCGAGGGCGACGATGTGAAGCGGACCGCCGCGGCCATGCAGGCTTTTGGCGCCGAGGTCGTGCGGCTGGGCGAAGGCCGCTGGCGGGTCGTTGGAAACGGCGGGTTCGCCGAGCCGAAGGACGTCGTCGATTGCGGCAACGCCGGCACCGGCGTGCGGCTGGTCATGGGGGCGGCGGCGGGTTTCGACCTGAGCGCCACCTTCACCGGCGACAGCTCCCTGCGCGGGCGGCCGATGATGCGGGTCTTGCGGCCGCTGGGCCAGATGGGCGCGACCTGGCTCTGCCGCGAGGGCGGCCGGCTGCCGCTGACGCTCAAGGGCGGGACACTGAAGGGGCTGAGCTACCGGCTGCCCGAGCCGTCGGCCCAGGTGAAGTCGGCGGTGCTGCTGGCCGGCCTGCATGCCAAGGGACCGACCGAGGTGATCGAGCCGGAAGCGACGCGGGATCATACCGAGCGGATGCTGCGGGCCTTTGGCGCCGTGGTGGATGTGCGCGATGTGGACGGCGAGCGGCATATCCTGCTGGCGCCGGGCCAGACGCTGACCGGGACCACCATCGCCGTGCCGGGGGACCCGTCCTCGGCGGCCTTCCCGATCGTGGCGGCGCTGATCACGCCGGGCTCGGAGGTGACGGTCGAGGGGGTGCTGCTCAATCCGCTGCGGACGGGGCTGTTCCTGACCCTGCGGGAGATGGGCGCGGACCTGACCATCGAAAACCAGCGCGAGGAAGGCGGCGAGTTGGTGGGCGACCTGGTGGCGCGGCATTCGGCGCTGACGGGCGTGGATACGCCGCCGGAGCGGGCGCCGTCGATGATCGACGAATATCCGATCCTGGCCGTGGCGGCGTCCTATGCGCAAGGACCGACGGTGATGCGGGGCCTGGGCGAGCTGATGGTCAAAGAGAGCGACCGGCTGGCGCTGACAGCGGGCGGCCTGCGCGGCTGCGGCGTGGTGGTGACCCGCGACGGCGACATGCTGACCGTGGTCGGCGCGTCCGGGGGTAATCGCCCGGTGCAGGGCGGCGCTCAAGTGACCACCCACGGGGACCACCGCATCGCCATGTCCCACCTGGTGCTGGGGCTGGCGGCGGTGGAGGCCGTGTCGGTGGATGAGCCAGGGATGATCGCCACGAGCTTTCCGGGGTTTGTGGAGATGATGAACGGGCTGGGGGCGGATATCGGATGAGGGGGCTAGGTGAACCCTTCCCGCTCTATGGGGGAAGGGCAGGGTTGGGGGTGTTCGCGCCGGTTGCGGTGATCGAGGCGCGGATGGGCGCCGGCGCCCAATCGCGCTTTTCGCCTCATCCTTGCGGCCACACCTCCACCCCACCCTCCCCCATCGAGGGGGAGGGCTTTTTCTAATGGGCTTCGTCATCGCCATCGATGGTCCCGCCGCGTCCGGCAAGGGCACCGTCTCCTCCGGCCTGGGCAAACTCTATGGCTACCCCGTGCTCGACACCGGCCTGCTCTATCGGGCGGTCGGGATGGCGACCAAGCGGGCGGGCGGAGACCTGGACAATGCGGCGGACGCAACCGCCGCCGCCGAGGCTTTAGACACCGACAATCTGGATGAAGCGGCTCTGCGCACCGGCGAAGCCGGCGAGGCCGCCAGTCATGTCGCCGTACACGACGCGGTGCGGCGCGCTCTGCGCAGCGTCCAGCACCGGTTTGCGGCTCGGGAGCCCGGCGCTATCCTGGACGGACGCGACATCGGCACCGTCATCGTCCCCGACGCCGGCGCCAAACTGTTCGTCACCGCCGCGCCCGAGGTCCGCGCGCACCGGCGCTGGCTGCAGCTGAACGCCGCCGATCCGTCCATTACCCTGGAGGCCGTGCTGGCCGATATCCGCGAGCGGGATGAGCGGGACTCCAGCCGGGCCGCCTCTCCGCTCACAAAGGCCGACGACGCCGTCTTGCTCGACACCAGTGAAATGACTATAGACCTTGCCGCCGATGCGGCCCGCCGCATCGTCGAGGCGGCGCGCGGCCGGTGGGAGCAATCCCACAAAGGCTAATCCCAATCGCGCCTTTTCCCTCGATAGCCGCGGGCGACTACCTACCGCGTGGAGTTTCGGCTCCCCGCATTCTTCGGTTCAACCCCTAACCGTACGGGCCGTATGGCCGGGCGCCTCCGCGCGCCGGCCTCAGGTCCCGTTCAAACAACGAGAAAACCAAATCTATGGCTGACGATATGAGCATGTCCCCGTCGCGGGACGATTTCGAAGCGCTTCTCGATGAAGCGATGGGCGGTAAGGACTTCATGGAAGGCCAGGTCGTCAAAGGCCTGGTGGTCGGAATCGAGAAGGATTTCGCCATCATCGACGTCGGTCTGAAGACCGAAGGCCGTATCCAGGTGAAGGAATTTGGCGTCGACGACGACGGCAAGGCCACCATCAAGGTCGGCGACACCGTCGAAGTCTATCTGGAACGCATTGAAAACGCGCTCGGCGAAGCGGTGATCAGCCGCGACAAGGCTCGCCGCGAAGAAGCCTGGACTCGCCTGGAAGGCGTGTTCGCCAAGGGCGAGCCGGTGAACGGCTCCATCGTCGGCCGCGTCAAGGGCGGCTTCACCGTCGATCTGGGCGGCGCCTCGGCCTTCCTGCCGGGCAGCCAGGTGGACATCCGTCCGGTGCGCGACGTCGGCCCGCTGATGGGCAAGGAACAACCGTTCGCGATCCTCAAGATGGACCGCCCGCGCGGCAACATCGTCGTCTCCCGCCGTGCGATCCTGGAAGAAGCCCGCGCCGAACAGCGCACCGAGCTGGTCTCCCAGCTGCAAGAGGGCGAAATCCGCGAAGGCGTGGTCAAGAACATCACCGACTACGGTGCGTTCGTGGACCTGGGCGGCATCGACGGTCTGCTGCACGTCACCGACATGAGCTGGAAGCGTGTTTCGCACCCGAGCCAGGTCCTGGCTGTGGGCGACACCGTCAAGGTGCAGATCGTCAAGATCAACCCCGACACCCAACGCATCAGCCTGGGCATGAAGCAGCTGCAGTCCGACCCCTGGGACGGTGTGGAAGCGAAATACCCGGTCGGCGCCAAGTTCACCGGCCGCATCACCAACATCACCGACTACGGTGCGTTTGTTGAGCTGGAAGCCGGCGTCGAAGGCTTGGTGCACGTCTCGGAAATGTCCTGGACCAAGAAGAACGTCCACCCCGGCAAGATCGTCTCGACCAGCCAGGAAGTCGACGTGGTCGTGCTGGATGTCGACGCCTCCAAGCGCCGCGTCAGCCTCGGCCTGAAGCAGGCCATGGACAATCCGTGGGAAGCCTTCACGACGGCTCACCCGATCGGCTCCACCGTCGAAGGCGAAGTCAAGAACGCCACCGAGTTCGGCCTGTTCATCGGCCTGGACAACGACATCGACGGCATGGTGCACCTGTCCGACATCGACTGGGCCACCAACGGCGAAGAAGCCATCGCGCGCTACAAAAAGGGCGAGATGGTCAAGGCCAAGGTGCTGGACGTCGATGTGGAGAAGGAACGCATCTCCCTCGGCATCAAGCAGCTGGCGGGCGACCCGATGGCGGAAGACACCTTCCACAAGGGCCAACGCGTCACCGTCACCGTGGTGGAGCTCACCTCGGGCGGCATCGAAGTGAAGTTCGGCGAAGACGAAGCGCCGATGACCGCCTTCATCCGCAAGGCCGACCTGAGCCGCGACCGTCAGGAACAACGTCCGGAACGGTTCGCCGTCGGCGACCGCCTGGACGCCCAGATCACCAACGTCGACAAGTCCGCCCGCCGGGTGTCCCTGTCGGTGAAGGCGCTGGAAATGGCCGACGACAAGGAAGCCATCGAGAAGTTCGGGTCCTCGGACTCCGGCGCCTCGCTGGGCGATATCCTGGGTGCGGCCCTGCGCGAGAAGCAGTCGAAGGACTAGGGCTTGCGGCGTCCTTCGAGGCTCGGCTTTCGCTTCGCGCTTCGAAGGACGCAGTACAGTTCAGATGATCTAGGAGGGATTGGCGTATGGCTGAATCGCTCCTCCGGTGGAGGAGCTGTCAGCCTGCAAGGCTGACTGAGGAGGCCTTGCCGCTAAGCCGGCGCTTCAATCAAATGCTCTCAGCTAACGGCACGGCTATATCTGGCCACGTCTGCGTAGCGGCCAGGCCTCCTCAGTCCCTTCGGGACAGCTCCTCCATCGGAGGAGCGATTCAGTCATAGGGCTCAGCCTGATCCCAACACACTCTAGGCGGCGGCCGGGGAAACCTGGCCGCCGCTTTTGTTTGGGGCCGCCATGGCCATATGGGTCAGGTCCAGGCTGGCGTAGCTGACGCCGGCGGCATGGGCGGCGTTGATGGCCGCCGTGGTCCGCAGATTGTGCAGCATCATCCTGGGGCCGACGCCGGCCAGCACCAGGCGCACGCGGGTGAGCAACTCCTCATCCTCAGGATCGGCGATCCGGGCGGCCTCCAGCGAGGCGCCGGCGAGGGAACAGCCAACGACGGCCCGGAGCGCCCGACGCTCAAGCTCGACGCGGGCGAAGACCACCTTGCAGGTCGGGCACAGCAGGGCCAGCACCTCCACCAGCCGGCTGGGCGGCAGGCCGGGGTCCAGGTGGGTTACTTCCAGCACCACGCGGGCATTCAGCCGCTCTTGAACCTCGCGGACAATGCCCAACACTTCGCGCCGGCCGCGCGGCGCGGCCAGGGTGCGAAAGCTCGCCGGCGCGAACAGCAGCGGCGCACGACCCCCGCCATGCAGGGTCTTGGCCCGGCCCAACGCCTCCCCGAGCAGGGCCACGTCCACCTGCTCGATGTCGTAGTCCGTGAGCTGCGACAGGCCAGGGCCGGACGGCTTCTCCTCGCCGTTCTCGAACATAAGCCGGTCGAGGGCCGAGCCCCGGGTCTTGCCGCTCTTCAGCGCCATGACGGGCCGCAGAATCGGCTCGAAGGCCAGAACTCTACCCTTGGGCGTGATGGCTGAAATCGTCATAAAAATCCGCCGGTGCACTGCGACGCCGCCCGTTCTTTGGGCGACGGTCGGGGCGCAGAGTATTTTGTGTTGGTTTAGCAGCGGTTTAAGCGGGCCACCGGCTTGAACATTATCCCGGACTTGGCCATGGTCCGGCCGTTAAGGGATGGGGCTTACACCAATGATCAAGTCCGAGCTGATCGCCAAGCTCGCGGTCGAAAATCCGCATCTGACACAGAAAGACGTCGAGCGCGTTGTCGGCGTCATTCTCGAGCGGATGACCCAGGCGCTGGAGAACGGCGGACGGGTCGAGTTGCGCGGCTTCGGCGCCTTTTCGGTGCGATCCCGCCCCGCCCGCTCCGGCCGCAACCCTCGCACCGGCGAGACGGTGTCGGTGAAAGCCAAGCACGTGCCCTTCTTCAAGAGCGGCAAGGAACTGCGCGAGCGGCTGAACGCGGACTAGGCGTCGGCGGTTTCGCCACCTCGGATGGCCGCGCCGAAAAGTCGCAGACTCTCTTAGCGAGCTGAACGGACAAAAGCCGCTTTAAGCGATATTTTTCGTTAACCACGACCTATAATTGCGACTTTCATCAATATGCCGGGGGGCGACGATGAATAAGGCGATCATGATCGCAATTGCGATCCTGACGTTCGGCCTAGGCTCCGCCTATGGCGTCACCGCCCGGTCGCAGACGATAGACGGCAAAGCCGCTTCGGACCCCTCCGTGAAGGCGGCGAACGAAGAGCTTAAGAAGCTCAAGGAACTCTTGGGGACATCGTCGGCCGATGTCTGCAAGTCCGCCCCTGATAAATGCTCAAAACTCATCGCGGATATCCGTTCACTCAATGCTGAACTCGAACCGATAAGCGCCAAGACGATCGAGGCGGCCAAAACCTGCGACGATCCGGATGGCGGTCCGGTGCTGGACTGCCGCAACCTCGCACACTGCAAACCGACGTCCAGCGCCGAGCCGCCAACCGAGCCCTGGGGGCGATTTTTATACGATCAGGTTCAGCGCATCCAAATTGGCGCGGACGGCCCGGCGACCGTGCTTTCCGACTGTACCCGGGCGGGCTTATCCCGGGAGGCTGGTGGCGCGGTTGACCCCTCGGCGTCACTGATCGGCGCGACCGGTTCCTTGCAGTATGACGGTATACAGAAGAAGCAGACGGAGACGTTCCGCGGCGCGATTGGGTACACACCTAAGCTTTTCGAGGGGAAATATGGAAAATTGACCCTGTATGGAAAGATCGACAACGAAAATCAGGACGTAATCGTAAAGGTCAACAACCAACAAAAACCCCAAATATCCTACACGGAAAATTTGCTGGAATTCGGCGCGGTCTACAGAACACCTCTGAGTACAATAAACCCAGACCCACGAAACGACCATGCCAACGAGGTATACGATTTCATATATATACAGCCATTCTATACGGCCGACTTCGCGAGACATAGCGAATTGGAAGGGCTAAATCTGCGATTCGTTCCACTTCATGGCTTCTTGAATGAATACAATGATGGGCCTTATTTTGGACTTGCGGATAATTACAACGGGCCCGACAAGGGTGTCGGCAATGTGTATTACGGACTTCTGCTCGATGGCCGTTTGGACGCGGCGCACTTCGGTGAAGCCGGCACGCCACTGGGGGCGCCCGTTACTCCGGCCCAATCCAAAAACGTCGTCGGCAACCCCTATTTCCTCCCAAATGAGGATTATGTTCGGGTTGGCGGAAGGATAGGCGTTTTCGGGCAGTACTATGCACCCAAGAATTGGACAGGAATTCTCGGCGACAAGCCTTACTTCGCGACGATCTATTATAAGGACTTCTGGGCGCTAGCCGGCATACGTCACGGATTTGGCGAGGCCGTCGGGCAGATATCCTATCCCATAACCAGCAGCGTCTCGGTTGCGGCGAGCTTTATCAACGGCAGGTCGGAAAACGTAGCCGCCCGCGAACAATCATGGACGATCGGCGTCAAGCTCGGCGGCGGCAACTAGGCCGCAACCGGGCTTTACCGAATGTGAGGTCAGCCCTAAGTCAGCGGCATGACGACCCAGGCGAAAATCTGCGGGCTATCGACGCCGGAGACGGTGCGAGCGGCCTTGGACGGCGGGGCCGCCTTCATCGGCTTCATGTTCTTCGACGCCAGCCCGCGCAATATCGCCCCCGACGCCGCCGGCCGGCTGGCGGCGCCCGCGCGGAACCGGGCCAAGGTGGTGGCGGTGACGGTGGATCCGGACGATGCGGCGCTGGAGCGGATCATGGCGGCCCTGCAGCCGGACCTGATCCAGCTGCACGGCAAGGAGACCCCCGCCCGCGCTCGCGAAATCGGCCAGCGCACCGGCGCCGGGGTGATCAAGGTGCTGTCGGTTTCGGAAAGCCGCGATCTGGACGCGGCCGCGGCCTATGAGACCGTGGTCGATCACCTGATGTTCGACGCCAAGGCCCCCAAGGACGCCGAGCGGCCGGGTGGCCTGGGCGCGGCGTTCGACTGGGACATCCTGGCGGGGCGACGGTTCGAGCGGCCCTGGCTGCTGGCCGGGGGGCTCGACCCGTGGAACGTCGCCGAAGCGGTAAGTCGCACCCGCGCTCCCCTGGTCGACGTTTCTTCTGGCGTTGAGCGGGGCGCGGGGCTAAAGGACCCGGCCTTGATTTCGGCCTTCCTGGATGCGGTCCGCCGCGCCTGAGCGCCGAGCCCCGTCCTGAGCCCAAGATTTCGGTCAATTGAGCGCCTTGAACCTGCCGGCAAAACCCAACGACTACGCCGCCTATCCCGACGCCAATGGGCGGTTCGGCGACTATGGCGGTCGCTATGTCGCCGAAACCCTGATGCCGCTGGTGCTGGATTTGGGCCGGGCCTACGCCGAGGCCAAGGCCGACCCGGCGTTTCAGGCCGAACTGAGCGGCGACCTGACCCACTATGTCGGCCGCCCCAGCGCCCTCTATTTCGCCGAGCGGATGACCAACCACATCGGCGGCGCGAAAATCTACTTCAAGCGCGAGGAGCTGAACCACACCGGCTCGCACAAGATCAACAACTGCTCGGGCCAGATCCTGCTGGCGCGGCGGATGGGCAAGACGCGGATCATCGCCGAGACCGGCGCGGGTCAGCACGGCGTTGCCTCGGCCACCGTCTGCGCCCGGTTCGGCCTGCCCTGCATCGTCTATATGGGCGCGCTGGATGTGGAGCGGCAGGCGCCGAACGTGCTGCGCATGAACCTGCTGGGCGCCGAGGTCATCCCCGTCACCAGCGGCACGGGCACGCTGAAGGACGCCATGAACGAGGCGATGCGCGACTGGGTGACCAATGTCGGCGACACCTACTACATGATCGGCACCGCCGCCGGCCCGCACCCCTATCCGGCCATGGTGCGAGACTTCCAGTCGGTGATCGGGACCGAGACCCGCGCCCAGATGCTGGAGATGGAAGGCCGGCTGCCTGACGCCGTGGTGGCCTGCATCGGCGGCGGCTCCAACGCCATCGGCATGTTCCACCCCTTCCTCACCGACGAGAGCGTCAAACTCTATGGGGTCGAAGCGGCCGGACGCGGGATTCCTTCAGGCCTGCATGCCGCGTCGCTCACGGGCGGGCGGCCCGGCGTTCTGCACGGCAACAAGACCTATCTGCTGCAGAACGACGACGGCCAGATCACCGACGCCCACTCCATCTCCGCCGGCCTGGACTATCCCGGCATCGGCCCTGAGCACGCCTTCCTGAACGACATCGGCCGCGCCACCTATCTTTCGGCCACCGACGACGAAGCGGTCGAGGCGTTCCAGCTCTGCGCCAAGCTTGAGGGCATCATCCCCGCCCTGGAATCCGCTCACGCCGTCGCCCGGCTGCCGGAGCTGGCCAAGGAGGTCGGCAAGGACGGGACCATCGTGCTGCTGATGTCCGGCCGCGGCGACAAGGACCTCGCCTCGGTGGCGGAACACCTGGGGCGAAAAGTTTGACCACCGCCCGCCTCGACGCCCGCTTCGCCGCCCTGAAGGCGAAAAACCAGGCCGCCTTCGTCGCCTATGTGATGGCCGGCGACCCGGACACGGAAACCGCCTTCGAGATCCTGAAGGGCCTGGCCGGCGCCGGCGCGGACATCATCGAGCTGGGCTTTCCCTTCTCCGACCCCATGGCCGAGGGTCCGCCGATCCAGCGCGCCGCCCTGCGCGGCCTGAAGGCCGGCATGACCCTGCGCGGGACGCTGGCGCTGGTGCGCCGGTTCCGCACTGGCGACGACGCCACCCCCATCGTGCTGATGGGCTACCTCAATCCGCTGATGACCTATGGCTTCGAGGCCTTCGCCAATGATGCGGCGGACGCGGGCGTCGACGGCATGATCGTGGTCGATTGCCCGCCGGAAGAAGCCGGACCGCTGGCCGATGTGCTGGACGCCGCCCAGGTGTCGCTGATCCGCCTGGCCACGCCCACTTCCGACGACAAACGCCTGCCGGTGGTGGTCGCCCGCACCTCGGGGTTTGTCTACTATGTCTCCGTCGCCGGGGTGACCGGGGTGAAGGCGGTGGATGCCGATGCGGTGGCGCCCGCCGTGGCCAGGGTCCGCGCCGCCTCCGGCCTGCCGGTCTGCGTGGGCTTCGGGATCAGGACGCCGGAGCAGGCGGCCGCGGTCGCGCGGATCGCCGACGGGGTGGTCGTGGGGTCCGCTCTCGTGGATGTGATCGCCGCCGCCACAGAGATGAACCAATTGGTCGCGCCGAAAGTTGTGGAAACAGCCGCCAGCCTCGCTAAGGCTGTGCATTCGGCGCGAGTCGAGGAAGCAACGGTCCAAGCATGAGTATGGCTGGAGCCAAAGACCCACCCGGCGGACGCGGCGCGACGAGCGCGCCAGCGTCCAACGCGCGCGGCGCGCGCGGCGGCTGGCTGGCGAAGATCGCCCCCGGGGTTCGCAACCTCGTCTCCAAGCGCGAGACGCCCGAGAACCTGTGGGTCAAATGCCCCGACACCGGGGAGATGATCTATCGCCCCGACCTGGAAGCCGCGTTGTGGGTCACCCCCGCCGGCCGCCACATGCGCATCGGGCCGGAGCTGCGCTTCGCCTACACCTTCGATGGCGGCGTGCATGAGACCATCGAGGGGCATGGGTCGAAGGAAGACCCGCTGCACTTCGCCATCGCCGGCAAGCCCTATCGCGAGGCCCTGTCGGCCGCCCGCAAGACCACCGGCGAGCACGACGCCATCAACGTCGCCTACGGCCAGATCAAGACTGTCCCCGCAGTGGTCATGGTGCAGGACTTCCACTTCATGGGCGGCAGCCTGGGCACGGCCGAGGGCGAGGGCTTCATCGCCGCCGCCAAGGCCGCCATCGCCCGCGACTGCCCGATGGTGGCCTTCACCGCCTCCGGCGGCGCGCGGATGCAGGAAGGCGCCCTGTCGCTGATGCAGATGGCCCGCACCACCCTGGCGCTGCAGGAGCTGAAGGCGGCGCGGCTGCCCTATCTGGTGGTGCTGACCGACCCGACCACCGGCGGCGTCACCGCCTCCTACGCCATGCTGGGCGACGTACAACTGGCAGAGCCCAACGCCCTGATCGCCTTCACCGGCGCCCGGGTGAACCCGATCCGCGAGACCCTGCCCCCCGGCTACCAGCGCTCGGAATATCTGGCCGAGCACGGCATGGTTGACCAGGTGGTGGGCCGCAAGGACCTGCCGACGGTGATCGGCTCGGCGCTCGGTACGCTGATGGCGGCGCGGGCGCGGTCGGCTGCGGCTTAATTTCAAGCGCTCATCCCCGCGAAGGCGGGGACCCAGGGTTACAAACTCAGTCTCTCAACCGCGCGTCCTTACGGGCAGCCGAACCCGTGGCGCCCAGTCTCCTGGGTCCCCGCCTTCGCGGGGATGAGCGCATTATTTCAATCCGCATCTGACCCGCGCTAATCTCCCCCAAACAGGGGGAAGCCGATGACGACAGCGGGGCAATCGCGGCGCGCGGTGGTGGGTGGGCTCTCGGCCGCGTTGGCGGCGGCGGGCTCGGGCGCTCAGGCCAAGACCGACAAGCCGCCGAACATTGTCTTCATCCTCGGCGAGGGCCTGCGCGCCGACGAATACAGCGGCTCCGGCAACCGCATCCTGCACACCCCGCACATGGACCGGATCGCTCGCGAGGGGGCGACGTTCAAGAACGCCTTCGTCACCAACGCCCTCTGCCTGCCCTCGCGGGCCAGCTTCCTCACCGGCGCCTGGTCCCACACCACCGGCGCCACCACCAACGACAGCGACACGGTGCCGCCGCGCTTCTCCATGGTCACCGACGTGCTGCGGCAGGGCGGCTATGAGACCGCCTTCATCGGCAAGTCGCACGTGGGCGGCGCCCTGCTCGACCACAGCTGGGACTACTATTTCGGCTTCCGCGGCCAGGCCGACTACCTGCACCCCACCATCATCGAGGGCCGGGACGGCAAGTACGAGCCGGCCAGGACCTATGACCGCTATGTCGACGATCTGCTCACCGAAAAAGCCGTCGAGTGGGTCGAGGGGCGCGGGGACAAGCCCTTCTGCCTGCTGCTCTGGTTCTATGCGCCGCATTCGCCCTTCCTGCGCCCGCGCCGGATGGTGACCATGTTCAACGGGGTGAAGGTCCCCGTGCCGGAGAATTTCGACGAGGACATCAAGGGCTATCCCGGCAAGCCGCACGCGGTGGCCGACGCGGAGAACAAGATCGGCACCACCGAACTGTTCGTGGACGAGCCTCGCTCGCTGGAGGAGCTGGTCAAGGACCACTACGCCGGGGTCCAGTCCAACGACCAGGACATCGGCATGGTGATGAAGGCGCTGTCGGCCAAGGGAAAGCTGGACGAGACGGCGATCATGCTGTCTTCCGACCATGGCTTCTTCCTGGGCGAGCACACCTTCTACGACAAGCGGCTGATGTATGAGCCGTCGATCCGGGTGCCGATGCTGGTGCGCTGGCCGGGGCATGTGCCGCGGGGCGTGGTCCGCCAGGAGATGGTGCTGAACGTGGATGCCCCGGTGACCCTGCTGGACATCGCCGGGCTGAAGGCGCCGGAGACCATGCAGGGCCGCAGCTTCCTGCCGCTGGCGGAGGGCCATGCCCAGCCGGATTGGCGCAAGGACTGGCTCTACGAATATTACGAATATCCCGGCTACGAGAACGTCCGCCCGCACCGGGGTGTACGCACGGAGCGGTACAAGTACATCCACTATTTCACCGAGCCGCAGGAATACGAGCTGTACGACCTGAAGCTCGACCCGAACGAGGACCACAACCTCTATGGCCAGCCTGGCTTCGAGGCCTTGACCGCGCGCCTGCGCGACCGGCTGGAGGCGCTGCGCAAGGAGACCGGGGACGATTACGTCTACAAGCCGACCCGGGTCGTCCACATGAGCTTCACCATCGGCCCGCCCGCGCCGCAGACGCCGCATGCGAAGTCGCTGGATACGCTGAAGCCGTGACGGGGCTTAAGGTCGGTGCGTGGTTCGAGACGCGTCGCTGCGCGCCGCTCCTCACCAAATTGAGCTTTTTGCCTATTCAAATCTGAAGCCCCCCAAATCCGAGTTTGGTGAGGAGGCCGCAGGCCGGCTCGAACCACGCACGCGGTTGAAGCACCCCAAATTTTCCGTACCCCAGGCCTTGTGCCTGGGGCCCATTGAGCGCGGACAGTGCGAGTATTCGCGCGGCGGGACCAACCGCGTTCGCATCCCAACCGATCGAGT